>ERZ1673750.43-NODE-43-length-156050-cov-16.628578_pt1 | contig 156050 bp, 141 predicted proteins | sample MGYA00580203_ERZ1673750 | MGnify/ENA primary metagenome ERZ1673750 (study PRJEB41218, sample SAMN15661763) | gut metagenome | host: Homo sapiens | place: Canada: London | collected 2015-08-20/2019-03-30 | study: EMG produced TPA metagenomics assembly of... | reverse complement strand
CCTCACGCGTTCGCGCAGCGCTAATGGTATTATTAATACTCAGGAAGCGTTCATGATCTACGCCGAATGCGTAAGGTGCGAAATGATTCGCACCTCCTAAACCTCGCCTCACCTCCGGGCCTCCGCCGCAGCCGTCTCTATGCAGGTAACATTTTTGTTGCTGCCCCGAGCTTTAGCGAGGTCCATTCGGCGTTTTCAGACCTCCCCCAAGGTGGTTCTGTGAGCGAGCTTCAGCTCGCCGTTCCCATCCGGATGGTGATGGCTATTATAGCAGTGCTGTTTAGATGGCGAATGCAACCCCGTAGGGGTTGTATAGCTGTAGCCATGGGTGCAAACCCATGGGTTCTGCGCCCCTATAAAGAGCCGCCAGTGAGGTAGGCCTCGCCGCGCCTGGCTCCACCAGCCGCCCTCGCGCCGACTGCAATCACATATGGATCGAATGTGATTGTAGTTGGGGCGTCGTGTTTTCTGCCTACAGAGAAAACTTAAAGTCTATTCTGAGGCGGCGGGGAGGGCGCGGGAGGCGTTGGCGCGCTTACGCTCGGTGCGGAGCTCGTCCCAGCGCCGGTTGATGTTCTTGTGGAATTTATAGCGGGTGACGCCCGTAAGCGTTTTCAGCAACGAGAGGGCGCGACGCCCGATACGGAAGTTCTTCGGCTCGCGGTGGCCACCGAGGAGTTTCCGGTCGGGTGCAAATCCGAGCCTGATTTCGTCGGAGTCCTGATTTATCACCCGATACACCAGACTGCGTATATCAGATTCAAGCGGCGGCGCGTCGAGCGGCTCATAAATGTTACTGCCAATATCAAGCTTTCCGCTTTCCCACTTCTTCGCCTCCTTTACGGGGATATATTCACGGTCGACAATATAGACTTCAGCCCGCGTGCTCACAAAGCAAGGCTCGTTTACCCGGTTGAAGAAGAACATATCATGGCCGCGGCCGTTGGAATCTATCTGGAATTCATACGCGGCAAGATTGCGCGGGCGGAGCGAATCGCCGGGCACTACTTCATAAGTATAGCTCGCCTTGAACTTTTCGAAATCAAGACGCTGGCGGAAAAAGCCCGAAAGATTCGGCACCCATTTCCTGCTCGTACTATCGGCGAGAACATCGACCTCGACCTTCGTACGGACTTCACCGAGTGTCCATATTTCCGTAGGACTGTACTTGCCGAATATCGTGTCGCAGCCCACGGTATCGGCCCTCAGCCCCAACGGCCATGCGCTCGCTGGCGGAATGCCCATCCAGTCCGACCATGTAAAATGGTTGTTGAATCGGTCGCTTACGCTGTCGAGTCCCTCGCCATCAGTAAAGCGGTAGTACGACCGCGAAGTGAGCAGCCGCGGCGACGTCCAGCCGCGGAACTTCATCTTCCGGTCAGGAACAATCATGAAATCAACCATTTTCTCCCGAAAGAGCGTGACGGTATCAGAATATGTGGAAAGCGTGGAATATTCCCTGACATAGGCAAGCATATGGAGAACCTTGCGCGCCCGCGTCTCCACAAGAACTTCGGGAAGTTCAGGAATACTTTCGGTCAGAAAAACCGTATCTACCGGCGCTGTCTCCAGGATTTTGTCCTCGAAGCCGATGTAGCTCACCAGAACCGGATAATCGCCTTCAGGAATAAAGGGCAGGCATCCCCGACTGTCGGTTTTTCCGATAGCGAGGCCGGAACTGCCGAATACCGATGCACTCGGCAACGGAACGCGCGTAGCCGAGTCGGCGACTACGATACCTTTCCGGTCAAAGCCCGAAGCAAATAACCAACATATGGCGAAAGCGGCCACAAACAAATAGCGAAACATATCAGTCGATTTGCCGCAAATATATAACCGCAAGTCCGTCCGCCAGCTATTTCAACCCTTATATAATCTTAAATGCCTCAACTTTTAACGGCACTTAACCTATTGAACGACTGATTAACAGACCGTGACGGGAGTCCAAACGTCCATATGACGACTATAGCGTCACGCCGGATTTGAAGATGGCAATCTCCTTGGCGCCGGCAAGTTCGTGTTTCAGACGCGAGCCATTGGCGGTCTCCACTATTTTGGCCATCAAGCTGTCGGCAACCCCTTCCATATCGCCATTTTCAAGAAGGCTTCCGGCGTCGAAATCCACCCAGTTCCTTTTTCGGGAGGCCAGCTGGCTATTGGTTGAGATTTTCATCGTGGGCACGCAAGTACCGAACGGAGTGCCACGCCCGGTTGTGAACAGCACCATATGGCATCCCGACAAAGCGAGCGCCGTAGCGGCCACGAGGTCGTTGCCGGGAGCTGTAAGCAGATTAAGTCCGGGTTTTGTAGCCCTGCAAGTATAAGCGAGCACATCGACAACGGCCGAGGTACCACCCTTCTGCACGCACCCAAGCGATTTTTCCTCCAGCGTGGTGATTCCTCCGGCTTTGTTGCCGGGCGAAGGATTCTCGTAGACGGGCATTCCGAACGAGCGGAAATAATCCTTGAAATCCGTTATCATTCCGACAATCCGGTCGAAAACATCCCGCGACTCCGCGCGGTCCATGAGGATTGTCTCGGCGCCGAACATCTCCGGCACCTCCGTAAGCACGGTCGTGCCACCCATTGAGACGAGCCGGTCGGAAATGCGACCTACAAGCGGATTGGCCGTAATGCCGGAAAAGCCGTCGGAGCCTCCGCATTTCAGTCCTACCTTCAGTCTGGAAATCGGCAGCGGCTCCCTGCGGTCGGCACGCATTCGTTCTATAATATCGCGGCACAGCCCAAATCCGGTCTCCACCTCATCCTCCACATCCTGGGCCACAAGGAATTTCACCCTGTCGGCATCCACAGCGCCGATCTCTTCGCGGAAGCGGTTCATCTGATTGTTCTCGCACCCCAGGCCGAGCACGAGCACCCCTCCCGCATTAGGATGCCGCACGAGGGCTGCAAGCGCCGCCCGCGTGTTGGCGTGGTCCTGACCGAGCTGCGAGCAACCGTAATTGTGGGTGAATGCTCTTACATCGTCTATTCCCGTAAGGTCTACCTCCTGCCGTAGCCGCTCTACAATGGCGTTCGCCTGGCCGTTGACACATCCTACGGTCGGAACAATCCACAGCTCATTGCGTATACCAATCTCGCCGTTTGAGCGCCGATAAGCGTTGACTGTCAGCGGCGCGACTTTTGCACCGGCCAGAGGTTCCGACTTATGGTAGGTATACTCCTCGTTGGCGCCCAAGGCAGTGGCAAGGTTATGGGAATGGACCCATTCCCCCTCAGCTATATCCTGCGTGGCGCGCCCTATGGGGAACCCGTATTTCACGACGGGCTCACCTTTAGCAATACTGCGCAGGGCAATTTTATGTCCGCGGGGAGCTACAGGGTTATTATCCGTGAGGATTACGGCCACATTGTCGGCCGGATGTATCTTAAGTGTCTGTTTCATAAAAGTTTTTGCAATGCTTTCTCCATCCCGTCCTCGCGGATGTCGCGCAGACGGGCGGCAACCTTCGCCGTGAAGCCAGGCGCAGACGCCTCGAAATCCTCGTTGAAGATTCCGGCGGCGAGGATTTCGCACACAGTGATTTCATAATCATCTTCGCGCCAAACCTTTCTGATGGCCGCGATATGTTCGGGATTGTCCTCCGGCTCGAAACCGGAACCGGGCCCATAAAGACTAAGCAGAGCTGCGAAGGTAAACACCTCGCGCTCGGGGAGAGAGTTCCGGTTGGCGAAGTAGTCCCTGACGGTCGGCCAGTTGCGCGTCTCCCACTTGGAGAGCGAATTGAGGGCGATGCTCTTGAGATAGTGCTTGATATACGGATTGTAAAAACGCTCAAGGATTCCGGCGGCGAACGCGCTGAGCTCCTCGCGGTCACCCGCTATCATCGGGAGCACCTCCTGGGCCACCATATCGTGTAGGAAACGGCTGATGGCCTCATTGCCGACAGCGTCGCCGACGCTCTGGCATCCCATCTGAAGCGCCACAGGCACCATTCCGGTATGCGAGCCATTGAGAATCCGTACCTTCTTGTCGCGGAAGGTCTTGATTTCCGTCATAAATAGCACATTGAGACCGGCCTTGTCGAGGGGGAACTCCTCGCGAATCCGCTCCCATTGCGCGCCCCCTATTGCCCAGAGGTGATACAGCTCCCCCTTCACAACGCAATTGTCGTCAAACTGCAGTTCTGCCTTCACCTCGTCGATATTGTCGGCCGGGAATCCCGGCACTATTCGGTCTACAAGCGTATCGGCAAACATACAGGAACCGTTCACCCAGTCGATGAACGCCTGAGGAAGCCTTGCCACGACAGCATGGCGGTTGATGAACTCGCGCAGCGTCGTGGAATTGTCCTCAATCAGTTCGCAGCAGAGAAATACGAGGCCCTTCTCGGCGTCGCCGTTATAATGCTTCCATCTGCGCCAGAGCAGTCCGGTTATCTTCCCCGGGAAAGTAGCCGGAATCTCCGAGAGAACATCATCCTTTTCATACCGGATTCCGGCTTCCGTGGTGTTGGAAATGATGAACCGGAGGTCGGGGGAGGTAATGATGGCTTCGTATCTTTCAGGCTGAGTCTCGGGTACCATAACCTCGGAAATACACTCGATCAGTCGCGAGGCGCGTTCAGGGCGCCCATTTCTGATACCCTCGAGAACCACATGATATAGGCCGCCCTGCGCACGAAGACGCCCGATTGAGGCGTTCTCCCTGAAGCGCGGGGGCACCACTGCCACCGACGTATTCATCACGCCGCGCTCGTTGGCGATGTCGACCATCCAGTCGACGAATGCGCGAAGGAAATTTCCCTCGCCGAACTGGAGGATGCGCACCGGGCGCGAAGCCCGCTCTACTGTCGTGTCATTCAATACTTTCATACTTCCTGTTTTTCAGCCTTCAAATTTAACGATTTTTCGGTGAATACGCCCTCTGCCGGCGGTCAATCATAAAGATTGAACATACGCTCCATCATTGTCCACTTCTGGTTAGAAGTCTCCTCGGGCGAACATCCCTGGAACTGCGATACAAATTCCTCCCATTCGGCCTGACGGGGCAGACCGGCCAGATGCTCCATGGCGGTGTCCCAGTCGAAGTCGAGCGGTGTCTCCACTATCATAACAACCCGGTTGTCGACAATATACAGCTCCATCTCGAGGATGCCTACCTCGCGGATGCCGTCGCGAATCTCCTTCCAGTGTTTCGCCTCGCTGTGGCATTCACGATAAAGGCGGATGAGTTCGGGATTGTTCTCTATCTCAAGTATCTGGCAGTAACGTTTCACCGGACCGTTGTAGCGGCGCACGGCGTAGCCTTCAGTCATCATCTCTTTTTCGATTTAAAATTTTACGAGTATACGGAATACCTTTCCGGGATTATCCGACCATTCGCGCAGGGCTTCGCCGCCCTCGGAGGGAACCACAATCCGGCTGATAAGATCGTCGACCGGACAGCCCCCACAGCGTAGGTAACGTATCACGGCGCTGAAATCGGCAGGCATAGCGTTGCGCGAGCCGCGTATGTCGAGTTCCTTCTGCACGAACAGGCGCGTATGGAACGACACATCAGCTTTCGAATAACCGATGCAGACCACACGTCCGGCGAAGGCCACCTCGTCGACAGCCATTACGTATGTAGCCGGAGAGCCCACGGCTTCCACGACTACATCCGGACCACATCCGCCGGTGATCTCAGCAAGACGCTCGTGAACATTCTCCGTGCGCGAATTGATGGTATGAGATGCCCCGAGTCGGCGTGCAAGCCGAAGTTTGTCGTCGTCGAGATCTACGGCTACGACCGTTGCGCCGCGAAGCGATGCACGCACTACAGCTCCGAGTCCTATCATTCCGCAGCCAATCACCATCACTGTATCGATGTCGGTCACGGCGCCGCGGTCTACAGCGTGGAAGCCGACGCTCATCGGCTCGATCAGCGCGCAGTCGCGCGGCGAAATGCCTTGCGCGGGAATTACCTTCTGCCAGGGCACGGCGATGTAGTCGCACATAGCGCCGTGGCGCTGTACGCCGAAGGTCTCGTTATGCTCGCAGGCATTAGGACGCCCTTTGCGACACGAGGAGCACTTGCCGCACGAGGTATAGGGATTAACCGTCACACTCATCCCCTCGGAGAAGAGTCCTTCGGGAACGGCGGCGCCCACGGCGGCGACGGTGCCCCCGATTTCATGGCCCGGTATCACCGGTGAAATAGCCATGAGGTTACGCCCAAGATAGGTATTAAGGTCGGAGCCGCAGAATCCCACATATCCTATCTTTACCAGAACCTGGTCGGGGGTGAGTTCAGGCGCGGGAAGGCTCACCGACTCCACCTTCCCCGGCGCTGTTATCTGTATTGCTTTCATATATCCAATGTAAATTTGTTTATCTGTTTGTCAATTGTCTTTTTGCATCTTTATCACAAAACCTCCGCGTGGCTGCACCGTCAGAGACTCCGGAAGATGGTCGAGTGTCGATATTTCCCATTTGTGTCCGTTGCCAGTTTCCGCATCGGCAAATACAATGGCGTGTCCGGCATTTCCGTCCGTCAGAGTGTGAATCTGACTTATTTCTATCTCGCGTGTGGCGTCCGCACCGTTTATACCGGCGATGTACAGCCATCCGTCTTTTTCACGAGCCAATACTACATATTCCCCCGGATACCCATCCAGCAGCCATGTATTGTCCCATGCCGCCGGGAGGGCTGACAGAAACTCCCTCACTTCAGCAGGCTGCGACATAATGCTTTCCGGGCGGTCGGCGATATGTTGTATGCCCGACTCGAAAAGCACCGTAAGTGCCAGTTCGTGCGCATGAGTGGTAATGTGCGGATGCTGCGAATCGGAAAATGCGCAGGGCGTATAATCCATCGATCCTACCACATTGCGCGTAAAAGGCAAAATCGCATTGTGCGAGGCTGCCTTGGCCGTGAATGTGGGCACATTGTTATACCACTCCGCTCCATACACCGCTTCGGTCGTAATCAGATTGGGATAAGTGCGCTGCCAGCCGCGCGGCAATGTTGCCCCGTGGAAATTGACCAATAGTTTATGTCTGGCCGCGCATTCAAGGAGCTCGGCCATATAGGCGATGTTCTTCTGGGTGTCGCCTGAAAAGAAATCAATCTTTACTCCGCTTACTCCCAGACTCTCGCACCAAGCAAACTCGCGTTCACGCTTTTCAGGGTCGTTAAGCCGGAATTTCGGACCGGGTGCCCCGTCAATCCATCCAACTGACGAGTTATACCATATCATCGGTCTTATCCCCCGCGAGCAGGCATAGCCTATGGCATCCTCCACAGTTTTGCTCTCGCCCATCTCGTCCCATTCCGCATCAATCATCACATACGGCAAGCCCAACTCAGCGGCGAAATCGATGTAGCGCTTCACTATCGCGTAATCACTTGAACCATGATTGTAGGCCCAGTAAACCCAGGAAGCCACACCCGGATGTATCCACGAGGTGTCAGTGAGCACCGACGGTGAGGAATTGTCGGTGACAAGAGTCGATTCCACCACATTGCCGAGCCCTCCTGCAATAAGGGTTTGCCATCCGGATTCACCCTCTCCATCAGGCTTTATCAGGAATTCACCTCGCCTGTCGGTGGCATGCAGACTCGCAGCCGCCGATTCCGGTGTGATTCCGGATTCAGTAAGCAACCCAAAAATGCCGTGCCCATATTCAAACAAAGCCGGATAGCCCCAACGTGAACCTGCTGCCGTAACAACGTCTTTTTCAAAGTATCCTTCATAGCAATCCACCCACTTCTGCAGCCACCAGTGTTCAGGATGCACTCTAATCGTCGATTCCCCGCTGTATTTCCATGCCACGCCGTCATTATACAACCGCATGGAAAGCACTTCGCCCTCGGCACAACGGAAATCGGCCTGGTTGTACCGGTTATCACAATGGCGGCGTTTACCCGTAACCATAGTGTAATCCACCGTAAAAGGTCCGGAAGTGTCGGCTGACGCCACCGAATCGGCAAGCAGTGTCAGCAGTCTGATATAACGTCCGTCTGCTTTGTATTTTATAACAATCCCGGTTCCGGCCTCGACATCGGCACTGATTTTCCCGTCGGGCGAAGTATACGCCGACATATCGGTGGTAGCCAGTCCTATAAATATAGCTGTCAGGATTCTGCAAAAAGTATTTTGTAACATGTTGTTATATGGCAAGTAGGATTATGTTACTAAGTCGCACGTTTCTTACCGGCATCAATCCCGCACACGGTAGCCGCGCCAGCCGTAGTAAGCACAGACGGCGAAGCAGAACAAAGGTATAATATATGCTCCGTAATACCACGCGGGGTTGTGAGTCATCATGAAGGCCGTGAGCTGCGGCAGGCAGGCGTTGCCCACGATTGCCATCACCAGGAATGCCGAACCGCTCTTTGTGTCCTGGCCGAGGTCGCGGATGGCAAGCGAGAACTGTGTGGGATACATTATCGACATAAAGAACGATATGCCCAACATGGCGTAGAGTCCTGTCATGCCGCCGAAGCAGACTACAACCACGCAAAGTACGATATTGGCCACAGCATAGAACGTCAGCATATTCTGCGGACGGAAATGCCCCATCAGCAGTGTGCCAATCCAGCGCCCCAAAAGGAATGCGAGCATGTAGAGGCCGAAGAATGTAGTGGCAGTAGATTCGCTGATTCCCACATATGTGCAACAGTATACAAGAAAAAGGCTGTTGATGGCCGTCTGGCCTCCGTTGTAAAAGAACTGGGCCACAACGCCCATACGCAGATGCCTCCTGCGGAGCACGCCGAAGTTAATCAGTTTCCCGGCCGACGATTCCTCGTCGGCGATGCGCGGCAGACGCGAGAAGATAAACACCACCGCTATTACAATCAGCAATATGGCCAGCGCCGCATAAGGTGCTTTCATCAGCTCAGTCTCGGCATTGACGTATGCCTGCCATCCCCCGGCATAGTCGGCGGGAAGCGTCTCGCGGGTATAGGTCTGTCCGCTGAGTATCAGCTTGCTGAGGAACATCGCTGCCACGAATGCGCCCAGTCCGTTGAACGATTGCGCGAGGTTCAGTCGGCGCGAGGCCGTCGCAGGGTCGCCGAGCGCCGTAACATAAGGGTTGGCGGCCGTCTCGAGGAAGCACATCCCCGTGGCTATCACGAAGAACACACAGAGATAGAACCAGTACTGCTGAATCACTGCCGCAGGAAAAAAGAGCAGTGCACCCGCAGCCGCCGTCAGCAGCCCGAACACGATGCCACCCTTGTAGGTATAGCGCTTCATGAACATGGCTATCGGAATCGGGCAGATAAAGTAGGCAAGCCAGTAGGCCGATTCGGTGAAAGATGCCTCGAAGGGGGTAAGCTCGCACGTCTTCATCAGCTGCCGTATCATCGTGGGCAGAAGGTTGGCGCTTATCGCCCATAGGAAAAACAGGCAGAACACGAGCGCCAGCGGCATTAAATATCCGTTATGATTTTTCATGGCAGTTTATTCCGACATATTTTTGATATAAGGTAACTTTTTCAGTTCGCCGAAACCATAGAAATTCTTCGCGTTCATACCAAGGAAAGCGGCCTTGAACTCATGCGTCAGCTCGTCGGATTTCGACACGAAGTCGTACGACATCCGGTAGGTTATGGCCGTGATGGTGCGCGGATAGTCCGATCCCCACATCAGTTTGTCGGCGCCGACTGTGTCGGCAGCAGTGCGGATAGCCTCCACGGCGCCCCTGAAGGGGTAAAATTCCGAGTTGAACAGCCACGTTATACCGCCCGACTCTATCATCACGTTGGGATTTCGCGCGAGTTTTATCTGCTCCAGCCAGCCGTCGGTGGTCACCATCCCGAAATGTGCGATGGCAATCTTCAGACGCGGACATTCGGCAATCACCTCTTTCATCTCGGCCACCTGGGTATCGCCGTTGGCCAGAGCCATTGAAAGTATCATACCCTCACGCTCCATGAAGCGAAAAAGCTCCATCATCTCGTCGGAAGTAAGCCATACTCGCCCCTCGGGGAGGAAAAGCCGATGGCCGGGCACGGCGATTGCCCTGAAGCCGCGCTCTCGCAGGCCGCGCGCCTGAGCAAGGAATCCGGGACGACGCACATCGCAGAATCCACATACGAAAAATCTGTCGGGATACCGCCGCGCCACCACCTCAAGGTATTCATTCTGGTCGCCGTCGATAAACTCCTGCGTTATCACCGCGGCCGACACCTGCGCGTAGTCCATGTTGGAGAGGAACACTTCGGCGGTGTTCTTTCCGTCGATCATAAACGGCGGAAGCATCTGCCGCTCCTCGTCCATGAACCACGACCGGCCGTTGGGAAGCGTGCGGATGGGTTTGCCGTTGACCATCGTATCCTGCCGCAGCCAGAGATGGGCATGGGCGTCGATAATCGTGTAATCTCCCATGGCGTCAGGAATTTGCCCAGCTTACGCGCTGCTGGTCGCCGATTATACGTTTCACCTCGCCGATGAGTTCCCAATCGGGCTGTTCGCTCACGAAAGCAATATTTTTCGCCACATTCTCAGGGTTCGCCGAACTGAAGAGTGTGGTGGCGATGCGCGGTTCGGACACGGAATACTGCATAGCGAGTTTCTCGATCGGATAGCCCTTTGCGTCGCAATACTCCACGGCGCGACGGCAAGCATCGACGAGGCTCTTTGGGGCCGGATGCCATGCCGGCACTCCGCGCCGCGAAAGAAGACCCATCGACAGCGGGGAAGCGTTGATTACTCCGATGCCGCGCTGCTCGAAGTAGTCGAGGTAGTCAAGCAGTTTGTCGTCGTTGAGGGTGAAGTGGCAGAAGTTCAGGATGCTCTCAACGGTGCCGGGGGCCACGTGGTCGATTACCCACTGAAGGTTTTCGAGCTGAAGGTCCGTGATGCCCACATGGCCCACCACTCCCTTGTCGCGCAGCGCCACGAGCGCCGGGAGCGTTTCGTCAACCACCTGATGCAGGTCGGCGAACTCAATATCGTGAACGTTGATAAGGTCGATGTGGTCCACGCCGAGGCGCTCCATGCTCTCGTAGACGCTCTCGGTGGCGCGGCGCGCGGAATAATCCCAGGTATTCACTCCATCCTTGCCGTAGCGTCCCACCTTGGTGGAGAGATAATACTTGTCGCGCTTAATCTCGCGGAGCGCTTTGCCGAGCACGGTCTCCGCCTTGTAATGTCCATAGTAGGGCGATACGTCGATAAAGTTCATGCCGCTGTCGACGGCGGTATGCACCGCGGCGACTGCCTCGCCCTCTTTCGTTTCGCGGAAAACGCTGCCGAGCGACGACGCTCCGAAACTCAATGCCGACACTTTCATGCCCGTTCGGCCTATTTCTCTATACTCCATAATTGTGTCTCTGGTTTTTCAGGTATTTCTAAATTGCTGCAAATATCGGGGTTATCTTCTGAAATCATTGTCAGAATTTCGTGTTTCAATAGGACAATATCGACATCAGCCATCTCAAGCACTTGTTTATTTCGCCGGTTTGCGCTAACTTGCACGATACAACATACCGACCCATGCACCATTTCACACGACTTCCGCAACTGCTTACGCTCAATGTGGGCCACGCCTCGCACAATGCCGACTGGAATTTCCGGGATGTCAGCAGCCCGTTCACACGTCTATACTTCGTCACAGCCGGTTCGGCCACGGTTCAGCTTCCCTCGGGTTCCCATAAGCTGACCCCGGGCCACATGTATTTAATTCCGGCCTTCATGCAGCATACCGATTGTTGCACCGGTCGTTTCAATCATTATTATATACATATTTATGAGGATTCGGATGGTCCGGGCGTCCTCGCCGACCTTGATTTTCCCGTGGAACTCGACGGAACCGACCACGACCTGCACCTTTTCCGCACAATATGCGAACACAACGAAACCATGCGGCTGCATACGCCCGACCCGCGAATTTACGACAACCGCCACTCGCTGATTGAGTGCGTACGTCTGAACCGCGAACGCCCGATTCATGAGCGCATGGAATCGCTCGGCATCGTCTACCAGCTGCTGTCGAGGTTCGTCCGACTGGCTCACCCGCGCTATGAATCCTCCGACGCGCGGATCCGCAACGCGTTGCGTTTCATCGACAGGAATCCTGGAGAAGCCATCGCGCTCAGCCAGCTGGCAGACGCGGCGCATATGTCGCGCGACCATTTCATCCGCATGTTTTACCATGAAGTCGGCGTAACCCCCATACGCTACATTACGGAACGTAAAATGCTCAGAGCGCGCCTCCAGCTTGCCTCCACCTCCCTTCCGGTGAAAGACATCGCCGCTTCGCTCGGCTACAGCGACTTCTCCTACTTCTCGCGCATCTTCCGGAAAGAAACGCACCTAACCCCTCTCCAGTACCGCGCCACCTTCAACCGCGTCCCCACTCCCGGTAAACCCCTATCGAACTCCTGACTGAGACCTTGCCATAGAAACAGACATTGACAAAAATACGGTTACCGCATCCGGCTGAAAGGATATTACCTTCCGACGAAACACAAGCGCTCAAGAATATTATTTGCCTGTACCAAAACGCGAGGTGTCAATATCAGTGTCTTTGGGCTTGAAGCCATTGAATCGCCAGATAAATGTCAGCTTGAGATTTCGGGTCATATCGCGGACTTGCATCCGATAGTCCTGACCGGCATGGTTAATGGTCATCGTCGGCGACCATTTGTTGAATATATCATCGGCTTTCAAATCCAGCTCACAGCAGCGTTTCTTTCCGAACAGCCACTTGATTCCGGCATCGACTTTCCATATATCCGTAAGGTCGGCAATCCCTTGCAGTGACGGTGATATGTAACTGAAATCAATTGATAATGATAGAGGACAATTCTGACTGAACTTAAAAGAATTGCTGAGAGAACCATAGAAAACCCATTTGCAGTTGTCAAAACTTATGTCATGGAAATGATTAGCCTTTGCCCGCCTGTTCATCACGTTTGCAGTGGCTGTGGCATTCCAAATGTAACTGACTGAGAAAGGAGCATAGAGATTAAGTCCGACTACACGTTCATAGTTCATGTTGATGGTCTGATATATGAGATTTAGAGCATCAGGCGACTGGTACGGCAGCTGCACTGTTGATTTGTCTCCATACTGAAAATAGAGTGTCGCCACATATTTCTGCCTTAGAATGTAGTTGAATTGGGCATCGTACTGGATATATGGCTGTAATTCCGGATTCCCTATCACTGTTGAATAGTCGTTAATATGGCTTGTCGCGCCATGGAGTTCCCAATATGACGGATAGATACGCCGAGTGCTGAGATTGAGCTGGAATATACTTTTCGGTGTCTTATAGTAGGTTGCTCCGAGTTGAGGAATGAAATTCCAGGCGTGCTGATACTTATTATGATAATACTCACCCTTTGCCGAGACATTGAACGACAGCCCCCAGTCAAACGACCGCTGTGTGCCGACATAGAAACTCGCTACATCCTCGTTCAGTATATCATCGAAATCAGGGTTGTCAAATAATTCGTAATATTGCGAGCTATGGTCTTTCGAGTGCTGATACTCCGCGCCATAGTTCAGTTGCCATTTGCCGATCTGATGCTGTTGGTCGATACATACATGCCATCGGTCTATCGCCTGACGGTTTTTAGAACCAAGAAGATAATCTGCATCCTTAAACAGTGACTGTGATCGATTCTCGGAGTAGCGGGTATAGTCACCGCCGACGGTCATACCGAATGGGGCTGTATAACGTAGAGCCACATTATGATAACCCACAGGCGACAGCATCCTGTAGGCATTCGTATAGTTGCCCAACGTACCCGATGATAGTGCCCGGCTCTTTGAATCCGAGATTATCTGACCGTTGTAAATGAGTTTGAGCGTTTTCCATGATGCGGAGGCATATATGGTATTGCTCCAGTTCTGGCCAATGCGGCGCATATCGTCCTCAATCATAGTTCGCTTACCATCATGAAGATGATTCGACCATGTTTCCTCGCGGCTCCACGATTTACTGCGCGTTAATCCATAATTTAAGCCAAAAGCCCAGTCCTTTAATGCGTATGTCGCTGCGAGTACACCACCATACGAACCATAGTGAGCCTGATTGTAACCGGCTCTGACCTGTCCCTGCAAACCATCAAGAGGCGTCGGAGTTTTCAGAACCACGTTGATTACCGCACCGTTGACATGATACTTCGCCGGAGCTGAATACATAATCTCCACGTTTTTAAGCCTGTCAACCGGAGTGTTGTAGAGAAGTTGATAAAGATTCTGGAGCGGCATATTGGTAAGTTCACCATTGAGAATAATGGTGACATTTGAGGCTCCGGAAAGCCCTATCATTCCATTGTTATCCGTGACGCCGGGCATATAGCCAAGGGCTTCAAGAACATTATTAACCGGTTTGTCCTTGACTATTCCGGGGAGGTCAACCACCATAATTCCGTCCTCGCCCCTGACCTGAGGTTTCTCTCCTTTTACAACAACTTCATTGAGCTGTCGGGCAGGAATTGTATCGGGCACCGCAGTCTGAGCATAAGATGCTATGCAATGCAGGATTGTTATGAAAAGGAATGCTTTTTTCATTGCGTTATATTTTTCTGATGCAAAATTACCTACCCATCCATTCAATTTCATCATGACCGACCTTATATAGTCTTAAACGCTTCCTTATTTAGTCTTAAATCGAAGGTATACTAATGGATTGTATGAAGGATTATTAGTAATTTTACTACCATGAAAAGTTTTAAGACAATATCGACTTTTTTTATTATGATTATTGCAGTAATTTTCGGCTGCAATGTCTATTATCTCATATCCCTTTATAATTCGATAAAAGCCAATGTTGAACGAGATGTAATGACGGCTTTGGCTGATGCAGACATTGATGACCTTATGTATCGCGCCGGCAGAGCGCAAGGACTGGCATCAAACGTAAAGGTACAAGAGGATATGGAAGAATACAATTCGCCAGGAAATGCAGAGGCATCCACATATAGGGATGAAAACGGTCAACTCATTTCTGTGAGGACTGAGGCAGACGGAACAGTTATTGAAGAGCGGGCTATGTTGTCAGAAAACAGTTCATATTCCAATCAGATGGTTGACGCAATGAGCAGACAATTCCATGCGATAATGGAAAAGTATATCCCTTATGACATGGCGGTAATGGATAGCGTTTTACGCAATCAGCTTTCTTACCGATTTATTTATCCGGATTTTTTATGTGTGAGAGTTGTTGACAGCAGGGATTCTGTAATCTGCGACAATCCAACATTTAAGGGTGAATCCGGATTTGATTCATTCCGATTTAATATCAATCCGGACGAAGGCATTTATTATAAGGCATATATGACACCTCTGACCCGCCATATCGTTTCGGAGATGTCAGGTGTTATTGTAACTGTTTTTCTTCTTTTGGTTGCGTTTACTCTGGCTTTTTGGTATCTGTTTCACACAGTGTCAAAAATGAGAACAATAGAGGAGATGAAAGATGATTTTGTAAGCAATATGACACATGAGCTGAAAACGCCGATTGCTATAGCATATTCGGCCAACGACGCTCTGCTCAATTACGATACTGCCAACGACCCGCAGAAAAAGGTGACATATCTGAATATTGCCAACAAACAGCTAAAACGGCTTGGAGAGCTGGTGGAGAACATTCTTGCCATGAGTATGGAGCGACGCAAGACAATGAAGCTTAAACCGGAGGCTATTCTATTGCGACAGTTCATAGAGGAAATTGCCGACGTTCAGCACATAAGAGGCGAAAAAAATATCAGCATTGATGTGGATATTGATAAGAGCATCATGATAGAGGCAGACAGGACGCATCTCGCAAATGTATTGAACAACCTGATTGACAACGCCATAAAATACTCCGGCGATAGCGTTGAGATAACCATTATGGGCGATAGCAAATACCTTTCGGTGAGAGACAACGGCATTGGCATCCCCTCCAAATCGATTCCCTATCTGTTCAATAAGTTTTACCGTGTACCACATGGCAATCGTCAGGATGTTCGTGGCTATGGCATCGGGCTATATTATGTGAAGAGTATTCTCGATAAAATGGGCTGGGATATTGAGGTCAAAAGTACAGAAGGCGAAGGATCGGTGTTCACTCTCAAATTCAGCAAAGATGAGCAATAAGATACTGTTTGTAGAAGATGAGAAAGACCTGACGCTGATTGTCGCCGACACTCTGCGCGGGCAGGGATACGACATTATCACGGCAGCCGACGGCATAGAAGGGCTTGAGAAATTCAAGGCCGAAGCCGCCGATATAGTCGTTGCCGATGTCATGATGCCTAAAATGGATGGCTTTACTATGGCGAAAGAGATAAGAAAACTGTCGCCGACAGTTCCATTGCTATTCCTTACTGCCAAAAGTACGATTGATGATGTTGAGGAGGGTTTTGAAATAGGGGCTAACGACTACCTCAAAAAGCCTTTTGAACTGCGCGAACTGATAGTGAGGATAAAAGTTCTGCTGCGCCGACACACCCCCCACCGAGCCGAGGGTATAAAATACCCACTCGGGAGTTATTTGTTCAATGTCAGTACACAGACGCTTTCGCTGGGTGGGCAAAGTGTTGAGTTGTCGCACTTCGAAGCCCGGATACTTGAACTGTTAGCTGCTAATATCGGGAAAACGGTTGATGCTTCGGAATTGATGATTGCCGTGTGGCAACGTGATGAACCGAGCAATCGCAACTCGCTTCACGGTTATATCCACAAGCTGCGCCGGGCTCTGTGTCAGGATTCCTCAATCTCCATTATCAACCAACGGGGTTTCGGGTATATGCTGACAATCAAGAATTGAGTTCAGTTTTGAGGAGTGATATTTATATACACTTCCTATATATGGCACCATACTTCACACGATTTGGAGGTAAAATTGAGTGCAGATACACCAAAAGCTTAAAAATCAAACTTTATTGCAAAGAGATTGAGTGTCTTTGCTGAGGCAAGGCGCTAAGGCGATGGCGAACTCTGCTCGCTCAAAATCTGCTGACCCCTCAAATCTGGTTCTCTCCAGTATGCAAAATAGCCCTGCAAACCGGAAGCTTGCAGGGCTATTTTGCGGAGAGGACGAGATTCGAACTCGTGGTAGGATTGCTCCTACGTCAGTTTAGCAAACTGGTGGTTTCAGCCACTCACCCACCTCTCCATTGCTATGCGTGGGTTGCCTGATTCTTACGGCTTAAAGCCGCTGGCGTTCCCAAAAGCGATGCAAAGGTAGGAGTTTGGTTTCAATTATGCAATAGCCGACGCAGTTTTTTCAGTTTTATTTTTATGACTGTCCATGAAATTTCCTGCCGTCGTAGAGCTATGACCACAACATCGCCTCTCCGAGGCTCAAACGCAGATGGCTATTTCTCAACCCCAGGCTTGACCCACGGTCATCGCCTGGGGTTGGACACAATCTCAGCCCTCCGGGCCTCTGTGGGTGATATGAATTATTCAGGATGGGAGTGTACTCTTCACAATAATTTCGACACGTCGCTTACCATCACTTCCTATGCGGGCTTCGCAGCAGACGTCGTGCCGTCGGTTGCCGGTGCTTTGTCGATAAGCTCCATGAACTGGTTGAGGTTCGGAGTAATTATAATCTGGGTGCGACGGTTGAGCTGACGCCCCTCGGGCGTGGCGTTTGTGGCGATTGTATTGTACTCGCCGCGGCCGGCGGCGGTGAGACGTCTGGGATTCACGCCGAATTTATTCTGAAGCACCTGGACTACGGAGGAGGCGCGCAGGGTGCTCAAATCCCAGTTGTTGCGGATGTTGGGACGCGAGATGGGCACGTTGTCGGTATTGCCCTCCACAAGAACGTCGTAAGTGCTGTAGTCTTTTATTATCTTGGCGATTTTGCTCAGTACATCCATGGCGCGGGAGCTGATTTCATAGCTTCCCGACTTGAAGAGCATATTGTCGGCCAGCGAAATGTAGACAACACCCTTGAGCACCTTGACATCTACATCCTGCATCTCCGCACGGCTGAGCGAGCGCGTAAGGTTGTTGGTGAGCACCATGTTGAGCGAGTCGGATTTAGACTTGGCATCGACAAGCTGCTTGATGTAGCGGTTGGAGGCGTTGATTTCGTCGACGAGTTTTGAAATATTGACACTTCCCTGGGTGCTTTGCCGCAGGCTCTGGTCGAGCGACGCCTGCAGGGAAGCATAGTCGTCGCGAAGTTCCTGGTTACGGCGGCGCTCGTCGGCGAGCATCTGGTCGAGGTTTCCGCCGTTGGTCTTGCATTGGGCGAGCTCGAGCTGGCGATCGTTGTAGTCGGCGGAGAGGCGTGTGTATTCGCTCTGTAGCCGCTGGTATTTCTTCGAGCTGACACATCCGGTCAGTGTAAGTGCAGCGAGCGCGATGGCTCCTAAAATCAGTCTGGTTTTCATAGTTGTAGCGTTTTAAAGTTCCGGCCCGGAGCTCCTACGGGGCCGAGCCGGAGGGTTTATGAATAGAACAACCGCCTGCGCGGCAAAGTTTTCGCCGCTGTGCAGCCTCACGGCAGCGAAATGACCTACACTCCACTTCCTGCGACATCCGGGCGACATTCCGACGAAATTTTCAGGCGATTTCTGTTGGTTTAGTGGCGGATTGTGGGTAAATTTGTAACCATATGGAATCAATAAGACAAATCTATAAAATCGGTTTCGGGCCCTCGTCGTCGCATACGATGGGACCGCGCAAGGCGGCAAGGATATTTCTCGGGAAGACCCCTACGGCGGCCTCCCGCCGCGTGACGCTCTACGGCTCGCTTGCCGCCACCGGCCGCGGCCACCTTACCGACCGCGCCATCCTCGAGGAACTCGAGAGTTCGGCGCCCTGCGAGATTGTGTGGAAACCGGAAACGTTTCTGCCGTTTCACCCCAACGGAATGACGTTTGAGGCTTTCGACATCAACGGCAACGCTACGGAATCCATCACCTGGTACAGTATCGGCGGTGGCGACATCGTGCGCGAAGGGGAAGACCGCGCACCGTCGGAGAGCATCTACGACATGACTACCATAAAGGATATACTGGCATGGTGCGAGCGCACGGGGCTCTCCTATTGGGAATACGTGCAGAATTGCGAGGGGCCGGCCATATGGGATTACCTTGCGGAGGTATGGAAGGTGATGCGCGAGGCTGTGGAACGCGGCATAGAGGAGGAAGGAGTGCTCCCGGGTGGCCTCGGCGTGCGCCGCAAGGCGGTAGCCTACTACATGAACGCTTCGGGCCACAGCCAGAGTCTGAAAAGCCGCGGCCTTGTCTATGCCTATGCGCTTGCCGTAAGCGAGGAAAATGCTGCCGGCGGTAAGATCGTGACCGCCCCGACCTGCGGGAGCTGCGGCATCGTTCCGGCGGTGCTCTACCATCTCTATACGTCGAAAAACTTTTCGGAACAGCGCATACTGCGCGCGCTGGCCACGGCCGGACTTTTCGGCAATGTAGTGAAACACAACGCATCCGTCTCCGGAGCGGAAGTGGGCTGCCAGGGAGAAGTGGGCGTTGCCTGCGCCATGGCGGCGGCCGCCGCATCGCAGCTTTTCGGAGGCACACCGGCACAGATTGAATATTCTGCGGAGATGGGGCTCGAGCACCATCTGGGGCTGACTTGCGACCCCGTGTGCGGACTCGTACAGATTCCCTGCATAGAGCGTAACGCCTATGCAGCAGCCCGCGCACTCGACGCCAATCTCTATGCCGCCTTCTCCGACGGGCGTCATTCCGTAAGCTTCGACCGTATCGTCTCGGTGATGAAGCAGACGGGCCACGACATCCCGTCGCTATATAAGGAAACCGCACTCGGCGGCCTCGCGGCGATAAAATAGTCTGCATTCCATATCCGGTCGGGACATATCGCCGCCCCGGCGCGGAGCTTTTTCGCAAAACGCCGAAGTTTGAGGGCAAAACATTCGGTTGTTTTAATAAAAATCGCTACTTTTGTTGCGTAAAATGCCGTCTCCGCTCCCGACGCGCCAACAGCGCAATATCCGGGAATGCCCGACGCCCTCACAACTGAATTCTTAACTTTCATCAATACCTACACAGACATGGAAATTTCCCATATCGAACACATCGGCATCGCCGTTCCATCGCTCGACGAGGCCATCCCTTTCTACGAAAACATGCTCGGCCTTAAATGCTTCGCCATCGAAGAAGTGGCCGACCAGAAAGTACGTACAGCCTTCTTCCAGGTTGGACAGACCAAAATAGAGCTTCTTGAAGGCACCGCCGACGACAGCGCCATCTCCAAATTCATCGCCAACAACGGCGGCCGCGGCGGTATTCAGCACGTGGCATTCGCCATAGCCGACGGCGTTGCCAATGCTCTGGCAGAAGTAGAGCAGAAGGGCGGCCGCCTTATCGACAAGGCTCCCCGCCGCGGTGCCGAAGGCCTCAACATCGCTTTCCTACACCCCAAATCGACGATGGGCACCCTCGTTGAACTTTGTGAGGATCCAAAAAAGAAATAAACAAATTCCGAATGCCTGGCGGCATCCTTCCGGCCAACGGCCCAGAGGAGCCGCCTCAGCAGTTTAATAATAAATACAATTACTTATGAGCAATCAGATTGAAAAAATACAGGAGCTTATCGCCCTACGCGAGAAAGCACGCATCGGTGGTGGCGAAAAGGCAATCGAGAAACAGCACGAGCGCGGCAAGTACACCGCCCGCGAACGCATCGCCCAGCTGCTCGACGAGGGCTCGTTTGAAGAGCTCGACATGTTCGTGACCCACCGCTGCCACAACTTCGGCCAGGAAAAGAAAACCTTCCTCGGCGACGGCGTAGTGACCGGCTACGGCACAATCGACGGCCGTCTGGTCTACGTATTCGCCCAGGACTTCACCGAGTTCGGCGGTTCGCTCTCCGAGACCATGGCCCTCAAAATCTGCAAGATTATGGATATGGCCATGAAGATGGGTGCCCCGGTAATCGGCCTCAACGACTCGGGAGGCGCACGTATCCAGGAAGGCATCAACGCGCTGGCCGGCTATGCCGAAATCTTCCAGCGCAACATTCTCGCATCTGGCGTCATACCCCAGATTTCGGCCATCCTCGGCCCCTGTGCCGGCGGAGCCGTATACTCCCCTGCCCTGACCGACTTCACCATCATGGCCAAAGGTATCAGCTACATGTTCCTCACCGGTCCGAAGGTTGTTAAGACCGTTACAGGCGAGGACGTCACCCAGGAGCAGCTCGGCGGCGCTACCGTTCACTCGCAGAAGAGCGGCGTATGCCATTTCGCTGCCGAAGACGGCGAGGAGGCCATCAAGATTGTCCGCAAACTCCTCAGCTACATTCCTCAGAACAACCTTGAGGACGCACCGATAGTGGAGTGCAACGACCCCATCGACCGCATGGAGGACTCACTCAACGAAATCGTACCCGACAGCCCCAACCGCCCGTACGACATGTATGAGGTAATCGGAGCAATCGTCGACAACGGTGAATTCCTTGAAATCCAGCGCGACTATGCCCGCAACATTATCATAGGCTTCGCCCGCTTCAACGGCCAGAGCGTCGGCATCGTGGCCAACCAGCCCAAATTCCTCGCCGGCGTGCTCGACAGCAACGCATCGCGCAAAGCCGCACGCTTCGTGCGCTTCTGCGATGCCTTCAACATTCCTCTGGTATCGCTCGTCGATGTTCCCGGATTCCTTCCCGGTACCGGTCAGGAGTACAACGGCGTAATCCTGCATGGCGCCAAACTGCTTTACGCCTATGGCGAAGCAACCGTGCCCAAGGTAACCGTAACCCTCCGCAAGAGCTACGGCGGCTCGCACATCGTGATGAGCTGCAAACAGCTGCGCGGCGACATGAACTACGCTTGGCCTACGGCGGAAATCGCCGTAATGGGCGGTGCAGGCGCCGTAGAAGTACTCTATGCCAAGGAAGCCAAGGCTTCTGACGACCCCAAGAAGGTGCTTGCCGAGAAGGAGGCCGAATACAACAAGCTTTTCTGCAACCCCTACAATGCAGCGAAATACGGCTATATCGACGACGTAATCGAACCCCGAAATACCCGTTTCCGCATTATCCGCGCACTGCAGCAGCTTGCTACCAAGCGTGTGACCAATCCCGCGAAGAAACACGGCAACATACCCCTCTGATAATCCATTCATCTTCATCAAGCACGGCTCCGGCGGCCTGATGCGCCGCCGGAAGCCATGCAAATCCTTTCAAGTTAACCGAAAAATCACCAAACTCCATGAAGAAGAAACTGCTTCTTTTACTGGTAGCTTTCGCCGGTTGTTGCGCCGCCTCGACCGCACAGGGCAGAAAAGCCCTGCGTATCAACGAGGTGATGGTTGTCAACGAGACGAACGTCGTCGACGACTACAGCGAGCACGGAGCCTGGATCGAGCTGTTCAACTCCAGCTATGCCCCGCTTGAGATCTCGAGCGTCTACCTCACGAACGACCCGAGCCGCCCCACGCTCTACCCGGTGCCCCTGGGCGACGTCAACACCCGAATCCCCAAGCGCCAGCATATAATTTTCTGGGCCGACAACAAGCCCACCCGCGGCACATTCCACACCAATTTCACCTTGGCTCCCGACCGCGCCAACTGGATTGGCATCTACGACGCCGACGGCCGCACGCTCATCGACTCGATAACCGTTCCGCCGCTGCAGCCCGACCAGTCGTTCGCCCGCAAAGCCGACGGAATCGGCACATCGGCCGCCGACTGGGAAATCCGCACTGACTCTGACGGCAGCATCGTAACCCCGTCGAGCAACAACATAATCCGCGATACTAACGATAAGGTCCAGAAATTCCACGACCTTGATTCCAACGGCGTAGGCCTTACAATTTCTGCTATGGCAATCGTATTCTCCGCACTCCTTCTGCTCTGCATCTGTTTCTATGTAATCAACCGCATCGGCGCCGCCCGCTCGCAACGCAAGAAGATGGCCGCCCACGGCATCGACCACAAGGAAGTAGCCCGCGCAGACCGCCCCGAAGGCGACTCCGGCGAGGTTATCGCTGCTATCGCAGCCGCCCTCAACGAGCACCTCAACGCCCACGACCTCGAAAGCACCATCCTCACTTTCAGCAAGGCAAAGAAAAACTATTCGCCCTGGAGCTCGCACATCTACACCCTGCGTCAGATGCCGCGCCGCTGATCCATCGGCTCCATAATTAGAATCCACATCATTTAATCCTCATCACCCTCATAACAGCAATGAAAGAGTATAAATATAAAATCAACGGTAACCTCTACAAGGTAGCCATCGGCGACATCGACAACGGCGTGGCCGAAGTTGAAGTAAACGGCACCCCCTACAAGGTTGAACTCGAGCAGAAGGCTGCCACCACCATCAAGGTAGCCACTCCCAAACCAGCAGCCGCACCACGCACCGCCACCGGCGAGAAAGTAATCGCGAAGGCCGCCCCCGCTGCCGCAGCAGGAGGCACCGCCGTGAAAGCTCCGCTGCCCGGCACCGTGCTCGACATCAACGTAACCGTAGGCCAGGAGGTCAAGGCAGCCGACACAGTCGTAACACTCGAGGCCATGAAAATGGAAAACGCCATCAAGGCCGGTGTCGACGGCAAGGTGGCATCCATCTCCGTAGCCAAGGGCGACGCCGTGCTCGAAGGAGCCGTGCTCGTCACCATCGCCTGAACCGCAACTCATTCACCTTTTTATCTTCAACCTGTCAACACTGTAAAATACCTGAAAAATGAATGAGTTCAGCACTTTTCTTGTAGAAAACCTGACCCAGTTCTGGCACCTCACCGGATTCTACAACGCCACATGGGAGCACCTCGTGATGCTCCTTGTAGGCCTATTCTTCATATGGCTCGCAATCACAAAGAATTTCGAGCCTATGCTTCTGGTGCCGATCGGCTTCGGCATACTCATCGGCAACGTACCATTCAACGCTACCGCCGGCCTTGAAATCGGCATCTACGAGGAGGGCTCCGTGCTCAATATCCTTTATAATGGCGTGAGCGCAGGGTGGTATCCTCCGCTGATATTCCTTGGCATCGGTGCCATGACTGACTTCACCGCCTTGATAGCCAATCCGAAACTGATGCTTGTAGGCGCAGCCGCGCAGTTCGGCATCTTCGGCGCCTATATGGTGGCCCTCGCCCTCGGCTTCATGCCCGACCAGGCCGGCGCTATCGCCATCATCGGCGGCGCCGACGGCCCCACGGCCATCTTCCTCTCGTCGAAGCTCGCACCGAACCTCATGGGAGCAATCGCCGTATCGGCATACTCCTATATGGCACTCGTGCCTGTGATTCAGCCGCCTATCATGCGCCTGCTCACCACCCGCCACGAACGCCTCATCAAGATGAAGCCCGCGCGCGCCGTGGCCCAGAGCGAGAAGATTATCTTCCCTATCGTGGGTCTGCTCCTCACATGCTTCGTGGTTCCCTCCGGCCTGCCCCTGCTCGGCATGCTATTCTTCGGCAACCTGCTGCGTGAGTGCGGCGTAACCAACCGCCTGGCCAAGACGGCATCCAACGCCCTGACCGACATCGTCACCATCCTTCTGGGCATGACCGTCGGCGCCTCCACCCAGGCATCGTCGTTCCTCACCAAGGAGACAATTTTCATCTTCGCCCTCGGCTTCATGGCCTTCATCATCGCATCGGCCTCCGGCGTGCTGTTCGTGAAACTGTTCAACCTCGTGCTCCCCGCGTCGAAGAAAATCAACCCGCTCATCGGCAATGCCGGCGTATCTGCCGTGCCGATGTCAGCACGAATCTCCAACAACCTCGGCCTCGAATACGATCCCTCCAACTACCTGCTCATGCATGCCATGGGACCGAACGTAGCCGGAGTAATCGGCTCGGCCGTAGCAGCAGGCGTTCTCCTCGGCTTCCTCGCCGCCTGATCGCCCTCATTGTCACCCCATCAGCGGTGCGTCGGAATCTCCCCGATTCTGGCGCACCGCCTTTTTTACGCATAATCATCGAACTCAGTACGAGCGCACGGATCAAACACCTTTTATCACTGGTGGCATCACTTTTGGGACGGATAATTATCTGTATAAAGATAGTTCGCTTCTGGGGTATTTTGTCGACCAAATGGCAATTCTTAAGATTATGTCAATGAAACGCGCATCGACGACTCATCACCAATGCGCTTCGAAGCATTATAAACCAACATGATTCTGTTGGCAGTACAATGCTTGCAAAATCTATCGGCACTACAATGCTTTTCTGTTGAGGCTTGCCTTGCAGTATTCCGAAAAAGAAGCGAAGCCTCCACGGATTGCGGAAGCCTCGCCTTGTCAGTTACGAATGATTGTTGAAGTCAGCCCCCATAAGGGGTACCGGGGATAACGCCTCGCCCTCTCTGTGGTGCAGAGGTGCGATTCAGAAAAATTTATTTATTCTAATTTCGATTCCTCGTCGATTTTGTAGTATGATTTGGTGTTATTTTTCTCCATCATCTTTGGGTAAGATTAACGACAATTCTTCTGTTGCCTTGATGAATCTGCTTTGCGTTTCCGAATAATCGTCCATGTGCTTATTGCGCATTTCCAAATTGCCTATTTCATCATTCATCTTCATCATTTCCAATGCTGACATCATATTGATTTCGGCTCTGCGCATTTCTTTGACGAGATTAAATATTCTCCGTTATCCTCCTTGTTTTTCAATATGCTGTCATATAGAGGGACAATTTTGCCATTTATCGAATCAATCACGGCTTGTTGCTGATTATACTCTATTGCATCATCTAATGTCGCATTTCCTGCCTGATGAGCGCATTGAGTCATTAATTCTAAGGAAAGTCCATAGAACTATCTAACCTCACTTTCATATTTTGTTTTCGTGTTGCATCCCACCATTATCACGGCGAGCGACATCATCACGATTGCGATTAATTTTTCATTTTCGTTGTAGATTTACGTTATTCATTATTTCGCTCAATGATGACATTAACAGCCCCAGCAAGTTTCTGTGCTATTGATACATCGTTGCCTAAATTTAGCGAAATAGTCGGTTCTTGCAAGCTATTCACGTTTATGTAGAGTGTATAGTTGTGCATCGTAGTGGTCTGACTTGTGGCATTGTCCGAAATATTCTTTTTTGCGGTTGCCGCTCCTGCTACTGCACCTAATCCACCTGTCAGCACTCCTCCGACAACAGCACGTCCGAGCATACTTCCTGTTGAGGTTTTTGCTGTTCCCGTAGAGGTTGTAATTGTTTCGCTTGTGGCATCATCAACCAATGAATATCCCAATATATCCGAGAACTTGTATTCTTGAGCCTTTATCCTAATAATCTGTGAGGACTCAAACAACATCACATGAGTGTTGATGTCATATTCCTCATAATCTCCCAAATCAATATCCAAAACGCACTCTCCTAACCGATCTATGAGTTTGGTGCGCTGAGTATTATATTCCGCTTCTTGTTTTTCTCTCCATTGCTCTCTATTTCGCCGACGGATTCTATCTCTTTCCTCATCTTCTTGTTCTTTCTTTTTGTCATGTCTGCGAACAAATACAATTATAGTCACTAACAGGGCAATGACTAATATTTTAATAACTTCATTCATGTTTATTAGTGCCTATTATAGTAATTAAACGGGTCTTTATTTTTAGGTTCGCCAGTCCACTCGTTGAGATACTTGCTTGCATTTGGGGATTCTTGCAAACACCTATTGCATCCCGCCAAAGCAAGTGAAAAAAACACGGCATATAAGATGGTCTTTTTGCATCGGACGAAAGACGAAATTTAGTAATTTCTTCTCCATTTTCATTAACCTCTTTTGAAATCGAAGTTCGTACGCAATGCCAAATAAGAATGGTTGCAAATATTATTATCATAATAGATGCAATCGGGTGTTCCTCACAACAATATTTTATAAAATCCATCTTGCTTTATGTTTAATTGTAGCTTTTTAATCATCCAAATACTTATATGCCGCCTTAACTATGGCAGAGAAGCCGAACAAGAAAACTGACGAGGCTATTATGCCAAGTCCGTATTTCCATGAACCATGCTCAAAGTCGCTAAAAATGCCAAGGATGCCTACAATTAAAGCAATCCACGCCATTATTTTGATAGCTGCCGGGACAATGAATGATTCACTGCCGTTTTCTTTATATCGCTTACCTTGATACGGTTTGGAGTAATAATCGGTAAGTGGTGTTTTAGTTTCTTCTTCCATTAAATTTAGATGTTAATATTTTGCGCACTTGCCGATAAAACAAAAGCGCAGACTTTCGCCATACGCCTCTTGGCTCACCACAAGCCTGAATACACTATGAGAAAGCCCGCGCCGTAAGGCACGTTCTCAATGTGTATTGATAGCTCGTTACAGTCCGAGGTGGTGATTCAGAGGCGCATTGAGCTAATATGTAATGGTGCAATACCCCAAAGGAATACTGCACCGCAAATTTACAAAGATTTTCTGACTTGGCAATGAAGCAATTGCCTTTCTTTACTATTGACAAGGGGGCCTGTCCTATCGCAGTCCTATTTTGTTTCAATGAGTGTTGCTGGAAAAGACAACGATTAAGGCCGTGAAGATGTGTCACCAGAAGGACATGAGAGGAGCTGTCGGCAATGTTTCACTAAAGCCGACGGGAATTGCCGATCGTTCAATGTCAGCATAAGGCGTAGTTCGCCCTCTCCCATACCGTGCGTATTGGCAACGGCTTGAGTGGCATCCGTCCCGGATATGGGATGGATACAAGCCGCCTGTGTCTTACTTACAAAGTGTAAGGATACGCATTTTTCTTCTTTTTAATTAACAGTAGCCACAAGCGTCACGCCTGCACACGAGCGCAGGAATCGGTGTAAGCGTCGGGAACGTACCCGCACACCGATTATGTTCACATAGGTCACGGAGCCGGTTGCGAAATCAAGCACACACATTTGCTTCACAATGAGTTGAATTCAATGGTGTTCAACGATTACTTCGAAATTGGTATTGCGAGATTTGTGTTCGACCCAGCGAGGTCGAATCTTAGTCCGGCCCACTCTTGAGCCGGGATATATGTAGGTGGTGAGATAAAGGCGCAACCGTCACGGCTGAGCAATCTGACGCTCCGCTATGGTCGCAAAACAGGCCACCGTAATTTCTATAACTCAAAGAATGTTGAAAAGGTTTACAGGCACTTCGATTTTTAACACTTTGTCCAACGATTGCCGAAAGATGTCTGAAGACGGTCTTATTTTCGATGGCAAAAATAAATCTTATCTCTCACTGCCACAATTTTTTTCGACCGGATTTACCTCAAGGTTGTACAAGCATATCGACATATCCAACCGATATAGCGATATGATATGAACATAAAAATGCCAGACAGTGTCTGACATTTTCAAATATTTCACATTAGGATTTCCTAATAGGCTCACAAAGATAATATCACCTCATCGGACTTTCTAAATTATTCGGCCAATTTCTGTAAATGTACGTTCTGGTTCCGTTCTTTTCCGCGAAATGTCTGACGGGAAGATTACTGTTTGTATTTTAATCATATTGAGAACGAATTTAATAACTCAATAGTCCACAATTGCACGAATAAATTTTGTCTTTTTTGGTAAGCCAACTAAGACAATTGGTACAAAACACTTTCTCGTACAATTCTTGAACAGAATGGGCAAAAGATTGAATCTCCATATCAGAAAGAGACTCCGCCCACTCGTTATAATGACAGCCAATAAAATTCCGAATGAATAGTAAATGATTAATATTCTCAACATCTAACTGCATTGGCGTCTTTTTTAATATTTTAAATATACCTGGCCATAGTTCTCCAAGAGTATATTTATCATCACTCTTTCGGTGAAGGCTTATGTTCATATGAACACTTAGTTTCTGACAGATTCTCTCCAAAAATACTCCCGTAATGGACGCGATAATCAATGGATTATTAGTCTCGAGGGCTTTTTTTAATGAATTATCTCCTTTAGGGAAATCTACTTCTATTAGGTTGGGCCCATTCTGGAAATCCCAATTAAGAACATGAAATTCTTTTAGCTTATGAGAATGTCTTTGGAATAAAACTCTTAATTGGTTTAGCCAAAGTTTATCGTGTACAGTAATAATAAATTGAGTCGTTTTGAACTCAGTCAATAAGTAATCTACGAACTTAGTACGTATGGTCGAATCAACGCTTTGTAATATGTCATCTAAAACGAGTACATTACTTTGTCCATATTCTTGAGCCACTCTAAATATTGAGACATAAAGCAATAGAATCAATAAATCCTGATTGGCCTCACTGAATATGTTTTGTGGCGTAGTTTTAACCCCGTTCTTTAATATCACTTTAAGAGATAACGATGTGGCTGACTGTTTGCCAATGCTAATCTCTATTGATGATACGAATGTAGCACTTGAAATTTGTATAAAGGCAGCTGAAAGATATTTGCTCGCTTTATCCAGATATGGATTAATATTTACTGGAATTGATGGAACTTCTGCCTTTTTGGCGGCTTTTATCTTATTAAGTTTTGTAATTTCTCGATTTACAGATTTTATTAAAATTCCCAATTCATGTGTTGCACGGAATCTTTCCGGAATTGCGGTATGGGTTCTATACGCTATAGAATTCTTTGGATAAAATTTTCTAGGCTTAAAGAATCTTCCTGAATTAGCTACATAGTTTTCAAAAGACTGTGGATCAATTGGAATCTGTTCAATAGATACACCTAATTCTTCAGCAAGACTCTTGATATACTCTCTTCTTCGGTGTTTTAACTCTATATATTTTTCGCGGATGATACTTTCTTCAGCATCTCCCTGTTCTTTAAAGTCTTTTTGGGCTCTAATAAAAAAATACTTCCACAGAAGGACTTGTTTCTGCTCATCAGGAGCTGAAATAAATCTGTACAAATCATTTCGACGAAAAACGAATGAACTAATATTAAAACTAGGTATGGTTTTAACAGGTGTCATCCCATATTTGACCTTGCGGGTAACCTCTCCATCCTTTTCCTTTAGTTCAATTTCGCATGTGACTTTACGTTCAAAGTCGCTATCATCGTCAAAATATATTTTTGTAATTGGAAGTGACACTTCCCGATTAGCTACCTGATATGATAGCACAGATGGCCTCGTCGGATTTTGTATGGACTGCGAATGCTCAATTAACCCTTGCGTGTTAAATTCAATTGCATCTACTATGGATGATTTTCCACAACCATTATCGCCGTAAATCACCGTAGAGACAGAATCTCCTTTATCATCTGTAAGATTGATATCAATCTCCGATGGTATTCCACGAAATTTTTCGATATGTATTGTTTTTATTTTCATGAATTACCAGTTTAAAAGTTCTGGATTTAGTAAGAAATCTATTAGGCCAATCGTAACAATTCCTTCCTCGTTTCTTTTGGGTTTGATGTAATCTTTAACGATGATGATTTTTTTGAACGAATCATCAATGTTAAGCAGAGAGGCGGACTCTTGACGTTCTTTGGAATCCGTAGGCATTATGAATGCGGATTGGATATAGTAGCGTTGACTTCCTTGATTAGCCACGAAATCTACCTCATACTGCTTACGAATGGTTTTCCCATCCTTGTCTGTTGTTCGATGTTCTACCATACCGACATCAACTTGAAAGCCACGTATTTTTAATTCATTATAAATGACGTTCTCCATAATGTGGTTTTCTTCTTGCTGCCTAAAACCAAGTATCGCATTTCTAACCCCCACATCCGTAAAATAATATTTAGACAAGGTATTTATGTATTTCTTGCCCTTGATGTCATAACGGATTGCCTTTTCTGTTAAAAATGACTCACAAAGATATGTCAGATAATTGTCAATAGTTTTATTCGACAGAGATACGTTTTTAAGGCTTTTGAAGGTGTTTGCCAGCTTATTTGGATTGGTCGGGGAACCTATTGCAGACGCAATTATCTGAATCAATTCTTTTAGTTCAGATTCACCCTTAATCTTATATCTCTCGACTATATCATTGACATATACTGTTGAGTATAATCTTTTAATGTAGTCGATTTTCTTTTTGGGTGTTTCTAACGTCAATACATGAGGAAGACCTCCGTATGTATAATAGTCGCTCCATGCTTCAATAGGGTGCCTTTTGTCAACAGACATATATTCCGCAAAAGAGAGTGGATACACATGAATCTGGTCATCTCTGCCTCTGAACTCTGTAATTATGTCTGTGGACAAGAATTTGGAGTTACTTCCGGTGACGTACACATCGGCATTTTCTATTTTAAGGTAGCTATTAAGTACATCTTCAAACTCCTGCAGATGCTGGACCTCATCAAGAAGAATATAGTACATATCACCATCCACCATTTTAGAGTCGATATGTGCAAGCAGAGCATCGGGGTCACGAAGATATGCGTTTCTCCTATCCTCTAAATCTACTTTAATGATATGGTCATCAGGTATTCCCTGCTCTTTCAGGTAGTCTCCGAATAAGTGGAACAATAGATATGACTTACCGGATCGTCTTAACCCGGTAACAACCTTGATAAGCCCGTTATGCTGGCTGGCAATGAGCTGATTGAGATAATAGTCGCGTTTAATAATCATAATCTACTCCAAAAAAGTGGCATTTATGTCAACTATTTGGAATGCAAATATAGGCTTTAATTTTGAATTGGGCAATACTGCTACTCCAAAAAAGTGACATTTATGTCTGTTTTTTGGAATGACATTGCTGTTTTACCACATATCATTCTCTTTCTTCGACATGGCGGCGATTTCGTCGGCTATCTCCTCGGAGGAGAGTTTGATATAGTCCATGAAGGTCTTTTGCGTCTTGTGGCCGCTGACGTGCATCATCTGGAGGATGGTGTACTTGTGGCTGAGATACATATTTGTAATGCCAGTACGTCGGGCTGTATGGCTGGTCACGCAGTCATAGCGTGGCACAATCACATTGCCGTTAAGGTCGACCTCCGGCTCCTTCTTTTCCTTTTTCAACGCCTCTTTCTGTTTCATTGTGAGCTTGGTAGGTACTTTTTTCTTTCAGTGACGGCAATTGTTCCGACAGGTTTTTCAGAATATCCCTGATGTAACGGTTAAGCACCTGCTCGTGGGCTTTCGGTATGTTGTATCCGTATTTTTCGCAGATGGTGATTAGGTTCTCGTTGAGAATCGGTATGGTGACCTCGGTCTTAGTTTTTTGTTGAACAAGGCGAATTATGCGCGTTCCTTTTCGAGTGGTCTCGAAGTTCTCGGCATTGAGGTTGTTGTAATCGCTCACGCGCTGACAGGTATAGCAGCCAATGAGAAAAACATCACGGATATGTTCTTTCTTCCCGGTAAAGGACATTTCATAGAGGGCTTGCAATTTCTTCTCGGTGAGATAGATTTCGACAGCCTTGTCGCGGTCTTAAATCTTCTTCTTGACAATTAGTGCCGCTACACGTCGGTTGTCGTGTACGCCGTCAATGAAGGCTGCGTTAATAAGAGCCTTAAGATTTGTAAGATGTTTGTTGACGACCTTCGCCATATAACCGTGTTTCTGCAAATAATTTATGTAACGTGACACAAACGCACGGTCAATGTCCACCCATCCGAATTTGTGCAATGGGTCGAAGCCTTTATAGACCCCGATAAAACTTTTCCACGCCTTGCAGGTACCGGGTGCATAGTCATCACTGCCTAGCTTGCGTGCTCCGCTCCTGATGCCATCGACAAACTGAACGAGAAACGGCCAGATAAGACGGTTCTTCTCATCCTCGATGCGTTTCTTTCTTGCGGGCTTTTTCTTTCGCAGCCTCACGGTTTGCAATAGCCTTTCGCTCGGCTTCAGCAGCATCCTCCAGTGCCCGGCGTTCAGCGTCCACCTTCTCCGGCTCGGAAATATAACGCACATCCATGTCAAGTGCCTCACGGTCAAAGTTCACCTTCGCAAGATGAGCCTTGACAATGTCCTCAATCTGCGTCAGCTTGGCGTGAAGCTGATAGTTCTTTTTCTGATGCGCCATCCATGCGCGAGGCGATGCCGTCGCCTTCTGCCAGTCAGCAACCCCAACTTGAAGCATAGTCGTAACCAGCACACCAATCTTGCGGGTATGAATACGGATAAAGAGGGTCGCAGGCCTTTTCCCCAAGTCCTTGTTTCGGATGTGAAATGGGGTTAATTTCTTCGCTGGGCGAAGCGACTGCGCCGATGACTTTGGAGAGGGTGATATTGTAATATTTTCGTTGCTATAAATTTCTGAATGATGGCGTTCACAGTTATTCACAGTCAGCCACTTTGGTTCTGCAAATACGACAACCCAAACCGCATTTTATCAAATTGGGTCACCACGCAGGTCACCACGTTTTTGGAATAAATCTGCAAAACGGCACAATTCGCTACAATTCATATTGTACTATTATCCAGCGTTTTGCCAAATAACACATTCAAATCTGTTCGTATTAATTCAAAAACTCAGGTGCTGGTGGGAATCAGATTTCAATTTCACACGAAAAGTCAGATTTCAACTCTCGGGGTATAATCAAATTGCAAAGGCTACGGAGTACAGAACTGCTGGGTAAATAAAATGAATTTACCGTGGAATCATCAACCGGGTGCCCCCTTTATCTGAGTAAGTCCAAAACCGCAAAATCAAAAATATTTCGCCTACAACGAAAAATTTCGACCGGAAAACTTGCGCAATTCAGAAACTCGTCGTAAATTTGCACCCGTTAAAGGGAAACAACAACGCCCGTGAGCAGCAGCGGTTGCTTCTCCTCAGAGAGGAAGGCGTTAAAATAGGCACTCTTTAATTGGACACTTTGCCTTGTGGTGTAATGGTAGCACGTCGGATTCTGGTTCCGCCTGTGAGGGTTCGAATCCTTCCAAGGCAACTCCTTAAAATTGCAGTTAGCTGATTATCAGTTAACTGCAATTTTCTTTTATGTATCTGCACAAAATCGGCAAAACGAATCTCAGCATTCCAGTTGAAAAGAATCCATACAGCAATTTCAGGACCTTCCGGCAGAACGGGGTCCTGTTTCTTTCCGCACAGGTAAAACGAATTTTTCAAGGGGTGGACGACTCTATGCTGATTCAATCATAGTAACCGCTATTGAGGTTTCACAATATAAATAATAAATGCATTTACAAGCACACAATCGGATTTCCTCCACCGATTTTGCATTATTTAGTTTTGAAGTGCCAGAATTTGGCACTGGTGCCGCTTAACTTTGCAGACGGGAAGCGATAGTGCGTCCCCTTGTCACTCTAATTCCGCATTGACCATGGCTCTTCTTATTATGCTAATCGTATTGCCCGGATGGTTGTTTCAGGCTCTTAAAGATGGCGCCAACATAAAGTGATCCGGCATATCCGTCAGTCCCTCCGAATGCAGTACTCAGAATGTAGCTCTCAGACAGCCGCAAGATTCCGGGGGCTTAACAACCAAAATCATTCCTGCTGGAGAAACTCCAACAATATTCTGTATAACAACTAAATCCTAACAACATGTCTTTCTGGAATTTACTATGCGAGACCGCCCTACTTGATTTAATCTGCAAGCTTTTTTCACCTAAACGGAGCCCGATTGAATCGCGTCGCGACAACAAGACCTTCAGTAGCGGCAACGTATTCCGTGACACCGATTATTCAGGAGATCACTCGTCGGGCAACAATAGCACGTCAGGCACTTATTTTGGCGGACATTCTGGCTCATGGAACGACTGCATCGACGACGACATTATCAACGATGCATTTTTCGACGACTTCTAAAACGCTCTGCGATATCATATTTCGGTTTGTTGTACCCTTTTGTCGGTTCTTCGACTTAAAAGGGGAACCTCGGCATGGTTCTTGTTGTTTGAAATTTCTGAAAACGTATTTACAACGCATATGAAATTCACAAAATTCCTGATGGCCTCCGCAGCCGGCGCTACCATGCTGTTCGCACACGGCAGCGAACCGGCCGCAGACCAGCTGACCAAAACAACCGATTCTATGAACTCAGTAATCATCTACTTCACCCACTCCGGGAATACGGAGCTTGCGGCAAAGGAGCTCTCGAAGACAACGGGCGCCAAAGCCATCCGCCTCATGCCGGAGCAACCCTATTCGTCGGCCGATGTCGACTGGACCAATGAGACCTCCCGATGCACACGCGAGCATCTCGACCAATCACTACGTCCGGCGATTAAGCCTATCGACATTGATTTCACCAAAGTCGATACGTTATTTCTGGGTTTCCCGATCTGGTGGCACGAGGAGCCGGCCATAATCCGCACATTTCTCGACACCTATGGTCTCCAACTTGTCGGAAAACCGATTTACCCCTTCTGCACCTCCTATGAAAGCCCGATGTCGGAAGCCGACGCGACTCTGCGCAAAGGCTATCCCGGACTTGACTGGAAAAAAGGCCTCCGCCTACCCGCATCAACCGAAATCATAAAACAATGGATCAAACAACAATGACAACGATTAAACTCAACAACGGCGTCGAAATGCCGCGCATCGGTTACGGCGTATATCAGGTTAACCCCGAGGAATGCAAACGCTGCGTGGCCGATGCGCTGAGCGTAGGCTACCGCATGATTGATACAGCCCAGGCCTACCACAACGAGGAAGGCGTCGGCGAGGCGGTCAAGGAGAGCGGCATCGCCCGCTCCGAGCTTTTCATAGTATCAAAAATATGGATTTCCAACTACGGCTATGAAAAAGCCAAAGCATCGATCGACGAGAGCCTGCGCCGCCTCCAGACCGACTATATCGACCTGATGCTCCTACACCAGCCTTTCTGCGACCGCTACGGCGCATACCGCGCTCTCGAAGCAGCCTACAAGGAAGGGAAAATCCGCGCAATCGGCGTAAGCAATTTCTATCCCGACCATTTCGTGGACCTTGCCAGCAACGTTGAGATTCCACCGGCAGTAAATCAGATTGAGACACACGTATTCGACCAGCAGACCGAAGCCCTCAAATACCTCAATGAATTCGGCACACGGGCAATGGCATGGGCACCCCTCGCCGAAGGCCGCAATAACTTCTTCACAAACCCGGTGCTTGAGGCAATCGGCCGCAAATATGGCAAGAGCGTAGCACAGGTGGCTCTGCGCTGGCTATATCAGCGTGACGTAATCATCATCCCGAAGTCGACCCATATAGAGCGCATGCGCCAGAATCTCGACATCCTCGACTTCTCGCTCTCCGACGAGGATATGGAGGAAATCCGGCGCCTCGACACGGGCAAAAGCCTGTTTTTCGACCACCACGACCCCGAAGTCGTAAAGATGTTCATGGGCTGGCGCTGACCCCCTCCCCTACCGCAGGACGCCGCAGACATCCAGTCGCGGCGTCCTGTCGTATTCTCCCTACATATGACGACTATCCGCCACCGCAATTCCGCCGGAAATTCGTAGCTTTGCAGAGCAGAAACACTCACCCCGTATGTCATGAAAATCGAAAAATGGGACACAATAGATAGCCGGTATGTAATCCGGCGCCCATGGCTCACGGCACGCTGCGACACCGTGCGCCTCCCCAACGGCACCATCCATCCGGAATACTACGTTCTGGAATATCCCACCTGGATCAACGTTATCGCCATTACTGCCGACGGGGATTTCGTCATGGTGGAACAATACCGCCACGGCCTCGGGGATGTATTCACCGAACTCGTTGCCGGAGTGGCCGAAGAGGGAGAAGCGCCCATGGATACCGCACGCCGCGAACTCCTTGAAGAAACCGGCTACGGCAACGGCACCTGGCAGCAATTCATGGTTCTTTCGCAGAACCCCAGTTCGACCAACAACCTTACATACACATTTCTGGCCACCGACGTCGAGAAAATCGACACCCAGCATCTCGACGCTACCGAAGACATCGCCGTGCGCCTGCTTACTCCTACCGAGGTAAAGCAGCTCTTGCTCGACGATAGAATCAAGCAATCGCTCATGGCCGCCCCACTCTGGAAATACTTCGCCCTGAAGGCCATGTAACCCCTCTTTCCAGTCCTCGCATAAACCCCGAAACACGCTCAACGAAACCAATTAACCCATCGCCGCTAATCCTCCGCCCCCGCCTACCCCTCTTCAGGGTGCTCCTCAGAGGATGCTGAAATAGACAACGTCCGAACGAAGTATGTAACGATGATACAACCTTTCTGCAGAACAGTAAAGGCAGCCCGACTAAATTTCCCTCTTTCCATATTAGACATATTTACGGCTACCCGTCGTGATTAATAGAAGCACCCTCTCTGCTTACATTCTCAATATAGCGCACTTTAATCCAGCGCACTATTCAACGGCAATCGGTTGTGTTTTACAGCATAACCGATTGCCATATCAAAAAATCTTTTTAACTTTGTATAAATAGCAACCAGAAAATCGGGATATGGCCGAAACGGTTTAAAACCACAGGCAGCGATGCCGCCGTAAACCTCATCGCGTAGCGCTTTGCTGCGCAAAAATCAAAATCCGGAACTCCCAAGCAGTCGTTGCAGGCTCGGCCAACCACCAGATAACTGCCACCGGAGTTTTATATGTTTATGACAAAAAAGGCAACAAATAAGAGAGCGGAACTCCCGATGGAGGAGATGCTTTGGAAGGCGTGTGATGCTCTCCGTGGCTCTATTGAGCCGAGTGAGTATAAGCACGTTATTCTCTCGTTGATATTCCTAAAATATGCCGGTTTCCACTTTGCTAAGCGCCGTCAGGAAATTATAGATGCCGGACAAGAGGCATTTGTCGATAATGTTGCGTTCTATGCTGCTAAAAATGTGTTCTATCTTCCCGAAACCTCCCGTTGGGAGTATCTTAAAGAAAACGCCAAGCAGCCCGACATCGCTCTCAAAGTCGATAAAGCTCTTGCCGATATTGAGAAGGAGAACAAGGCTCTCGCGGGTGCCCTCCCGAACAACTACTATAGTTCGCTCGGTATTGAGGCTGAGAAACTTGGCTCGCTGCTTGATAAGTTTAACGGGTTCGACTCCATTCTGGAGAATGATACCGACAATGACATCATCGGACGTGTCTATGAGTATTTCCTTTCTAAGTTTGCCATAAAGGAAGGCAAGGGTAAGGGCGAATTCTATACTCCCAAGACTATTGTCAATCTCATCGCTGAGATGATTGAACCATACGAGGGTATAATTTATGACCCTTGCTGCGGTTCCGGCGGCATGTTTGTTCAGTCGATGAAGTTCGTTCAGAATCATCACGGCAACCGACGCAATGTGTCAGTTTATGGGCAGGAGTTTACTAAGACCACCTACAAACTTGCCAAGATGAACCTCGCTATCCGTGGAATTGCCGCCAATCTTGGCGATTATGCCGCCAACACTTTTACTGATGACCGCCATAAGGATTTGAAGGCGGATTTCATTATGGCAAATCCACCTTTCAATCAGAAAGATTGGCGAGCAGAGAATCAACTGACCGATGACCCACGCTGGCAAGGCTACGATACACCACCCACTTCCAATGCCAATTATGGCTGGATTCTCAATATGGTAAGCAAGTTGTCGAGCAACGGGGTTGCCGGATTCATCCTCGCCAACGGCGCACTGTCTGCCGATGGAACTGAGGGCACAATCCGTCGCAAGATGATAGAGAAGGGTCTTGTGGAGGCAATCGTCATTCTTCCCCGCAATCTGTTCTACTCAACCGACATCTCTGTAACGCTTTGGATTCTCAATGCCAATAAGAAAGCCCGTATTGTAAACCGTCAGGGAGAGGAGATAAAGTATCGAGATCGTGAAGGCGAGATTCTATTCATCGATATGCGCCAGATGGGCGAACCATTTGAGAAGAAATATGTGCGTTTCTCCGATGCAGACATTCGCAAAGTTGCCGATACATATCACAATTGGCAGCGCGAAGGTCATACGGACACTTATGCAGACATACCAGAGTTCTGTAAATCGGTTTCGGTCAATGGTGCAGGAGGCGTAAAAGAGAAAGGTTTCTCCCTGGTCCCCAGCAAATATATCGAGTTTGTCAATCGAGACGAGGATGTTGATTACGACACCCGTATGCGTGAACTTCAATCCGAATTGTCCGGCATCCTTCGCGAAGAATCCGAAATCCGCGCCGCAATTCTTGACGTATTCAAATCTCTTGGCTATGCAATCGAATTATAAGAGACTGGGAGATTATATACGACAGGTTGATGTCCGCAACCGTGATTTGGCGGTTGATAATCTGTTAGGGTTAAGTATTAGCAAGCGGTTTATTCCTTCTATTGCCAATACTATAGGGACTGATATGGCTAACTACAAGATTGTACAGCCGCGTCAGTTTGGGTATGTGCCTGTTACTTCTCGAAATGGGGACAAAATTACCATTGCTTTATACGCAGGTGATAAACCGTGTATCATCTCGCAAGCCTATACTGTCTTTGAAGTCTCAGATACCACCAAACTACTCCCTGAATATCTGATGTTGTGGTTTCGGCGTCCTGAGTTTGATCGATATGCTCGGTTCAAATCTCATGGTTCTGCACGTGAGGTATTTGAATGGGATGAAATGTGCGAGGTCATGTTGCCCGTTCCTACAATAAAGGAGCAACAGAAGATTGTGGCGGAGTACCAGGCTGTGGAGCGACGGATTGAAAATAACCGCCGACTTATCGCCACGCTTGAAGATACCGCCAAAACCATTTACCGCAAAATGTTCGTCGACAACATCGACCCCAGCAACCTCCCCGAAGGCTGGAGCATGGGGAAGATGAAAGACATAGCATCTTTCGCCTATGGTAAAATGCCTAAAGAAAAGGACAATGGTGTAATACCTGTTTTTAGTGGCTATGGTGTCATAGGGTACTGTAATGAAGCAATGTATGATAAGCAACATATAATTGTAATTGCTCGTGGTGATTCAGGATCTGGTAAGATAGTGAAATCTCCAAAAATATTTTTCTTGTCAAATCTCGCAATAGCGATTAAGCTTAACAATGAATTATATAGGGATTTCCTATATTACCATCTTAGATCCCTTGATACCTCGATATTGAGGACTGGATCCGCACAAGCACAAGTTACGATAAGTAGCATTGAGGAATTTGAAATAATAATTCCGCCGATTGATTTGTGTTCAAAATTTTATGCCATTATCGAAATTTTTAATACTTTCAATCAGGCAATTCACAGTGAAAAATGCGCCCTTATGAAAATTACGACCCTATCCTCCGCAAAACTTTCAAACCTCTAACATATGGCACGAAAATTCACAACAAACTCAAGACTGGTGAATGAATTATTCGCCAGCTACTCAACTACTTTCCTTGCTCTATGCGAATTGATAAACAACTCAATTCAGGCAGGTGCGAAGAATATTTATATCGATGTAGATTACTCAGAAGAGGATATATTCTCTTCACGAATTATAAATAGTTTATCCATAAAAGATGATGGCAGCGGAGTTCATATAGATGAGTTAGATTATAAATTACTTGACATAGGCACAACAAATAAATCCGGAGGAAAGGGAGTTGGGCGATTTGCAGCGTTCCAATTAGGTAAGTCCGTAATAATTCAAACTATTGGATACTCAAAAGAAAAGAAACAATATTCTGAAGCGATAATACCTCTTGAGGTATCAGTTTTTGAAAAAAACATAAACGTATCAGAAGTCCCGATTGATACTACAGAAAAGATATTGGATGGGAATCAATATCATACATATTATAAAGTCACAATTACTGATTTTTATGATGAGTCAGTATATGAGATTGAAAAACGTAAGAAAGTGTCTGAAAAACTTCTTAAGGAGAATATTGAAGATGCAATCTTTGAAAGATATTCTTTAAAAATCTTTTCTAACGACATTAAGTTTTTCATCAACAACAAACGATTAAATCCACGTGATTACATTATTGGCACTCCGTCACGTCAGACTATACAATATGAGGATTTCGATGACAAGACTCATGAAATTGAATTCAGATATTATAACGTTCGTAATATAGAAAGTCGTAAAGTCTTTCTGACAACTAATAATGCCGGAATTGAAACAATTGCATATGGATTTGAATACGATGCTGAGTGGTTAAGCCCCAAAGTTGGAGGATGGTTTATCTATATTTCTACTCCAACTCTGATTTCGGATCTTAATCGGAGTTTATGTATGGACGATATGGATCCCGAGGTTAGAAATTTCAGATCATTCATTAGGCAAACTTTAACCTCGTTCTTCCGATCTAAGAACATAGAGTTCGATAACTTTCTTGATAAACTGACAAAGGATTCATCATATCCGTATAAGTCTAAATCTTCGTCAAAAAGCAAAGTGGTTTTATTCAACAAATTAGCATACCTTGTTGAAGATAAATACAATTTGCTAAATGAAGACAACAAACTTCGTGAAATTATATATCCACTAATCGACCGTACTATATCAAACGGAGAATTAGATAATATTCTTCATGGAATACTGCGTTTGTCAAATAAAACTATACAACAATTTAACTCACTCCTTAATAAAACAGAATTAGAGGACATAATCAGTTTTTCTGATAAGGTAGCACATAAGCGCGAAGAATTAGAATTCATTGAAAAATTAGTATATTCTGAAATAGCTGAGCACTTAAAAGAAAGAAAGGAATTACACAAGTTCTTAGAACGGATGTTATGGATTTTCGGGGAAGAGTTTAGCGAATCTACTAAATTATTGTCGGATAAGGGACTTGAAAACAACCTCAAGACTCTTAGGGATGACATTATGAAATATTCTGCATCAAAAAAAGATGATAACGTTAATCTAAACATACCTAAAGGGACGAAATCCATTACTGATTTATTTATGTACAGTGAGCGGATTATAGATTGTGACCATCGTGAAGTCTTGGTTGTTGAGTTAAAAGCACCTAAGGTAAAGATTAGCGCAAAAGAATTAGGACAAGCTATGAAGTATGCCCGGGAGATTGAACAAAGTGGCTTCACTCCACAAAATGTAAAGTTTAAGATATTACTTATTAGTTCAGATATTAGCGATACGGCTAAATATGAAATTCATGGTGAAAATTCAAACCCATTTTTTTATTTTAGAAGCAGCTCTTCAAGAGTTGAAATATGGGTTATGAAATGGTCTGATCTTTTGGAGAGGCAGAAACGAAGGCTTAACTATTTGGCAACTACTTTAAACATTAAGGATGTTGATGTTGAGTCTATGGCTAAACGAGATTTTGAAGATATTTCATTTCAAAGCACTAAAGCTTCGCTTAAGAGCGTAGCAATATAATCATGGCTATATTCAACGAATCTCGATTGGAGCAGGCATTTGTCGAACTGTTCATGGAACAAGGCTACGATTACGTGCATGGCGACAGCATTAGCCGCGATGTGCGCGATGTGCTGTTGTATGATGAGCTGCGCGATTTCCTCCGTCAGCAATATCGCCATGTAGGTATTACGGAGAATGAGATTTCTACGGCTATTGCGCAACTTGAAAAGACTGATGGTGGAGGCGTCTATGCTGAGAATGTAGAGGCGATGCGCCGCATTCTGGATGGGTTTACAATCAAGCGTGAAGACCCGTCGAAGCCAAATCTTTATATCAATGTAATTGACTTTGACCCGAAGGGAATAAAGAACAATTCATTCAAATTTGTCAATCAGTTCGCTATTGATGGAGAGCACACCCGTATTCCCGACGGCATCGTGTTCGTCAACGGCATCCCTTTGGTCGTGCTGGAATTCAAGAACGCCATTAAGGAGAATACCACAATCGAGAACGCCTATACCCAACTGACCGTGCGTTATCGCCGCGACATACCGAAATTGTTCCGCTACAACGCGTTCGTGGTAATTAGCGATGGTGTCAACAATCGTTTCGGTTCTCTGTTCGCTCCCTACGAGTTCTTCTATGGCTGGAGAAAGGTTGAACATGACGACCCCGAAATTGAAGGCGGCTTTAACTCCATGTTTACTATGATGCAAGGTCTTTTCCGTAAAGACAGGCTCCTTGATGTGGTGCATAATTTCATATTCTTCCCCGACACTCCAAAAGATGAGGATAAGATAGTATGCCGTTATCCGCAATATTTTGCGACAACGCTGCTGTTTGATAACATTTTGAAGCACAGCCGTCAGAATCCCGGCGGCGACGGCAAGGGCGGAACATACTTCGGTGCCACCGGTTGCGGAAAGTCGTATACGATGCTTTATCTTACCCGCCAGCTGATGCGCACAACCAAGTTGAGCAGTCCGACAATAGTGCTGATAACCGACCGCACTGACCTTGACGACCAGCTCGCAAAGCAGTTTATCAACGCCAAGAAATTCATCGGCGATGAAATGGTTATGCAAGTTAGCAGCCGCGAGGATTTGAAGACTCAGCTTGAAAACCGCACTTCCGGCGGTGTGTTCCTGACCACTATACAGAAATTTGAGGAAAATACGGGTCTTTTGAGTAATCGAGCCAATATAATCTGTATCTCTGACGAAGCCCACCGCTCACAGACCGGACTGGAGCAGAAAACAACTGTAACCGACAAGGGCGTGAAGCGTCGCTATGGATTTGCCAAGTATCTCCGAGACTCTTTCCCTAATGCAACCTACGTAGGCTTTACAGGGACACCGCTCGATAACACGATAGATGTCTTTGGTCCCATTGTAACCCGCTACACCATGACCGAAGCGGTTGCCGACGAGATTACCCGTAAAATCGTCTATGAGGGTCGTGCTGCTAAGGTACTTCTCAACTCCGACAAGGTGAAAGAGATTGAAAAGTATTATGCCAAATGCAAGGATGAGGGTGCCAGCGAGTATGCCATTGAAGAAAGCAAAAAGCAGATGACGCGAATCGACGTCATTCTCAATGACCCCGACCTGCTTGCCAACATTGCCGCCGACTTCGTTCAGCATTATGAGAAACGAGTTGAAGAAGATTCGACGGTTGAAGGTAAGGCTATGATTGTGTGCAGTAACCGCTCAATCGCCTGGAATATCTATCAGGCCATCGTAAAACTGCGGCCCGAATGGGAGGCGGTCAAAGAATGCATCGACGGTGAAACACTCACCGACAAGGAGCGTGAGGACATCAAACCGATGCCCCGCATATCGCTTGTGATGACCCGAGACAAGGATGATGAGCCGAAGCTCTATCAGCACCTCGGAACGGATGAATACCGCAAGACACTCGACAAGCAGTTTAAGTCGGTGAAGAGCAACTTCAAGATTGCCATAGTGGTGGATATGTGGATTACCGGTTTCGATGTGCCGAGTCTTGATACGATGTACTGCTTCAAGCCGCTCCAAATGCACACGCTTGTGCAGACTATCTCACGCGTCAACCGAGTGTATCCCGGCAAAGAAAAAGGCCTTGTAGTGGATTATCTCGGCATCAAGCGTCAGATGAATGAGGCTTTGTCGCACTATGCCGAAGGGGATGTCGACGGAAATTCACTCGATACCATAGAGCAATCCCTGAAGATTGTCAAGGATGAACTTGATATTATCCGCCGCCAGTTCAACAAGTTTGACTGGAGCAAGTATTTCACAGCCGAAGGTATCGAGCAGGTGAATTTGCTCAACTGTTCAGTGGAATATGTGCTGAGAACAAAGGAATCGGAAACCAAATTCATGCAGCATTGCAAGAAGATGAAAGCAACCTTTGCCATTTGCTGTAATAGCGACCAGATTTCGCAGGAAGAAGACGATGATATACATTTCTTTTTTGCTATTCGTTCTATAATCTTCAAACTGACAAAAGGAGAAGCAGCTGATACAGCCAAGATGAACCGCCACGTAGCAGGAATGATAAAGGATGCACTTATCAGTGAAACGGTAGAGGAAATTGCCAATATCGGAGTCAACACTGAGAGTGAGATTGATCTTCTTTCATCTGACTATATGAAACGACTGGCCCTACTTCCTGAGAAGAATACCAAAGTGAAACTTATGGAACAGCTTCTCAAAAAGGTCATTGGCTCAATCCGCAAGGTCAACAAGCAGAAAGGTGTTGACTTTACCCAGCGCCTCGAAGATATTGTGAAACGTTACAACGACCGTTCAGACGATGCTGCTCTTGCCAATGACGTTATCGACGATGTGGTTCAACAGATGATGGACTTGATGGAAGATGTAAAAGACTCTCGGACGGCTGGCGACGCTATCGGACTGTCTTTTGAGGAGATGGCATTTTTTGACATTCTTAAAGCTGTAGCTATCAAATATGATTTCATCGCTGATTTCCCGGATGAGAAACTGACAAACCTTGCCAAGCAAGTAAAGGAGCTTATAGAGCAGCAAGCCACCGTAGCGGACTGGAATAACCGTGATGACATTAAGGCCGAATTGAAAATGAATGTCATTATCCTTCTTGCCGGTGCCGGATATCCCCCGAAAATACACGACGAGGTGTTTAAGGAAATCCTCGAACAGGCAGAGAACTTCAAACGTCACTCCTCGCTCCGTCCGTATTCCACTTTTACTGATGATTCAATCTCGATAGCAGCAGAACCGTAAAAGAACAATACTATGGGTAAGAAGATACTTATATTAGGTAATGGATTCGATCTCGCATTCGGATTCTGGACTTCATACGCAAACTTTGTAAACGTTCGAGCCGGAAAAGATTATAGCTTTTGGCCGTTTACGGAATTTCCAAGCGGTAAATATATGAATGAATCCTTATATCATCATTTCCACAATTTTGTTCAAAATCATAAAGATGAGTTAGGGAGAATTCGATGGATTGACATTGAAGGAGAATTATGGAACTATGTGAATTCTAAAAAGGGTACACCGATTAATACAGAACTTCTGCAAGAAGATGAACGAAGTTATAATTCTCTTGTTTATCAACTCCAAACCTATCTGTCAGCCGTTTATCCTCATAGGCGTAATCAAGACATTGACATTACAATACCTGCTGAAATTCTTAAGGCTATAAGAGGAAACGGAGGTTTTAATCTCATCTATACATTCAACTATACCGATCCGACTTATATTTTGAACCAATTTGCCGGTTACTCAGAAAATGAGATGCCCAAAATAAAATATATGCATGGTTCGCTCAAAGATAAAAATATAGTTTTAGGCTTTAATGAAGACCTAACTCTTCCGCAAGAATATGATTTTATGTTCAAGTGCGATAAGATTGAACCGCACAATTTGGCAAATGATTTGCTTGATGCAGATGAGATCATTGTTTATGGATTATCTTTTGGCCAAATTGACGGCATATATTTTAAGCCATTTTTGGAACAATTGAGTTCTGTAATCTCAGCGAATCGGAAACCTCGATTCTCTATAATAACTTATGATGAAAAATCCGTCAAATCAATTCAGCGAAATATGAGGGCGATGGGGTTGTCAAGAGAAAAAATAAATAACGGTCTCGAATTCAGAATTATCCCAATTCATGAAATTGAATGGGATGCAACTGCCCGAAATAATTATAACTCATTTCTTGATAACCTAAAACCGATGCCATCAATAATTGTCGGGCGCAATCCACGTAATAAATGGGAATGGTAAAAGAAAATTATGGATAACGGACAGATTATATTATTTCAGACGCACGGAGGAGAGACGAAGATTGAGGTTCGGCTCTCCAACGAGACTGTATGGCTCACGGCCGATCAGATGGCGGAGCTGTTTCAGCGCAATAAGTCGACTATATCGAGACATATCAAGAATGTTTTTGAGTCAGGAGAACTTGAACCAAATGTGGTAGTTGCAAAATATGCAACTACCACTCAACATGGCGCTATTGAAGGTAAAACTCAGACTCATCAGGTTGATTTCTATAATCTTGACATGATTATCAGTGTGGGATATCGTGTCAACTCGCATCGTGGTGTGCAGTTCCGACAGTGGGCTACGCAAGTTCTGAAAGATTACATGATTAAGGGCTTTGTGCTTAATGATGATTTGCTCAAAAACGCAGGACAAGGGAACTATTTCGACGAGCTGTTGGCCCGAATCCGCGACATCCGCAGTTCGGAGAAGGTGTTCTATCGCAAGGTGCTGGAGATTTACGCCCTCAGCATAGACTATGATCCTCGCTCATCCATCACTCAACAATTCTTCAAGACGGTTCAGAACAAGATGCACTTTGCCGCCCACGGACATACTGCTGCAGAGGTGATTTATGACCGGGCTGATGCAGAAAAGGATTTCATGGGGCTGATAATGTGGCGAGGAGCCATGCCAACAAAGCATGAGGCTGAGATTGCGAAGAATTATCTTTCGGAGGAGGAAGTCGATATGTTGAATCGCATTGTCAACCTATACCTCGACTTTGCCGAACTCCAAGCCAAAAGCCATGTTCCGATGTATATGAAAGACTGGATTCAGAAACTCGACGATTTCCTGAAACTATCGGGTAAAGAATTGCTGAACCATGCCGGAAGCGTATCTGCCGAAGTTGCCAAACTCAAAGCCAATGAGGAATACGACAAATTCCATGAGCGCACCCAATATCAGCTATCCCCGGTCGAAATCCACTTCCTTGAAGCCTTTGAAGAAGAAAGAAAGCACCTCAAAGGCAAGACATCATAATTTCTGAGCCAATGCACTACCACGCCACAGCGTTGATGGTGCCACCTCGCTGACAAATTATTGTATTTTAGGGAAAGGAATAAGCCAATCTGCTGGAAGAGGCAAGCCGGCTTATGGGTAATACATCGGTAGCCTTCTGACTCCGAGGTTACGTAGTATGTATCTCTTAATTACAAGTCGATCAGACGAGGGGGCATTTATTGGCGAAGGGAAGCGGATGCTTCCTTGCGGTATTGGGCCGGGGTCAGGCCGTAAATCTTGTAGAAATTGGAATAGTAGGTTGCCTTGCGCGGATAGCCGGAAGCTGCTGCAATGGCATCGATAGTCCATTCCGGGTGCTCGCGGATGAGGGCTACGGAATGCTCTACACGCAACTTGTTGATGTAGTCGGCGGGGGTCAGGCCGGCATACTGCTGGATAAGTTGCGATACCCGGCTTCTGGGCAGACCGGAGCATTCGGCGTAGAGCGAGTCGCGGGTGTAGTCAGACTGCAGATAGCGCTTCGACTCGAGTATGGTTCGTTCGATGGCCTCAAATTGGGTGTAGTTCTCATCGGCAAGGGCACTATCGCGGCTATGAATGATTTCACGCTGGGCGGTAAGTTCGTCGATTCGGCGCGAGGCAATGCGGTTACGGCGCTGGGAACGTCGATATTGTATCAGCAGCACAGCTGCGATCAAAAGAACTGCCACGGCAAAAACTGAGAGAAATATCAGCATTATCTGCCTGTGAGCGGCTTCGCTGCGGGCCCGGCTGAGCTGGAGCTCAGTCTCGTTCAGCGCGAAAAGAGTAGCCATTTCCCGGATCCGGCTCTCCTTCTCCCGGGCATAGATGCTGTCGCGGACCACCCCGGCCCGCTCCATCAGCGAGAAAGCAAGTGGATAGTTGCCAAGCCCCCGTTCGGCACGGGCATTACTTATGAGGAGGCTGTGGAAGTCGTCGCAAATAGTGTCGCCCTGCTCAAACATCGGGAAGAGTGGAGCGGTGAACTCCAGCACTTTGGCCCATTGCTTTGATTCGAGGAGATAGTCTGTAACAAACACGCGCCCTACGGGCGTGCGTCCATAGTCGGTAGCCATAAAATCGCTGAAAGCCTGCTGTGCCCGACTGGTATCACCGGACATTTGGGCTGCCGAGGCGATACGTGCATAGGTGTAAGCCCGCTGCTGGTCGGTATAACCGGCAGGTGCGCCTGCCAGGCAGTCTATCCGGTCGATGATTTCAAGCCGTTTCTGGCTGAGTGCGAGAGCATCGTCGAAGCGGTCGTCGGCATAGAGCTCCACTATTTTCATCCCGTAAGCCGACGAGACATTGGCCAGTTCACGTGCCGACTGCGAGGATGTTCCCTCCGAGATTATCTTATCGAGGTAACCATAGCCGCGCTTTCGGTCGCCCATATCAAACGACACACCGGCCATGGTAGTAAGCAGATTATAGACCGCCGGGGTGTTGTCGAGCGCACGTGCCAGCCCGATGCCCGACGTGGCTGCGTGGATGCATCCCCGGAAGTCGGCTGACGACCGTCGGACCGCAGCCAGCATGGTCAGAAGATTCAGCTTTATGTCCGGATGGCAGTCAATAGAATCAGAGGTTAGGGCCTCCGAGGCATAACGGTCGGCAAGTGCGAACCTCCGCTTTTCGTTGTAAGCTCTTCCGCGCCACAAATTCATGAGATAGGGCGGCATCGGGGAGCTTTGAAGCTTTTGGGCGTCATCCATCAACGATAGCACCGAGTCGGGATCGGTCACCACCAGCCTTTTCAGGTTGGCATCGGAATATTGGTGGTCAGCAGAATTTCCTCTTGCCGTCAGAAAACCGGCAACCGCTCCAAGAAGGAATGCACATATAAGTCGAAGGGGTATCATATTGCAAAAATACGGAAATATTCCCATACCGCAACATTGGCAAACGGTATTCGTTCCAAATGAGTTTCGACATCATATACAATTGTAATACAAGCGATTGGCGAAAAGCGTACATCAAACCGTACAAACTTCTACACAATTGTACGTTCGTCCGGACCAATGTACGCCGCTTATGGGACAAACTGCATCCGTTCAGGTTAGAGATTTATCAGGGAAAAACCTAACTTTGCGATATGTCGATATACCCTTACATTCATCTAACGAATTATGCTTATGTTTACACACATTTCTCTATCTGACGCGCTGTGCCACCTCGTAAAAGGCTTCGGTCTGACAGCCTCGCTTGCAGTCATCGGTTTTATGTCGGTCGGCTGCTCCGACAATGAGGATGCACCATCGGCTGATCCGGCCGACTACTCTGTGGCCGTTTCCATGTCGTATCTCCTTGAAGGAGATGAATCGCAACTGGGCGATGTTGAAATTTATACGGTCGGTGAAAAGGACGATCCTCTGCCGATAAAACAGCCTGTAAACTCAGGGTGGACACATGAGATGGAACTCCCCGGCCTTCCGGATGCTTTCGGATTCATGGCGGCGCCGGCCATCCGCGACAATATCAGCGCCGGCACCATGGTAGACCTGCGGTCGACTGTAAGGATGGTTATTGAACTGAAATGCAAGGGGCAGATAATAGATACCAGGATTGTTGACGAGACCGACGAGTCCGGGGCGGTTGATCCGTCGAAGACGGAATGGGCTGATATGGTGGATTCCTATGTGTTTCACATCGTTGACGGCAAGATTGTCCGCTTACAAGATACCGGCTCTAATGACGAGGAGGATACACCCTCGGAAGATATGCCCACAGTCGATTCGGACAACGTGAAAGTACATGGCACGCTGTATTATATCTCCGAAGCCGACGTAGCCGAGACTCCCGACTGCCTCCACGACAATGTGGTCGCCCGTTTCTCCGTGCGTAACCATTGGAGCGGCAATACGCTTGGTAAAGGCGACTTCCTTTATGCCAAAGCCTCCGAAATAGAGGATATGCGCGGAGAATCCCCATTGGCCGCAAGCCTCGACAACGGCTGCATCCTTATTCTTGACGAAGTCGCTAACGAGACCATACTGCGCAGAATATGCGACAATCTGGGAATCTTCTGCCCGATGGCCGACGACATCGACGACATAGCCTCGTCTCTGTTTATCATGGCCGACTCCGACAATCCATTCACCGACGCTCGCGGAACATCATACCGCGGCCTGTTCATAAAGCTCTCGCCGCTTGCCGACGACGGCGAAGCCATCTCCGATTACTCACAGGGCGAAATGGCCGACCGAGCCGCCGAATGCCTCAACGGATTGCTTTCTGCCTCTCCGGCGGCACCCTCTGCCCGCAGTCTGTCGGGCCGTGCGGATCCGGAGAATCTTACTGCCGTCGTGAATGCCTACAAAGTTTATATCACCGACTACAAGCATACACTCGTTCAGTCCGACTACCGGAGCAAGTCCTATTCCAAGCCCTCGCAGACCAATGTATACAATGTGGAATTTGATATCTGGAACGTATACAGTGTTGCCGAAAAACGCAATTACTATTACATTCATCAGTCGTTCCTCGGCTCGTTCAAGAATTGCTATAAGGGCGTACACAAAACCAACATCACTACCGACGGCTGCTATACGATAGCCAAGGTCGGAGAATACTACTGCGACCACATGACGCTCTCGGTCAAGCCCGACGCATCATCCTCCGGAATGATTATCCACCGCAACTCACCCTCCACCACCCAGACCGACGTAAACTACACATCGGGATTTTCCTGGAATCTCTCCGGCGAGGTTTCATACGACGGCAAGTGGGGCGGCTCTGCTTCCGGGGGCATAGCGCTGTCGTTCTCCGACTCATATACCCGCGCCGACATAACCATAGAGAACAACTGCGTGCCCGGCAGCGAACTTTCATGGACTTTCTCACTGATGAAAGCCCGTGCGAAATTCAATCCCTTCTACGGCGCCGGCTCAAAATTCATCGAGAGCTCGCTTACCAGCCGAACATCGATGAACGCCTACATGGACTACGTGATTTCCTTCCCCGAGAGTGTGAAGGAGCCAAAACTTAACGCCACACTCGAGGTAAGCTTGCGCTCGTCGGCTGCCAAATGCGGCTCTATCTGCGGCGAACGCACCAAGGATGCAAAAACCACTAAGGAAATCAAGCTGCCCGTCCACACCAAATAAACTAACCGCCTTTCGTTTATCCGTAACCCGAAAATCCATGATACGAAAAATAATATCTCTTGCGCTACCGGCGCTCTTCGCGGCCGCGGCCAGTGCCGCCGACATAGCCCCGTCTTCGGTAAATGTCAGGTTCGAAAGCCCTCAGGCAGCCGATTCCATACTGTCGCTGCGCCCCGACCTTAAACTCGAGCGCATCATCCCCGCCGCTCCAAATCCCGAACTCGAACGGCGCCATCGCGAGGCCGGTCTGCACCTTTGGTTTAAGGCCTCCACGTCGGGCCGTGAGGAAGCCTTGCGCGAGGCTGCCGCACTCCGGAAGGTGAAGGGTGTGCGCGCCGCCGCTCCAGCCTCCTTCATACGCATTCCTCGGCCGCAGCCCTTTGCGGCGGGAACGCTTCAGTCGCAACCCGCAAAGATTGCAGCCCGAAGCGCGGAGGCAACTGTAAACGACCCACTCTACCATTACCAGTGGCACTACAGTAATCCCGACTACGCCAACATCGACCTCGAAAAGGCATGGGATTTAGAGGAGGGCAACCGTAATATTGTCGTCGCTGTGATGGACGGAGCGGTAGAGTATACGCATCCCGACCTCGCCGCCAACTGCTGGGTCAACGAGGCCGAACTCAACGGTCTGCCAGGCGTCGACGACGACGGCAACGGCTATGTCGACGACATCCACGGCCTGCGGCTATTTCCCGATAATGGCTTTGCTGACCACGCCACGCATATAGCCGGCACCATCGCCGCGGTCAACGGCAATGCCACGGGGGTATGCGGCATCGCCGGAGGCAACGGCCGCGATACCGGCGTCAGGGTTATGTCGATAGCAGTGTCAAGCGAAAGCGGCAGCGAATTCGTAAACGATGCCGACCTTCTGCGCGGTTTCGTCTATGCTGCCGACAACGGTGCCGTAATCGCCTCCAACAGCTGGGCCGATTTCGACCCGGCATCGTCACTTAAAGTCGACGCAATCAACTATTTCATCCGCAATGCAGGCAAATTTGAAGGCTCTCCACTGAATGGCGGTCTGGTGGTTTTCGCCGCGGCCAACGAAAATTCGACCGACGCTCCGAGCCCGATAAATAGCGTCGACATCGACCGGAACTCAGTGCTGATCGTCGGAGCCGTTTCAGCGAAGCGCGTCAAGGCATCTTTCTCCAACTACGGAACGTGGGTCGACATCGCCGCGCCCGGCGGAGGTTTCGACGGCAAAGGCATCTACAGCACCTTAACCGACGGCCGCTACGGCTTTATGAACGGCACGTCGATGGCATGTCCGCATGCTTCGGGCGTAGCTGCGCTTGTCGTCTCGCATTTCCGCGACCGTGGGCTTACTCCCGCCGAAGTGCGCCGACTACTGATGGACACGTCCTCGCCCATCGACGGCTATCAGGCCGGCTATCCCTATGCCGGTAAAATCGGCAAAGGCCTCCTTAACGCGGCTCTTGCCCTGCAGTCTGACCCGGGCGTCCCGCCCGCACTTCCCACAGAGCCCTCGGTGCGCCGTCTGGCCGGAACTCCGTTCGACTGCCTTCTCTTCACCTGGACAGTACCCGCCGACGGCAACGGTAACGCTCCCGCCTACTGCGCCCTCTATGAGGACGGTAAGGACTCCCCTACCATAAAAATCAGGACGAACGGACAGAAAGTCGGCAGCCGCTTTGCCTTCGACATCACAGGGAAAGTTATTCCGATCGATTGCCGCTACAGAATGCGGTCGGTCGACGCATGGGGCAACAAATCCGAACTCTCCGACATCATCCCGATGCCCGAGGAGGCCGACGACGACCGCCTCTGGAACACCTACAACAACGACAACTTCGTTGTCTACCGACCCTGCGGCACCGGATTCGAATACGCTATGAATACGGCCGATGTGGCCATCCCCGTGCGACGCTTCAACGGCTACTATTTTGAAGTCTGCGAGCCAAACAATATCGTTGCCGGCATCCACAAACACGACCACTGCGTTCGCTTCGAACTCAAGCCAACCGATGCAACTCCCCTCGGCACATTCCCGCTCACCGTCAAGGCGGTCTCGCTCGACGATCCCTCCGACGTAAGCGAACTCAAGCTTTCATACACCGTATACGACAAACTCAGGAGGATTACAGGGCCGGCCCAAAAAGATAACGAAATCACCCACCTCTATGTCTCCGACCTCTCGGGCACAATCTCGCTCAACGTAAGGAATTACGTCGCTGACCCTCTTGGCCTTGAGTTTGTGATACCCGACGAGAACGGCGATGCCGCCGACAATTTCTTCTTCAACCGGCGTGACTACAGAGTAGAGAACGAAACGCTCACCATCGACTACGAACTCAATCCCGAGCAACTCGAATGGTTCGACGATCCGGTCAAGCTGACCATCCATCCCTACAACACCTACTATGTCACCGGCGAAGCATCATTCTTCATCCACTATCGACCCGAATCTTCCGTTTATTCCGTTTCGGCCGATGCTCCCGGCACGACAAACCGCGGCATCTATACCATCACCGGCATCCGGCTTGATCAGCCACGCGAAACCCTGGATCCAGGCCTTTATATAATCGACGGCCGCAAAGTCCACATCTGCCGATAGACCCTTCATCATCGAATCATAAGGCACACGGCACATCCTTGAGGAATATGACATACCACCTTATATTCTTTCGATAGTTCGGCATGGGCTTTATCACTTGCGAACCTTCAAGAATACTTACATAAGGGTGACGAGTCGGCATACCCCTGTGTTCGTCGTAGTGCTTTACGGCACGAATATTGATTATCTCATCCATATCATTGAAAGATTGGCGATTGCAATTTGATTATAAACAATCGATCTGCAATGGCAATCCGTGAAATATATATTTCAATCCGTAAAGTTGATAAATCCTATATAGCATTATATATGTAACTTTGCACTCGGAATTAAATTGCGGCAGGAGACATTGCATCCTTTGCAAGGAAGGGACTCTATCCACTATCCCACTTCTACAGGCGGTGGCGTAGAAGCCCGGCATCACAATATTAGCATCATCAAATAATTGACCAGAATATTCTATTCCATTTCAATCATTCAGCTTTCTCTCGCCCTTACAGCGTGTGCCAGAAAAGAGCAGGAAATGGGTAAGACACTCTGAAATATCATATATATTCTAAATATGGAGACGAATAATGTAATGAGCCGCAGAAGCGCATTGAAGCGAATGGGCATAGCTGTGGCCGGCGCTTTAATATCTTCAACCGGGGTGATTTCACTGACATCTTGTAGAAATAAGGATGTAAAAAGGGTCATTCTTTATTTTACAGGTACAGGCAATTGTCTGTATGTTGCCCGTCAACTCGGCGGAGAAAACTCCGAGTTGCTGAGCGTCCCTCAGTTAATGAAACAAAACGACATCGAAATAGAGGCCGATGAAATAGGAATTGTATATCCCATCTACGGGCACATGCCTCCCAATATGGTGCGTCAGTTCATCAAAAAAGCGAAACTGAAAGCGGATTATAAATTTGCAGTCCTAACCTACGGCAACCGGAAATGCAATGCAGTGGAAATATGGGATGATATTTCACGGCAAGTCGGCGTTGCGTTTGACTATATCAACACGCTTATTATGGTCGATAACTGGCTCCCAAATTTCGACATGAACGAGCAGATACTGATTGACAAGCTCATCCCGGAGAATCTTGATAGAATCATTGGCGATATTTCTTCACGCAAACATTGGCATGAACCTGTCACGGAGGAAGAACGGGAACAGCACCAAGGTTTTCTGGAACGAACCGGGATTAACCCCGAAATCGGATTTGTGCTGCAAAGTGAAAACTATTTTACCGCTTCCGATGCTTGTATTGGTTGCGGAGCTTGCGTTGAAGTTTGTCCGAAAGGCAATTACAGCTTGACATCGCAAGGCATCAAGACAGAGGGAAACTGCGAATTTTGTTTTGCCTGCATACAGAATTGTCCCCAGAAAGCTATCCGGTTTGTGAAAAATGAAAACGACCCATTTTTGCGGAACGGTGAGAAAAATCCCAATGCCCGTTACCGAAACGAACATATCTCCTTAATGGATATCAAGCGGGCCAACAGCCAATTCTAATACCTGGGGCTATGCTAACCGGCACAACGGCTGATGTTAATGCAAGAAAAACATTTGCTTTACCCCTCATTTTGGAATCACATTATTATTGTTCCATGATTTCACAGGAAGCATTCCCACCTGGTCACGACGGATTTTAATCATCCAGTTCACACCGGAATATTGCCTATGAATAATAGCGGTGATTGTCATTCTGACAGCAAGTTATCCGTTTTATGCAACCGAAATCTGAATTCAAAGCCGCCCGTATTTATTCCCGAATGATTCCCATCCCACATCTTACAGATGATTATAGCGATTCTATAGCAGCCCCGCTTGAAGATAGACGAACAAGCAAAACCTCTGAAAATCGTTGATTTGTCAGAGGTTTTCTGCGATATAATAGACCTATTTGCAATCGCCTGGGGCCGGATAATATCGTTGTAACTAAGTTATTTTCAGAATATTGTAATGCCGCACTATCCGTTGTTCACGAATTGCACACGGCACTATTTCAATGTTCTTCCCCATTGTTTCCGTTGGGTATTACAAAGATAATACTTTTTTCATAAAATATGACTGGTGCAAAGATGACTATTGTTATTTTTTCTTTAATTTTGTGATTAGAAACTTAATACTAATGGAAGAAACTCTTTACGATAAAAGTATTGCAAATTTATTAAACATACCAATTGTGGTATGCGTTGTCTTGTTTTGCGTTATTTTGATAGCTATTCCTCAAATTCAAGATGGCATTAAATCAATTTTCAATTTATTCAAAAAGAAGAAAAAAGATTTTATTTTAAAGTATACAGATGAGACCATTACATTTGATGAAATATTAATAAGTCGCGATTTTGATATTATTCGAATAAATGCGACCACCCATCTTTTAGGCGTGCTATCTGAACGTAAGTGGTTAAAACATAAATACCCAAAGTATGTGAATAATGTGCAGCAATTAAGAATAGTGAAAACAAAACAAGGAGAAAAAATATTTGATGTCCTACCTATTACAATTGGTACACGTAAAAAAAGCGTCTATTTCGACATATCTAGCTTTTATAATGGTGCATCGGTTCCATTTTCAAACAGCGTAAATGATTATGTCACTAAAAAGATACAGGAGGTGTATAATTAAATTGGAATGACTTAGATAAGGCAATCTCATTAATGATTAATAATCAACAATCTGAACTGTTTTGATTCTATATTTTTTCAACTCGATTTTTTCTTGTTGGTTATTGGTGATTACAAGGAGGTTGTCGCAGTGGAGTTCTTCGGCGGCTTCGACGAGGGCGTCGAGTTCGCGTTTGCGGGTTTTCTCGGAGGTCATGTCGTAACAGACTTGGATTAGTTGCTCTACTTTTGTACCTTTACGGGTAACAAAATCTATCTCTTTATCGTTGCGGGTGCGATAATAGAACAGAGTTTGACCGGGAATATAGCCACGACGCAGGAGTTCTACAAATACTTGGTTTTCCAACAGGCGACCGAGATTTTCACTGAGATTGAACGCTGTGCTTTGCACAAAACCGTTGTCAACGACATATACCTTTTTCGGAGCCTTGTTCATCAGTTTCAGTTTGTTGTTGAAGCGCGGCAAATAGAAGAACAGGTAAGGCTCATTGAGATAGTCGCAGAATTTCTTTGTAGTTGCCACGCTTGACAGTCCCAATTCTCCGGCAAGTTCGTTGGCAGAAATCGGATTGCAGAAGTTTGACAACAGATATGTGGCAAGGTTGTAGAGGTCGGTTGTATTCCTTACGTTATGGCGTTGGGCGACATCTTTCAGCAAAATTGAATCAAACAGCGTGGAGAGATAACTCTTTGTTATGCTACGAGCAGGAATTGTTTCAGGATACCCACCGTTTCGCATATAGTCATCTGCCAGCACTATTGCCTGTGCCGCCTGTTCTTCGCGGTCCGGGCTGATGTTTTTCCACCTCATGGTTTCATCAAGGCTGAAAGGCAACATCTCAATCTGGAGATAACGCCCTGTCAGCACTGTTGCCATTTCACTGCTCAGCATATTAGCATTACTGCCGGTTATTATCAGATTCTTTCCCCGGCGATATAGCTTGCTTACCCACAAATCCCAATCCGGAAGATTCTGAATTTCATCAAGCAACATGAAATCGTAATCGGGATAGACATCATCAAGAGCCGACATTACCAAATCCTCGTCCCATTTTTCAAGCAACTGGTTATCGTCAAAATTGAGATAGGCAAAATTCTTGCCTTGCAACATCAGCAGGGCAAAAACAGATTTACCTACGCGGCGAGGGCCGGTTATAAGTTTGATAAGCGGGTTCTGCAAAAGTTCGTCAGCGTCATACTTGGTATGGCGTTGTTGATAAGGGCGCGACAACAATTCGTCTCGCTCCGCCCGCTGATTGAGTATAGTTGTTTTCATTACAGTCTGTTTTAGACTGCAAATATAGTGAATTTTATCCAATTAAGCTATTGTATTGAATAAACTCAGTCTTTTTTATTCAATACACTTTATGCAATTGGCAAAAAACAAAAATAGCGTGCTAATCATAGTCCGAAAGTGAAGGCTCTGGTAAGCCTATGTAAGAGGACGTGACAGCACGCTATGCTTGTGCATAGCATAACTTTCACGCATTTGCTCTTACAAGTTCCAATGTACCAGATTTTCACTTAAACAAGATGCGGTGTTATGTTATGGGTATCGTGATATACGATTGGCTCTCCAATCGCTATTCTTTGCGATTTTGCGTTGCAAAGTTACGCATTTTTTCCGAGGTTGTCAAGCCTCGTTTTCATCGTCAGGGTTGATCTGATGCTTCTTACGGAGTTTGTAGAGGAACCTTTCCGATATTCCGAGTAGTTTTGCTGCTCCTTTCCATGTCCCGGCTCTTTGATAGGCTCTGACAATCTTGTCTCTTTCTTCTCTTGGATTATGATGTGTCAAATCGTCAGAGATGTCGGGGTTGGATTTGTCAAAGCTGAGATCTTCTTCTCTTATCGTGTCGCCTGCAGTATGAAAGGCGGCAAAAAGAACCGTGTCCTTTAACTCGCGGATATTGCCGGGCCATGGGTGCAACTTCAACGCCTTTATTGCCGAGGCGTCGAGCCGTTTTTTCGGGTGCTGTTTCTTTTGGGCAAACTTTGTCAGAAGATAGTCGGCTATGTCGGATATATCCTCGGTTGTTTCTCTCAGTGGTGGCACCGCTATACTTGTTTGTCGGAGAATGAAGAAAAGGTTGTCGCGGAAAGTTTCATCGGCAACCATCTTCAGTAAAGAGGCGTTGGCGGTGCAGATAATACGAACATCCGGGTGTTCCTGCTCCAGTATGTGCAGAAGTACCGATTGTTTCTCGAAGGTGAGCAACTGGATGTTCTTAATCACGAGTGTGCCACCTTTTGCCTCTTGGAAGTAGCCCTCGATGCGGTTATACATCTCGCTGCGGTCAGATTCCGGGTCGTGTCTGCCGACAAGAGCTGCTCCACCGGCTTCCAAGATAATCAGCGGTTTCTGTGTTCTTGAACTTTGAAGATAGATTTGTCGTGCAATCTGCTCCTTACCCATGCCGCTCTCGCCGAAGATTATGCAGTTGGCATTAGTCGCCGCCACTCTTTCGATAGACTGCTCAATCTCGCGGAAGGCTTTGCTCCGACGAGGAATAAGTGAGTTGCCGAGTTGAAGCACGATATTCTCCGGCTTTGCATACTTACAGACTGTTTCCACAAGTTGCTTGTCAATCGCGGCTCGCTGGATTACGTTCACAGCTCCGCCATCGCTCATCACTTCAAGCAAATCGGCACCATTCAGATTGTTTACTATGGCAATAACCGGGAAAGATAAACCCTCCCCCTTCTGCCAGTTTACTAACTCCTTCGCGGAACCATTAGGCAATTTATGATCTGCCACGACAACCGCGCCGGGTGGCAGTTTTGCCACCTCTTCTTTTGCAGCCTCCATACTCCCAACATCAATCGGCTCATATCCGGCTCGCGTGAGCAAGCCGGACATAAGCCGACGGTCAGATTCGGAGGCATCTACAATTAATACCTTGTTCATAAATAAAACATTTGAGTATAACATACATTAGATAAGCTTATTCAGATGCAATCCCCGACAGATGTCGAGGATTACAATTTATGAAAGTGTCATTAAAACAAGCCCAATAACCGTTACAAGTAATAATGTTAAAAAATTCATTCGGATTAAATCTAACGCTCCATATCATTTGAATTATAAATTTTCTGCAGTTCATTTGAGAAAGATTCCCTGAAAGCTATCCTTAATCCATTCAGGAAAGACTCCTTGATAAATATGGATGAAGTAGGACATTTATCGGCACATAGTCTGCATTGGATGCAGTTATCCTCATTCATGGGTAATACCTTGTCTTTAAGTGCGAATATGTGCATAGGACATACTTTAATACATTTTCCGCAACTTATACAGATAGATGTATTGAGGAACACCACTTTGTTACCGGCTACTATATCTGAACCTTTGCGGCGTATCGGTATGCTATCAGAATATCCTGCAATCGGATTTTTACAAACAAATGCCAAAGGATGCAGTTTCCACCGAAGCTTTTCCGCGAACAGCCTTGCCTTGAACATATCCCGCTCATTCGGTCTAGCTTTATTGTAGCCATCCATCAGGACCCATGGTCCGGTGCGGTCAAATCCTTGGCAGGAATACTCTCCAACTATAATTCCCCCTTTCCCTTCTATGACTTTTTTGAGGGGCTTATGATATGCTCCCAACAAAGGTCTGCAACGGGTGGAAAATATGAACACATTTTTCCCTTCAAGGTCTTGCTCTGCAACGAACCGCTGAAGCCGGATATCATGAGCCGCAAAGTTGATTGCAGAACCGAAGCCGATAAGGTCGTATTCCGACAGGTCTGTCGAAGAGGTATTGTCTATTGACACCAGTTCGGCAGAAAGGGCTTCCGCCATGCTTTGTGCAATCTTCAGAGTGTTGCCTCTGTATGAGGAACGATAAAATATTATTGCCTTCATCTTGAAACCGATATTTTTGTTTCCGGTGTTCCGGGACCACCATTAACTCCTTTATAACCCACAAACAACAATGTGTCTGCATCGAAATAATAATCACAACTCCAGAAAACAGACATAAAGCCGGTAAGACCGACTTCAATCCTCAGCGCGTTCTTTCCGTCAAATGTCTCTATCCCTTTTTTCGTGGCGGACATAGTATAGAACTTCATATTGTCCGGGCGGAAACATTCATATTCCACTGTCTTTCCGTTTTTCAAGGTCAGACCGGCATTATAGGCAATGTTCTGATACCAAGGCTTACCCTTGCTTTTTACTGTTTTTGAGATCGGTTTGCCGTTGAATCTACCAGATATGGAATATATCCCACAATTCAAGCTAATAATCATATCAGTATTTGTGGAAGGATTCACTATCTTCCAACTCTCAGTCTTATATCCGTTACCTAAAAGATACTCATGTCGCTCACTGCCTTGAACCGTATTCAGCCGTATTTTGCCGTTTTTGTGTTTCTCTGACCATTTGATTGCCGTTTGTGTTTTACCGCAAGTTGAAATGAATTTTCTTTCCTGCGCTATACCAAATACTGCAAAAAACAACAAGCATAACATTGCAATGATGTGTTTCATAAGCTACTATTTTCAAAGATGAAATCCACATATTCGGAAATCATAGTTTCCAGTCTGCCCCATGCCTCCGGCTTACTGAAGTCTATGCCATTGATTCTGTGGTATTGTCTTGTAAAAAGGACGATATAGTTGATTGCGGATATGATCATGGTAACGGACATATCGTTATCATTGCCAATATTCAGATACCGGTTCAGTTCCTCCTGCAATTTATAACCAGAGCGTTCCCGTTCTTCGAGAATGCCTTTGAAAGAAGAGTGACCGGATAATTCCCATACCAGCAGTTCCTGCATAAGAACATTGTCTTTGAGATAGTGAAGTTGCCGTATAAGCACATCCTTTACAATCTGCTTTATATCCTTACCTTCTGCACTCTTAATGGTTTCAATAAACTCAGAATAAGCAAATGAGTAATAGTCATGTCGTTTTGCCCATTCCACAAGCAAACCATCCAACCCTCCGAAATAGCGATAAATCAAGACCTTATCGCATCCGGCTTGATTAGCGATGCGATTAACTCCGATTTTAGTAAAACCGTCGTTCTCTATGATATAGCTGACTGCTTCAAGCAGGTTCTTTTCTGTTTCTTTCAATTCCATACTTTTAATATGTCACTAAGTGGTGACAAAATTATAAAAATAATTGGTGACATCCAAATTGATAGTCATATTATTGTAAAATAGCATAGGCTGGTTTTGATAAACGAGCCTATGCTTATAGATAATTCATCTAAATATGTCGTTGTCTTGGTGGTGTACAATTATCTTTGTAAGAGTAATATACTCCAGGTTCAGCTACCAAAGAATCTTTAGCATCTGAGGATTGAGGTAGGGTCTCCACTCGCTTAGATTGCTGTGGCTGGTCGTGCCGATTGACTTCCTTGACGTCCTGTTCCTCACGTTTCGGAGCGAGGGTGGCAGTAATCTTGCGGTCGAGGGTGGCAAGCTCCGCTTTGAGGGCTTTCAGCTCGTCTTCCTTGCCCCATGTTCGGGCGGCGATAGCTTGAAGTGTCGGCAGATCCACACGGAGTTTTTCCGATGTTCCTTATTTATCGTTTTTATCGTTTCTTATATTATAGTCAAAGAGAATGGTTTGATAAATGAGGTTGGGAATATGGCATAGCGGTGGCCGTCAGCGTATCTTCTGACACGGACAGACCGGGCTTCCATCGGTGCGAAACAGTGCCGGCACAGACTATGCGAAATGGGTTACAGCTATCTCCGTCACCAGTGGCGACCTTCCTCCGCTGTCGGGATGGCATCGGCTAAGTGAGCCGGAAAGGAATTTTGTAATCAGTCATTCTTGTCATTTTGGGGATTGTGGATTAAGTGGTGTCTGTCAGCAGTCATGTGGCCATGTAGCTACAATCAACTGACCGGGTTATTTGTCGGAAATACATTCGGTATTACGATTTACAGGCAGAATAGTAAACTGGCGATAACATCGTCCGGTTAGCAGTTCTGTAATAGAATAAGATGATTGAACTCTACAGGAGGATGGCAGCCTGTCGTACTCCATACCTGTGTACCGATATGTCAAATGTATTCTTTGCGGATTGATTGCCAGGGGTGCAGTTCATCGGATAGTTCCGTAATAATATATGTAAATCGAACTCCTTGAAGGCAGTTCTGACTGTCAATCTATATATAGATACAAAAAAATCCACTCTGTCAAGCCCTAAAAAAATGCAATAAACCGAAAACGTCGCGCTTAGGCTCCGGATTTCATCATTTTTCCTCGGATTTCCCGAAAACCGGGCTGAAATTTTAACATTCCGGCATCCAAAATTTTTCTCACAGCCTCTTGCAAAGCCTTAAAATCAGGCGTTAGGTGTCGGTTTTCTTTTCTCGCCGTTTGGATTTGCGCAGAAATTTTCGTAACTTTATATAAGCACCGAGGGTTTTACGCCCTCCGCAGGTATGGAGCAGTCAGGCGTACTGTTATAGTACACCCTAAATGGCAAACCGGGCCGCCATTAATGATTTAACCTACTGTTTCATAATATGAAGGATGTACACGTGTACATAGCAAGGTGTCTTTTGGGTTCCCCAAAAGGTTTCGGGTAACTTACGTTCCCACGAAACAACCTTGCTATGTGGAGGCTGTTCTCCGAAGTCGGACATCCCAATTCTAAACCTGCGGTTGGCATAGACTCCGCGATGCACCACCACTTAATCCACACTTTTATGACAAATCTATTTTGTAAAGGCGGACGACCGCCGGTTGCCAATAAGTGCAGCCACCATGTCAAAGTCAGCTTTGACGACCTCGAATGGGATGCCCTCACAAGGATGATGGAGAAAGCCGACGAAACAGTCAGGGCGACTTTCATCAAGCGGCTCGTCTTCGGAAAACCTTTCAAGGTTCTCACCACCGACCGCTCACTTGCCGTTTACTGCGCAAAACTCTCTGAATTTTTCGCACAGTACCGCACTGTCGGGGTGAACTATGACCTCGTTGTGAAGGAGCTTCGCGCCAATTTCACCGAGAAAAAAGCCATGACGCTTCTCTACAAGCTGGAGAAAGCCACCATAGAAATGGCGAAAATCACGGCCGATGTAAGAGCGTTGTCACTGCAATTCGATGAACAATGGTCGCTAAAATCTCGATAGGATCATCGCTCTACGGCGCGTTGTCATACAACGGTGAGAAGATGAACAAGGAGCAGGGACGGGTGTTGGGGGCAAACAAAATAATTCTCCCGGCAGACGGGCAAATAGACATAGCCCGCATGGTGGAGAATTTCAACGCCTTCATGCCCAAGATCGGCAAGACCAAAAAGCCGGTTCTCCACATCTCGCTCAATCCACACCCCGACGACAGACTGACGGAGCAGCAGTATGAAATCCTCGCCCGCGAGTATCTGGAAAAACTCGGCTTCGGAGAACAGCCCTACATAATTTATAAGCACGAGGACATAGACCGGCACCATATCCATATCGTGACCGTCAATGTCAACGAGCAGGGCAAGCGGCTCAATCAGGACTTTCTTTTCCGGCGCAGCAAGAAAATCACCACTGAGCTGGAGAAAAAATACAATCTCCACAAGGCGCAGCGCGAGAAAATCACACCCGATATGCCGATTAAAAAGGTTGACCCTTCGGGCGACATAAAATGTCAGGTTGCCAACACCGTCAAAATGGTCGGTATGCGATACAAGTTTCAGACTATGGGCGAATATAATGCCGTTCTCTCCTTATATAATATAAGGTGTGAGCAGACCGACGGCAGAGTAAACGGACGAGAGCATCACGGTCTGGTGTATTTCGCCACCGATGATGAAGGTAAGGTTATCGCCAATCCGTTCAAAGCTTCACGCCTCGGCAAATTCGCAAGCCGCACCGCCGTGGAGGGACGCTTCGAGCGCGCCAAAGAGAATATTGATGTCGCACCGACAAGGAACAGGGTTGCCGATGTGCTTTCCCATGCCACCGATAAGGATGATTTCACAGCCAAGTTGAAAGACTGCGGCATAGATGTTGTTTTCCGCTACACCAACGAGGGGCGCATATACGGCGTTACGTTCATCGACCACAATACCATGACGGTACTGAATGGTTCCAAACTCGGCAAGCAGTTCTCAGCAAATGCCATCAACGAGCGTTTCAACAATCCGCTGGCGAAGCCGACAGACGATGTGCCGGTTCCCGACACCCCCGTTATTGTACCGGAGTCGGAGCAAAACGCCGACACTCAGGCATCGTCGGATGGACAGCACCAATCCGCAACACCCCATTCCACTACCGATTATGGCGACAGTGATTTCACGCTTCCGGGTCTTGACCTGTTCCAGCCGGGGCAGTCGTTCAATCCCGACGAGGAAGAATTCCGCCGCCGTATGCAGCGAAAGAAGAAAGGACCACGCCATCGGTTTTGACTGATTATTCGCACAATAGTGTGAATGTCAGAATTATTCCGTAACTTTGCCACTGAATCGCAGTCATAAATTTATTTTGATTGTGGATTTAGTGGTGAGTAGGCGGGAGGGATACCCGCCTACTTTTTTCAACATTATCCCAACCACCACTATACAAATCCACTTAATCCACACAAATTTATGGACACCATTGAAGTTGAACGTGAAGTTTTCGATACGCTCATCAACCGTGTCGATTTTCTCCACAAGATCGTCAAAGCTCTTTACGAGCAGTTGCGCGACAAAAAATTGTCGGACTGGCTCACAACCAAACAGACCTGCGACTATCTCCACATATCTGAGCGAAAGTTGCGCTTAATGAAAGAACGCGGCAAAATCGGATTCTCTCACCTCGGAAGGTTATCGCAGTTTAAAGCAGGCGATATTGCCCAGCTCATTGTCAAAGAGAAGTGAACAGGGCAATGAAAGAAACAATCACCGCCAACGACCCGCGTATAATGCGTCTGACAACTCAAGCCGACGATATTACAGCCATGTGTGAGCAACTTAAAGACGAGTATCATCCGTTGCTTCACGGCAAGCGGTTCATCACCGATGCCATGCTGTCGGAGCTGCTTGGAGTGAGCCGACGCACCACGCAGGATTACCGCGACCGGGGGCTAATCCCTTATTACCGGCTTGACGGCAAAATTCTTTACGCAGAGGAAGATATAGAAATCTTCCTGCAATCCCACTACCGACCTAAATTCGACTGAAACAATAACGGCAACCAAGCTCTGCGTCCGGTTGCCGTTATTATTGGTCCTCGCTGCCTGATGTCAGTTCATCATCACGCAATCAAACTTCTGACGCATGGAAGCCATATCCTCGTATATGGTTTTCTCCTGCATTTTTGCATAGATTTGAGTTGTGCGTATGTCTGAGTGACCGAGCATTTTGGAAATACTCTCAATCGGTACATGGTTGCTCAACGATAGTGTGGCAAATGTGTGGCGACCGATATGCGAGGTGAGATGGCGATTGATTTTTGCCAAATCCGCCACCTCTTTGAGATAGGCGTTCATGCGCTGGTTGGAAATTACCGGCAACACTACGCCTTCCAGCATTACTTTCGGATGATTGCTGTATTTCTCTATCAGTCGGAGAGGGACATCGAGGAGTGGGATTACACTCAGTTCACCCGTTTTCTCGCGGTGCTTACGTATCCACATATTGCCCTCAGCATCGGTGGTTATGTCGGAGCGTTTAAGCGACTTGATGTCGCAGAACGCCAGACCGGTGAAGCAGCAGAATACGAATGTGTCACGCACAGCCTCCACACGCGGATAGGCTTTTAAGTCCAAATCCATCATGCGTTTCAGTTCGGCTTCTGTTAGTGCCTCACGGTCTGCGACGGTGCGTTTGAACCGTTTGCCGAGGAAAGGATCTTCAGTCGCCCATTTGTTGGCTATGGCATACTGCATGACATTTTTGAGGTAACGCAGATAGCGCACAGCGGTATTGTTTGCGGCCTTCTGATTAATGCGCAGAAAGTGTTCAAAGTCTTGGACAAATCCTTTCGTCACATCCTTAACCGGGATGTCAGACACGTTCAGAGTGAGCTGCATAAACTCTTCCAGATAGGCCACGCAACGTACCCAACGCTCATATGTGGCTTTGCCCATGTCGCCACGCTTATATTCGGCATGGCGTTGTTCGTTTGCCTGCCGGAATACATCACAGAGCATTTTCGTTTTCTCGACCGTACCGAGGAAATGGTCACGCAGAATTTTGGGGTTGACCATCTTGCCCTCACGCACGAGCATATTGTGTATTTCGAGGAATCGGGCTTTGACAATCTCGATATACTTGTTCAGTTCAAGGTCGCGACGGGAGCGGCCTTTCGACATGGCGCGCTTCTGGTCCCAGTTTTCAGGGACGACACTGCGACCGATGTTCATTTCCGATACCTGGCCGCTGACGGTTATACGGACAAAGATTGGATACTCGCCGTTGCGGAGGGCGCGGGCTTTCCTTGCTATGAAAGACAAGGTGAAATAAGAATCATGTAACATAATTTGAAATTGTGGATTAATGGTTATATAAATATAATCATTTTTACCCAATTTCACAACAGGCAAGAACAAGGAAATCAGTGCCGTATGCAGATTTTAGTGAACAGAATCGTGAACACACGCACTATCACATATTTTGTTCACGATACAGATTGTGTGAAGTTCATCGTTTTTCTGTGATTTGTCAGTCTGTTCACGATTAATCCAGCCCAACAATACGCTCAAATCCGCCCGAATACGTTAAATATAGCCTTATAACAGCTCCATAAAAGTTAAAAGAACAAATAAGAGTTAAAATTCAGGCTGATTTCAATCAAAAGTGAGGTTCTGAACCTGCCGAAGCGTATGAAAGCCCCACTTTGTGAACGGCAAATCGCAGAAAAACGCAGAAGATTAAGCAGTTACATCCGACTATCTGAAATCGTGAACAAATCTGTTCACGGTGAGGGCTGTTCACGATTTGTTCACTGCTGAACCTTACAATGTGCGTTATTTTGCCGGATAGGGGTATTACAAAAATCGCTGAAACCGTCTTAGTTTCAGCGATTTGCGGCATCTTGCCGATTTGTTCTGTGATCCGCCTGGGGCTCGAACCCAGGACCCCAACATTAAAAGTGTTGTGCTCTACCAGCTGAGCTAGCGAATCATGATGTATGGCCTGAGAGAAAAGTTCTGCGGTAGATTGAGGAGGCTTGCGCTTCGCTCACAGAGGTTATTTCCCAAAAGCGATGCAAAGGTAGGAAGTATTTTTCAATTGAGCAAGAGTTGAGGCCGATTTTTCCAAAAATTTTATTCTGCGGTTGCGTAATGCCGTGGGTATTCGTACCTTTGAATCCGTTTACCACCTGACGAGGCGATTCGCCGTCGGTATTCAGATTGCCTTATCTCTGTTTTTTGCAAATAAATATACCATGAACCATACTTCCAGCAATATCTCCAAAGCTACGGTAGCGGCCGTCAACGCCGGTACTAAGGCGGACGCCAAGCCGCGCAAGTCGGGGCGCATCCTGGCCATCGATGTAATGCGCGGCATCACCGTGGCCGGCATGATTCTCGTAAACAATTCCGGCGGTCCGGGCACCTACACGCCGCTCGAACATTCGTCGTGGAACGGTTTGACGCCCACAGACCTCGTTTTCCCCTTCTTCATGTTCATCATGGGCATTTCCACGTTTATCTCGCTGCGCAAGTTTGATTTCCGGCTGAGCGCTCCGCTGGCGTGGAAGATTCTGAAGCGCACGGTGCTTATCTTCGCTATCGGCATGGGTCTGGCGTGGCTGTCGCTCTTCGCCAAGGGACTTATTGTAGAGGGTAAGACGCTCTGGGAGGCCACGATGCACTTCGGCGACATCCGCATTCTTGGTGTGCTCCCGCGCCTGGCAATATGCTACGGCATCGGCTCGCTGCTGGCGGTGACGCTCCGCCACCGCTGGCTCCCGATTGTCATTGTGGTCACGCTCGTGCTCTACGGCATCATGCTCCTTGTGGCCAACGGTTATGCTCCCGACGAGACCAACATCCTCTCCATAGCCGACCGCGCGGTGCTCACCGACGCACATATGTATTATACCAAAGTCGACGGCGTGCGCATACCCATCGACCCCGAGGGTGTGCTCTCCACCATCCCGTCGATTATGCATGTGATGATCGGCTTCTGGTGCGGACGCCTCATAATGGAGATCCGCGACAACCGCGACCGCGCCCTGCGCCTGTTGCTCGTGGGCTTCGTGCTGACGCTCTGCGGCTGGCTGCTGAGCTACGGCCTCCCCATCAACAAGAAAGTATGGTCGCCAACGTTCGTGCTCACCACCTGCGGCATGGCCTCGGCCCTGCTCGGCTTCCTCGTCTGGGCCATCGACATACGCGGCATGCACGGCCGCTGGACGCGCTTCTTCGAGGTGTTCGGCGTAAACCCGCTCTTCCTCTACGCCCTGGCCTGGGTGGTGGCAATATTCATGGGGCTGAAATGCTTCCCCGACGCCGCTGCCCCCGACGGGGTCTACAGCGCCAAGAGCTGGATATACTATTGCGTACTGCTGCCGCTTACTGGCAACGCTTCGCTTTCGGCCTGCCTCTACGCCATAGCGTTCGTGCTCTTCAACTGGCTCTGCGGCCTTCCGCTTTACCGCAAGAAAATCTATATCAAGATCTGATATGACACCACTACGCCGTATCTCCATAGGCGCCCTGCTTTTCTGTTCAACTGCCGCAAGCGCCGCCGATACGCCCGCTCCGGGCTACCCCATAAGCCAGGTGCCCTTCACCGCCGTCAAGGTCGACGACTCATTCTGGACGCCGCGCCTGCGCGCGAGCCGCGACGTGACCATCCCCCTGGCCTTCAGCAAGTGCGAGTCGACGGGCCGCTACGACAATTTCGTGCGCGCAGCCCATCCGTCCGACACCATCCGCATCGGCGGATTCCCATTCGACGACACCGACGTCTACAAAACAATCGAGGGCGCCTCCTACCTCCTGCAGACCTTCCCCGACAAGCGTCTGGAGGCCTACATCGACAGCGTCCTGACGCTCGTTGCCGCCGCGCAGGAGCCCGACGGCTACCTCTACACAGCCCGCACGATGAATCCCGCCCACCCCCACGACTGGGCCGGCTCACGCCGCTGGGAGGCCGTGGAGAATCTCAGCCATGAATTCTACAACCTCGGCCACATGGTCGAAGGCGCCGTGGCTCACTTTCAGGCCACCGGCAAACGCAACTTCCTCGATATTGCCACGCGCTACGCCGACTGCGTGGTGCGCTCCATCGGCACCGCCCCCGGCCAGATCGACTGCGTGCCGGGCCATCAGATAGCCGAGATGGCGCTTGCGCGCCTCTATCTCGCCACCGGCGACCGCCGCTACCTCGACCAGGCGAAATATTTTCTCGACCGCCGCGGCCACACCTCGCGCCGCGACGCCTACTCGCAGGCCCATCTCCCCGTGGTCGAGCAAAAGGAAGCCGTCGGCCATGCGGTCCGGGCGGCCTATATGTACTCCGGAATGGCCGACGTGGCCGCACTGACGGCCGACAGCGCCTACATTCGCGCCATCGACCGCATATGGGACAACATCGTAGGCCGCAAACTCTACATCACCGGCGGCATCGGCGCCACCAGCCATGGCGAGGCTTTCGGAGCCGACTACGAGCTGCCCAACATGTCGGCCTACTGCGAGACCTGCGCCGCCATCGGCAACGTCTACGTAAACCACCGCCTCTTCCTGCTCCACGGCGACTCGAAATACTACGACGTAGTGGAACGCACGCTCTACAACGGTCTCATCTCGGGCGTTTCGCTCGACGGCGGCTCGTTCTTCTACCCCAATCCGCTCGAATCGGCCGGACAACACCGGCGCCAGCCCTGGTTCGGCTGCGCCTGCTGCCCGTCGAACGTCTGCCGCTTCATCCCCTCGATTCCCGGCTACGTCTACGCCGTGCGCGGCCGCGACGTCTACGTAAACCTCTTCATGGGCAACATCGCACGCCTCGACGTCGACGGCCGCAAAGGCGCCGTTTCCCTGAGCCAACATACCGACTACCCGCGCAGCGGTCGCGTCGACATCTCCGTAGACGCCAACCGCCTCGGCGAGTTCGCCCTGCGCGTGCGCATCCCCGGATGGGCGCAGGGGCGCCCCGTGCCCTCCGACCTCTACAGCTACGCCGACTCGCTGCATCCGCAGTGGACCATCGCCATCAACGGCCAACCCGTCGAGGCCGAACTGCGCGACGGCTACGCCACCATCTCGCGCCGCTGGCGCAAGGGCGACGTCGTATCGCTCGACCTGCCGATGGAGCCGCGCATAGTGGCCGCCCACCCCAAGGTGAAGGCCGACCGCGGCCGTGTGGCCGTGGAGCGCGGTCCGCTGGTATACTGCGCCGAATGGCCCGACAATGAGGCTGACATATCTTCCGTGCTGCTCAACCGCTCTCCCCGATTCGAAGCTGAGGAGCGACCCGACCTCCCCGGCGGCGTCACAGCGCTCTACACCCCTGCTCAGCAGCTCGCCTACCGTCCCGACGGCACCATCGAGGCGCTCCCCACGCGCCTCACGCTTATCCCCTATTTCGCCTGGGCCCACCGCGGCGCCGGCAAGATGGCCGTATGGCTCGCCCGCGACGTCCAGGCCGTGAAGCCGACCCTCCCCTACTCGCTCGCCACCTCGGCGCGCCTCTCGGCCTCCACGTCGGGCGAGGCACTGACCACCGTAGCCGACGGCGTCGTTCCCGCCGACGCCTCCGACCGCTCCGTAGGCTATTTCCCGCTCGAACCTCTCGCCGAGGGCGCCGACGCCCACTGGCTGCAGTACGACTTCCCCGAAGCCACGTTCGTGCGCTCTGCGTCGGTCCACTGGGTTGACGACGCCCCCTGGGGCGACGTGCGCCTGCCGCGTAAGTGGCGTCTGCGCTACCGCGACACCTCCGGCCACTGGCATTCCGTAGGCTTCAACGCCGTGCGCCTCGCCGACCCCGACGCCGAGGTATACCCCACCCGTAAGGGCGAGGCGAGCACCGCCGCCTTCGATCCCGTCGAAGCCACGGCCATCCGCCTCGAGATTTCGCCCGCACCCGGAGCTAAAGCCGGCGTGGCCGAATGGAGCGTGGAGTAATCCATCTTGAATTTCCTCCCGAATATTTCGCCAAAACCGGCGAAAGCAGTAATTTTGCACCCGAAAATCGAACCGGCCCCCAAAAAGCGGGACCACAATGGATATGCGGATAGTACGTTTCTTAAAAGACTGGACTCTCATAATCTCCATATTGGCAGGCATTTTCGGCTACTTTATCTATACCGGCATCCCCGCACTCGAGCCTACACGCGCCGCGGCCAACCGCGCCGTGGCCATTGTGCAGCCGCTGCTCATCTTCGCCATGCTTTTTCTCACCTTCTGCAAGGTCGATCCGCGCCAGCTGCGTCTGCGCCGCTGGCATGGCTGGCTGCTCGCCATCCAGTGCGGCCTCTTCGCCGCCATAGGCTGCGTGCTTATGGCAATGCCCCACAGCGGCTTGCGGGTGGTGCTCGAAGGAGCGATGATATGCCTCATCTGTCCTACGGCCACGGCGGGAGCCGTAATCACCCGTCGGCTCGGCGGCGACGTCAACAACATAACCACCTACACCATGCTCATCAACCTCGCCACGGCGCTTCTCATCCCCGCCATGGTGCCGCTGGTGCATCCCAACCCCGACCTCAACGCCTTCACCGCCGCGGCGCTGATACTCGGCAAGGTATTCCCCCTGCTGTTGCTGCCACTGGTCGCCGCGATGCTCCTGCGCTACTCCCTGCCGCAATTGTGCGCGCGCATCGCCCGCTACCAGGACCTGTCGTTCTACCTCTGGGCCGTGGCCCTCGCCCTTGCTATGGCCGTGACCACGCGAAGCATCGTCCACTCTACCGTAGCACTCTCCACCCAGCTCTGGCTCGTGGCCGTATCGCTCGCATGCTGCGCCGGCCAGTTCTACTTCGGCCGCCGCATAGGGCGCCGCTACGGCGACACCATCACCGCCGGGCAGTCGCTCGGCCAGAAAAACACCGTGCTGGCCATCTGGATGGGCTACACCTTCTTTACCCCCGTCACGGCCATCGCCGGCGGCTTCTACAGCATCTGGCATAATCTGGTCAACTCATACCAGCTCTACCGCGCCGCTAAAGGCGGCTCTTTATAGCGGCGCACCTTTGGCGTCGACTGCGGGACTCGGCTTCGGGGCCGTACTTCAGTACTGTCCCCGTCAGCCATCGCCCTTGTCTCCTAAAATCTGCACCACTCTAAAACGCCGCCTCGCCATCCGGATTCCAGCCCATCCGCGCGTTTCTCTTTGTCTCTGGTGCCGGAGGCTTGCCTCCGGTTTCCCCTTTCAGCCCCCTAATTTCCCTGCAAATTTGTTTCCGCTCCGAGCTTCCGCTCGGTTCCCCATCGCAAAAGTATTTATTTGTCTCTGCGCCGAGCTTTAGCGAGGTTTCCCCTTATTGCCGTCCTCAATACCGCGCTGAGGGCGTAAGCCCGAAGTCCACCGCCAAGCGCCCCCTCCGAGTGGCAATAAGGTAGTTCTGTGAGCGAGCTTCAGCTCGCGTTCCGGCCAGGCAATAGCTTTTGTTCCTGGTGGCCGAGCCTTGGCTCGGCGCGATATGGGTATGCGAGGTAGGCCTCGCCGCACCCGTTTGGACCAAACGCCCTCGCCCCGCTATGGAAGCATGTTCAGGATCCATGCTCCCGTAGCGGGGCGTCGTGTTTTTCACCCAATTATCTCTATCTTTGCAAATCATCAGGAACTTTCCCCTGCAAAATTCAAACCATCAAATTATGTCAGATCTACAATTCTATCTTAATAATAGCTATTCTCCAGCCAGATTTATGATTAAACTGGATTGGTACCAGGATCTTCCATCTGGCAACTCCAATTTCTCTTTTGATACAATAGGCCAAAAATCGTTGTTTCTCCATGAGTATATCCACTTCCTTCAGGAAATCTCTACTGCCTATGGACGGATGAAAACATCTTGCATGCTCATGGGGGCGCTCCAACGCTCTCACCAACTGAGAATGTCTAATTTTCCTGACCTGAAAGTTCCCATTGAATTTGACCGCAAATCATGCAATGAAGTTCTATTTTTCAACGAAAGTGCATCCCCGTTCTACGCCGGCACTGCTTTCATCCAAAGATTAAGGGAGAAACCGTTTAAAATCAAAAGTCTGAGACCAATAAGTCACGTGATAGCCGGGAAAGAATTAAGGTATTTAAACGGCAACATCGAAGACTCCGACGGCAATACATATGAAATCAACGTTGGAGGTGAAATCCTTTCAGAGAGTATGGCATACCTCGCCGAAAAAAATTTCATGGATGTCAACTACGAGCCGGGGCGCTCCGTAAGTCCCTATCCCTACCTGATGGTCAACAAAATTGCAGAAAAAATTTATCCCGAAATTGCCCATAATAATCTTCTGCTGTACAAGATAGTGGATTTATGCCTCTCGAAAGCCTATAATCCCGGAATCGTATTCTATGATTTTCTGAAGCTCCTCAAAGAAAAAAAGTTCTCCGAAGCCGCCGACGATAGCAAACTAATATCTCTGTTCGAAGCTAATCCCCCGCACTCCCACTCTCTTTCCCTTATTGCCGACGAAGTTCTTCTCGAGATGAACCAATGCTTTCAAAGCAAGTATTTCGACACTACCATACAATGGATTAAAGAGTTGTATAGCCGTGCTGATTTCCTTCGGCTGTGCGATCCTCTTTTCATGAAAGAATTTTTCACCCCGGATGGCATCAGTTCGCTTGGCCAAAGTTTTATCGAGAGGTTATTCGGCTATCCTTACATCATTAACTATGAGCATGAAGGCATATGGCGCGCTCCACATAGTTTCAAATTTAATCTCCGGCAAAATATCGAATTTCATTTGCTCGCAGCTGCCATCGAAATTGGGCACACGCTTAAAACCTACGGCTCCTGTCGTTTACGACCGTTTTGTGAAGTTTCTCCTGAAGAGGCTGTTCGGAATATGGTCAACGAAATCTGCAACCATCCATGCGACAAATTCACAGAAATAACCGATTCATCTCCATCCAAACGCCTTTGCCCCTTCGCCGCCATGTGGAAACATTGGGGATTGCAGGGCAAATCCGTTTCTCCCTCGTAGACCGCTCATCCAAGCCTCTTCCTGAGCCTTTACCTCAACCTCTCTTCTCCTAATCTTCCCCGCCGTTCCCCTCAGCGCGGTGCTGAGGGCGGAAGCCCGAAGTTCCCCGAAAGTGGTTCTATGAGCGAGCTTCAGCTCGCGTTACGGCCCGGCAATAGCTTTTGTCACCGGTGGACGAGCCTTGGCTCGGCGCTGCCGCGCAACCGACCCGAGGGCGAGAACTGGAGGCGGTTCGAGAAAAAAAATGCGCTCTTTGACTGAAATTTAACGTTTTGGCAACACATCGTAACGAAATTATACATACCTTTGCAAACAGAAGGAGGAGTCCAACACACATCCGAGTGCTCCTCTCCCATTTCCTGCTCATGCAGAGGCAATTGCAGCGAATTCTTTAACCAAATAATTTCTACTTTATCCTTATGAAAAAACTTCTACTTCTACTAACCATGTTGGTAGTAGTCGGCATTTCCTCCTATGCCGCAGAAACCACGTGGAAGTCGCAGCCGACGACAGCTGCAGAATATGATGCAGTATTTGATTACACATCATATACCAGTACGACTGCCCCTACAACATGGACAGATACATCTAATAATCAAAATGTCGTTTGGTCAATAACTCCAACTTGGCGAAAAAGTGTCTATTTTGAACGAGGTAAAAATGGCGCAAAATGGGGTGCCGCAGATAAAAGTGGCAGCAGTCGATCGTTAAGTGCAATTGAATTCTCCACTTCCGACATTCCCGGTACCATTACGAATGTTACTATATTAAGTATTAACAGTAACGGCACTGCCAATGCATCAGTTTCTGTTGGCGGAACTACTTTTGAGACCTCAAAAGCAATTTCCTCTACTGTAAAAGATTTATCATTTACCGGAAGCGCTTCTGGTAAAATCGTGATTAGTATTCCTGACGTTGCTTCAGGAAAATATCTCCAAATAAAAGGTCTTTCCGTTACTTATGACCCTAATGGCGGTGGAAATCCCGTAACTGCTCCTCAAATTACCATCGACAAGGAACCCGTTGACGGCGTCTATGAATATGGCGCAAAAGCTACCATTACGGGCGACGAAGGAAATACTTTTATGTATACTCTCGATGGAAGCGACCCCTATACATCTTCAACTGCTGTAGATTATGAGGATGTTTTCACTCTTCCTGAAGGTGAATATACAATTAAAGCAATAGCTCTTGATGAGGAACTTAATGCAAGCTCTGTAACGGAACTGCCTGTTAAGGTTGCAAAAACCGGTCCGGTTGTGGACATGCCCGAAATCATTATTACCGGCGAAAAGAGCGGCGACGACTACCTGATTGGCACTACCGCTGCTATCAGCGCTCCCAACGCTGCCGCAATCCAGTATACTACCGACGGCTCCGATCCCAATAATGCCGATATGGTGGAAAAGCAGACAATCGAATTGGGTAAACTTGCTCTCGGTGAAACCACCATCAAGGCGATTGCCCTTGATAGCGAACTTAACATAAGCAAAGTAGCTGAAATAACTGTAAAAGTCGTCAAGAAGCCTGCAGGAATTTCCTGGAGCAGCGACCAGTGCAAGGTCTACATCGACGAAGAGCCTTATTCCTTCCCCACTCTGACCAACCCCAACGAGCTTAAGATTTCCTACTCGATTCCTGCCGCCGACGCCGCTATCGCAACCATCGACAAGGCAACCGGCGAAATCACTATCGTTGGTGAGGGCTCAACTACGGTGCGTGCAACATACACATCGACCGACGATTCCGAATTTGCTGGAAGCTGGGTTCAGTACACCCTCACCGTTGCCAAGCGTCCCGCAGGCGAATCGGTTCATGCCACAAGCTACATGTTCGACTTTACCGATGAGGCCGATTTCCGCGGTTTGGCCAGCTACGGAATGACCTTCTTCACAAATGGACAGGAGAATAACAAATATGAAACCGATATGGATAATCCTGTAACCACGATTATCCGTAAAGGTGTAACTTTAGACTTCATTGTTCCAGATGGTATTTCAACATCCTATCGCCTTTATCAAGGTTCTCTGAAAAAAGGCGATGCCTTGCGCGTATACAATGCTAAACTTCAGTTCTCGGTTCCCGCACCCGGTCGCATCAAATCGATTGTCTTCCACAAGGGTGGCAGCAACAACTGGAATCTTACCGAAGTAAGTGAGAATAATGGTACCAATCCTACCGGTTGGGATGGAGATGTCGCAACATGGACATCTGCTGAAGACGAATCGATTTCGACAATCTGGTTTAACTTCAACGGCAATAAACATACCCGATTTACCGGAATCACAGTTGAATACGACCTTCAGAAGCCCGCTACGCCTTATGTTGTGAGCGAGACTGCCGATGCGATTGTTGTGGAGTGCGACGACTGGTGCGAACTCCATTATACGAAGAAACCTGAGTCGGCTGCCAAGGCGCCAAGCCGCGCTCAGCTCAACGACGGTACTATAGAGGATACCGATGAATGGTACAACCACGGTTCTTATCAGATTACCATTGACAAGAACAATACTGTTCATCAGGACCGCGGCTACAGTTTTATCGCCAATCATGCCGAAACCGGTCTGAAGAGCGACGCTCTGAATCTCTATGTCGGTTCTGACGGTACGCTGACCGGAGTAGAGGGGATTTCGGCTGAGGCTGATGCCGATGCTCCCGTTGAGTTCTACGACCTGCAGGGCCGCATGGTGGCCAATCCCCAGGGCGGAATCTTTATCCGCCGTCAGGGCTCAAAAGTCACCAAAGTAGCCCTTTGAGGACACCCTACGGCCATCAGGCCAAAAGCTAAAAAAAGCGGCCCCGCGCAATGCGGGGCTGCTTTTTAACATTAAAATCTTAGAAACTATAAGGAGCTTAGGGACTTTAGAGACTTTAGAGACCTTAGGGCCCTTAAAGACTTTAAGGACCTTGGAGACATTGAAGACTTTAGAGACCTTAGTAGCCTTAGGGACTTTAAAGCCCGAGAAGCGGAGAGGGGCGGCATCAGAAGCCGCGGCGGCGGATTTTGACAGGGATCATCTCGGGGGTGCGCTCGGCGCCGTCGGGGAGCACGAGGGCAAGGTGGCCGCCGCCTCCGGCGCCCAGCATCTTCCAGGCGAGGGCCGTCGGGCGGTAAAGCTCGATGAATTCGGCTACTCCGGGCTGCATCATGGCGGGGAAGAGCGCCACCTGGGCGTCGAACGACGCGGCAAATTCGCGGGCGAAGGCCTGGAGGTCGCGCGCCATGATGGCGTCCCAGCAGCGCGAGGCGGCGGTGGTAAGCGCATCTACCTTGGCGGGAGTAATATCCTTCCCTTCGACCACGGAGCATCCCGGACGGCGCGGGAACATCGGCACGAGCACGATATGGTTCTCAAGCCAGGTGAGGATGGTCTCGTCGTGGCACGACTCGATGCGCTCAGGCCAGTATCGGCCGTTGTAGTAGTGGCGCGTAAGGCCCGACATGCAGATGCCGATGGCGTCCTGGGCGCCGGAAACGTGCCCCTTGTTCTCCGGGTCGTTCTCGAAGCAGAATAGCAGACGGGCGAGCATTTCCTCATTGTAGTCGGGCAGCTCGTAGGGCCATATCTTGCGGGCGGCATTGCGCGTGGAGGTCGACATACCGCCACGCTCCATAAATTCCACTGTAGGCTCGATGGATATGGTGAGCGCCCAACCGGCGCCGAGCTGCGATACGTAGGGCTGGTCGATCCACGTGCCTGCAAGGTCTACGCGGTAAGGGAGGTGCGATTTCACCCCCTTGCGGAGCGAAGTGGTGGAGCGGGCCTCCAGTCCGGCGTCGGGCACGCGCTGAAGCTCGATGTACTCGATGCCGCGGTCGGCGCAGAGGCGGCGTTTCACGTCGCTTCCCCCGTCGGAGTTGACCACGAAGATGTCGGGCTTCACCAGATCGAGCGTATCGAGAAAGTCGAGCATGCCGCTGCCGGGGTTGATATAGGCATCGGTGACGTAGCGTATCGCCTTTACCATATATAGACGTTCCTTCTCGGAGTAAACGGTCTTGCGGTTTTTCAGCTCCTCGATGGTGCGGTCGGAGCCGATGCCAACGTAGAGGTCGCCGTAGCGCGAGGCCTCCTTGAAGAAGGCCACATGGCCCGAATGGAGCATGTCGTAGCAGCCGGAAACGAATACTTTTTTATTCATTATATGATGATGAGAGTGTTACGGACGCACGAGCCGTGCGTCCCTACAATTTTGATTATCGTATTTGCGGATTGCGGAGGATAGAAGCGGCATACAGGAGAACGACGGCGAAGCAGCCTACGGGCACCCAGAAGGAGGCGCCGATGCCGAAGGAATCGCTCAGAAGAGCCTGAAGCGGCGTGATGAGCGCACCGCCGAGGATGGCCATAATCAGACCCGAGGCGCCGAGTTTGGCGTCGTCGCCCCCGACGCCCTCGAGAGCGATGCCGTAGATGGTGGGGAACATGAGCGACATACACCCCGATACACCCACCAGCGCCCAGACCGACGGCCACCCGCTGCCGTAGATCACAACCAATGTGCAACATATGGCCGCCACGGAAGCCACAGCGAGCAGACGCACAGGACGCACGTAGGCCATCAGCCACGTGAACAGGAAGCGGAAAGCCGTGAAAGCCAGGATGCTGTAGAGGAAAACCATCGAGGCTTCGCGTTCGAGCACGCCCAGACGCGCCATAGCCAGGCGGATGGTGAACGACCACACGCCCGTCTGCACGCCCACGTAGAAAAACTGCGCTACCACGCCGTAGCGCCAGCGGCGGTTGGCGAACAGCCGGCGGAAACTATCCGAGATTCTGAACGAAAGGCCTTCGGAACGTTCGGAGGGCATGCGCACGAAGGCGATGACCACCAGCAGAGCGAGCAGCACGATGCCGATGAGCATATATGTGGCCGACACGGCGCTGAGTTCGTGAGCCTGCACCTGGCGAAGAGCCTCGGCGTCCATGCCGGCACGCTCGGCGGCGTCGGCGGCATTTAATTCCGAGAGGATGAAATGGCGGCTTAGCAGTATGCCGCATACGGCTCCGACGGGATTGAGCGTCTGGGCTATGTTGAGGCGTCGGGTGGCCGTCGCCGCCGGACCCATGGAGAGGATGTAGGGGTTGGCCGTAGTCTCAAGAATGGCGCATCCTCCGGCCATTACGTAGATGGCGAAAAGGAAGAAACCATAGGAAGCCGCCTCCCCGGCGGGAAAGAAGAGCAGCGTGCCGGCCGCGTAAAGCGCCAGACCGAGCATTATGCCGGCTTTATAGCTGTGTCGACTGATAAAAATAGCCGCCGGAAGAGCGAAGCAGAAATAGGCGCCGTAGAAGGAAAACTGCACCAGCGAGGTCTGGAGGTCGGACATCGACATGATGCGCCGGAATGCCGCCAGAAGCGTATCGTTCATATTGTTGGCCAGGCCCCACAGCAGAAACAGGAGCGACACCAACGCGAACGGCACACCGAAAGCTACGGCACTGCGTTTACTATGATTTGTAATGGAATTTCTCATGGCGTGAATCTTACTTGCAAAGTTAGGGCTTTCAGCGGAAAAATTTCAGAAGTTGCAATAAATTCAGTAGCTTTACAATGCGAAAACATCCAAAACAGATAGCCATATGGATATACTTGAAGCCATGACGGTGCGCCGGTCGGTGCGCACTTTCACCGGACGACCGATAACCGCTCTTCAGGCCGAACGCATCGTGGCGGCCATATCCGACGCCGCCAATCCGTTCGGCCAGACCCCCGACATAAAGCTGATCCGCTTCGGCGAGGAGCGCGACCTGCGGCCGTCGACCTACGGAATGATACGCGGGGCATGCGACTATCTCGCCATGGGCTACGGCTGCAGCGAGGCCGACGCACTTGCCGCCGGCTTCGCCATGGAGCAGGTGGTGCTCGAAGCTACCCGAATGGGGCTCGGCACCTGCTGGATAGCAGCCACCTTCCGCGGAAGCGACTTCGAGCGGAAAGCTACGTGGAGCCGGGAGCAGCCGCTGAAAGTGGTAATCCCGGTGGGCGTGGCGGCGAGAAAGAGCCTTGTGGAGCGCGTGGCGCGCATGGCCGCCGGGAGCGACCGGCGCAAGCCGATGGACAGCCTATTTTTCGCGCCCGGATTCACAGGCCCGCTATGCGGGGATGCGCCTTTCTACGAAGCGCTGGCCATGATGAGGCTCGCCCCGTCGTCGACCAACTCACAGCCCTGGCGCGCCGCAGCGGGCGCCGACGGGCGCAGCGTGGACTTTTTCAGCCGCGACACAAGCAGACTGTCGACGCTCGACTGCGGCATCGGTATCTGCCATTTCGCCATGGCCGAACGCGCCTGCGGCCACTCCGGTAGTTTCATGCGCCTCGCCGAAGCCCCCGCCCACCCCGCCGGGTTGCGGTACATCACCACATATATCAGAGAATAAATTGTTGATTCTGCACTCGCTTCCCACATTGATGGTAAAACCCTGTTTGCAGGCTGTTACCGAAAAGTTAAATACAAGGGCGAATGTTTTCAATAATTTTAAGAGACTGATAGCGCAAGAGTTAAATCCGAGTTAAACCTATAAGCCAAATTAAACGCAGGGCTGTTATTCTTATCAAAGAAGGCGAAAAGAATAACGAACAATAGCTTTAAAAACGAAATTAATTAGACTTATGAAAAAGAAAATTCTCGGACTTGCTGCAATTGCAATGTCGCTCATCGCTCTCCCCTCCGTAGCCCAGAACAAAAAGAACAACGACGGCCGGAAGAAGGAGGCACGTATTGAAAACACCCAGTGCACCAAAGACTTCAAGAAAGGCGATCGCGCCACCTGCATATTCGAAGGGCTCACCCTCAGCGATACTCAGAAAGACCAGCTGAAACAGCTTAACGAAAAGCAGCTTGCCGACCGCAAGGCCCGCAAGGAGGCACTCCGCGCCGACCGCCAGCGCAACGACTCGACCATGCGCGCCGAGCGCCGCGCCTCGAAGAAAGCCTACCTCGAAGAAGTGAAGGCAATCATCGGCCCCGACCAGTATGTAGTGTTCCTTGAGAACTTCTACCTCAACGGCGGCCAGGGCAACGGCCACGGCCACGGCAAAGCCGTCAGAGGCCAGAAAGGCCACGGCCATCACGGCCACTTCGCCCAGAACGGCAAGAACCGTAACGGCAAAGGTATGAACCGCGCCGACAAAGCTCAGAAGACTTCCACCGAAGCCAACGCAGCTTCTTAATGTGAGGTTTCCTAAAATTACACCATAATTACATCCGCCAGGGGCGGTGTAGAGGCTTCCGGGTCGATACACCGCCCCTGCCGTGTTGTATACAGCGAAATATACGCCTGTATGCTTGGAATGTCGGCGGAAAAGCTTAAATTTGCGCGATTTAACCATAAAACCGACATGAAAATACACATCGGGCCGCTGCGCCGCCCGAGATTGACACTGGTATTAGTTCTCGCCGCTCTTCCTGCGGCATGCGCCCAGGTAGTGGACACTGTCAAAACAACTGATAAGCCGCTGCCGCCGGTGGTGCGCAGCTTCACAGGAGATTTCGCCGCGAGCGCCGACGGCGCCATCTCCCTGCGCAACGCCACAAAGCGCCAGCAGTTCAACGGCTCGCAGAAATCCACCTTCGACCGCGACATCGCATCGCCCAAATCGGCCGGATTCCATCCCGACGGAAGCCGGCTGTATGTCAACTCGCTCGAAGGATGCGCCACGGTGGTGTACGACGCCCGCACAATGCGCAAGCTCAAGGTCATAAGCCACCGGTTCGAACCCGCGGCCGACACACGATGGGCCACTCCTTCAGGGTTCTATCCCTGGACACACTATGCCGACGGCGCCAGGCGTCCATTCAGTGGCAAACCCGTAGAAATGGCCTTCTCCCACCGCGGGCGCTATCTGTGGGTACCCTACTACCGGCGCTCGTTCGACATCAACGCCCAGGACCCCTCGGCCGTGGCGGTAATCGATACGCGCACCGACTCGATCGTACGTATGTTCGAGACCGGACCGCTCCCCAAAATGGTAGCGACATCCAACGGAGGCGACCTTCTGGCCATAACCCACTGGGGCGACAACACGGTGGGACTCATAGACATATCGGGCGAACGACCCGATACATGGCGCCATCTGCAGCCAATCGTAATCGGGAAGAAACTCCAGCTCGACTTTCCGCTCGACCGGAGCGTGGACCGAGACTCGAAGTCGGGGCTGCTGCTTCGCGGCACGATTTTTACCCCCGGCGACCGCCATATGCTCATAGGATGTATGGGCGGTAGCATAGCCGTGGTCGACGTGGCCCGGCGCCGCCACACCGGCTTTATTAACGACATCTACAACGTGCGCCATCTCGCCCTGCGCGGCAACAGGGTCTACGCCTCGCAAAATGTGGCCGGAAAAATCTGGAGCATCGCCGCCGACAGCCTTACCTCCGCCATCGACCGCGCCGCAGAGGCAGGCCGACGCGCGATTTCGGCCAACGGCTGGCGCGGATGTCAGGTGGGGAAGGGAGCGCGCACGCTTGAGGTATCGCCCGACGGACGCTACACATTCGTGGCCTGCAACTTCGACAGCCGTGTAGACGTAGTCGACAACGAAACAATGAAAGTGGTGACTTCCATACGCTGCGACTCCTATCCCGTAGGACTCGCGCTCTCGCGCCGGGGCGGCACACTGGCCGTAACGTCGCAGGGGCGCCGCGGCCAGGGAGGTAATGCCCTCAATCTCTTCAATATCCACCGGAAATAACCATACATTCTAATAATTGGGGCGGCGTGTCGACAGGTTTCGACACGCCGCCCTGATTTATACCTATAAACTGATTTTAGCGGACTATTTCCTTGGCAACACTGTTGCCGCGGCGCACGATGTAGATACCCGGAGCCGGATGAGCAACACGGATGCCCTGCAGACTATAATATACCGGAGGAAGCTGGCTGTCGGAGTCGGAAGCGACACCCTCCACACCCGACGAGGCGGCTTTGAAGTAGAGGCGGAAATTGTCGAAACAGGTCCAGTCGGTGGCCATTGTCACCGTCTTGCGAATACCGACGCGGAGCGCACCGCGTTCGGGCAGAATATATTCCACGGAGTTACCGGTATATTTGCCTGCGGTGTTGAAGGCCGTGTTGGCCGACCACACGTCGTTGGGGACATTCGAGAGCGTGTAATCCTCGCTGTGGAGTGAGACGAAGGGAGTCCCCATGTCGGCGATATAGAGCACCGGGTGCAGACGCTCGTAGCCGTCGCGGTGGGCGGCAAACGAATACTCACGGCTGCCATAGCGGTAGAATCCCTGTGCCTCAAGCCGATATGTGCCTGCCGGCATATTTTCGAGAATCTGGTAAGTGTCGAAATTCTTGTCGAAATGCTCGGCCACACCGGCATTGGCGGCCGTAAATACCGTACCGAGCCAGCCGTTGCCATTGTTGGCGTTGAAATCGGGATTCTCGAGAAGATACGTCACGTCGTTGAACCCTTCGGGAGCTTCAGCAGAGAGGGAGGCTGACTTGGCAGCGGCGAGTGCATCGAGCGCCTGACGCAGAGCGGCTGTGAGCGACTCCACCGTGCGGTTGGAATCAACCAGAGTCTCGGCCATGGCAATGGCTGCATCGTAGGATGCGTCGCCACCGGCCTGCGCCGTTTTGGCCTTGGCAAGCTCCGAAGCATAAACGCCCCAGAGCTCGAGCATCTGCTGTTCGGCAGCCGTGACGGGCATCACGCCGCCGACGCTCATATTGCCGACTCCGCCGAGAGCGAACGCCTCGCCGGGGGTCGAGACTGCGAAATCCGTATCCGTTACTTTTGCCGTGCCGGCCGAAGTGCGGTAATAGAGCCCGTGAGTATCGCGGCCGATAAGGCGCACAAGCACGGGCGACGACACAGCGGCACCACCTTCGAGAGCCATGGAGGCAGACTCACTCCACTCGCCATCTATAGCATCAGCTACATAGTGGACGAGAGCGGCACGCGTGGGCACGGCGGCAAGCAGATGCCAGCGGCCATCGTAGCCGCTCTTCCAGATGTCGAAGCCGGCAGGAGCAACACCCTCAGGACCAAAATCTTCAGGGGCCGACAGGGAGCCGAAACCGGTATCGGCCGCTGAACGTACGAGTTTCACACCGTCGGCCGTGCGGAGCAGGAAGCAAACCTGAGCTTTCCCGGCGTCGTCGACAACAACACGCGGACTCTCCACGGCAGTTACATTCGAATCGAACGTCGCCGGAGCCGACTCCCAGTGGTAAAGGTCGGGCGACTGCATCAACACTACAGAAAGTCCGTCGGCCGATACTCCGGCCATAAGATAACGGCTGTTGCGGGAGTCGCGGGCGATGAAAGCATCCTGAGCGACGATGCCACTGCCTGCGCCAAGCCTTTCAAAACGTTTTCCCATCGTCGACTCTCCGGCGAGCGCGAACTCAACGGAGCCGCCCGAGGGAGCGCCGGTGAGCAGATAACCCGTGAACGCCTCGGCGGGAGCAAGCGTAACCGGGAACTGAAGCACGCCCTCTGCTCCGTCGGGCATGCGCACCGTAGCCGAAAGCGTCCCGGCAGCGCGAGGCTCTTCAGAACTGTTGGGCCGGAGAATATCGAGCGTAGCCGAATACAGACCCGAAACGGGTGCGATGTCGGCCGAGGGAGTTTCCATGAACCATTCAACGGACGCCCCCGAGGGGAGAACTGTCGGGAGCTGAACGGGTTCGTGAAGCCAGCGGAGTCTGTCGGCTACCGGAGCGAGCGCGGCAAGCGCCTCCTCGCGTGCGGCATCGCTGAGGTCGGAGCGTCCAACCTCCGGTTTCACAGCATCTCCCAGAGCGAAGCGGATGATGCTGAATGAATATGGGGGCACCTGATAGACTGATGTGGAGGGAGCTACGCTTTCCATAGCTCCGGCGGCCGGAGCCACATTGCGCGGATTGGCGAGCGTGTTTATGTCTGTATCGGATGCAGAGGTGAGCACCGTCACGTCGGCCGACAGCATCGAGGCGTTAGCCATATTGATTGTGAGAGGAGTGGCATTTCCTGATGTGTTTACCACCTTTACAAACATGGAGTTGTCGTCGTCGTTGACGGTCGATGAGAAGTAGAGCGAACGACCCACGGGGAATGTAACGTCGTGGACAAGTTCGCCGTCGAGCCAGCATTTCACCGACGGCCCGTTGACCTCCACCTTTATATGGTAGTCGCGGCCGGATTCAATCTTGCCCGGTCGCAGGTCGAAATCGGATTTAGTGCCGTTCTTGCAATACTGGAGGCCGTGCTGCGAATTGTTCCATCCGCCTATGTTCCACCAGCAGTAGTTGGAGGCGTCGGCATAGTTGAACACGATGAGGAAGCCCTCGCTTCCGGAAATCTTGCGCGCGTCGCATTCGAAAACGTAGGAATCGGGCAGTCCGGTGTTCAATATCGCCATATCGCCCTGCAGCGAGAGGTTTTTCTGATAGAGCGTCTCATTGTTGTTGCCCCAGGTTGAGCCGGCCGTCCAGTTGTATATGCCTGCGGCGAAATCGTCGGTGAATATTTCCGTGCCATCGGGGCGGGTGATTTTCACGTTGTCGAAATAAGCGCGGGTGCTCCAGGTCGACACGCCCACCTGCTTGCCAAGCGAGGCTGTATTGTTCTCCTCGGTGAATTTCACGTTCTGGCGCCCCACGTTGGTGGCCATAAGCTGCTGGATATAGTAGGAGGGGATACCGAACGCGTCGGCGTGGGTAAAGCGGATCATGTCGGGCAACCAGCCGCCGCCCCGCTCTTCGTTGTAGAAAATCGGGGCATAGGAGTTCATCACCACGATGTCGGAATTGCGCTCCATTCCGAGCATGTAGACGGCCTCGCCGAGAGCGGCGCGCAGCGGACCGGCGCCTACCTCGCCGGCAGGCTCCGTGACGGCATATTCTCCGACATAGATTTTGGGGCCGGTGCGGTCGTAGGAATCATATTTCCCGTACTGGAGCTCGAACCATCCGGGAGTGCGGTAATAATGCTCGTCGACCATCTCGACCGGATAGGGATTGCGCCAGGAAGGTGTATCCGTGCCCCACGACTCGACATTGCCGATAAGGGTGATTTCCGGGTAACGCGACTTGATGGCATCGTAGAAAGCCTTGTAGCGCTCGGCATAATGGTCGAAACGAAGATCATTGGGGTCGTAATTGTAGTTTTCGTTACCAATCTCCAGCAGGCGGAGATTGAACGGCTCGGGATGGCCGGCGGCTGCACGGCGTGCGCCCCACTCGGTGGTGACGTCGCCGTTGCAGTACTCGATGGCATCGAGAGCCTCCTGAATGTAGGCGTCGATGTCGGTATAGTCCACCGCATAGAAATGGCCGAGACCGATATTTACCACAAACAGCGGTTCCGCACCCAGATCTTCCGTAAGCTGCAGGAATTCATGGAAGCCCATGCCGTCGGTGCAGGGGTATCCCCAGTTGTGGTTGTAGTGGCCGGGACGCTCCTCAACCGGGCCGATGGTCTTCTTCCATTCGAAGCGGTTGTTGTTCTCGGCCGTACCGTAGCCCTCGATGTAGCAGCCGCCCGGAAAGCGGACAAACGAAGGCTGCATCGCCTCAAGCATTTCGGCCAGGTCGCGCCGGCATCCGTTGGGACGGCCACGGAACGTGGGCGGGAAAAGACTCACCATGTCGAGGCAGAGCGTGCCGGGCTTGTCGAACGTGAGGTTGAACTTGCAGTCGGGAGCGGTGACCGTGGCCGTCATCTCGCCCGACACCTTGGTCCATTTGCCGTCGGCCCGGAATGCCACAGCCCCCTGCGCGGCGACTTCGCCGCCGGCAGTGGCCAGAGAGAACGAAGCGGTTCCGGAATAAGGCGTATCCGATTTCACCCAGAAAGAAAATGAATACGTATCGCCTTCCGTAGCTTTGATGCCCCAGTAGCCTGTGTTGGATATCCCCTGCCCTGCCTCTGAAATTTTCAGCTCGAGGGCCGCGAGATGGGCGTCGTTCATAAGGCCGGTTCCGATAGCGACTGCCTCAGCGCCGTCGAGAGGTGTCCAGAATTCGAGACCGTTGGTCTCGAACGAGCGGTTGCGGATCAGCTCAGCATAAAGACCGCCGTCGCCGGCATTGTTGATTTCCTCATAGAAAATACCGTAGTGGAGCGGACCGATTTTAGCGCCGCGAGAGGCGGCATCGATATTCAAAGTGACCTGAGCGCCCGCCTGGACGCCACATACGGCCAAAGCAGCTCCCAGGAGAGCTTGTCTGAACAAGTAAGAAGGCATAGAATTCATGGTATTAAGGCAGCCGACCCTTTCAGCGGCTGCATTCTGCATAATATAATACTGTTTACAAATTTACGGATTGAAACATACATTTACAACAGCAACGCCGGAAAATCGGCTAACGGCAAAATAACTTAAAAATTAGGGTGGTGTTTGAGCAATGAGAGAGGTCAAATCGTAGTTTATTATAAGAATCAACAAAAATAATACCTAAGTAACTGGTCGAAATTATTTTAATATTTCCGGGAGGAAAATTTTCAGGAGATTTTTCTCGATGAAGAAGGAGTGTAGATGTCTACACGACTGATGAAGAGAGGAAAAGATGCGAAAATTTTACCGCGGAAATGTTGAAATAATTAGATCAGGACAGTATAAAATAATTTTGAACAGTTACTTAAATAATACCATATGGCAAAGAAAGAATACTTTCCCACGATAGGAAAAATCAAATTCGAGGGGACGCAGAGCTACAACCCGCTGGCGTTCCGTTATTACGACGCAGAGCGCGTGGTCCTCGGCCGCCCCATGAAAGAATGGCTGAAATTCGCCATGGCATGGTGGCATACCCTCACTGCCGAGGGTGGCGACCAGTTTGGCGGAGGCACCAAGAAATTCCCCTGGAATGATGCGCCCGACGCCATGACGGCAGCAAAACAGCGCGCCGATGCCGGCTTCGAAATCATGCAGAAGCTCGGCATCGAGTATTTCTGCTTCCACGACGTGGACCTCATCGGCGACCCGGCCGACATCGACGAATACCAGAGCCGTATGGCCGAAATCACCGAATACCTCAAGAGACTGATGGCCGACACGGGCATAAAGAACCTCTGGGGCACGGCCAACGTATTCGGCAACGGCCGCTACATGAACGGCGCAGCCACCAATCCCGACTTCGACGTAGTGGCCCGCGCAGCCGTACAGATCAAGGGTGCCATCGATGCCACGATAGCCCTCGGGGGCAGCAACTACGTGTTCTGGGGCGGCCGCGAAGGCTACATGAGCCTGCTCAACACCGACCAGAAGCGAGAAAAGGAACATCTGGCAATGATGCTGAAAATGGCCCGCGACTACGCCCGCTCCAAAGGTTTCACCGGCACTTTCCTCATCGAGCCCAAGCCCATGGAGCCTTCCAAACACCAGTATGACGTCGATACGGAGACCGTAATAGGATTCCTTAAAGCTCATGGCCTCGATAAAGACTTCAAGGTGAACATCGAGGTGAACCACGCCACGCTCGCCGGCCATACATTTGAGCATGAACTGGCGGTGGCCGTCGACAACGGGATGCTCGGCTCAATCGATGCCAACCGCGGCGACTATCAGAACGGCTGGGATACCGACCAGTTCCCCATCGACAACTACGAGCTTACCCAGGCCATGATGCAGATAATCCGCAACGGAGGCTTCGGCAACGGAGGCACCAACTTCGACGCCAAGACGCGCCGCAACTCCACCGACCTCGAGGACATTTTCATCGCCCACATCGCCGGGATGGACGCCATGGCCCGCGCGCTGCTCAGCGCCGCCGAAATCCTGGAAAAATCGCCCTATAAGAAGATGCTCGCCGACCGCTACGCAAGCTTCGACGCCGGCAAAGGCAAGGAATTCGAGGAGGGCAAGCTCTCGCTCGAGGCGCTTGTTGACTACGCCAAAGCCCACGGTGAACCTGCCCAGACCTCGGGCAAGCAGGAACTGTATGAGGCAATCATTAACATGTACTGCTAAGAAGGTGCCCCCATAACGGCCCGGATGCGGCGTCGCCGCAGGAATGCAAAATACGGCGGTGTTTCAAGAATCGATTTTTGAAACACCGCCGATTTTTTGCTAATTTTGCAGCCGCAAAACGGGGGATAATCCGAAAAGCGGGGATAATACAGAAACAGGTTGATTAAAAACAGGTTGATAAAAGGTATAGTTTAATGAAGAAATCTTTGCTTTCGCTCGCCATGGGCACTTTTGCGCTCGGAATCGTGGAATTCGGCATGATGGGAATTCTGAGCGACATAGCCCGCGATTTGAAAATAAACATAGTAGATGCCGGCCATCTTATTTCAGCCTATTCGGCCGGAGTGGCCGTAGGCGCTCCATCGCTGATATTTCTGCGCCGGTTGCCTCTGAAGCGTCTGATGCTGCTTCTGGCAGCCGTGATAGCGGTGGGCAACGCGCTGGTAGCCTTATCTCCTAATTTCGGTTGCCTTCTCGGAGCGCGCTTTGTTTCCGGATTGCCCCACGGCGCATTTTTCGGAGCGGGAGCGATAGTATGCTCGCGTCTGGCCGATAAAGGGAAAGGAGCTTCGGCGGTGGCGGTTCTTGTCGGCGGCATGACCATAGCCAATCTTGTAGGCGTGCCGGGGTTCACGTTTGTATGTCAGCTCGTATCGTGGCGTCTGCCGTTTGCCATAGTCGCGGCTATCGGGCTGATTACCTGCGTGGCTATCAGATGCTGGATACCGAGGCTTGCGCCACTGCCCGACACAGGGATGAAGGGCCAGTTCCACTTCCTTTCGCGGCCGGCGCCATGGCTGATATATGCCGGAGTGTTTTTCGGCCAGGCAAGCGTGTATTGCTGGATGAGCTATATTTCGCCGATAATGACGCGCGTGACCGGCTTTTCAAATTACGACATGACATATATCATGGTAATTGTAGGCGCAGGCATGGTATTCGGCAACTATATTGCCGGACGACTGGCCGACAGATACCCGTCGTCGCTGGTGACGGCTGTAATTGCGAGCCTTATCTTTGCCGTCATGCCGATGATTTACTTCCTCTCGCCATATAAGGCGCCTTCGCTGCTTCTGACGTTCATAGCGCCGGCACTGCTCTTCGGGCTCGGAGGACCGCTGCAATACCTGATAGTTCGCTACGCCAAGGGGGGAGAAATGCTCGGGGGCGCCGGGATTCAGATTGCTTTCAACGTATCCAATGCCATGGCGGCAGCTATCGGAGGCGCGGCAATTCATCACGGCTTCGGATTGGCGTCGCCCGCATTGGCAGGAACACCTTTAGCCCTGATCAGCGCCGCAGCGCTTTTCACGCTGTATCATATGGAGCGTCGCAGCGGAAAATCCGGCGCATCCCGGTCCGACGACTGACTGAAACCGGTGGTTGAGACAGCATTTTTATCTTTTTCTACGAAATCCATCCCAGATTCCACCCTTCATAAACTCTTCATTAATCCTTCTGGTACGCTCAAAGGTATCAGACTTTTCCTTATTTTCTCTGGCCTCTCGTTCATTCTTAGCTTTCTGTTGTTCGTAGGATAGCTCATGACGACCGGATGAAGGGTCTTCTGCGTGGCCTGCGGCAAAGAGGAAAAAAGCGCAGAGAAGCCAAGGCAACATGGCAACCAGCATCTGAACGAAGAGATTCCATAAAGCAATGGCAAAACCTAACACAGCAATCATGGCGCCGACAATATATACAACTCCGAATATAGTCAGCCACATTCCTTTAAAGAAACCGTATGATTTGATATTCAATACTATAGTGGACATTGACCCAAACCCTATAATCGCAATGAGGATTATCCCTGCGATTATTTGCAAAGTCGAATTGCTCACGCGTAACAACCCCAGCACCAGACACACAATGAACATAACCGGAATTGCAATAAGAAAAGAGATTGCCATGGGCGTAAGCTCTCCCATTGGAGTGCAGTCCCGTGAAACCAACCTGCCATAAAGCGGGAAACTGGCTAACTGAGCCAAAATCACAAAGCCAAACGGAAGCACGCGGAGCACCGAGCCCCAGAAACCATAGACATCACTGTCGCACCACCAAAACATACGGGTCCCGAGCGCAAGGTAGCCTCTGACTTCGAGGTAACAGGCCAGCGCTATCATCAATGGTACAAATATCAATGCAATCAACCTTATCAGCTTCAACTTTAGACCGATAAGCAACAGTAACAATGAACCCAACACTAACCCAACAATATATTGATATGGTGTCAGGGTTGAGTAGAGCCTTCCGTCGGGAGTGCGCCACTTGGCTGTCAGGGTTTCCCAGGGGTCTTCGACCTCCTCGTCATCTATGAAACATAAATTGCCAAAGACGCTTATCGCATATTCCTTGCCGTCAACCTTTATAACTCCGTAATCCGGAAAACCATCCACTCTCCTAAGCACACTTACAGTATCGCCCGCAGCAATACTGACGGCATCAATGCCAACTGCCTCTTTCCCGCTGATGATTTGTATCTGATTCAATGTGACCGAATCACGCATGAACGGATCCACCACGTATTTCTGCCCGGACATTTGCCCGGCACTCAACATCACGATTGCAATAAAGATAGTTTTTATAAAATACGGCATTGTTGACTATGTTTTATTGGCAAATTTACACATAATACCTTGGGAATTTCTTCTCAATGAGTAAAAAACGTCTCTCAATGCGTAAAAACATTACTCCAAGTGCAAATATTCGACTATAGCCGAATACTCAACAAGAAAACAGTCAGACTACAAAATGGAGCGCAAGCCATCGAACTTCACTCCATTCCGTCATCGTTGGCAGGTGGATTCATTTCACTTTCTCAAATCTACATTGTCCGTGGTGATATACTCCGAATCCTCCATCCACTCATTAATAAGAAATCTTGATGTCATTGAAGTCTTGGCCGCCCCATTAGATGCGGCAGTTCATCTCGGCTTCGGATTGGCGTCGCCCGCATTGGCAGGAACACCATTGGCTCTTATCAGCGCCGCAGCGCTCTTCACGCTGTATCATATGGAGCGTCGCAGCGGAGAATCCGGCGCATCCGGATCCGACGGCTGACTGAAACTGGTGGTTGAGACAGCATTTTCCAGCCGCAGCATATAACGCTTGGCATCAAGGCCTCCGGCATAGCCCGTAAGGGTACCGTCAGCTCCGACGACGCGATGACACGGCACAAAAATAGAAAGCGCGTTCGCGCCTATGGCACTTGCCACGGCGCGAACGGCTTTTTTATGGCCGATGATACGGGCTATCTCGGCATAAGTCGGGGTAGAGCCGTATGGGATGGCAAGCAAAGCCTGCCACACGGACTTCTGAAAAGGTGTTCCGGCTAAATTCAAAGGCATATCAAAGCTTTTGCGAACGCCCCCAAAATACTCATCGAGCTGCCGCGCAGCCGACTCTATTACAGGGCTCGTACCTTCGGTAATATCTGCGCCAAGGATACGATTCAACCTATTGGCGACCGTCTGCCGGTGGGGAGAATCCAGCCAGTCGCACAAGCAAAGACTCTCGCCCGTCGACCCGAGCACAAGTTCCCCGCATGGCGAGGCGTAGACAGATGCAATTATGATATTTCGCTGCTTTTCAGTCATCCCGTTTCAGATTTCAGTAAAAAAACTACCCGACTCCACCGATGCTTACTTACAAAGATACTCCTTAAAGAATTGCTCGATTGAGGCGAAGGGGATGATGTCCTTCCTGTCGTAAAGGTCGGTATGGCTTGCGCCGGGAATCACCATGAAGAGCTTGTTGTTGTCGTTGCCGGGAACCACGGTCAGCTTTTTGTAGGTATCGCTTCCGAAATAGAACGAGTGGGCCTTCTCGCCATGGAGAATCATAACAGCGCTCTCGATTTCGGCGGCACGGCTCATCAGCGGAAAGTTAATCCATGGAATTGCTGATGTGGTGTTGCGTCCGCCGTTGGAGTTGAGCGAGCGCGGATGGTAGCCGCGCGGAGTCTTGTAGTAATCGTAGTAGTCGCGCAGGAACTTCGGCGCATCGTCGGGCAATACATCGGGAACACCGCCGGCAAGTTTTGGAGTACCATTGATAAAATCCTCGGTGCGCTGCGCGGCCAGCTGCTCGCGGAGTGCGTTGCGCGCTTCAATATTGTCGGCAGAGTCGAAATAGCCGTTGGCCGTCACCCGGCTCATATCGTACATGGTCGATGCCAGTGTGGCCTTGATGCGCGGGTCGGCTGCAGCGGCATTAACGGCAAGGCCACCCCAACCGCAGATGCCGATGATACCGATTTTGGCAGGGTCAACGTCGGGATTTGTGACGAGGAAGTCAACAGCCGCGCTGAAATCCTCAGTGTTGATGTCGGGCGACGTCATGTAGCGTGGTGTGCCGGCGCTCTCGCCGGTAAACGAGGGATCAAAAGCGACAGTAAGGAAGCCGCGTTCAGCCATCTCCTGGGCGTACAGGCCGGCGCACTGCTCCTTTACAGCGCCAAATGGGCCGCATACGGCTATGGCGGGGAGCTTGCCTGTGGCTCCCTTGGGCTTGTACATATCGGCGGCAAGCGTTATGCCGTAGCGGTTTACAAACGAGACTTTAGAGTGGTCAACCTTGTCGCTCTTAGGGAATGTCTTGTCCCATTCGGTGGTAAGTGTCAGTTTCTCCATATCGGTGTTGTGTTCAGGCGTGGATGCATTCAGGGCCAAAGCTCCCATAGAAACGGTAAAAAGCCCCAATGTCAGCATTCTCAAGGGTTTCATAAACTATTCCATAATTGATGGGTCATGCTGCAAAATTAGGACATTTAGCCTACAACGCAATTGGCTAAAAGCTCAATTATCGTTTTCCACCGGCTCATTGCCTCCCGAAGACAAATCTAAAGAGCTGTAGGAGCGATTCCGAATTCGCGCTTGAAGGCTGTGGAGAAATGCGACGGATTACGGAAGCCGACTTCGGCCGAAACATCCACTACTCTTCGTCTGCCTGCTTTCATAAGCTCGTAAGCCTTGTCAAGACGCTTCTTTATCAGCCATTTCTCCGGCGTAAGGTTGCTGATTTTCTTGAAATCGCGCTTAAATGTGGCGAGGCTTCGTCCCGTGTAGTGCGCTATCTCTTCGATACTTAGGTCACTCATGTAGTTGTCTTCCATAAAATCGAGGATGTCAATCTTCCATGGCTCGTTGAAATCGAACATCGTGGGCACAAATCTCTCATCGATAGCTAAAAGAGCCATCAGCCCCTCCTGCAACTTCAGTTCCATAAAGTCATCCTTTGGCTTTACGTCAGGGTCGAAGTATGGGGCCATGGAGGCGAAAAGACTGGCCAGTTCCACCGTATCGGGCAACTTTATTACGCCGTCGGGGAGCTTTTCTGTGTTTGGCCTGAGTTTGTTGAGCGACAGCCTGCCGTACATTTCCCTAAGAAAACTCCGGGTAAACATCAGAAAGATACCGCAATACCGTTGGCCCCGATAAGTTTTCTTATACATTGTAATGTGATGGTCGCGCGGAATAAAGACACATTCACCTTTGCGCACGTGAATCTTCTCCGTTCCGTTGTCGAGAATCATCTCGCCGGAATAGACATAATTGAGCGCATATTCCCGCGAACGGTGTATGCAACCGCTCAAATCGTCGTAAAAGAAACTAAAAAACACATTGTTATAGTTGAATATCAGCTTCATGGGGCCAAGATTCTCTTCATGATTGTTTGCCATGGTTTGTATGTTTGAACTACAAATTTACCAATAAAAAGGCTACACGCAATTACTCTGCGGCTCAAATTCCATACAAAGAACATAATTATCGATATACAATCCACACCTAAATATCCGGCAGGATAATTTTCAGAGTTTTTGGATACAAATACCGAAAAATCAATATCAATATCCTCTGTCATATTTTGTTATTGAAGTCATTTAAACTTTTTCTTCGAAAAGAATTTGAGCCTGTTTTTGAGCGGATTTAACCCGAATTTGAGGGAGCGATACGGGCATCATGACCGAAAATGAGGGTGAAATCAGACAAAAAGAGGCCAAATTCTTGAAGATTACATATTACGAAGCCATTTGAAGAAAAAGTTGAAATGACTTCTTTAACACAAGAGATTGAAATCTGCCGGATTTCTCTGTTTATGGCTTTAATAACCGAATTATGTGTAGTGCCGCCACGGAAATCAGGATGTAAATTTGCAATCGTAAAATAACGACCATAAGTCCGATTACACTTAATAGTGACAATATGGAATATAGAGAATTAGGCCGGAGCGGCCTGCGGGAAAATGCCGGTGCTTCGGAAATCCATCTCACGACCGATGAGGTGGGGCAGATTGACCGTGCGCTCGACGCGATGCCGATGAGCGAAGTTTTCGGCGGCTCCAAAATCGTAAAACCAAACTGATAATTCACTGGTCAAAAGCATTGTAAGAAATGAAACCGGAAGTAATCTGCCATATAATGAGTTCGGTAGACGGGCGCCTGATTCCCTCGCGCTGGACTCCACCGTTCGACGGCACCAATCCCGCCGAACTGTTCGGAGAATACGCCGCCATAGGCAAAAGTCTGGAGGCCGACGCATGGATGTTCGGGAAAGCCACCACACGCGAGTTTTTTCCCGAAAGATTCATGCCACAATCCGAAAGCCATCCTGCGGCAGGGAAAATCCATATAGGCGACCTCTACTCGCCGCGACTCTTCATCACGGTTGATCCCGACGCCGACATTTTCTATACATCCGGAAAAATCCGCGGCGACAACATGGCGGTAATTCTCGGCACCAACGCCACCGACGACTACCTGGCCATACTCGAAGAAAAAGGGATTTCATATATCATACTTGCCGACCCCACGGCTTTGAGCGACGCCATGACCGCGCTCTATGAGCATTTCGGCGTCAGAAAAATCTCTCTGCAGGGTGGAGGCATAATCAACGGGGCCATGCTTGCCGCAGGAATCATCGATGAACTAAGCCTCGTGATATACCCCGGCATCGACGGCCTGACCACATCGCCATCCATATTCGAATATCTCGGAGCGGCCGACGAGCGCCCCGCCGAAGGCCAGTCGCTTGAATTGCTTTCCTCCCAGGCCCTCGCCAACGGCATTGTTTGGCTCCGATACAGATTTCACTCAACAGCCAAAAATCAAATATGAAAATCAGCAAACATACGGCTGCTGCCGTCTGCGCCACACTATGCATCGGCGCAGCATCTGCCCAAAAATCCGACAATATGAACGCGAAGCCTATTTTCGAAGATGTAGCCGTAGAGGATGTGCTCTCCTACAAAGGCAATCCCTACGGACTTGTGTACGACAACGCCATCAAGGCCAACGAGTCCGGTAAAGTGAACATCCACCCTATTGCCTACGATCTCAACGGCCTCCGCATCGCCGCCAATGTCTATACGCCTGCCGGCTACGACCCGGCAAAGAAATATCCGGCTCTGGTAATGGCCCATCCCAACGGAGGCGTAAAAGAACAGGTAGCTGGCAATTATGCCCAGATTATGGCCGGGAAAGGATATATCACTCTTGCCTTCGACGCCGCTTATCAGGGTGCCAGCGGAGGACAGCCCCGCAGCACCGACCGCCCCGCTAACCGAGTGGAGGATATTCACCGCGCCGCCGACGTGCTCGCCACTTATCCCGGAGTCGACTCCGAGCGCATGGGGATTCTCGGCATCTGCGGCGGCGGAGGCTATACGGCCAAGGCCGCACAGACCGACAAGCGATTTAAGGCCGTGGCCACCCTCAGCCTGTTCAATTCCGGCCTCGTTCGCCGCAACGGGTTCCTCGATTCGCAGATAAATCAGGTGCAGGAGCGTCTTGCCGACGCCTGCGCCGCCCGTCAGCGCGAAGCCGAGGGGGGCGAAATCGAGTATGTGGGAGATATGAGCGGAGTGACGCCCGAGCAGGCCGCCAAACTTCCCTTCGACCTCTACCGCGAGGGCTACAATTACTACATCGTAGACTACGCCCACCCAAACTCCACGTTCCGCTACACCAAAAGCAGTCTTATCGACCTTATGGACTGGGACGCATCCGAAGGGATGTACCTCATCGACAAGCCATTGCTGATGATTGCCGGCAGCAACGCCGACACCCTCTACATGACCGAGCAATGCTACAGCAAAGCCACCGGCACCGACCGCAAGGAGCTCTACCTCGTGCCCGGAGCCACCCACATCCAGACCTATTACGTACCCGAATACGTAGCCCTCGTCACCGATAAACTCACCACCTTCTTCGGCCAAAACCTCTGACCGCAAGGCTAAAGCATCTGATTGACAACCATTTCAGCTCCGCCCCCGATATTTGGGAAATGAGCGGCACCTCGCAAGGCGCCGCTCATTCTGTATCTTACAGTCAGACTTTATGTAGGAATAATAAGAGTAGTTTTATAAACCTCAATCTAATGCATCAAATACTGATGATTCACCGATAGGGCAGATATTAGATGACTATGCGGTATTATAATAGATGACACATGGGTAATATCAGTGATCTGAGCCTAATTAAATAGATGAAACAATCTGTTGGCAAATATCAGTCCACCAACAACTGCGGATGAGAATGCTGCAAGCAATACAGCCCCAGCAGCAACATCTTTGGCGAGCTTTATGCTTTCATCTTTACACGAGCAGATACGATCGGCAAGTATTTCAATAGCGGTATTAAATCCTTCCGCAGCCAGAACCAAGCCAAAACAGATTATTATACAACACCACTCAACAAGGGAAATTCCACATAATATCCCGGCAACAGTCGTTAATGTCGCGATTATAATATGTATGCGGAAATTGGGTTCTCTGACGAGCCTTTTAAGGCCGGAAAATGCAAATTTGAAACCTGCATACCGGCTATGACAATAAAATTTCATGATATATTCTTTTCGACAGGCTATAAACAATATAGGCTATCAGACTTCCGATTGCCATTCCAAAAACTATATCGGATGGATAGTGTACGCCAAGATACAAACGGGTGTAGCACTCCAATAAAGCCCAACCTATCAATAGTGCGGCAAGCCATTTTCTTCTGAACCATAAGGTAGTAAAAACAGCAATCGCGAAAGAATTTGCAGCATGGCAAGAGGGGAAACCATATTTTCCTCCTATATATCCGTGAACTATATGTAACATAGCACTAATCGGATTGTCTGGATTCGTCGGTCTCAGCTGTTGAACGGCAGGACGGATAATGCTGGCGCACAAATAGTCCGTACATCCCACCGCCACTATCAGCAAAGCGCAGAAAAGTATTGTTTTCGGAAATTTGTCCTTCCGGATGGAATAGGCAATTATGCAACAGACAACTCCGACAAAGAACCAGAAATCAGTTATTACAAGGATTGCATTATCCATAAATGGACTGTGACAATTGTTGATCGCCACTACAATATTATTATCAGCATTTCCAAAAAGAGGTTGAGACATAGCGTATGTTATTATTCAGAATGTCAGCTGCAATGCCAGTCCCTTACTCTCTTGTGAGACATAGGGCGACAGGAATATGTTGGCATTATACCGTTTATGAAAAAATGTTTTTGTTATCACAGGATAAAGCCAATATGCAGCCTGAGCGCAGAGTATTCCGAATCCGGCACCTGCCACAACATCTGTAAGCCAGTGACGGTTGTTATACATCCGCAAGAATCCGGTTCCTGCGGCTACTGCATATCCGGCGACACCTATCCACGGTGATACGTTCCAATATTCGCGGCGCAGTATCTCGGCACCGGCAAACGCAGTCGCAGTATGGCCCGAAGGGAAAGAGTTGCGTGTGCTTCCATCGGGGCGTTCAACTCTTGTCAGTATTTTCACTCCATAAACCGACAGTCCCATAAGGAGATAGGCTGTGCCGGATATAATGGTGAGGTCAACATAATCATGTAATCCTTTTATCCCGCAAAGTCTTAATCCGTAAGCGGCTGCCAAAGGCGCATACTGGCTGAAATCATCGACACCTAATTTCGAATGAGGATGCTCCTGAAGTTCCTCTTTGGTTTCGTGGTTTGTATATTTCAGCCAGTCACTTTCAAGCCCTATAAATCCTGCCCCAATCAATACTCCGGGTATGATAAGCTGTGTCGGGCGGAATCGGTAAGGATTCTTGATCTCATGGCATTTCAGAGTATCGACAGTCAGAGTGTCAGTATTTTCATTTGAGGCGAATACCATTACCGGCAGGATAACACTCCAAAGGAGTGTAAGTATTCTTTTCCCGTACTTCATGACATTACATTTCTTCATCATATTCCACATTATGATGCTGTTTCTTGCCTCCGCCTCCGAAGTTCCAGCTTAATCCTACATAGATAATGCGGGGATTCCTGCGTTTTTCCACTTTCTGCTTCAGTGCCGGGGTATCAAGGGTATATGATAGTTTATAAGTATCGAGCAAGTCTGTTACTGATGCAAAAAGAGCGAGATTTATTGACGGTATATCATACTTCAATCCAAGATTAAGCTGAAAATCGCCATCACGTTTTCCCTGCGGCACAAGGGTCGCTGAATGATAACGGGCATTCAGTTGAACCGTACCATGTTTTATGGGCGTGAAATCAGCGTTCAATAAACCACTCCATGAAAACATCTCGCGATTACCCCCGAAGCCAAGTCTTGATGCATTTATGCGATTGTAATATCCTGTACCGTTCAGGTTTATGTCAAGCCAGTCCGTAACACGCATATTCCATACCAGCTCGATGCCGGCATTGTGGGACGTCTGGAGATTTTCTTTCGTTGTCAGCAGTATTCCATTGTCGATATAACGAGATACCTCTGTTATGCCGTCGGATATATGACGGTAGAAAAGATTTGCAGTAAGAGAACCGGCGTTTGAAAGCCAACGGATACCGAAATCGGCGGTGTTTATTCTCTCCGGTTTCAGATCCGGATTGCCAGCCTCAAGACTCAACGGATTTATTCTTTCGGCAAAAGGATTCATATCGCTCCCTTGTGGACGGTTGATGCGCATACTGTAACCGGTGGACAGTTCTATGTCGTCCCCGATATGGCGTGATACCCTTGCCGAAGGAAATAAGTCAAAATAATGCTTGCGTCGGCTTTCTGAGATGGATTTCAGTTGATTGTCGATGTCAGTATATTCTACACGCAATCCGGCATTGACGCGCCATACACCAAAAGTCATATCGGCGTTGGCATACAGCGAGTTCACCATTCTCAGATGTGTGAAGTCATTGCTTTCATCCATATTAGGGATGAATGATGTCCCGTCCCAGTCGGAAACATGATAGTTCTGTTCGGCCCTCAGATGTTCAAACTCATATCCCGAAGTCAATTTGATATTATCCGTCAAAGCGTGCTGCCATCTGAGGTTGGCGTTATGGATATAGTCTGCATCCCAGACGGTTTCATTGTTTCGGGTCTCATCATCCTGACGCATTGTCGTGTATCGGTTCAATTCATCTTCCGATTCGGAAGAATACAGATAACCGATTGAAATCTCATTGCTGTTGCCATAACGATGTGTGTACTGGAGGCTTCCTTCCCACATATTCTCTCTGGCATCAGCATCACGGTCACGGTGATATGAATCTGAAACAATGCCGTTCAAGTCTCTTGTACGAGAATCAACATACTCATCCCGCTTGAAATTTCTTCGGTTATAATTCCCCGAAACGCTCAGCATATCGGCCGCTGTGATATTGGCGGTCATTCCAAGACGGAATGTATGGGAGACCGGTCGCCCCAATCCGTAAGTGGTCTGGGTAATGGTATCTGCGGGGGATATGCGGTAATCATCAACAGTGCGGTCATAGCGGTCGCGCCTAAAGGTATATCCTCCGTAAAAATTCAGATTTCGGACACCGCAGTTTAAGTTCACACCGGCGTTATATCGTCCCGCACTCCCGGCGTTCGCAAGTATCGAGCCGTTGAACCCCTGTTTAGTATCGGTCCTCATTATTATATTTATGATTCCGCCCCCTCCTTCGGCTCTGTACTCGGAGGTAGGATTGTCAATTACCTCTATCCGCTCGATATTGGCGGCAGACAGCTGACTGAGGGCATCTGCACGTGTTTTTCCTGCCATCATCGCTGAGGGTTTGCCGTTTATCAGGATTGTCACGTTGTCGTTGCCTCTCATGCTGACATTCCCGTCAATATCCACTTCAACCGAAGGGATATGATTGAGAATTTCGCTTGCCGAAGATGCTTTTGACGTAAGATTCTGATTGACGGTGTAAACTTTACGGTCTGTTTTTACTACAGTTCCGGGCTTCTTGGCAACTATGACAATTTCATCCAGATATTTGTCAAACGCAGATGTGTCAATGCTGTCAGTTCCAACCCCGGTTTGAGCTGAAACAGACATTGTTACAAATAACGATGTAATGAATACTGCTAATCCTTTCATATCTTCGTGTTTGAAATTACGCGGCAAAGTTAGACTCTGATTTTGCAGAAATTCTGAATAGGAAGTATATCATACTCGCCTCATCAGCAATGCAATAAATCGTTAACTATTATGCAATATTCATGAAATGGAATAAATCTAATTTTGCGGCACTAAACAGTATTTCAATCATGCGAATTGAAAAGGTCATAAATAAGGTAAAAGAATTTTTACTTTGGATTTATATAATGGCAGTCCTCTCTGGGATTGTTTACGCAGCCTGTATGGGACAGGAAACAAAAACACCCGGTGAAATCATATACGAGAAAACTCATACACGATAGATATTTGTTGCAATGAAAAAAGCTGTTTTCGTAATTCTGGCTATAATAGCCGGTTTTACCTCCTCTATGACGGCGCAGGAAACAAAAAATCCATATTTGCCGGAAATTCATGGCACAATACGGGCAAAATATGAGTATGAACCGAGCATAGGGAAAGGCCGGTTCGAGATACGAAATGCCCGTATGAGTGTTGAAGGGAAAATCATACCGATTGTAAGATACAAGGCGGAAATAGACCTGTCGGATGAGGGAGCCATCAAGATGCTTGACGCTTACGTCCGGCTCCAACCGAAGGAGGGGTTAAAATTTACATTCGGCCAGATGCGTGTGCCATTTTCCATTGATGCCCATCGTTCGCCGCATCTCCAGTATTTCGCCAACCGTTCCTTCATAGCCAAACAGGTGGGAAATGTCAGGGATGTGGGTGCTTCCGCATCATGGACTTTCGGGTCCGAGGCACCTGTAACTCTGGAAGGCGGAATCTTCAATGGTTCTGGCCTGACCAATCAGAAAAACTTTTGGACCTCAAATTATAATTTCTCGTTCAAATCGCAGATTTGCCTTTGGCGGCAATTCAATGTTGTGCTGAGTTGCCAGAAAGCAGGTGCCACAGATGTCAACACATATATGTACGACGGTGGTGTCTATTGGGAAAATTCCCGTTGGCACATAGAAGCAGAGTATCTGCGAAAGTATTATTCGCATCGTGCTTTCAATCCGGTCAATGCCGTGGATGCGTTTGCGGCATATCGATTGCCATTCAAAAGGAACAATTTGGCTTTGTCCTTTTTAAGTCGGTATGACTATATGTCCGACCACAGTAATGGAACAAAAGATGAAAACGGATTTCTTAAAACCGATGATCCGGAACGCCACAGACTGACAGGTGGATTGACGCTAAGTATGGGGAAAGGCGCACTTCAAGCCGATATCCGTCTGAATTACGAACAGTATTTTTACAATAAAGATGTTGCGCCTTCAATATCAGAACAAAATAAGATTGTGCTTGAATTTGTGGCTCACTTCTGAATCATACCGTTCAGTATAACCGTGAACAGATGGGTGTCGGATACAAAGTCATATTTTATATCCCAACGATGAACATCGCAAACGGCTTTGGCTATCGCAAGTCCAAGACCGTTGCCTTTAGTGCCGGATGTTGAAGCAAACCGCTGGAACAGTCGGCTATTGTCGAGCGGTTTCCCGTTATCTGACGGATTACTTACCATAAGTTTACCTTCAGCCAAAGAGATGTCAACCTGTCCGGAATTACGGAGTGCGTTGACCACCAGATTGTTTACAAGGCTCTCAAAAAGAGTTCTGTTCGCGGTGATTTCACATTTTGCATCTGATAATGTGATGTTCACATTATACCCAAGCGATGTCAGGCTGTCAGCTATATCTCTTATTATAGAGACCATATCAACTTTTGTATTGATGGCAAACTGGTCGTTGTCGATTTTTGCAAGCAATAGCAAGTCCCGGTTCAGGCGTTCCATGCGTCGGTTTGCATTATATAGTTCATTGATGGCATCAAGTGTTTCTTTGTCAAGATTCCGCTGCAACAACAGGTCGAGACGGCTCCTCATGACAGCAAGCGGAGTCTGGAGTTCATGCGAGGCATTTTCCGTGAACTCTTTTTGCTGACGGTAGGTTTCGGAATTCCGTTGCATGAGTCTTGTCAGCGCGTGGTTGAGCCTGCTGAATTCCTTTATGTCCCCGTTTTCAAGAGCAGGCAACGTATTGTCGGAAACCTTGAACTTTTCCATTGACTTCAAAGTGTTTTCAAATGGATGCCAGAGATTGCGCAGGGAAAAACGAATGGCGATAAGCAACGACAAGGCTATCACAACGAATATAAGAAGATATTGAATCATCACTCCGGCGATAATATCCTGCTCCAAGTCAAATGACGGTGGAAGCCCCTCTCCCCGTTCAATAGACTCTATGATGTCAATCATGTCCTCTGCATAAAAATATCTGGTTATCAGATAAAAAAGCGGAGCGGTGAGAATAAATACCGCAGCTATGCTTACAATAATCCTGTCGCTTGTTTTGTGTAAAAGAGTTTTCATTCGTCAATATTCCATTTGTAACCGGTGCCGTAAAGAGTCTTGATACTATTGGGCATTCCCGCCGCAGCCAGTTTTGACTTCAAGTTCTTGATGTGGGCATAAATAAAATTGAAATCATCGAGCATATCAGCCATATCGCCGCTGAGATGCTCTGCAATCGCACTTTTGGATACAATACGGTTGCGGTTCTGTATAAGGAACAGCAACAGGTCATATTCGCTTTTCGTCAATGCAATATGACTGTTCCCGACTGTCACTTTATGTTCCAGAAGGTCTATTGTGAGTTGTCCGGCGTGAAGCGTGTTGTCACTTGTGAATTTCTTTCGTCTCATCAGAGCGAAAATCCTCATGCTCAGTTCAGGCAGATGAAAAGGTTTGGGCAGATAGTCGTCCGCTCCGATTTTCAGTCCCTCGACCTTATCGTCAAGAGAGTCTTTGGCGGAAACGATTATCACTCCGGTCTGTGGCGATTCCTTTTTGATATTACGCAATATGTCAAGACCACTGCCATCAGGAAGCATTAGGTCAAGAAGGATGCAGTCATATTCATAGGCAGCAATCCTGTATAGGGCCTCATTGCAGGTATAGGCGTCTTCGCAAAGATAATCCTCGCGTCCAAGATATTCGGCGATACTTCTTGAGAGCATCCTCTCGTCTTCTATTATCAACAGTTTCATGCTTGCATATTTTTCAAGCCGACAAAGTTAAGACCCGATTCTGTATGAAATATGAATCCCGTTATTTCCACATCATCAGTATGCTGCCGGCGCATATAAGTATGCCTCCTGCTATAACCTTTGGCGAAACAGGCTCTTTCAGCAATATAAACGCGAGTATGATAGTCAGCACAACGCTAAGCTTGTCAACCGGAGCCACACGCGACACATCACCAATCTGGATTGCCTTGAAATAGAACAGCCACGACAAGCCGGTCGATATGCCGGAAAGTACAAGGAATACCCAAGTGTAACGCGATACAGACTTGACTTCCTGCAAATGGCCTGATGCAAAGACGATACCCCATGTGAGAAACAAGATAACAGTGGTGCGAATCGCTGTGGCGAGGTTTGAATCAACATCTTTGACTCCTACTTTGGCACAGATAGCAGTCAGGGCAGCAAACAGAGCCGATAACAAAGCATATATCTTCCACATTTCAGTAACGGTGCAAGGTTGATTTATCCATGATAAAGATAGCGGTTGTGATTCTGTATAAGTGCCCGTGGGTTGTTAACTTTTTATTAAATCAATTAATTCATGTGATTTTAAGCAAAAAACGCATGGTTCTTTTATACAACCATACGTTTTGGAATACTATATACCAATATTCAAGCGAGTATGTTTACATACCATTGGCTCGACATAATGAATTATTGGTTCGGCTACCATATTTTCTTGTGATCCGGGAGATTGAGCCGAAGCCTCAATTCGCTGACATTGTGTCGGTTCATAGTGCTTGATTTCCTCACCGAAGTCCTGTTTCTCTTGTTCGGGAGCAAGTTCTGTGGTTTATTATCAAGGAGTAAATTCACATTATATCCATTCGTCAACGAATAATCTGGAAAAGAAGTATCATCTAGTTCTATGATATATATCCATAACTATCCATACTTAATTTTATCTTCAAATATCGAGCTGGGGGAAAAGAAAGTTATATGGCATTTTCTCCATTCAGCCTACTCCAATAATTTCTCTTTTCCCCAGCTCCACATCCTCACCCTGAAAAACACCAATACCGCCTCAAAAGCAGTGAATCAACGAAAATCGCCGCAATTAAAAATTCCAAACAACCGTTAAATATCTGCAAAGCACTTTCTCGCTCTTTCACCATCTTCTGTCATTAGTACATTTTTAGTACATCTTTTAAGCAGATTTTAGGCTTATTTCCAAGCATTTATCACAATTAAAAAAATTATCCGGTAATGGTATAATACCATTTTGATATTCATGACTACATAATAATTTCAGTAAAAAACATCGCTTTTGCCGATTATTATTTAGGTAGGATAGGCAACGCCCAATCGGGAAGATTTTCGATATAGCGCTTGGCAAGGGTGCCGGAGGTCAGACGGAAAAGGAGATGGGCCTCGGCATCCTCAATCGAATTATCATAGACATAAAGTCGGTCGACAAATGGAGCCAAAGCGATACAGTTTGCTATGGATTTGTCGTAACGAGATATAATTTTGGGAATCGGAACATCGTGGCCTCCATTAAGCACGCGGTTTGCTACTCGCTTCGCATTGATTGTAGGAGATTCCGTGGACACAAAGAACAGACGGATAAAAGAACAGACGGATAAAGAATCCGGCTTGCTTCGCTCTGAGGATATAATCGACCTTATCGGGAGCCGACATCACGGTTTCAAAGATGTGGCTTTTGCGGGATGCAAGGCATCTTTCACGCCATTCATTACAATAATTGGCTGCTTTCAGCACTGATTCCTGATTGTTCCAGTCGCCAAATATGTCGCGGGCAACATTATCCGGATTGATATACTCCGAATCCTCCAGCCATTCATGATGTAGAATCTTGGAGGTCACGGAAGTTTTGCCCGACCCATTGGGCCCGGCAATCACAATCAGGACAGGATGATGCTCACTTGCCGCCATTGCGAAGGCGGGTTAGGGTTTCTTGGACTCGTGCCTGAGCTTCGCGGGTGGCGGCTTCGATGTTGGCGGCAACACGGGCGGCGGCACGGCGGGTGCTTTCGCGAGCGTCTTCCGCGACCTCACGCATTATCTGAGCCATGCGTTCGTCGCCCGGCTCTTCCATCGACGTCAGTCGATAACTGTTCATTTCAGCTTCCGACATAGTACAATCTTATTTGTTCAACACCAAATTTACGAAATTTTTCAGATTAGATAAACAACCGGGAAAGATAATCCTGATTGTCAGGACTATCTTTCCCGATTTTTAACTTTTGGGGCTGCTCTGATTTATGCAAGGGGGCTCCCCAGAATGTTTTGCTCGCAAAGAGGGGGCGGGTCAGGCCGGGGTCCATTTGCAACGTACGGGCGACACGATGGCGCCCTCCTTTTTGAGCTGTGCGAAAACTTTGTCTACCACCTTACGGTCCAGACCGGTAAGTTCAGCTACTTTTCCGGCATTCACGGGTTCGCCGGCCTTGCGCATGGCTTCAAGAACTACATTTTTCTCGTCCATAATATAAAACTATTGAAATTTAAAAAGGCAGCCGGCCATCATTGTATGCAGCCGGCTGCCCGTGATTATCTTAATTATCTGTCTGATATCAAATTATTTCACTTCCTCGAAGTCGACGTCAGTGACACCGTCGTCGGCAGGACCGTGGCTGCCGCCCTGTGCGCCACCCTGGAAGGGTGCGCCCTGCTGGCCGGCTGCGCCCTGGGCCTGTGCCTGGGCGTTGAGGATGTCCTGCTGGGCTGCGCCGAAGGTTGTCTCGATTTCCTTGATGGCGGCATCGATGGCTGCGATATCCTGAGCCTTGTGAGCGTCTTTCAGTTTAGCCACTGCTGCCTCGATAGCTGCCTTCTTGTCGGCGGGAATCTTGTCGCCGAGTTCGTTGAGCTGCTTCTCGGTCTGGAATACGATTGCGTCGGCCTGATTGAGTTTGTCGATGCGCTCTTTTTCCTTGGCGTCGGCGGCGGCGTTGGCTGCGGCCTCATCCTTCATACGCTGGATTTCGGCGTCGGTAAGGCCGCTGGAGGCCTCGATGCGGATGCTCTGCTCCTTGCCGGTGGCTTTATCCTTGGCGGATACGTTGAGGATACCGTTGGCGTCGATTTCGAATGTCACTTCGATCTGAGGTATGCCGCGGGGTGCGGGTGCGATACCGTCGAGGTGGAATTTGCCGAGGGTCTTGTCGTCCTTGGCCATGGGGCGTTCGCCCTGGAGCACGTGGATTTCAACCGAAGGCTGGTTGTCGGCAGCGGTCGAGAAGGTCTCGCTCTTGCGGGTAGGAATTGTGGTGTTGGCCTCGATGAGTTTGGTCATCACGCCGCCGAGGGTCTCGATGCCGACCGACAGGGGCACTACGTCGAGAAGGAGCACATCCTTTACGTCGCCTGAGAGTACGCCGCCCTGGATGGCTGCGCCGACAGCTACTACCTCGTCGGGGTTGACGCCCTTGGAGGGAGCCTTGCCGAAGAATTTCTCCACGATTGCCTGGATGGCGGGGATACGGGTGGAACCGCCTACGAGAATAACCTCGTCGATATCCTTTGCCGTCAGACCTGCATCCTTAAGAGCCTGCTCGCAGGGAGCGATGGTGGCGTTGATGAGTCGGTCGGAGAGCTGCTCGAATTTAGCGCGGGTGAGGGTCTTCACAAGGTGTTTGGGCACACCGTTGACGGGCATGATGTAGGGAAGGTTGATTTCGGTCGAAGTAGTCGACGAAAGCTCGATCTTGGCCTTTTCGGCAGCTTCCTTAAGGCGCTGGAGAGCCATCGGGTCCTGACGGAGGTCTACGCCTTCGTCCTTGATGAACTCGTCGGCGAGCCAGTCGATGATTACGTGGTCGAAGTCGTCGCCGCCCAGGTGGGTGTCGCCGTTGGTGGATTTCACCTCAAACACACCATCACCGAGCTCGAGGATGGAGATATCGAATGTGCCGCCACCGAGGTCGAACACTGCGATTTTCTGGTCCTTGTTGCTCTTGTCGAGGCCGTAGGCAAGTGCGGCTGCCGTAGGCTCGTTGACGATACGGCGCACGGTGAGACCGGCGATTTCGCCGGCTTCCTTGGTGGCCTGACGCTGGGAGTCGTTGAAGTAGGCAGGCACTGTGATAACAGCCTCCTTCACCTCCTGGCCGAGATAATCTTCGGCGGTCTTCTTCATCTTCTGAAGAATCATGGCGGAGATTTCCTGAGGAGTGTACTGGCGGCCGTCGATGTCGACGCGCGGAGTGTTGTTGTCGGAGCGGACAACTTTATAAGGAACACGCTCGATTTCTTTCTGCACCTGGTCGTAGGTCTCGCCCATGAAACGCTTGATGGAGTAGATCGTACGGCCGGGGTTGGTGATGGCCTGACGCTTGGCGGGGTCGCCCACCTTACGTTCGCCGCCATCTACGAAGGCAACCACCGAAGGAGTGGTGTTGCGGCCTTCGCTATTGGGGATTACAACGGGGTCTTTACCTTCCAGCACTGCTACGCAGGAGTTGGTTGTACCTAAGTCGATACCTATAATTTTTGCCATAATGAATATAATGTTTTTGTTGTTGTTTTCAAATGTTGTCTGATGTGCGGCGGCTCGCTGAAGCATGATAATACGCTTTGGAATCGCCGTTCGCTCTGATATAGGAACAAATGTTGTGCCAAAAAGGTTGGCGGTTTCAGAATCAACATCTGAAACCGCCAGTTAAGAATTCATAATGACTTATTGGCAGACCGTTCTGCCATATCTCTGCCAAATTTTCCGAAACATATGGATGATGGCCCGAACAGGAAATCTACGAGCAGGAGTCGGCAGCGAAGGGCTGGGGATGATGCCCCTTGCAGAGACGCACCGTATGGTCGACGATTGCGTGGCGGTTGGCCATGGTGGAGATTACGGAAAGCTCGTGGCTTACGAGTACGATTGTGGTATGAGGGGCCACCTCCTGGAGAATCGTATAGATATGTTGCTCGAAATGCTTGTCGAGATAGCTGAGGGGCTCGTCGAGCACAAGCATTTCCGGACGAGAAATCAACGCTCTGCCGAGCAGGGCGCGCTGCAGCTGGCCTCCGGAAAGATTGCCGATTGAAGCCCGGCGATGGTCGGAAAGCTCCACCATGCGTAGAATCTCGTCGACGGCGGTTCGCCTCTCGTCGGCCTCAAGCCTTCCGATGGCCATCAGTCCCGAGGAAATCACCTCCTCCACAGAGATGGGGAAGCGCGAATCAATCATATTTTTCTGGGGCAGATAGCCGATTGGAAGCCGGTTGCACTCGCCGCCGGCCGAATTGCGGTATATCACCGCACCGGCCGAGGGCCGCAGAAGCCGCAGCATGATGCGTAGCAACGTGGTCTTTCCGCCGCCGTTAGGACCTGTGATGGCCAGAAAGTCACCTCGGTTCACCGTAAGGTTCACATCGGAAAGGATATTCTTTCCTTCCCACTGCATGCTGACTCCACGAAGCTCTATTATCGGTTTACATATCTCCATACGGCAGAAAGACGGGTAATATTAAAATAATTTCGACCGGCTATTTAAGATGAGAAAATAAGAACGTCAGCGTGACGCCGTTCCGGCCAGGGCATCTACGGTTCGGGACATCTCCCCCTCCCAGTCGGCGCTCATCGGATTTATCTCTACGGGATTGAGCCCGACGGTCCGGCCCACCATCCCGGCCCGCGCCGGATCAGCACCCTGCTCCACAAAAAATACAACCGGCTGTGCGCGTCGGATTCCGTCGAGCACGTGCGCCCTGCCTCCAGCCGAACTTTCCTTCTGGCCATCAGTAAGTGCGAGCTGGCGCAATCCGAAATCGCGGGCAAAGTAGCTGAGCGCAGGGTGACGTATGGCGAACGAGCTCCCCCCGACAGGTGCGAGCCGCCCCTTCCATGCTCCTTCCAGAGAATCGAGGCGCACTATCAAAGTCCGGTAATTGGCCGTATAATAAGGAGTGCGCGCCGTATCGGCATGGCAGAATGCACGCAATACGTTTTCCGCAATAATACGCGCATTCCCTACCGACGACCATATGTGCGGATCGGCATACAGCTCTTCGCGCTCATCCGAAGCGTCGGAATGTCGATGCACGCCGTCATGTTCATGGCCGTGAGTGCCGTGAATAAGATCGATTCCATCCGATACGCTCACAATCCGGGGTGCTCCCGCGCGAGAGGAGCTTTTTTGGGCCAGCGACTGTTCGAAAGGCATCAGCCCGGTAGACAGCAGAAAATCCGAGCCACCGAGCGCTTTCATGGCTCCCACCCCCGGCTCGAAAGTCTCGGGGTCGGAACCGGATTTCAGAAGTGTAGTTACTGCAACGCTGTCGCCGCCAATGGCCCGGGCGAAATATTCAAGCGGAGGCACCGTGACGGCCACTCCGAGCGGCTCTCCCGCCTCGGGGGCTGCATCGCCGCGGGCCGAACACCCCGAGGCGACAACCGCCATCGGAAGCGCCGCTAACCCAAGAATGCGGAACATACGGCCACATCCGGCCGAGGCTTCCGACACAAACCCTCTGAATCGCTGTACAATCGGTTTCATAGCCACAAAGTTAAGGAAAAACAATGATTTAGAATCTAATTTTATATGGAAGTTTACATTTTACCAATTTTATATTTTGAAATATAATAATTTATACTATCTTTGCAGGTACGCTATACAAGCGCGATTGTCGGTAACGGCTATTGCCGGTCCGAATTCCGGCCCACCATCAATGGCCGGGCGGCATACGGAGGCCCCGCAACGCCCACTTATGGCATTTTGAATCACTTAAATCTAAATTATTTAACGGTAATCAGGGAATTATTCACCTCAAGCTATGGCAAGAATCAATCTCGACAATCTTGACACCAAGATTTTGCAAATGTTGGTCGACAATGGCCGTAAACCGTTTCTGGAGATTGCACGCGAATGCGGTGTCTCCGGCGCGGCCATCCATCAGCGCATAGCAAAGCTACAGGCCACCAACATTCTTGAAGGGTCGCGGGCACTGATCAAACCCACCACGCTGGGTTACGATACCTGCGCTTTCGTTGGCGTTTTCCTAAAGGAGCCCAGCAAGTTCAACGACTTTGTGGAGAAACTCAAAACGGTGCCCGAAGTGGTGGAATGCCACTTCACCACCGGTCAGTACGACATGCTCATCAAAATGTATGCCCACGACAACGAGCACCTTCTCCACCTGATCCACGAGAAGCTCCAGCCGCTGGGACTTCTCCGCACCGAGACGCTCGTATCATTCCGCGAGGTGTTCTCGCGCGCCCTCCCCGTGGGCAACGATTAAAGCTTCGAGAGGCGCACACCCGCGCCATCTATCTTAAAAACACGTCGGACATCCAAAAGGCGATGCGCCGGGATTTTCTCCCGAGGCATCGCCTTTTAAAGTATCGTCAGGTTTGCGACGACTTACTCGCGCACGAAGCGCAGGCAGTGGCCGAAGGTATAGGTATGGGGATTAAGACCCTTGGTGGGGAATACGGCATTGGTACCGGTTGCGGTTACGCGGAAGAAATCAATAGCGTTAGATTTTGAAAGAGCATCATACGAGCTGTCAGAGGTCCAGATGTATGTATCCGAGAACTGAGAGTTAAGGTCAGTGGCCGTGCTATAGTAGCCGGTAGCCACTACGGAGAAACCCGTATCATTGGTTCCTACATTTCCTTCACCCCACGAAGCAGGAGCGGAATCCTTATATAATTTGGCAGTGCGGGCACCTACAGAAGTGCGGATTGAGCCATAGTCGGCGCAGGAGGGCACACGCCATCCTTCGGGAGCGATCTTGTCGCTTACAGCTACGTAGCCGTTGTAGAGGCGCCCTGCAATGGCAGCCCAGTCGGCCTCAGTCTCAGCGTAGTAGCATCCGGTGGTGTTGGCGTTCCATGCGTCCTTGTCTGTGCCGGAGATGGAGGCGATAGCGGAGCCGTCCGTATATTTGGTACCGCGGAAGTTATCGGCCATCCAGTACTGCAGACCAATTTTCACGATGCGGTAGGTCTGCGTCTCGGTGCCGCGGCGGTCAACCAGCAGCTGGGGTGTGACGGTTGCGGCAGTGGTCTCCCCGTCGTAAGCGGTGAGAAGCTTACCTTCGACTACATAGAAGGTGGTTACATCGTCGCCTTCGGCGCCGATGGTCGGGAGTTTGGTCGAGGCGTCCCAAGCGACGGTTGCCCCTTTCGAAGTGATACCCTTGGTGAGGTCAGCTTTTCCCTCGGCGTCGCAGGGATAAACAACTATAACCTGCCCCAGACCCTTGACGTATTCCTTGGCTACCTCGGCAACCTTTTCGGTGCCGGCTTTTACGTCGAGCACATAGCTGGCGGTAAAGTCGTTGGGCACGGCGAACGATACGGGACCGGCTTCCTTGGCAACATCCTCGAAAGTAATATCGGCGATGTCGGCCAGAGGATAGTCAACGGTGGTGCCGTTGGCGAGATTCACGTGCATGGTGGGAACAACCTCCTGAGCGAAGATGGCAGCCACAAAGCTGAGTATTGAGATTACGAATGTGAGAATTCTGTTCATTTCAGTTGGAATTGAGCTTGATTGGTTTGGATTCAGTTGGCTACTTTCAGAGTCTTATTGTTGGCGCGTACCAGATAAACGCCTTTGGCAAGAGTGGTAAGGTCGACGGATACCGAGCCTTCGCCGGCAGCGGCCATTGTGAGCGCACCGGCTGTGGTGTATACCTTAACGTCGATTGAACCGCCCGAGATTGCGGTGAACGTAAGGAGTCCGTTGAGCGCCTCCACCGTGAGGTCGTCGTCGAGATTGGCTGTCACCTTCTCCACTCCGCCCGTTGCGGAGAGGTCGAAAGTAATGTTGCTGAGGGCATTGACGTCGAATGCCTGGCTGCCACCGTCGGCCGTGGCCACATTCATGGTGTGGTCGTCGAAAGTGATGCGCGAGATGCTGGATACCGGTATCGCGGCGCCAGCGCCGCTTCCGTTAACCGTCATCGTGCCTTTGGCATCGGCCTGCACGCCCGTGGCGGCCAGCAGAACTGTCGCCAGCGCAAGGTAATGATGCTTCATGTCAAAAAAAATTAGTAACTGTTCCAAAAATAATTGTTTTTTACCGTAGAGCTCCTTTGCTATCGGGAGCCGATCAAATTGAAAACCTTTTAGTCGTAATTGCGAATATTTGCAATTATATGCAGCTGTTTTCGACGCAAAGGTATTAAAAATTCCCTAAAATTCAAACACTATGAAAATATTACCCCATGCCGATTGCCTACAGAGACTTCGCGTGCCGGTTTTATCCGGAAAGGATATGAAAATTTTGGGCTTATTTATTTGGCGGTTGCATGGATTAATTTTTAACTTTGCGACAACGATGTAAGGCGCTCCGGCGCCCACATAATAATAAATTATAGACATTCTACCGAATACAAATCTTATCTCCGCTCAGTATATCCTATGATTTTCAACTTCAGAATCGTCTCCGACGAAGTCGATAACTTCAAGCGCGAAATTCAGATCGATGCCGACGCAACGTTTCTCGACCTGAAAAATGCCATCTGCGATAGCGTAGACTACGACAAAAACGAAATGTCGTCGTTTTTCCTCTGTTCCTCCGACTGGGAGAAGGAAAAAGAAATCACCCTGGAAGATATGGGCTCCGATTCGTCGGAGGATGTATATCTGATGGAGGATACGGTTCTCTCCGATCTCATCGACGACGAAGGGCAGCGTCTGCTTTTCACTTTCGACTACATGACCGACCGCTCTTTCTTCATGGAGATGAAGGAGCTCATCCCAGGTAAGACGCTCATGGACCCCGTCTGCACCCTCTCGCTTGGCAAAGCCCCCGCCCAGACCGTAGACTTCACCGAATTCGAAGCCAAGACCGACGCCAAAGCCAAAGCCGCAGCCGCCGACGACCTCGACGAGGATTTTTACGGCTCGGAATCGTTCAACGACGACGAATTCGACCTCGAAGGATTCGACGAAATGAACTTCGAGCAATAAGGCGCGGATGGAACGCAATCCCGAACTGCAGCTGGCATGGGAATATGCCGAGCATACCGGCATCAGCATTTTTCTCACCGGCAAAGCCGGGACTGGCAAAACCACATTCCTGCGCACCCTGCGCGAGCGCAGCGCCAAATCCATGGTGGTGGTCGCTCCGACGGGCGTGGCCGCCATAAATGCCGGCGGTACCACCATCCACTCTTTCTTCCAGCTCCCGACGGCACCCTACGTGCCGGGAAGCGACTACAAGGACACCTTTAACTTCTCGAAGCAGAAGCTGCGCATAATCCGCGCGCTCGATCTGCTCGTAATCGATGAGATTTCGATGGTGCGCGCCGACCTGCTCGATGCCGTCGACAACGCCCTGCGCAAATACCGCCGCTCGTCGGCCCCCTTCGGGGGCGTCCAGCTGCTCATGATCGGCGACCTTCTGCAGCTCGCGCCTGTGGTGACACACGCCGAGGAAAGTCTGCTCCGCACACACTACGATACCAACTATTTTTTCGGCTCGAAGGCGCTCGCCCGCATTCCCTACGTCACCATCTCGCTTTCGAAAGTCTACCGCCAGCAGAACGAGCTGTTCGTAGAGCTTCTCAATCACGTTCGTGCCAACGCCATGACACCCTCTGATGTGACCCTGCTCAACTCCCGGCTGAATCCCGACTTCCGCCCCGGCGCTCGCTCGGGCTACATCCGCCTCACTACACATAACGCCACGGCCGACGACTTCAACCGGATGGAACTGGCGCGGCTCGCAGGCTCCGGACGGCGCTACGGTGCAAGCGTTTCCGGTGTATTCCCCGAATACGCCTACCCGACGGCAGTCGACCTGTATCTGAAAGTCGGCGCGCAGGTAATGTTCGTGAAAAACGACCCGTCGGCCGAACAACGCTATTTCAACGGCAAAATCGGCATCGTCACCGAAATGGGTGCCGAGACCGTCACCGTAGCCTGCGATGGCGATGCCGAGCCGATTACCGTCGGAGTCCAGCAGTGGGACAACATGAAATACACCGTCGACGAGAAGACGCAGACCGTAATCACCGAGACTCAGGGATCGTTCACCCAGATTCCGCTGCGACTGGCCTGGGCCATCACTATCCACAAAAGCCAGGGGCTTACATTCGACCGGGTGATAATCGACGCCGGACGCGCCTTCGCCCCCGGACAGGTCTACGTGGCTCTCTCCCGCTGCAAGACGCTCGACGGTATAGTGCTCACCACTCCCCTCGGCAGTTCGCGCATGGGCACCGACCCCGAAGTGGCAGGCTATATCACCCGCCAGGACGAGGAGTGCCGCCGCAGCCTGGGGATGCTCCCGGAAATCAAGCAGGCATTCTACCGCAACCGCCTTCTCGACCTCTTCAATTTCGGAGACCTCGCCACTACTCAAGCATCAGCCGCACGGCTCATGGGCCAGACATTCCGACACTCATATCCCGACGAGACTGCCGCACAGGGGATAATTGCCACACGTCTGCGCGAAGAAATAATCGACGTAGCCGACAAATGGATTGTGCAGCTTACCAACATGCCGGCCGAGGCTCTCTCCACGCCCGACGTACTGCGACGCGTCGGCGCCGCATCGGCATATTTCGCCGAGCGCCTGCAGAGCGTGTTCGGCGCCTCCGTCGACGCCCTCGCCAAGGTGAAGACCGGCGACAAAAAAGCATCCCAGCGCATCCATGAGCTCGCCCTCGATCTGCGCGCCCTCCTCAAATCGCACTGCCAGGTACTGAAAGCTATCGCCGCCCGGGGCTTCACCCTCCCCGGCTATCTGCGTATCAAGCAGCAGGCCCTCCTCGAGGCCGACAAACCCGAGCGCAAGACCTCTAAAACCACCGCAGCCACTCCGCGACGCAGCCGCTCCGCCTCCGGATCCGCCACCCGTCGCCGCTGATCCGCGCCCCCAATGCATATTTCTGCGTTTCGGATTTTTTTCGTATCTTTGCGCGTTGCAGACGGCTTATGCGCCACAGAACCATAAGCTCCACGCAATGTAACTACTAAACCGTAAACTTTCAACCGTAAACTATTAAATCGAACATACAGCAATGGCACAACAGGAAGATGTGTTTAAGAAAATTGTATCCCACGCCAAAGAGTATGGGTTTGTGTTTCAGTCCAGCGAAATCTACGACGGCCTCGCTGCCGTCTACGATTACGGCCAGAACGGCGTAGAACTGAAAAACAACATCAAACGCTACTGGTGGGAAGCAATGACGCTTCTCAACGAGAATATCGTGGGCATCGACTCGGCCATCTTCATGCATCCCACCATATGGAAGGCATCGGGCCACGTCGACGCATTCAACGACCCCCTGATCGACAACCGCGACTCGAAAAAGCGCTACCGCGCCGACGTACTTATCGAAGAGCAGATTGCCAAAATCGACGAGAAAATCGAGAAAGAGGTGGCTAAAGCCGCCAAGCGCTTCGGCGACAGCTTCGACGAAGCCCTCTTCCGCCAGACCAACCCCCGAGTGGTAGAGCATCAGACCAAGCGCGACGCCCTCCATCAGCGTTTCTCCGACGCCATGAACGCCAACGATCTCGACGAGCTCCGTCAGATTATCATCGACGAGGAGATAGTAGATCCCATCAGCGGCACCAAGAACTGGACCGACGTGCGTCAGTTCAACCTTATGTTCAAAACCGAAATGGGCTCCACCGCCGACGGCGCCATGACCGTATACCTGCGCCCCGAAACCGCCCAGGGCATCTTCGTGAACTACCTCAACGTGCAGAAAACCGGCCGCATGCGCATCCCATTCGGCATCGCCCAGATAGGCAAGGCTTTCCGCAACGAGATTGTAGCCCGTCAGTTCATATTCCGCATGCGCGAATTCGAGCAGATGGAAATGCAGTTCTTCGTTCGCCCCGGCTCCGAGCTCGAATGGTTTAAGAAATGGAAGGAGACTCGCCTGAAATGGCACAAGGCCCTCGGCCTCGGCGACGAAAAGTACCGCTACCACGACCACGAGAAGCTGGCCCACTATGCCAACGCTGCCACCGACATCGAATTCCAGATGCCCTTCGGATTCAAGGAAGTGGAAGGCATCCACTCACGCACCAACTTCGACCTCTCGCAGCATGAGAAATTCTCGGGCAAGAAAATCCAGTACTTCGACCCTGAGCTCAACGAGAGCTATATCCCCTACGTAATCGAGACCTCGATCGGCGTTGACCGCATGTTCCTCTCCGTGCTCTGCTCGAGCTACGAGGAGCAGACTCTCGAAGGCGGCGAGACCCGCGTGGTGCTCCATCTTCCCGAAGCCCTCGCTCCGGTGAAATGCGCCGTAATGCCGCTCGTGCGCAAGGACGGCCTCCCCGAAAAGGCCCGCGAAATAGTCAACGACCTCAAGTTCGACTTCAATACCCACTACGAGGAGAAGGACTCCATCGGCAAGCGCTACCGCCGCCAGGACGCCATCGGCACCCCCTTCTGCATCACAGTAGACCATCAGACACTTGAGGACAATACCGTAACCCTGCGTGAACGCGACTCGATGGAGCAGAAGCGCGTGGCCATCTCCGACCTCCACTCCCTTATCCACGACCGCGTAAGCCTCAACTCGCTCCTGCGCAAACTCGGTTGAACCCTGAGACCTGAATTATAAGATTTCACCATCTCTCTAAACATAAATTGAAAATGAACACTAAAACAATTACCATAGGAGCCATTCTCCTTATCGTAATCCTGCTTTTCGCCGGCGGCTGCTCAAGCTACAACGGCATGGTCGACGCCGATCAGGCAGTAAGCAAGCAATGGGGCCAGGTTGAGAGCCAGTATCAGCGTCGCTCCGACCTCATTCCCAACCTTGTAAGCACCGTCAAGGGCTACGCCGCCCACGAAAGCGGCACACTGGAGAAGGTGACCGAAGCCCGCGCTAAAGCCGGCTCCATCACCCTGACCGCCGACGAGCTCACTCCCGAAAACATGGCCCGCTTCCAGCAGGCCCAGAACGAGCTCTCCGGTGCCCTGAAATCGCTTCTTGCTGTTTCCGAAGCCTACCCAGACCTCAAGGCCAACGAAAACTTCCTCGATTTGCAGAAGCAGCTTGAAGGCACCGAAAACCGTATCGCAACCGAGCGCATGCGCTTCAACGAGGCTGTCGAGAAATACAATCTCAAGGTGCTCCGCTTCCCCGGCAATATCTGGGCCGGAATCTTCGGATTCGACCGCAAGGATATGTTCAAGGCCGACGAAGGCGCGCAAAACGCTCCTAAAGTGAGCTTCGACTGATTCAATCCCCCAACATCCAGACATCTCCACCCCAAGTGAAAAAATTATTCCATCTACTCGGAGTCGTCTCGCTGGCGCTTCTGTCAGCCTGCGGAGGCGACGACGACAACGAGGTGAATCTCGAGCAATACAAGGCCTGGCACGATGAAAACATCGCATGGCTCAACAAGGAAACCGTAAAAACCGACCCCGACGGCGACGGCCTTTTCTACGAGGACATCGTGCCGGTATGGGCGCAGGGCCAGACCATCTATATGCACTGGTTCAACGACCGCAGCAAGACGGCCATGAACCTCGTGCCCGACCTCACCTCGACCATACAGGCCTATTATGAAGGGCGCCTGTGCGACGGCACCGTCTTCGACAAGTCGGAGAATCTCTCCGCCAAGATTCTTACCGTCAAGGTAAGCGGTCTGATTCAGGGATGGCAGATTGCCCTGCAGCAGATGCATGTGGGCGACACCGTCCAGGTCGTCATCCCTTATCAGCTGGCCTACGGCGTAAGCGGCTCAGGAAGCATTCCACCTTACTCGGCGTTGAAATTCAACATGCGCCTGGTCAACATACCCTACTACGAGGTGAAGCCCTGACCGGCGCGCCGTCAACTCCGCTCCCGCATCAGAAAATCCCGAAAATCAGGCAAAACCACATAAAAGCTGTTAACACGGCTAAGGTTTGGCAAGATTTTTGTAGCATACAGTTGTTATCATTAGGTACTCCACCTACTGATAACAACTTTTTTTGTTGCCTTAATAAGACTTAATGGACAAGACTTTATTTTCAGATACACGAGCCCGCATCGAGCGCTACGTAGCCTCCAACCGCCTCAAGGACGCCTTCGAGACCGTTGCAACGCTTGCCGCCGGGCTCTCCAACCGAAAAATCGGCAATGAGATTGCCGCCGCCGAGCAGAGCTACCACTATATGCTCGACTACGCCATGCAAGGCGCCGACGATCCCGGCCGCGCCGAAATGGCACGCGACCTCGGTGCCCGAATCCTCGCCCTCACCGACCGCCTCGAACGCGAATACCTCAGCCGCGACACCCCCTCTCTATATTACTCCACCCTCCGCTACGAAGCTACGCAGCAACAGGACTCGATTCCATCGCTGCTCGAGGCCTACCGCGAAGCCACGGCCGAAGGGTCGATGTTCAACTTCGTGGTGAGCGGTGCCCATTCCGAAAAGCTACGCGAGCGTCTTGCCGAGCGCGAGCGCCTGGAGCGCCGCATATTCAACCGCGTATGGACCGTTCACCCGCTCTCAGGCGCTCAGACCGAGGCTCTGGCAAATGCCCTGGCCGACGCTTCGCTCCCGCCGGAGTTCCGCATACTTCTTGTCTGGGCCATCACCCTCGGAGGCCTTAACTATTACGACGAGTACCGGCTGCAGCTCCTGCTCGACTGCTACGCCGATACCCTGCGCCCCGACCGCAACATGACCCTACCGGAGGGGGCCGTCGAGCGGCTGTCGGCTGCGGCAATCGTCGGCGCCCTTCTGCTTATGCATCGCGGACGTCGCCGTGGCTTCTCACCCAAAACGCTCACACGCATCGACGTGCTCCTGTCGGACGGCCACACCCTTGAGTCGGATATCCGCACCTGCTACCTCGAGTTTGCAAAGACTATCGACACCGACCGCATCTCGCGTAAGATTACCGACGAGATAGTGCCCGAAATGCTCAAGCTCAAACCGCAGATCGACAAGCAGATGAAGCAAGGGAATCTCGAAAGCCTCGATCCGGAGGAAATCGAGGAGAACCCGGAATGGCGCGAAATGCTCGAAAACTCCGGCCTCGCCGACAAGCTCAAGGAGATGAGCGAGATTCAGGAAGAGGGTGGCGACGTAATGATGGGTACGTTCGCCCACCTCAAGACCTTCCCCTTCTTCAACGATCCATACGGATGGTTTCTCCCCTTCCATACCGACTTCTCTGAATTTGCCGGCGACGGAGCGGCTCTATACCAGTCCATGGCCGACATCATCGCCAAGGCGCCATTTCTCTGCGACAGCGATAAATTCTCATTCATGCTGTCGCTCAAGCAGGTGCCCCAGGCCCAGCGCGACATGATGATGCAGCAGTTCCGCGCCCAGGGCGACCAACTGGCCGAAATCCAGGCCGCATCGCTCTCCGTAAGGGAACCACGCACCAATGCCATCAACAAGACCGTGCAGAACGCCTTCCGCTTCTTCCGCCTCTTCCGCCGCAAAGGTGAATTCTTCAATCCATTCTCCGCAGGCGTGAACCTCGTGGAAATCGACGCCCTCAAACCGGTGGTAATCCGCATGGACATCATGCCGCTGGTAGGCGAGTTCTATTTCTCCCACGGCTACTATCCGCAGGCCATCGACGCATTCAAGGCTATGGCTGCCGACTCCTCGTTCGCACCCGACGACCAGTTCTATCAGAAACTCGGCTACGCCTACCAGAAGTCAGGCGATACGGCCGAGGCAATCCGTTGCTATCTGCGAGCCGAAATGCTCAACTCCGGAAGCGACTGGACGCTGACACGTCTGGCCCATCTTCTTCTGGCCGACGGACAACCTGCGGAGGCCCTGAAACGCTATCTCGAACTTGAGCGCCGCAAACCCGGAAAAGCGGCCACAGCTCTTGCAATCGGCCGCTGCCACCTTGCCCTGGGCGATAACGACCGCGCGCTTCAGGCCTTCTTCAAAGCCGAATATCTCGGTGGCAAACCCGAAAAGACTCTGCGCCCTCTGGCATGGACGCTCCTTATCTCCCACGATTTCGAGCGCGCCCACAAATATTTCGAGAAGGTGATGCTCAACCTCGCCCCTATCGCCGACGACTACCTCAACATGGGGCATCTCGCCCTGGCCGAAGGGCGCCTGCGTGAGGCACTCAACTTCTATTCGCTCAACATCTCGATGCGAACCGAGGCTCCCGCTACAGCCTCATCCGGCGAACATCCATACAACAGGCGCACCGCCATCGACTCGCTCATAGCCGACATAAACCAGGACCTCCCCACACTCACGGCGCTGGGTGTCGACCCCACGCTCGTGCCCCTGCTTATCGACTCGCTCCTCTACTCCATCTGAACCGACCGCCCTCCGGGTGTGTTTGTTACTTCGGAAGACTTCTGTTGACTTCCGAGAACTTACAACCTATAAATCCTCACGACAATTATGGATACAATCCGACTTCCCCGCCCTGCTACCTCGACGCCTGTCGAGACCGCCATGGCCGCCCGCCATACCTCACGCGAATTCGCCGCGCGCGAACTCTCCGACCAGCATCTGTCCGACCTCCTGTGGGCCATGTATGGCGTGAACCGTCCCGACGGCAAGCGCACCGTGCCCGCATCGATGGGCCTCTACATCCTCGACATCTACGTAGTGCGACCCGACGGCATCTATCTCTTCAACCCCGAAAATACTACCCTCGAACCGCGCCTTGAAGGCGATCACCGCGCCCTGGCCGGCGCCCAGGAATTTGTGGCTACCGCCCCGCTCAGCGTAGTGATATACGCCGACTTCGACCGCTTCAAAATCAACGATCCGCAGCTCGCGCCGCTCGTAGAACCATTCAAGATGCCCTCAGCCTACCTCGACGCCGGTGCTGCCGCCGAAAATGCCTACCTTTTCTGTGCATCGCAGGGCATCAACGCAGTGGAGCGGCTTATGGTCGACGAAAAGGCCTTCTCTGCCGCACTCAGCCTCCCCGCCTCCAACCGCATGATGGTCGGCCTCACCTTCGGTTATCCTCCCGCCGAAGCCTAAATCAACACAGACGATATAAAACGACAGCGCCGTGTCAACCAATCGGTTAACACGGCGCCGTATTTATTAGAGTTCCTGATATATCCGGGAAATCAAATGCTTACTGCTTTACGACCTTCTTGCCGCCACGGATGTAGAGGCCGGCGGGAAGTTCCTCCCAGCTTTCGGTCAGGCGGATGCCCTGCAGGTTATAGATTTCCTTATCTGCATCGGCGCCATCGGCAGCCACATTCTCAACGCCCAGCGAAGAGTCGAGGGTGAAAGTCTGGTCCACATTGTTGGCGAGCTGCTGATAGCCGTCGAGCCCGAACGCATAGGTCATGATGCTCAGCGTATATACGCCGTCGGCCGTGGGTGCGGGGTCAAACTCGAGGTCGAAAGTGGGATAATCGGCAGTAACGGGGGTAACCGACTTCGGACGCTGATTATAGGTATAATCACTGTTCTTGAGCGAAATTCCATACTCGGAATTCAGCTCGGCGGTTGTAGCTTCGGGGAACGCGATGCGGATGGTTGCAAGGCTTGCCACCGGTTCGTCGGTCTTGGTAAGGAACTCAACGGTATAGTTGATGGCCTCTACGATGGTCCAGGTGTGGCTGATGGCGGGGCAAGGCTTACCGGAAACCGTGAGAGCACCCTCGGCGATGGTCAGAGTCATCACACCGGTTTTATTCAGGAAGCTGGTGCCGAACACGTTGAAGAGCACCATATTGTTGCCTTCGGCGTAAACCTCGAAATCAGTACCATATTCCATAATGGCATCGTCGAGTTTGAGTGTGATGTCGGCGTTGTCGTAGTTGATGGCAGCCTGTTTGCCCTCCTCGAAGATAATGGCAAGATAATAGCCTTCCGACGATGCGAAAATCTCCTCATCAACAGGATCGAAGCTGTAGAGAATTTCGCCACCGGGGGTCTCCATGTTGAATATTGCCATAATCTCGGGATTCGTCTTGCCGTCGATGGTAAACACTCCTTCAGGGATATAGAAACGATAAGTGCCGTCGACACTCGGAGTCATCTGAGGCTTAATCTCGAAAGTAGGATGTTCAGCATCCTCAACGGCATTGACTTCAAAGCCCCAGGCAGCATAATTGTTGCCGCTCATAAGCATCATGTCGCCTTCCATACCTTCGACTAACGAAGCGGTAGTAGCATCGTCGAATGCGATGACGATAGTTTCAAGCGATTCCACGGTCTCGCCGTTGGCAGGGATGAGAGTATACTTGCCGTCGTAAACCTCGGCCACCTTGCTGAGAGTAACGGTGTGAAGTTCGCCGTCGGTTGTGAAAGTGTATGTACCGTCGGCATCGAGAGTCACCTCGTCGCCGTCGTAGAGCATGGTGGTCTTCTCGGCAGGTTTCACCACAACCTCGGTGCCGTCGTATACCGAAAGTGTATTGCTGATCTCCGGGTCGTGCTTCAATACCTTGTCGTAGGTTACCTCGGCGGTTGCGCCGTCGTTGAGGAAGAATTTTACATCACCCTTGGCGTGGGTTTTGCCGTCGGCGAAAATACGGGCAACACTGCCATTCTTCACGGGAACGTCCACAAAGCGGCCGTAGTCGTCGGCCGTCTGGGCCACATCGTCGCAAAGCACACTCATCGACTGAACCTCACCAAGCGCACGGATAATAACCGGAGCCTCATATTCGAGGTTGAAGTTGTACTCGTTGTATCCGGGTTTCAGAACGGTACGGGTGCTTGCGCCGTACTTCGAGGAGGAGTCGATGCGAACGGTACTCTCCGGACCTGCGTAGTAAACCCAGGCCTTCGAGTCGGGAGCTGTCGAGGCAGCTACCACGTAGATAGTCTCGCCGGTGTAGCCGGATTCGAGAATCGAGCTGAGGTTGGCGCCACGGGTGTGGCTGATGAAATAGCCGTCTTTTTCCGACACCTGAATGCCATTGTAGCGCAGGCTATAGGTAAGAGTGAATTTTTTTGCGGTCCCGGCAGCGATAGTGTACGCACCGTCGAGAACCGAGCCGCTCTCCGTAGCCTGCTTCATCACGATTTCTTCAGCCACATCCTCGCCGTTTTCAAGAGGAATTTCCACCCCGTCGAGACCGTTGCCGGCAATAATTTTAACGCCTTCGGGATTTACGACATAAGCAGTGATGGTGCGGGTGCCGTATTCGCGCTCTGCGACATCAAATTTCACAACGCCGGTCTTATCAGCTTCGAAACGCACATAGGGATATTCGTCGCCCTTCACTTCAAGAGCCGTTCCGTCGTAGGTTACGCCATTGATAGTAAAGTCGGTGGCGTTGAGATTGAACTGCAGGTCGGATTTAGACGCCACAATGAGTTTGCCGTCGGCAATCTCGCTTTCGATGAATTTCGAAGTAGTCCAGTTGCGGATGTTCTTCACTACCTTCTCCATTCCGACGGGAATGTCGAGAGTCAGCTCTACATCGTTGCCTAAGGTGGCGGGATCAAATACGGTTACCTCGATATTGTCGCCGGGTGCTACCTCAAACTGATAGCTGTTGGGGGTGGTGGCAAAGCGGGGAGAAAGTGTTGTGCCGTTTTGCGTAACGGAATATATCGACGTGCCGTAGGCGGTCTGCAGGTCGACCTTCTTGTTTTTGGTCGAAGCATACGGAATCGTGTTGTCGCCCTCCTTAAGAAGTGCGAGGAAATTCGCATCCGTCTCATTGAATTTGGCTACCGTGATGGCGTCAGCACCGTTGACAACCTTAAGGTTGAACGTCTGGTCGAATTCAACCTTATTGAGGTTGACTTTTACGGTTTCACCGCTGAATTTGTAGATACCGCTGATTGAGGTGCTCTTCTTTTCAGTCTGGGTTGTCGGGTCAATCCAGCTTACGAACTCATATCCGTAGTTGGGCATAACTACAACCGAGAACCACTGGTCAGTGGAGGTAACGGTGTAACTTGTGGCATCGGCAGGGATGCCTTCGATTATCTTGCCCGCGGTTTTCAGTTGCACTGCTCCGGGGATTCCCCAGTCGACGGTGACCGAATAGGTCGTCTCCTGAGCCTGTCCGAACTGGGTAATGCCAAGAAGCATTGCCAGCGTCATCAGACTTTGTAGAATCTTTTTCATAGATTGCTGTTTGTACTTAATTGAAAGTGGTGAATATTGATGTTAATTGGTATCAAAGTTTGATTTTGAGTGTCACGCCGTTGGCGCGGGCTATGTAAAGGCCGCTTCCGAGCGTGGTGAGGTCGAATTCACCCTCGGCGGTGCCGACGAGCATTCCGGAGGTGTTGTATACCTCAATCAGGGCGTTGCCGGAGGCCACAAGGCTGTTGCCCTGGCGTTTGAGAAGCGAAGCCTCGTCGGTGGCGACATCCTCGACTCCGGAGGTGACCGTGCGGATGTAGACCACGCTGCCCTGAATGGGATAAAGCGAACCGGAGAACTCGTAGGCCATCAGTATGCCATAAAGCTTGCCGTCTTTCGCGCCGGTTATGTCAAGGTCGGTAACGAACAGATCCTGCTTGCCGCTGCTGTCTATATATACAGGGTGTCCGGCCGAGTTGATTATGGCGACATTGCCGTTTTCATCAACCTCCGTTGAAGTCAGGCAGGCGTAGACCGGATATGCGCAGTAGCCCTTCACGAGCCTTATGCCGGCCACCACCTGGATTTTGTCGGCCGTGTCGGCAACACGATATACGCTTACCGTCGTCCCCTCGAACTGCTCCTGGGTAAGTTGTTGACCCATAACACGCAGAGTGTTGGTCTGCAATGTCGGAGCACCCTGGTTAGCCATCATCGTATAGCTCTTCAGCACGTCGGCCGAATAGATGTTGTATGTTCCTTCGTCGAAGAATGAAAGCTGCACGGTGATGTCGCCCGTAACGTTGAAATTACGGTCAAGCAGATATAGGGCGCTGTCCCATGTGCGCTCCACAGTCTCTCCGGGCTTGAGCGAAACGAAGATGCTCTCGCCGAGCATTACGGCCGTGCCGTTGTAGAACACTACGGGAGCAAATCCGCTGGTCAGTTCTATGTCGTTGTCGTTGGTGATTTTAACAGTGAACTGATGCGTACAGCCGTAGCTCAGTTTTCCGGGCTTGACGGAAGCGTCGAGAATCACCAGACGGCAAACGTCCTGGTTGGTTACCTCGTAGTTGCTGCCCGAGCGCGTGAGTGTCAGGCTCTTGAAATAACCGTAGTTCACCTTGATGTCCTGCCATACGGTAGTCTCGGCCGTGTAGTCGGCCGTGACTATGGTAAGCGTATAGGTGCCGTCGGCCAGGTCGAGCGAATTGAGATCAAGGCTCGGGCTGAACATCGACGGGCCCGTGCCGTAGCCGGGTGCAAGGTCGAAAGTCCTATCGGAGATTTCGGCATAACGGATATCGCCGGACGTACCACCCTGCGGCTCAATGCGCACGCCGAATTTTATATTGAGTGTATTCGGATTGTAGTTCACCCACATGGCCTCAGCCTCGGCGAAAAGGTCGAACGAGAGCACGCTGCCCTCAATCGTACCGGCCAGCGAGCCGCACTGGGTAACGACCTCGGGCTGCTCAACTACGGGCTTTCCGGTAGGTGGCTGAATGCCGAAAACGGCATCCTGCGTGAAATTATATCCGCCCCCGCTGCCTCCGCCGCTGCCGAGCGCGTAGGGATTCAGCCCTTCGAGCTTGAAGTAGCCGTTCGACATACCGGTCCATCCCCAGTTGAAGTGGAAATAACCGTCGGAACTATAGCCGTCGCAGATAAAGGAGTGCCCGCCGCCAATCATCGAGCCGCCGCCGTAAATCACGGGACCCACGTCGCGGAGGTTGGCATACATCTTTTCGGCCCACTCGGTCGACGAATAGTACTGACGAAGCTGATAGTCGATATTGCCGTCGTAGTCGAAATAGCGCGTAAGCGCGTTGGCTACGTTCATAGCCAGGGCGCCGGAAGAATCGGTGCCGTAGTCCATCTTGACTGCATAGCCGCAGGCCTTCATCAGATATGCCACGGCGGCAGCCTGCGTATCGTCGTACTGGCCTTCTTCATAGCGGTCGAGCATGTTGGCCCAGTCGAACGCCTTGGCCGCGAAATTCATCGACAGGCGTTTCTGGATGGTTGATGCGGTATAAGTGATGGTGCCTTTGCCGCGTTCGGGATATTTCCAGTAGTTCATCACCTGAGCCATAGAGGTGGCGACGCAGCCGGTATAGGTCCGCACGCCGCTATACGAGGGGCACTGATTGTTGTAAGGCTCAATCTGGTCCCAGGCCGTCTTAATCATCGGCTCTATCGGTTCACGGCCGTCGGCATCGGCCTTGCGGGGTGCCATCACGATGTTACCCACGTTTGCACGGGCATAGGCTATCTGGTCGGCATACTGCTGAAGCCACCATTTCATAGCCTCAGGCATGTTTTCAGAGTCGAATTCGCCGCTGTCGGCATATCCCAGCACCGGGTAGGCCATATCGTCGGCCGAAAGTATCAGGTAGCCGTCGTTGGCGGCGGGTTTGTCGAATACGTAGACAGCGGGAGAGCCTTGAGCCTCCTCTGTATAGACCAGACGGCTCTGGGGAGCGTTCTTGCCCGCAATCTTATGGAGCCCGGCGGAAGAGCCTACTCGCGCAAGCGCTTCCTCGGGTGTGAGCGTCTTTGCCTGAGTTGCCACCGCGGCCATTCCCGAGGCAATCACAGCCAACGCCAATATATTGATTTTCATATATTTTCTGTATGTCAGATTATTTCACCATTATTTTACGCGATGCGCCGCCATCAGTCACCACGATATAAAGTCCTGTGGCCAGTTTCGATGCGTCGGTACTTCCTACAGCCGAAAGGCAGATGCGCCCCTGGGCATCGTAGACGGTGAATTTGCCATTGAAGGCAATCATAGAGCCGTCGAATGTCACTCCGGATCCGGCGTCGGTGTCGGCACCCACACCCTCGATGGCATTGGTGTCGTCAAGAGGCAGATTGTAGAAGTCGACGGTATAAGCACCATTGTCCGCAGAATTGTCGTAGCTTACCATAAGCTTGTTCCGCCCGTCGAACTGCACCGGAGAAATGGTAACCAGTTGTCCCTTCTCGCCGGGTCCGACAAGGAGAAGATCTTTCCCCAGAGGATGGGCATCGGATACCGGATGGCCGATCAGCAACTCCTCGGTAAGGGCCGTAGACGATGTAGCACGCTTGATCAGAACCATATACGCCATTTCGTCGGCCTTGGCAAAGAAGCCCTTCTTCAAAGCAGCCTGATTCAGGTAGCTGCGGGCGTAGTTTACACCCGAACCCATATTGAGCCATTGCTGGCCCATATATTCGCCTTTATCGTTGAGCCATGCAAACCGCATATATACTAAATCCTCATCCTCGACGGGATAAGCCATCTCATTGACATATATATAGCTGTCGCCGTAGGGCACGCGTTCCATATTGGCGCTCAGCGGGTCGGGGTCGCTCCCGTCGAGGGTCAGCATATAGTCGATGCAGGCCACCTCCGTACACGATTCAAGATTGACAAAATGATATGTCGAGGTATTGTTCTCAATGCGTACAAACATATACTGGGTCTCCTTGCCCGGGATATCGGACATCGGCACGCCACCGGCGCAATTGGCCATTAACGTGGCTTTCAGAGCGCCGTCGGAAGTATAGACCGCATATGTCTTGACTCCTGACTCTTCAGCGGCGCTCTGAACGTCGCTGCGCGTCACCAGAAGCTGTGCGCTACCGGGTTGGGACATCATTATATCTTCGCGATACATCAGGTCGCCCACGGAATAATATGATGCGAGAGCCCCTTCGGCTTTAGGCGCAGGGATGGATGTGGTCTGCTCCAGTACGGCCTGATTGCCGTCGATACGGTAGATTTCCACAACCAGGCTGTTGCCGTCGCGCATGGTCTGATCCGTATTGTAGTCGCTGATATTATAATCGTTGTAAAACGGCAGGGCGTATCGCGGACATATGAAATAAGGTTTGCCATCGTGGAGCATCGACATAAATACCGGCGTATTCTCCTGGTCGCCGGGCATTTCGAGCATACGAAGTTTTTTTGTCATCACCTTCTGCAGCTTGCCGTCGGCACCCACACTTGTATAAACGTTAAGGTTTATATAAAGCTTCATGCTCCATTCGTTCCACATGTCGAAGTTTTCGGGATCATCGATGCTGTCGAAATCAAGATCCGGCTGCTCCTCGTTGGCGAATGTGAGGAAAAGCTTCTCCTCGCCTCCTGCCGGAGTTGCGTCGAGAACGTCTGAAACAACATCGTCGATTGTATAGACCGGTTCATCGTTGCCTGAGGCGTCCTTTACGGGATTGTCCAGTTTGTAGACATACGTACGGTAATGATTGATACCGGGAGTTGTGGTATTCACGCCAAGACTGAACATAAGTTCCACATCATCGTCGTCGTTGAAAAAATGGCGCGTGGCTACCGGTATCAGATCGGCTATCACGGGGCGGATTTCATCGTCGTTAAGGCGGATTCTGTCTTTTATCGTACCGAGGCACTTGAATGTACCATCGTAAATCGTCGCCTCAAAGCCTGTGATGCGTGATTCCGTCCAGTATTCGTTGTGTACGATCCGCTCAACATCATACTTGATGGAATAAATCCAGAGGCCACCTCCGGCCACGTCCATGTCGCTGAATTTATCGACACCTGATAGTGTATTGGTCGGCTCGAAAACCACCTCGGGAGCGCGATGACCATTTTTCGAAGCCAACGAGCGGACTTTTCTGCTGAGCGACTCCACTTTATTGGCGCGTTCGGAGGCAAATACATTATGGCGCGTCGGTGTCTTGTACACGAGATTGGACATTACCTCCGCGCTGCGGTCGGGCGGACACTGCATACCGCTGGCGGCCAACGTCGCCGAGAGGCTGCACAAACAAATAATTCGGGTAAAATTGATCATTGAAGAAATGAAACCTTGATATTATGTGATGTTTATAAATTATTTCCTGAACCTACCGGAGTCTACGCACGGCTGAAATCCTGCATGGGTGCAATGAAAAATGTAATGATCTGATATTGCCAGTACGATTGTATAAAGAAAAACCTAAATAAATCTTGACTCCGCCGAATTAACCGGCTGAAAACCTCCCGGCCCCACAGGCTGGATGGCTTTACGTAAAATCCGTTGCAAAGTTACACTATTATTTTCATTTTTTATAACATAATGCGAATTATTTGATAATTCATCAGTTATACCGCATTTAACCACAATTATGTGCATAAAATCAATCCACTGCACCCTGAGGCCGTCTAAGCTACATCGCCATGAATTTATACCGCATAAAAAACTTTCAGGCGGATTCCCCGTCAGGAAAATCCGCCCGAAATAATAAATTTAGGTGAGTTTATATGACATTACCCTTGCCGTTTAGAAAGTTTAACATTTGGCAATATTGGTTTGTCATTCAATTATTTATCTCTTAGCAACGCCTAATTCCCACAGATTTTAGGCGGTTTTTGGCTCTGCTACAAAAAGCCACCAAAGTTACTAAACCCAACCCCAAACAGGTTGGCTTATGAAAAATCTAAACTTTGGAGCATTTAACTCGCTGTATGACTTATTTGAAGCATTTCCAACAGAGGCAGCTTGCATCGCCTACCTTGAAAGTAAACGTTGGGAGAATGGAGTTGTATCTCCCTATGACCCTTCTTCAAAGGTTTATCACCGTGGCGATGGTAACTATCGGTGTAAGAACACGGGCAAGAATTTCAATGTACGTGTAGGTACAATCTTTGAAGGTACAAAGTTGCCACTACGCAAATGGTTCATGGCTATCTACCTAATATGCAACCACAAAAAGTCTATCTCCGCCACTCAGTTAGCAAAGGATATTACTGTGACCCTGAAAACGGCATGGTTCGTACTTCACAAAATCCGCAGAACATTCCACAGCGTACATATGGAAAAGTTAGACGGCGAAGTTGAGCTTGATGAAACATTCGTAGGGGGCAAGAATAAAAACCGCCATGCTAATAAGAAGGTCAAGAATAGTCAGGGCAGAAGTTTTAAGGATAAGGTGCCTGTACTCGGTATGCTGCAACGTGGCGGCAACGTGATTTGCAAGGTGGTAAAGGATACTTCGGTTAAATCCCTTACACTGCCTATTCTGAAGTCAATAGCAAGGACGGCAACGCTGTTTACTGATGAATGGTGTGGATATGACCTCGTGCGTAAACTCTATACCACGAAAATGGTTGACCATGGCAAAGGTATGTATGTTGTCGGTGACGCTTACACTAACAGCATAGAAGGATTTTGGGGAAATTTCTGCAAGCGTGTTGTTAATGCGATATATAATTGGGTGAGTCGTAAGTATATGCAGCGATATTTTGACGAGTTTTGCTTCCGTTATAATACTCGCAGCGTTTCTAACAAGGTACGCTTTGATATGGCAATAGCGAATACAAATATCCGTGTAACCCAAAACCAGATAGAAGGAAAATGAATACCAAGAAAAAGAACAAAAAGGATAGAGAATATATGGCAATATTGGACCAGCCTATAGAAGTATTGAAAAAGCCTATGGGACGGTCAGTAGATTTTGATGCTGCTATGACGCAGATATTAAAGGTTCGTGGCAGGCGAAAAGGTCAAAAATAGGTGCGCTGAACAACAGCATACAACTGACCTTGTATAAGGTGTACGCCCAATCCTCGTTCATCATAATCCTTGCTGTTTGTCTTGTAATTATGATTGATGTAGAGGAATTTAATACCAAAGTTATTATACATAAGCAAGTTATTTACATTATGTATTTCCAAATCCGTTACAAGATGTTCGTTTGTCATAAATGGTTAATAATTAAAGGTTAATAAATTGAACAGTCTTGATTTACGGTTGTGCTGGTAACACACCGCAAATTTACGAAGGATTTATGGAATACGCAAATAGCCGACATCCGTGAGGACATCGGCTATTTTTTTTACATTAGAAGATAGCGGTTATTTTCTCCTCTTTGGCTTTGGTCTTGTAACCTTTCGTTTGAAGATAATATGTGCCATGCAGTTGTCTAAGGACTGCACATAGCAACGTTTGTACCCATTTGACCAAGTGTCTTGAGGCACCTCTTCCCCATTGCTTACGATTGTAGTTCCTTTGTTAATACAAGTATATCCAGCATCTGAGAGAACCTTGTCTATGCCATACCAATGTAAAACCCCGCATAGAAATGCGACTTCTTTTATTGTCTCATTCGGATTGGCATCAATTACCCACATGATAGCTGAATCACCAGCTCCGCTCATACCTACAGCATGTGTGTTGTCGGATGCATACTCTTCAAAGTTGAAGCCTTTTTCTTTGAACATTTGCTTTACTGCGAAAAAATTGTTCTTCTCCAAAGCTGCTGTACCTAATGACACAATATATGTCGTCTGGCACCACGCGCTTAGACTGCACGCTATTACAGCCATAAGCATTAACATTACTCTTTTCATAGGCGATTTTACAAGAGTTTTTATTCTCCTCATGCAACCTGATATTGGAGAAATTTTCTTACTTGAGTTATAAATAGAAAAGTGGGCTGCCATCCTTGCACTCTTGTAGGTATCGCCAAACACCTGAATACACGCACGGATAGGCAGCCCACGTTATATGAGCTGTCACCGTGCCTCGTGTATTCTTTATTTAATTTGGCGATTTCACAAGAAATAAGGCACTTCTCAGTTATTCCAAATTTGGTCTTCTCTAAGACGGCACAAAGTTAGCGAAAATTTTGTAACTTTGTATTTTAATCTCATGTAATTATCAATGGAGCAAGTCAATGATGAGTTAATTTATGGAGATTGGGCGGCGCTTCGTTCTAATCCCAATATCTTCATTCGGGTAGAGTTAATCAATCCGAATGGCATAGTTGATTTTCGCTCTCAACGAAATTCTGCCCCTCAGCATGCACATATTTCGGAGCTAATCAAGATTACCAATCCAAAACTAATTGCTGATTTAGAGCGTAATTATCACCAATTTGAATAACGCTCCCATTCAGACTCTTTTGTCCTTTTTATCATTGTATCGTGGCTATTCGGAATTGGCTTTATCGCATAGACGCATTCCAAAGGATTAAAATAAATCTTAGCAATCGTATTATCATATACATCCTTGCTTATACTTCTTCCATTGGGATGCCGTTTTAGAAATTCATCTAATACGCGACGTTGCTTAATTTCAGTCGCTCCTGTTAAAGCCATTATTTCATTGAGTTCGCTTATTACTTCATTTTCGGTCATTATCAATCCTCCTCTTTCATCAACTCCCGAAAATACATTTGAAAGTCTCTCCGATTGCGGAATTTCCGCTCATCAATCTTTATACCAGCTATTTGAGCAAACTTGCGAATTGTTATCAAATCCGTAAGTGGAAATTTTGAATTGCGTTCCTGCTCCGATATAATCATTCCACTCGTTTTATCGCTTTTTCGGATAATCGCTATTAGCTGAGTGAGAAGTGCGATGGTAGCCGAATTTCCAGCACTCTCGCCACTCGTTTCTCTCTCGTCCACACTATGTACCGAAGGAAGAGTATACAATGATAGAAATGCTTCGCTGAAATGCGGCAGATAATCCTTGTCTCCGCTGACCGATATGTCGGTACTGCCATCGGGATTTTTCTCCCAGCGGATTGTTATGCTTGACTCGTTCATTTTGTTAATAATCTATAAATATTTCGCTTCTAAGCGGAAAACTTATGCTTGCCTGTTATAAGGAAGAAAAAATAATAGCTACGACCAAGCAGACCAAATCCAATAATGGCCAAAGAAGTAAAACGGCTTATCAAAGCCAAGATGATTCAAGTTAAATTAGGGCAACTCTATGGCATCACGGATAAACATGGAAATGTCGTGTGGCGCATAGAGCAAAAGCCTATCATCAAAGGATAAATCTGCTCGGTCATAGCTGTTACTTATCAGAATAAAGATATATGAGCAGGCAATCGTTTCATAGAATACATGGCTTCATATTACGAAGTCATAGTGTGGAAAGGATGGTTCCACACTAAGCATGGTGATATGTACGGTGCGCTAATAAAGCGCATTTACATCTAAAATAGATTGCCTGCTCATATATCTTCTTTCGCTAACTAATTTTATTAACCTTGTATAGCTAAATCAATTATACTATTCCTTGGACAATAATGGCGGATTATCATTGAGTTATGTCAGATATTGGCAGATACCAACTGACAAAATGTCATAGTTTTAAACAAACATATTCTTTGTTAACAACTGTTTTCTCGCCGTAGCGACATTGGCACGGAAATTGCGATGTGATATTATAGTGCATAGGCACTCCTTCTTGCTGATACCTTCGGGATGAAGGCTGGCTCTTATAGATTTCTCTCCAGTGAAGAGAATACGTGATTTCTAATATTGTTCAATTCAAAAAAGATTGTCATGGGTATCAAACCAGGTCCAAAAAGGATTGCTAAGTCAACTGGAATGCCAGACCGTCGCCAAAGAGACAATAAGCTGACGCCAGGAAATACTCCGACCTTGAAGCCCCATATTCATAAGAAAGGGGATTAACCCCCACTAAAAACGGATGCCCATTTAAAGAGCATCCGTGGGGTAGATTGAAAAGTCCATTACTCTAATCGTGTTGCAGCACGATTTTGAGGTCTAATAAGAGCCACGGGCGGTTGCACTACGTCCGTGGCTTTATTAACTTTGTAAGATAATAACGCTCGTTAGGGTGATTTTATTATTGGCACGTTAATTGCTATAGAAAAAGTATTAGCCTAACCCTTGACACGGGCTGATACTGGACTCATCAGTAGCTATGAGACACCAAACGCAACTGGTAGGCGTTGTGCCGATGTTTAATTTTAGTACGGAAAGGAGGATAATATGAATGAACTCGAAGTTGGTGATATCGTCATTTTGAAATCAGAGGAAGATGTTAAATTAACCGTCACAGACTTACTGATTAATGAAAAGTTGGAAGCCACATATTGGAATGGCATAAAAGGTGAATTCCAAACAGTAATTGGCGGTAGAAACGCTTTTCAGAAGGTCAACGCACAATAGAGATTTTAGAATAAAAAATTGGAATACCAAGGAAATACCAGATTGTTTCTGTTATTTCTTTGTAATTGCTATTACCTTTAATTTCTTGTTTCTTTAGAATTAATGCTTTCATATCTGTTGGTTTTTATTTCACCTATAACTGATATGAAAGCATTTTGTATATTGGGTCGTTATTTGTTATATAAAGAAATAGAAAAATGGAGGTCTATATCATAGAAACCATTTTCCACAAACACCTAAAATGAGTTTTCGATATGAATAAGACCAATGAACTTTTGATTAAAATTACCCACGAGTATGATACACGCTTACATCGTTGGATAGTTGTTAAGCACTATGTGTGCTACTGACTGATTCGTTCCTACTCCAGTTTTCTATTTTCTTATAGCTGTTGTGCTACTCTTTTTTTTTGAGGTAATGTCATATAAGCTCACTTAAATTTAAATGCTAAAAAAGATGTCAGAGCACCTGGAAGCCGGCATCTCCGAGCGAGCGGCGGATGCGGGCTATATGGTCGTCGTTGAGGGTTTCCAGCTCGAGGTGAAGCATGCAGGAATTGATGTCGGCGGCAGCCGCCACGCGTTCATGATTCACCCCCAGGATGTTGCCGCCTTCGTCGGCCACGATTTTCAGCACGGAGGAGAGTGTGCCGGGCTTATCCTGCACGGCCAGTTCGAGCTGGCAGAGGCGTCCGGTCTTGGCCAGGCCGCGGTTTATGATACGGTTGAGAATATTTACATCGATGTTGCCGCCCGACACGAGGCATACGATTTTCTTGCCCTCCACAGGAAGATGACCGAACATCGCGGCGGCCACGGCAGTGGCGCCGGCGCCTTCGGCCACAAGCTTCTGCTTCTCGAGCAGAGCAAGGATTGCCGCGGCTATCTCGTCGTCGCTCACTGTAACGATTTCATCGACATACTTCCGGCAAAGGGCGAAGGTGTTTTCGCCCGGCTCCTTCACGGCGATGCCGTCGGCTATGGTCGAGACGCTGTCGAGATGAAGTCGTTCGCTGTCGGCGAGCGAACGCACCATGGAGGGTGCCCCTTCGGCCTGCACGCCGTAGACCTTGATGTCGGGGCGCAGCGTCTTCACGGCAAAGGCAACGCCTGAAATCAAGCCGCCGCCGCCAACGGGCACCACGATGGTCTCTACATCGGGCATCTCCTCGAGAATCTCCAGACCGATTGTTCCCTGCCCGGCGATAACGAGCGGGTCGTCGAAGGGATGCACGAACGTATAGCCGTGCTTCTCCTTTAGCTCAAGCGCTTTGGCATAGGCATCGTCGTAGACGCCGGGCACGAGGCAAACCTCGGCGCCAAGACGCTTGGTAGCCTCGATTTTCGAAATCGGAGCACCGGCGGGAAGGCAAATCAGCGACTTGATGCCGTTGTGGGTGGCGCCGAGAGCAACCCCCTGGGCGTGGTTGCCCGCCGAGCAGGCTATTACGCCGCGCTTCTTTTCCTCATCGCTGAGTTGCGAGATCTTATAGTAGGCGCCGCGGAGTTTGAACGAACCGGTGTGCTGCAGATTCTCCGGCTTGAGATAAATCCGGCATGAATCAGAAAGTGTTGTCGGCCCGATGATTTTCGGATGACGGGCCACATCCTTCAATACCATTTGTGCGCGATATACTTCGCCGATAGTAAGTTCCGACATATTAAGTAACTATTGCCGATATATTGATATATATTGTTGAATGATTCGTTGATTGTCAATCTTATTTGAGAAGAGCTTCGGCCATTGACGCAGCAGCCTTGCGGCCGTCGCCCATGGCGAGAATCACCGTGGCACCCCCTCTCACTATGTCGCCTCCGGCATAAAGCAGGGGCAGCGACGTCTGGAGTGTCTCGTCGTTGACGGCCAGCGTGCCGCGGCGCGTAACCTCCAGTCCGTCGATGGAATTGGGGATGAGCGGGTTTGGAGAAACGCCCACGCTCACAATCACCTCGTCGACGGGCATCTCGACGATGTCGCCCTCGACCGGAACCGGCGAACGACGTCCCGAGGCGTCGGGCTCACCGAGCTCCATACGCTGCAGACGCATGGCCCTGACGTGGCCGCGCTCGTCGGCAAGATATTCTATGGGGTTGTGAAGCGTCAGGAATGTTACGCCCTCCTCCTTGGCGTGGCGAACCTCTTCCACTCGGGCCGGCATCTCGGCCTCACTGCGGCGGTATACGATGTATACCTCCTCGGCACCCATGCGGCGCGCCGTGCGGCAGGAGTCCATGGCGGTATTGCCGCCGCCGATGACGGCCACGCGCTTTCCACGTATCACCGGGGTGGCCCACCCCTCGCGTCCGGCGCCCATCAGGTTCACGCGGGTAAGATATTCATTGCTCGACATCACGCCCACGCAATTCTCGCCGGGAATCCCCATGAAGCGCGGAAGCCCGGCTCCGGAGGCCACGAAAACGCCCCTGAAGCCGCGTGCAAGCAGGTCGTCGTAGCCGATGGTCTTGCCCACCACGCAGTCGGTCATGAACTTGACTCCCATCTGCTCGAGAGCGCGAATCTCAACGTCGACAACCTCGTTGGGGAGGCGGAATTCCGGGATACCGTATTTCAGCACGCCGCCGATCTCATGCAGAGCCTCGTAGACATGTACCTCGAATCCGCGTTTTGCCATGTCGCCGGCAAAGGAAAGCGATGCCGGACCGGAGCCCACTACTGCCACTTTCATACCGTTTGCGGCCTCGCGCGGGGGCAGTGCGGAATTTCCGCTCAATCGCTCGGTGTCGGCGGCGAAACGCTCAAGATAACCGATTGCCACGGGCGGCCGCTTCATCTTGTTGTAGATGCACTTCGACTCGCACTGGCGCTCCTGGGGACACACTCGGCCGCACACGGCCGGCAGGGCGCTCGTCTCCTTGAGCACAACCGCGGCGTCGTGGAAATTTTCGCGCTCGATATTCTTGATGAATCCCGGAATATTGATGCCTACGGGGCAGCCGGTGACACACGTCGGATCCGGGCAGTCGAGGCAGCGCGTTGCCTCCAGAACGGCCTGGTCGCGCGTCAAGCCCTGGTTCACCTCCTCGTTGCAGGTAATGCGGTAGGCCGGATCGAGTTCAGTCATTTTCACGCGCGGAATGGCCGTACGCTCTTTGGCATTGTGGCTTTTGCGCAGCTCCTCACGCCACTGGGCGTCGCGGGGCGAGATGGTAGTTGACATGATATTGTTGGGTTCGAAAGTTCGGAATGAAAGGTTAAGTCTGAAATCTGCAAAAGGGAGCAACGCGATCAGGGACGCAGCCGCATTATCATCTCGTCGAAATCGACCTGATGGGCGTCGAATTCCGGGCCGTCGACACATACGAAACACATCTTGCCTCCCACAGTGACACGGCAGGCGCCGCACATGCCTGTGCCGTCGACCATTATCGTGTTGAGCGAGCAGATAGTAGGCACCTCGTATTTCTTCGTAAGCAGCGACACGAATTTCATCATCACCGCCGGCCCGATGGTGCAGACCAGATTTATAGGCTCGCGCTGAAGCACGCGCTCCAGGCCGGCCGTCACCAGCCCCTTCTCGCCATAGGATCCGTCGTCGGTCATGATTATCACTTCGTCGGAATGCTCGCGCACCTGCTCCTCGAGTATTATCAAATCTTTCGTACGGGCGGCAAGCACTGAAACGACGCGGTTGCCGGCAGCTTTCATTGCCTTCAGGATAGGCAGAAGCGGGGCGACACCCACACCGCCGCCACAGCATACCACGGTGCCGTAGTTTGCGATTTCAGTGGCGCGACCGAGCGGTCCGACCACATCATGGAGGTATTCACCCGGCTCCTTGGCGCATATTTCGGTAGTCGAGGCGCCCACGGCCTGAACCACGAGCGTTATCGTACCGTTCTTTTCGTCAGCATCGGCTATGGTGAGCGGGATGCGCTCCCCTTTTTCGTTGCATATCACGATTACGAAATGTCCCGGCTTGCGGGCGCGGGCTATCAGCGGGGCCTCAACCACCAGCTGCACAACTTTTTCCGAAAAGTGCTTTTTATCAAGAATCCTGTTCATACACTGCGATGTGCGATATGTTGATTGGCAAATCAGACGACGCTACTCCGCGCCATATCATGGCCGGAAGATTGCGATATGCAAATTTACACTTTTTCGTCAATGTGGCAAATTCAATCGGCGTTCCCAACCTGAGGATTTGCTAAACATTTCTCATGTGCCATGGGTTTTAACCATATAGATTCGCAGTATCTAAATGAGGCGCTCACGATTTCAACTGTTTCTGCACACGCTGAGGGATTGTCTTTCCGACAGCCAGCTGCTGGTGGCCATGGCCTTGGTCACCGGGCTGATCACGGGTGTTGCCGCCTACCTGCTCAAACGCCTTGTGGCGTATATATCCACCTCCATGGTAATGAACCTCGACCCCTGGGGAGCCAACTGGATGTTTCTCATCTTCCCCGTGGCCGGTATCCTGCTCACCGGTATATATCAGCGCTACGTTCTCCGGCAGAAAATCTACCACGGTGTCTCGCAGCTCGGAATGGCAATAGCCGAGCGCCGCTACCGCCTTCCCGGCTATCTTACCTACGCCCCCATAGTGGCGAGCTCGCTCACGCTCGGATTCGGTGGCTCCGCCGGGGCCGAAGGCCCGATTGCCTATGCCGGAGCTGCCATCGGGAGCAATGTGGCCCGCAGTCTTGGCGTGCGCCCCGACCTCATGCGCTTCATGCTGGCCTGCGGAGCCTCGGCGGGAATAGCAGCCATCTTCAAAGCCCCTGTGGGTGGAGCGTTCTTCTCGCTCGAAGTGCTTAGCGTAAGCCTTTCGGTGATGGCCGTGCTTGCGGTTTTCATCGCATCGCTCACGGCATGGTTCACGGCCTATGCACTCTCGGGGTGCACCACCGATGTAGCCTTCGAACAATATACCGCCGTAACTCCCGATATATGGCCCTACATTCTGCTGCTCGGAATGTTCTGCGGCATTTATTCCTTCTACTACTCCAGAGTTATGCACCATATGGTGAAATTCTATTTCCGGATGGAGAATCCCTGGATGAAGAATCTCCTGTCGGGAGCTGTAGTCGCCGTCTGCGTCTTTCTCTTTCCCGCCCTATGGGGTGAGGGCTACGGCTTCATAGCCAAAGTGCTCGCCGGCCACGGCGAAGCCATCACCTCCTATAGTCTGTGGGCTACGCGACTCCCCTCCCCCACGCTGCTGATTCTTATGGCTGCCGGAATGCTTCTGGTCAAGCCGCTGGCTACCTCGTCGACCAACAGCGGCGGTGGCGTTGCCGGAGATTTCGCGCCCACGATATTCGCCGGATGTATCGCCGGCTACTTCTTCGCCCTGACAGCCAACACATTTCTGGGGCTGAATCTACCTGTGGTCGACTTCGCATTCTTCGGCATGGCGGCCGTTATGGCCGGAGCCATCCAGGCGCCGCTCATGGCCATTTTTCTTGTGGTGGAGATGGTGTCGCACTACTCCCTGCTACTACCCGTTACTGTAGCCGCCACCATCAGCTACGTGATAGTCAAGGCTCTCGGCAAAGTCGCCGACATCCACTGGTTCTACCGCCACCACTCCTCAACCTGACCGGCGGGTATAAAGACTGAAGGCCACTACGGCCAAGGCTGCCGGTATGGTATGCACTACATGCAGAAGCGGCAGCAGCCAACGCGAAGAGCTGCGGTAAATGGCCTTTAGCTCGGCGGCCGACGGGAAAATGAATCTTCTGCAGGCATTTCGGCGTCCCGCCTTTGTATCGATCATGAAAATCTCCCACATCCATGCGATTATGCGACGCATTAGGCGCCCGTGCGGCCCATGAAGCATTCTACGGGCTTGCCGAAGCGTGGATTCGTCGGCCAGCCGCCTCTTCATACGGACCATACCGCTACCGGCAGAATATCTGGCGAGCTCGTCGCACGCCACAAGAGCGACACGATGGAAGCCATAAAAATCACACCGCTCCGAAAGTGTCTGCATTTCCTCCTGGGAAAAACCTTCGAGGATACGGAGAAGATCCATCAGCCACTTTTCCTGCTCAAAGCGGTGGAAACAGGCATGCTGCGCAAGAAACAACCATTCGTCCAGACGGTCCATGCGCGCTTCCGCATCTTCCGAGGGGATACAGCGCCGCAGGGCGTCGCGATTGAAATTTCCGCAATGGTGTCGGAAGAATTTCTTGGAAACGAACGCCGTATGTACGTCGACATCCGTCTCCAGCGGGGTGCGTGCGAGAAAAGCCATCTTCTGTTTCCCGGCAAGCGCCGCATCGTCGTGAAGATAGTCGAACTGGCGGCGATAGCCGGCCTTTTCGAGCCGCGCGGCGAAGGACGCCGCCTGCTCCGGCGGATCGACGAGCACATCGATATCGCCCGCCTCACGCCTGCCGTCGTCGTATACCGTCAGCAGAAGCGACACTCCTTTGAGCGGCACGAGGCGGCAGACCCCTCCGGCAAGGCGCTTCAACTCCTCATACTGGCCGAGCACAAGCATCGACCGCGCGGCGGCGCGTTCACGTTCAGCCTGTCGGGTGGGTGTCTCCTTCATGATTATGGATAATTACGGCTTTTCCGTCGCTGATTTTCACAAGTGTATCCGCAATGCGCATCACGGCCGGGTCGTGGGTAACGCAGACGGTGAGCGTAGTGCGGCATATCCGCCCGATAGCGGTCATCATGGCGGCGGAAGTGTCGGCATCCACAGCGCTTGTGGCCTCGTCGAGCAGAAGAACCGACGGATGTTTTAGCAGCGCGCGTATGAAAGCTATACGCTGCTTCTCGCCCGACGACAGATTCAGTCCGGAATCCGACACGCGACGCTGAAGGTCGGCCTCGGTGGAGGCTACCCGCTCCAGATGCAGCTCGCGACACAGCGAAAGTATCTCATTTATATCTGCAGTTTTGCCGAATGTGAGGTTCTCAAGCAAAGTGCCCTCGAAGAGATACGGCTCCTGCTCCACAAGTGCAGTAATAGCCGTGATGGCACGGCCGTCGATAAGCCGCATATCCGTTCCGTCGAGCAATACTTTTCCATCCAGGGGCTCTATCGCCTTGGTGAGCAGGTCGAGGCATGTGCTTTTGCCGGCACCACTCTCTCCGGCTATCACGTTTAACCGCCCGCGCGAAAACCTCACCGAAAAGTCGGAAAGTACGTCGGTCCCCTCGCGGTAGCCGAAACGCACATGGTCCAGCTCAATTGAATCCACAGGACGCCGAGACGCAATGGCCTCATGGTCGCTCTTTCCTACGGTACTTCCGAACGCCTTCACCAGATGCCTGACGGAACTCTCCGTGGCGGCAAGCTGGGCATAGCCGTTCACAACCTTTATGGCTTCGCTGCGGATATAAAGTATAGCGAGAGGATAGGCCAGAAGAATCCCCCAGTCGGCCGCATCGCGCCCGGAGGCCACCACAAGGATGAACGCCAATACACCGGCATAGGTAAGAAGCTCGGTGGCAATATTCTGGCGGCACGCGATTCCAACCAGCCGCTTGTTAAGACGGCAGCTGTCGTCGACCACTTCCGCGAGCTTGCCGCACACGAATCCGTCGGAATCGTAGAAACGGAGCACGCGTCCGCCCTTCACCCAGTCGGAATATAGCTGGTAAAGATCTGACATCCTGCCGTAGAGAACACAGCGCACCGCCTTTACCTTTTTCCGCAGAAGCACGCAGCTCACGGCCACCGATGCCGCAAGAAGTGCAACGACACACGAAAGCTGCCACGACATCCACACCATCAGCGCCATAAACGAGATAATGGTGAGCGGAGCCTGCACAAACGACCGGTAGAACATGGGAATCAGCCCCGTGAGCATCTCCGACTCGCGCGAAAAGGCCATCATGCTGCGGTGTCCGGTACGGCCGGTGCCCGCGCCATGCTCCTCCGGCCGGAAATCGCGGGCCGCCAGCCAGTCGATATATCGCCGTTCGAGATTCCTGCGGATTTCCGCCATGGCGATACCCTGCGAGAGCGAGGAAATCTGCCTTATTACGGTCATCCCCAGTATCATCCCCACAAATTCCACGATATGGCGCCACTGGAGCAGTTCAGCCACACTTTCCGTGCCGGTAATCCAGCTCTGAACCTGATAGGTAATCACCGCCGGAAACAATCCAAGGAGAATCTGCGCGAGCATAGGGAGCACAATGCGCGCGTGCATGCCGCGGGCCGAGTGCCACACGTAGCCCAGCATGGCAAATTCCGAGCGCAGGGTGCCTCTCCCGGGGGTCTTATGTGTTTCCGAAGTATTCATCGACAGATGCGTATATCTTGTCGAGCGAAGGGTCGCCCTTTTGGAATTTCACACGGCCTACGTCGGCCACGAAACTGTTGAAGCCGGGCAAGACACATCCGGCACAGAGCGAGGAAGCCTTCCTGCGGTCGAGCGCGAGGGCACGCCGCAGGCGGCGCGACTCACCGCAGTTCACCACCTCCGATAGACGCTGACGCGTCAGGTTGCCCACGGGCATTGCGCCGCCGTAGTCGAGCGCGCAGAAGGTGGCCGTGCCGTCCCAGAGTATTGCCGGAAGCTTTTTCGCCTGACTGCAATATGAAGCACGTGGCGCAAAATGTCCGGCCAGGTCGCCGGTGTCGGGCAGGCCGGGCCACGGCCACATCGAGGAATATGTGATGCTCAACAGCTGGCTGTATTCGCCGAACAGCCTTTCGGAGTCCTCTCTGACCATCTTTCCATCAGGATTACGGAGAATCACGTTCAGTCCGTAGAATTTTTTGGCGGCAGCAAAATGCGAGTTGATTTCTCTCAGATGCTCTGCGGCACGGTCGTAGCGGCCGGGGGTGCGGATGGCCTCGTAGTCGGCGGCCGACTGCAGTTCCATCGAGAATGAGATTTTTACTCCGCGGAGAGCCAGAATGCGGTCGAGCAGTGCGAGGTCTATACCGTAGCCGTTTGAAAATATGGTGGGAATAATCCTGCGTTTCAGCAGTTCGGAGCAGAAATAATCGAGCCGGGGATTGAGGAATGGCTCGCCGCACATATGCAGAAAACACCTCTTTACCGGAATGTCGATATTTGCCAGCACGGCGTCGAAAGTCTCCGCTGACATTCGCCCGGGCTTGCGGCGCTCCACAGCGTGGCCGTTGGGGCAACAACTGCAGCGGAGCGAGCATATATTGGTGGTCTCGATGATTATGCTGTCGTCGAAGCGGGTGCGCCGTCCGCGAAGCAGCAGAGCGTCGACCAGGGCACGTTTGGCGCGGTGTATGGCGTGTTTCAGGTCAGAACTCATCCTCTTCGCGGTATTTATATGAAAGACAGTAGCCCTGGCAGAGTCCGCGACTTTTCAAGAAGCAGCGGGCACACTTTGCCGAGGCATCGCGATTGAGAAGGCGTTCAACTCCGGGAGCGAAACGCCGCGAGAGAGTGGCCCAGTCTGGAGCATCGTCGAATGGTATGCGTACGTCGGTCAGGCCGAGGCAAGGAGAGAATGCCATGTCGGTGGAGAGCGAAAGGTTGTTCATATAGCCCGACTGGTGGATGCCGCAGAGGGCTGTGCAGCTGTCGGCACGCAGCATTTCGAGCGCTACATCCTCCGGGAAAAGGCAAAGAGGCAACGGCTTGGCGATTCCAAGGGCGATTCCCGACTGCCTGGCATAATCGAACATCCGCATGATGACCGGCACATACCGCTCGAAGTCCGATGGATCGGTATAACGGTTGGCGGCGAAGCGCGAGGGGATGGTCAGCGCGATGTTGAGCCGCTTTATCCCATTCTCGCGTGTAATATCAACCCACTGCAGAGCCGCCGTCTCGTCGGGCGATGTGATGTTGATGCGCGCCGCCATCTCGATTTCCTGCTCCTTGCAGAAGGCGATATTGTCGTCGACGGTGCGTCGCATAGCGCTGTCGGCGAGCGATTCGCGGGTAAAGTGAACGTAGAGCCGCTTCACAATCGCCTTCTTGAACCCAGGAAGCCCACGCATAGGAGCCGTACAGTTGCTTGCCAGATAGGTGGTCATTCCGTATTCCTCCACGAGCCTCATGAAGAGAGGCAGATGGGTATAGAGCAACGGCTCGCCTCCGCAGGGTGTCACCATGGAGCATCCCTGGGCGACCGCCCATTGGAAGATTCGCCGCAGGTCGGCCTCGGAAATCTCCGTCCGTTGGAGATCGTGCGAGAAACAGTAGGGGCAATGCAGATTGCACTGCCCGCATACGAACACCATCAGCTGCCTGATCTCCTCATCGGCTTCATTCTCGCTTCCCACCTCGGGATCGAGCGCACGAATCTCGGCGCGGATGCCAGGAAACAGACTGTAGAGCATTCCGGCAAGCACATGCGGCCTGTCGGAAGCAGCGTAGGCCGCACGCATCGCTCCTACAAAAGCATCGTAGCGGGCGGCAAGCGACACGAATTCATTATAGCCACCTTCCGGCGCTACGGGAACCGAACTGTCGCCACTCGGAAGCCCCGAATGGAGAAAGCACATCTCGCGCGACGCCCGCTCTTCGAGCAACGGGGCATCGTCGGACAGCAGACGGAAGAACGTGGCTCCGTGTCGGCCGAGATCGGCAATCATCTCGTCGGCGGCAATCTCCCTGAAGCGTCCTCCGAGCTGCCAGAGCTGCAATATGTCGTCGGTATCAAGCATCGGTAAATAGGTCGGTGGAAAGGGTCGAACGATCGCCGAAATGAAACACTCCGAAGGCATCGAGCATCGAGGCACGCTCAAGTACATCCTGCCAACGGTCGGCGTCGTACTGCATACGCACGTTGTTCGAAGCTCGGATCATGGCAATCATGCAGTCGGCCGGCTCCTGCGGCTCCACCCTACACGGCCCCTTGGCCCGCTGAAGGTAGTATATGCGCTTCAGCGGCAATTCGAGCGGAGCCCGGCAACCGGTGGTCTCCACAACGTCGATCCATTCCTTCTCGCGCGCATGGCGACGCGGGAAAAGTTTGGCCTCCATGAGCAGACTGCCGATACATACGGTATCGCCACGGGTGTAGACATAGGCAAGATCGTCGCCCATATAGTCGGCTCCAAGATTCACCAGGTCGGTGCATAGCGTCGACTTGCCGTGGCCGCTCTCTCCGATAAATACGTAAGCCCCGCCGTCGAGCCCTACAGCCGCCGCATGGAGCGAATACCGCCCGTGGATAGCCATGACGGTATGGAGAAGAATCACAATGGCGTCCCATATGCGCGGACGCACGGTGCGGTCTCCCTCGCGGCGTGCAAGCAGATGGCAGCACGTGTGGTTGCAGCGCGTATCGTGGAGTATGGTTATCTCCTCGGTAAGAATCAGATAATCAAGGCCGGTCGACGGCGAGTAGAGCCACTTGACCTTGTTGCGCGATGTTACGAGACCCATATAGGGACCTTCCCAGCGTACATAGGAATCATCCGGAACTACCGGAAGTTGCCCGCTCTCGGCAAACTCGACGGTATGCGATTCCCCTCCGGCATCCTTTTGAGAATCCCGGAGATGGTGTTTGAGTATTCTTCGCAGTTCGTCGGTCTCGCCGGCACAATCGGTTGTCCACGTCACCGCCACTCCGGCAATCTGAGTGTAAAGCCTGTGGATAGTGCGTTCGCCCATTTTATGGCCGCCGGAAATCAATGATAGTAGTAGAGCGAAGTGTAGTGGAGGGAATGGAGCGAGGTATAATGGAGCGTTACTGTGTAGAGCGAACCCTGCACTACATTCTTCGACTCGTGGCGCACCGTTTCGGGCTTTTCATAAATCTTCTTGTTCATAACAATGGGAATAATATGGTGTGTTGATTGGATTGGTTTTCGTGGAACTATTCTTCGGAAAGTAGATTTTCCTTTTTCCAGTAATCCAGCTGACTTTCAACGTCGGCCAGAATGGTTGCAGTGGCGGCCTCATATTCAGAGGCGAGCGTATCGGCGATTTCAGCCACCGAGCGGCCATCGGCAAGGAGTTTCCAGATGTCGCTGGCCACGGTGTTCATGGTATAGTATGTGCCGGTCGTCAGATTGACGGCCACCACTTTGTCCTGGAGTTTCTTCCAGGAGATGTTGTTTGCGATTTTCATTCGTTTGAGATATTCAGGTTGTTGACATCGATAAGATTTTTGGCCAGACATGCACCGTTGCACTTGTCGGGACACATCAAGTTGCATGTGGCACATTCCACCTTTCGCCCGAGCTGACGGTAGGGATGGTATTTCTCCTCGAACCAGTTTTTGGCCTCGTCGTAGTTGGCGAACCCGCTATAGTGGCGCGAAAGCACCGTAGCAAGCGACAGACAGTAGATCACCTCGCCAAGCGGAGTGATGTCGAGACGCGAGCAGCATCCCGACGATACTTTCGACCCAAGCTTCCATAGTTCACCCAATTGTGCATCGGTGAAGGCACAGGTCGGGACGCCACATTCATAGTCGAGTGTAATTCCCTCGCGGGCCCCGTCGCGGGCAAGCTGCACGGTTTTCTCGGCGACTATAGAGTACTCGTTGTCGTCGAGAGCGTAGTTCACCTGCGTGATTGTCGGGAGAACGAAACCCACCTTGATGTTGCGGCGCAGGTTGAAGCGCCTGATCAGATCGATGGCCCAGAGCGAGTCGGGTTCGTCGGGCATAATGTTGAAGGTAATGGCGGCATTGTCGCCGAGATGCGATAGCGCCGTCTCGATACGCTCGCGCTGCACGTCGCTCCACTTATATGGCGGATTCACGTTGACAACCCATGAAATCGGGAGCACTCCGAGTTTCTCGGCATATTCGGGAGCTTTTTCGGTTGCGAGATTGGAGAATACGGTAATGGGGTAGTCGCGCTCGAGGAGCGTTTCGACAATCCATTCGAATTTCGGGTGGAGCGTAGGTTCACCGCCCATAAGATGAATTGGTTTATTATAATTGGTGCGAGCGAGCCATTCGAGAATGCCGAGGAAAGTTTCGTCGCTCATGGCTGCCTGAGGCACTCGCGGCACCATGCGGTCCATGCCGAAGCAGTACGGACATTTGTAGTTACACCAGTTGGTGAGCATCAGGTTAGGCATATCTCTCAGTGTTTTATTGATTTGAAACTTTTGCAGCCGCCATCGCAGAAACGTCGCAGACGCATGTCGCAATCGGTGCATTCACCGAATATTCCCGGGGTATCCGCAAGCTGCGAGTCGGTGTTCTCCACCAGGGCGGCGCGCAGCTCTTCTATATCGCAATAATCGAGAGCATTGAGCTTCCCGAGCTGGAAAAGCGGGAAACAATTCCAGACCTTGAGGCCCGGACCGACGTCCATAGCCGCTCCACACATGAAGTTGATTTCCGTGCCGCGCGAAAGCATGGCGCCGATCTGCTCGGTAGTAAACATGCAGGCGGTGAATCCGCAGTCCATCGAAAGCGAAATCTGCCTTTCAGCAGCCATCTTCACCGCACGGATGAAGTAGTCGCCCGCCTCCTTGTACCTCTCCTTTTCAATATAGGCGTTCCCGCCGTTGAAAATCGGCAGGGCGATTCCCACACGGATGTCGCGGTTGAGGTGGAAACGGTCGATAAGGTCGAAAAGATAAGTCGGGTCGGCAGTAAGGTCGAAGATAGTGAACGAAAGCGAGCAGACCGGCCCGAAACGCGTAAGAAGGTTCTCGAGGTTGGCATACTGGCGCTCATTGTAGGTGTCGGCTGTTCCGACATTTACCACAAACGACATTTTTCCCAGCACATCCTTGAAGGTCATTTCATCGAGAGGCGCGGGAAGCGGATTCGTGCCCGAAGTGAACACCTTGGCGAATACACCTCGGGATAGCAGCAGACGAAGCATTTCATCGAAATGCGGATAAAGGAAAGGCTCGCCCCCGAGCAGCCCGACCGCATCCACCTGGCGGCCGTAATGATCGAGAAATCGGGTAATCTCGTCGATTGTAAGGATTTCGTCGAGGCGCCCGCTCTCTTTCAGCACGTCTCTGGCGAAACAGAACGGACACCCGCGATTGCATTTATGTGTCAGATAAAGATTTGCCATATTCGGTTTCATTTTTCAGGTATCGGAACATCCGGTGCGGCATGCAGGCATATCTACGGCATACCAGCGCTGGAGATTCCGCTCCTTGACGTAATAGATGTACTTATCGGTCTGACCGACCACAGTTAAATTCTCACTGTTGACTTTCGTCGAGTCGGAGAGAAAAAACACACGGCCGTTACGCGTGAGCCATGCATGCCCCTTGTCGCCTGTGCAATAGAACGTAAGCACCACATTGATGCGATATTCTGCCCGCCAATCCATTGCATGCAGCAGAAGGTAGCCAAGTTCCGACCGCAGCAGACACGGCTGGTCGACTTTCTGCCCCGTCAGCATATGCCACAAGCCTATTGCAACCTTCTTCCATAAAGGCGTATGGCGGCGTGAGACCATTGTAGCGGGGATTTGCATACTTGTGTCGGTAAGGTTAAGATATTCGAAACATTAACATTTATGCATCGATTTGCAAATTTATATATTATGGGCCAATTTACCCCCCCGATTTGTTAATCATTGTTAATGCATATTAACAAATATTTATTCAGCTGCATTTTAACACACAAACAGCCCCTGCGCCATACTGAATTCATAAAATTCAAGATTGCGCAGGGGCTGATAAATATTATACTGATGAGTTGTCAGCGGAGGGGCTGAAGCGTCAGAGAGGGCAAGATGAACGGCTGAGCCTGAGGCTTCGAAGGGGAAGTGGCCTTCCTGGAGGCGGGGGCGGCGGGGAGGAGGACAACAGGATTCACAACCTCAGGGGCTTTGAGGGAGAGAGCCGAGCGGGAAGCGGCCGTGGCTGCGGTCCTGGCAGTCTTAGCAGGCCCGGCGAGTGCACCGGCGGCTTCGGCGGGGAAGTAAATGCGCGCGGGCTGGGGCTCGGAGGCCCATCTCTGGAACTGCCCACTGCCTATATCTACCAGCGGAATAGGAATATAGACGGTATTGTCGGTTATCGTCGACTGTTGAATGCCATTTTCATCCATATAGCTCAATATATCGTCGAGCGATGCCTGAGGATTATCTGCCGCAAGATATCCTTCATAGTTGGCAACAGTAAATGTCATTGTACCGTTGGCGAATCCGGATGCCTGCGGCTCGACAATCACGTGACCGTCGACAATACGGAATTTCAGCGTCGACTGTTCGGCGTGGTGCGTTGTATCATTGGCACGGGCATACGGCCAGCCATAATCCGATGACCAGGGTTTATCAAGGCAATAAAGCGTGGGATCAACGACCGACTGATAGAGGTCGACCTGCCATGGGTGGTCGGCGGCTACAAACGGGTTGCCATTGTTCAGGACGGTAATCCAGCCGTCCTCGAAGGTTGCCTTACCTACATAACTCCACTCCGATGGGTTGAGATCCTTGATAACCACTTCATCGGAAGAGGAGCCGAGTATATTGCCATCGGCATCGAATAGTACGGCCACAACATTAAGAGAACCTGTAAGCTCGGTATGCACAACGAAAGCACCGCTTGCCTGACCTTTACATGAGATGGGAATAATATCTGATGCATTAGCCTCGATATAGCCGACTGCCTCGGCCACACTCAGATTCGTGACGATAGCCTTGATGTTGTCGGCTTTCTGACGTGCCTGAGTATATTCAACATATACCTCGGAGCTTCCGTCGCCATTATCGACCACTTGATAAGCCGTGGCGGTCAATGCGTCGACGAAGGGGTTGTCGAAGCCATTATAAACGAAATACTCGTCGGCAACGCCGCCATAGCTCACTCCCGAAGTATCATCCTTGGGATAATATATCATCGGAATTCTCATCACGCCCTCGAAAGGCGCATAATAGCCCGGTTCATAATCAATCTGACCGGAACCGCTATAGACGTTTTCCATATACCAGTCGACCGAGGCACCCCATACATCATTTTCGCCTACCGTAATACCTGTCGAGAAGCCGGGAACGTAGACTTTGATGCGGAGCTTTTCATCGGCATTGTAGGCATCGTCGGCAATAGCGACAACATCAAATGGAGCGCCGAAATTGATACGGTAGGATGTGCTTACGGTATTTCCGTCGCAATTCATCGTCTTTAATAGGGACGCTGGATACTCTCCGCCATATATCATGGTATAGTATGTGCCGGATGCTACCCAGTTCTCGTAGCCGGAGTATTCGTCGATTGATTTAATGCAATTGTGAATGGCCGCAGGATCGCCAATTATCTGGCCTTCGGCATCGTAGGTACGGTAGACAATAACCACATTGAAATGAGTGGCGTCGGGCTTGACGGTGAAGAGCGCTGTGGGGTCCTCTCCGACTTTAAATACCGTGCCGCCACCGTTGTTGAGCTGCGTGGTGAGTTCTTCAAAGGGGTTTTCACTCTCTTCTACAAGTTTCCAGCAGGCTTCTATATGGTCTACGAGACCGGCCTCGGACGTAGCGTTAATGTGCGCTACATAGCCGTCGGTCTCCTTAAGGAAAGCATAGTTGAAATCAACGGGACCATAACCGGGCGCGGCGATATATTCCAATGCCGCAACGCTGAATGTCTTGCCGTCCTGATAATCGGGAGCGTAATAAACCACGTCGAGAGTAATCTTATCATGGCGCAGCCGACCATAAGCACTATAGTAAGAACGGTTTGCAACCTTTTTATCGGAGCCAAGTATGTCTGTACTGTAGTGCGCGGCGTCGGCAATCCAGATGGCGCCGTACTCGGGATGATTGTAACCGATAGGCTGACAGGGCACCTCGAGAGCTACGTCGTAACCCTCCTGAACGCCCATTATAGTAATCGGAGCACACCCGTTGCCCCACCCGGATATTTTGAAGGTATGCTCCACCGGGTTGTTGGCCACATAACGGTCGGTGACCGTCACTCCACGGTCAATATTGGAGAAGAGAGCGCGGTGGTACCAGTGGGCATCGCGCGCGAGGGTCTGTGTGAGGTAGCCATCGTCGGGAGTTTCGGGAATTTCATCGAGCTGCATGAAACTGAACTCGTCGACGGCCTCGGTGTCGATATATCTTACATTGCCATCCTTCATCTCTACCTTCATGATGATGGTCTTGGCACAAACCATCAGCGCGGCAAGCGACAGCAGCGTTAAAAATATTTTTTTCATATCATGTAATTGTTGAGTAGTAAAGATGGTAAGGTTTATTCATTCCATGTGCCGTTAATTCCGGGGGCAGGCACTTCTCCATCCTTGGTATAGTCGAAGTCCTCCAGACGCGGTGCTGCATTGGGATAACGACTAATCATCCATCTGGAACCGCCACGGATACGGAGTTTGTAGGCATCAGGCACAGCGGAGTCGTCGAAGCGGTCCATATCGAGATGCAGACGCAGTTTATCGAAAAATGTAAGACCTTCGCCCCAGAACTCGGCGCGGCGCTGCCACACGATTTCCTTCTGAAGCGATTCGGCGTCGGCGGCAGTGCAGGTGTAGCCGGGATTACGGTAGGTCGCGACGAAATCGGCGAGCAGGTTACGTCCTTCGTTGAGGTTACCCGACATAGCCAGCCCTTCGGCTTGAATGAGATACATTTCTTCAATGCGCATCAGAGGGATGTCGGATGCTGCCATATCGTTCAGAACCATACCTTGGTCGTTATCGAATTTAACGTTGAGATACGGCATTTCGCTAACGCTGAAAGTTTCACTGACAATAGTCTGTTGCATGGGCGTGAGATTGATATTGTGGCCCTCGGCATCTGTGAACCACATTCGGCGCACATCCCCGGGCTGACTTTCAAGATAGTCGTGGAGCGACTTGCCACAAGCCTTACCAACACCCACGCTGCAATAGCCTGAGGCAAACAATGAGCCGATATGAGAGGTGAAATTGAGAACTCCCGAAGACGAGGTCGGATCGTCGGCCGTTATGTCGATTGCCCACATCCAGTTGCCGAGTTTGGCGTCGTTGAAGCCCGGGTAGGAGGCGGCCGCCGGCTGGAGTGGACGGGCGGCAGACGTCTCGATGGCCAGAGCGGCATCGGCAGCAGCTTCGGCATAGAGGTGCATGGTCAGGTGGTAGCGTGCACGCAGGCCATAGGCCACGCCAAGGTCAACGTAGCGTTTGGCAGCTGCCACATTGATGTGAGCGGGCTGCAGCGGAGTTGCCTTGAGATAGTCGATGGCGGTATTGATGTCCGTCATTATTCCGGTGTAGACCTCGCTTACAGTCGAGGAGGGATAGGTGCCGTTCCTGTCGGCTATATCGGGAAGGATAACAACACCCTGCGCCTCCGGCTCATAGAAATAATTGGGTGCATACGTCTGGATAAGATTCCAATATGCCCATGAACGGAGGGCATACGCCTGCGCGAGAAGCAGACGGGAGTCGTCGCTGTCGGCCTGATTATCGGCTATGATTTTATTACAGTTTTCGATAGTTGTGTACATCATAACCCACATATAGGCACTTGAGGGAAACGTCCCTGCTGTTCGGTTGTGATATTCACACCAACTGCTGAACCAGTTGTAGCCGCTTGCCGATACGTTCATATCTTCAGTCATGCAGTCAAGACCTATCATGACCCCGGCGTAGCCTATATCGAAATGGTTGGTGGGATAGATTGTCAGAATCTGTTTAAATCGGTCGAACTCCGTGTTGACGAGCGAGTAAAGTTCGCTCTGGGAATCCACACCCTCTGTAAAGGAAATGCGCGCAATATCGGAGGCCGGTATATAATCTATGATACCATCGCTATACTGAATGCGGACAACCTCGCGTGTATCGGCCTTCGCGCACAGGCCTGCGGCGAGAGCAACCGCCACAATGGCTGTTGTAAAATATTTCATATTTTGTGAAAATTCTTAGTAAATAAGTAGTTGGGGGATTACAGCGAAAGCTTTGTGACGAACTTGCCGATGCGCACAATGTAGACGCCATGAGCCAACGAATCCCGACGAAGAGAGAATACGCCGTCGGAAGCTGTATCATCGACCACCCTCACGCCGGCAAGATTATAGACTTCAACGGTTGAACCGCCAGCAACTCCGGCGAATATAACGGCTTCCGCACCGATTTCAACCGAGATTGCCACCTCGGAATCAGAAGCCGGAGCACTAACGGACGAGTAATCATCCTTATCGCCATAATTACAGCTTTCCACATCATCAAATGAAATGGAAACAGGCTCTACAGTCGGATCGGCTTTCACAGCTACCGTAATCGAGCGGTCGTCGTTGAAAGTCAGCTCCGGTTGCTCATCAAGCATAAGAGTAATCACCCCATGGGAGGAAGTGTGGATATGGAGCGCAGTCAGGGCTGCCGAAGCGGTGCCTCCACACATAGCAAGAGTGAAAACGAAAAGTAAGAACTTTTTCATAGAAGAAATATGATAATTGGTAAAAATATAAATGCATAATTTCAAGTAGCATAGCGAAAAAAGCGCCTAATTATCAGATACCGATCAAACAAAGCATCAATATTATATAGCACTTCGCAAATTTATACATAATGGGCCAAATTACCCCCCCGATTTGTTAATTATTATTAATATAAACCAAATTAGGTATATTCGCTACATTTTAAAAAAAAACGACGCCCCGCTACGGCAGCATGGATCCTGAACATGCTTCCATAGCAGGGCGAGGGCGGCTGGTCCAATCTGGCGCGAAAAGGCCTACCTCTTTACGACTTTTTATAGCGGCGCATCTTTGGCGTCGCGACGGGGAAACTCAGGCTCGGTCATTGACCTTAGTCAACTCCCTTCCCCTTCGCCCCGCCGCTTCTAAAATCTGCACCACTCTAAAAAGCCGCCACCATCCGGACGGAAACTTCGGGCTTCCGCCCTCAACACGGTATTAAGGGCGGAAACGAGGGGGAAAACCTCGCTAAAGCTCGGCGCAGGGACAAAAATTTTACCGATATAAAGGGCCGGGATTTATACCTGCAAGGAGGCGGCAGCGGAGGCCCGGAGGGCCGTGGTCGTTTCCAACCCCATGTGATGGCCCGCAGGGCCGAGCATGGGGACAGGTGGACGCACACAACAAGGAAGGCTCGGAGAGCCGATGTTGTGGTAGCGACACACGGAGGGCCGGAGGGATTCCGGATGGGGGCGCCATTGACCGATAGGGACCTGGCAACAGCCCGCGGTCGGTCAATCGGGGGGATGGCTGACAGCGCCCTCGCCATCCGGGTGAAAAATAGGGCGGTGTGTCAAAATCTCGAGTTTTGACACACCGCCGTTGCTGGTTGGATAGTATCTGTTTCCTTACTATCTGGGGTCGTACATTTGTACGGTTAATTATTTTTGAATAAATTTATCTTCAAATATC
>ERZ1673750.41-NODE-41-length-158939-cov-13.580820_pt1 | contig 158939 bp, 133 predicted proteins | sample MGYA00580203_ERZ1673750 | MGnify/ENA primary metagenome ERZ1673750 (study PRJEB41218, sample SAMN15661763) | gut metagenome | host: Homo sapiens | place: Canada: London | collected 2015-08-20/2019-03-30 | study: EMG produced TPA metagenomics assembly of... | reverse complement strand
TTTTTTATTTGAGCAATAATCTGTGTACTGATACCGTGATATTTTCTTTGCGGAGAAATTTCCTCAAAACCTTTTGCTCGCATTTCTATATAATCGTTACCTGTCGGTGTGTCGATGATTTTACAAATCAAATCTTTTACATCATCTATTGAATTAGAGTATCCACGGAGCAGGAAATCGACATCAATTGTTGCTCTACTTTCAAAATTAGTTAAGGTATAAATGAACAATCCACCTTTGAGTATTAGCGTATCCTCACACCCAGATTTTGATAGCTTTCTCAAAAATTCTTCCTGCACAAAAAGCTGCAAGCATTGCTGATAGCTGATACTGGAAGCTTTTGCTTTATTTCTCAGCTTTGCCAGAACGGAAGCTGCAATATCTGCCATTACAACCACACTCCAATCAATTCTTTAACCTTTTTCTGCACACGCAGTTTTTTGGCATACATCATAAGGTTTGGTATATTCTTTTTCGGGTCATTAACATACCCTTGTATTGCTTTATTGAAAATTTCTTTATCCATTTTACTCATATTTTTCAGGACATCACAAATTGTTCGGTCACGGTCATAAATTCGCACTTTTGTAAAATCAATCTCACCTGTTGTTTCACCAATCGTAACCAAATCGGACTCAAGGCGATATACTTTAATGAATGGATACTCTATATTGGTTCGTAATTTTGAAACATTCCTGTCTATGGCAAAATTCCACTCAGCGGGGTTTCTATCGCTGTATTCATAATAGAATAGAGCAGTTTCCATACAAAGAATAGCATCGGGAAACAAACTATTAATGATAACTATTTCTTTGGCTTCGCCGTTTTCAATCCAGTGATAATAACCTCGTCTTATTCTTTCAATAAAACCCTCATCTAAAAGTTGTTTAATGTCTGCATAGTATAGCTTAGCTTCAAGAAGCTCGGCAGTAGTCATTACATAGTGATGCCGATTGAACAGCTTTCTCACATTTTTAATATCATTTTCACGAAGCATTTGTCCACCTCTATTTAATTGCCTCAATTTTTTTATTGGTTGGGTACTTTACTATATTATATGCAATTTCCATATAGAAAGTCAATAGTAAACTACCCACTTAAAAATAAACGAGTGGGCAGTTTACTATAATAGAAATATGCGATATTTCCGATGCTTCTCTGGGGTAAAAAAATAAGCGTACCACTATTTCTAATGATACGCTTATCGTATTTAACTGTTAATCAAGGTCTATGAATACCCTTACAGTGGTATCTCTCCACGGATTTTTCCTTACATACTGTCCGTTAGCCTTTCGATAGGCTGCTACCTGCTCGAAACTAAGCGGCAATTCAAAGGGAAGAGAACTCCTACCTATTTGCGATAGCTGCCTGTACGGTGTAGTAAGCTGTAAGTGGACCCACACCGAGGATGGCACGGTTACGGCAGAAATCGTCATCCCACCCAACACCACGGCTGATTTTCACGGAGAAACGTTGCAGCCGGGATGCTATGAAAGGACTTTGTGACGAAAGAAAAGTCTTTAAACCGTTCCGAAAATTTCTGCACATTACTATAAGAGGAAAACGATATCAAAGAAAGGGCTAAGAGTCAACTTTTATTGTACCGTGCCGCTTTTCCGTCCAGTTGAAAAGTTGACCACCATTTGACCACTACTACGTAGAGACACTGTAAAACGCCTGAAAAGCCCGTTGTGACAACCAACAACGGGCTTTTTCCTGTTTTGGGAGCCGCTGTGCAGAACCAACAAAATTTACGTTTCATCGACGGTCTATACCGTCCTGTCGTAGTTCTCCGACCCGGAAGGCCAGAGGTTCGAATCCTCCCGGTCGCACCAAGAGCAGCACCTTATGGGGTGCTGCTCTTTTTGTTTTGCACGGATTTTATGGGCCAGTAAAAGAGGGGGATTCGAACAGCCCGTGCCCCGCGCTCTGCGTCCCGCGAGGCGGAAACGCCCCGGTGGGGCGTTTCTAGGGCGCGGCTTGGCGAATCCCTTCGGTCGTGCCAAAAAGCGCATTGCAATGTACTTTTGCAATGCGCTTTTTGTCTTAATGTTATTCTGGTTTTAGAATAATTTTAGCAGCATATCTTCTGCGGCATCAGTGTATTGCCCTTTTGCCAGTTGATCATTTCTCAACTGATTTATGGTGCTTCGCATAAGGAAAATTTCTTCTGCGTAGAAACTTTCTTTTTTATCGGCTGGGAGAGAATTGATTTTCAGTATCAGTCGCCCCGTTTTTTCTGTGTTATGCCCAAGCGCTTTTTCACGGTAATAATAAGGTGCAAGCGCTTTCAACAGGATACTTTTATTCGCACGGGTCAATTTGATTTTTCTCATAATCCAATCGCCTTTCCGAGTTTCTCTTGTGCCTTGCGCTTGTTCTTGTCAAAGGCGTGGGCGTAAATATCCAGCGTCGTGCTGGCCTGTGCATGGCCTAACAAGCTGGCAACTGTTCTTACATCTACACCCTGTGCAATCATCAAGCTGGCATTGGTGTGCCGTAGGCTGTGTACGCTCAAATCCAACGGTAGGTTATTTGCTTTCAATATCAGCTTAAAGCGATAGGTAAATGTGCAAGGATTCATCGGCTTGCCGTTAGGCTGGCGGAACAGGTAGTCATCCTCGTCAACGGTTTCGTTCGCGGTCTGCTGCCTATCCCACTCGCATTCTTTCCGCCACGCCTTGAGTAGCTGGCACATTTCTTTACTCAAATACACCATGCGGTCACCGCTGCTGGTCTTGGGGTCCTTAGTGATTGATTCTTGGTGACTAAGTTTGACTACACCGCGCTGTACATGGATGGTACGCTTTCGCCAGTTAATGTCACTCCATTTCAGCCCACAGGCTTCCCCACGCCGCAGCCCGGTTGCCAGTACCAGCTTGAAGTATGTTTCGTATTTCATACTCTGACATTCAAATGCAGTAATCAACTTTTTAACCGTTTCCTCATCAGCTACGGGACGTTCTTTCTTCTGCCCTTTCGGCTTGTAGCATCTCCATGCAGGATTGTGAGTAAGGTATCCCTCGTCCACAGCCGCCGATAGGATGCCGCACAGCGTGTTGTGTAAACCTTCGACTGACTTCTCGGATAGATTCCCTCTGCCGTCCAAACGCGGGCTGTGCCGCATTTCTTCGTAAAAATCACGGATAACCTCTTTACGCAAATCGCTCAACTTGTAGTTGCCCAGTGCTGGCAAGATTCTGCGAATATCCTGTTCGTCGCGTCGGAATGTAGAATCTGCCAGCTTCTTCGGTCCTATGTCAGCCGCCCAATGCTCAATGTACTTTGCCAGCGTGATGCTACGGTTGATGGGTTCAGGCGTATGCTGTACCTCATGTTCAAATAGAATTGCCTGTCCCTTTACCCATTTCTCGGCTTGTTTCGGAGTATACTCTTTAGGTGGCTTGACCGTTTTCTGTACAGATTTCAGCCTGTTGCCCTCGTAATCGTACCCACGGGATACCACAATCAAATAGCTGTTGCTGCCGCGTTTTCTGATAGATGCCATGTTTTGCACGCTCCTTTGTATGTTTTATTGACCTGCGGTACTACAAAGCATATCGACAACTGCGACAGAAAGCTATCACCACACCCAACAATCTTTCGTCCAAAATTCTACCTATTACTGACAAAACGGCACCGCCATCTCTGACGGTGCCGCCTGTTATTTAACCTGCTTTCTTAGGTTTTCTATTCCTATTTTTCATAAATGCAACATAGCACGGATTTTGGTTGTTCAGCAAATCTTGCATCAGGTTTGCGGCCTGCTGTTTCGCCACGTCCTGCGGGTGGCAGTAGGTGCGTTCCAAGAACGCCGTATCCGCATGACCCAGCAGGGATGCCGCCACCTGTTTGCTGGTGCCTTCCTGCAGCAGATAGGTTGCGTAGAAATGCCGCAGAGTGTGCAGGTGATAATCTTCCGATAGCCCACACTTTTTATATAACTTGCGCAGATGCCGTGTAAAAGAATCCGGGTGCGGCACATGACCATCGGGGTCTGTAAAAATCGGCTGCTCTCTATCCGGAACGCCGCTATGCAGCACCTGCTGCTGTCGCAGCGCCATCAGAAGCTCCCATATCCCCAGCGGAATGGTTACAATCCGTTCCCGATGGCTCTTGGTGTCGCTCTCAACAATCTGCCCGGATGCGCAGCTGCGGGAACGGCGGACGATCAGTTCACAAGCACCCGTTATGTCCCGCCATTGCAGGGCACACAGCTCCCCACGCCGCAATCCGGTCGTGATTGCCAGTGTGTAGTACGCCCGATACAGAATCGATTCGTTCTGAATTGCCCGCATCAGTTTACCCATTTCATATTTCTGCGGAATATGCTGCACCTCCTTCTCAAAATGTTTCTTGCGGACGCGGTGCGCCGGATTGAATGGAATGATGTCATTTTTCTTGGCATCTTCCAGCACCGAAGAAACCGTTTCGAGGTATTTCTGCACCGTTGTTTCCTTGATGCAATTTCCACCACGCCCCGGGCGCTTGCGCAGTTCCTCGCACATTTCCTCTAGGGTCATGGGAAGCAACTTTGCAAGCGGAATGCCCCCTATCAGCGGATAAACAATATCCAGATTGCGTTTATACCCTGCATAGGTGGTAGCTTTGAAAAACGCTTCCTGCCGTTTGAGCCAGTTCTCAGCGTACTGCTCGAAGTGGGTCTGGTCGCTTTCTTCTACGCCATACTTGAACTTCTTCTCGATGCGTTCCGCTTCAGCCATGACATACTGCTGAATGCCACGCTTTGGCACGGATGATGGCACAGTGATGGTCTGCGCCTTCATGCGTTTCTGCCCGTTGACCTTGTATCCGTTGCAGACAGTGATTTTGTATTTTCGTTCGGACTTTTTCTTGATGTAAGCCATTGGACCTCCTTATCGCTGGCGAGAAGAATCTCGGCGGCGGGTTTTATTGTTTGTATGTTGATTTCGGTTTTCTTGGTCTATGCGGTTGGATTCGCGTGTTCTTTGGATGCGCTTGATGGCTCCCTCTGCAATCTTGTCCTCTTTGCGGAGTTTGGCAATCTCACAGGTCAGTATTGCTCTACGGTCAGCCAGTTCCGATGGAGCATCTTTTCTCCGCATTTGCTTGACGACTTCCGCCCGCTGCGCGGCAAGGGTTTCTATCTGCCGGGACAAGCCCTTGCGGTAGTCCGCGATTGCCTGCAGGGATGGGAACTTGTGGTCGTAAACAAAGGCGTGCTCAGCAAGGATTCTCTCGGTATCTTTCCAGATGCGCTCCAGTTCCGGGCGGTTGATGCGGGGCTGTTGTTTCTTGGGCAGAATACCCAACTGATAACAGTAGTACAGATATAAGCGGTGCATCTGGGATTCCCCGAAGAATACTTCGAAGAAAAGCTGGAGAATACCTTTTCCCGCATAGGTATTTGGGGGGCGATACCGCTTCGGCATATACTGTTGGGGCGGGTGCTTCAGCTCATACAGCCTTGGTCCATACAGTAAGTAATTTCCGCGTAGGCGGTCATCTATGGCAGGTAAATCGTATTCTTCTCCCAGCCTATATAGGCGCACGGCTCGTCCGCCATCCCTCGCCCGGATGGTTGCGTACTTTCGGTTAGGGTCGCTGCCGAAAATATAACCTTGTCGATACAGTGCCCTGTGGAAATCTTCCGGTGTGCTGGCATCCTCACAGGCTTGGTCGATGGCCTCCTGCATCCGGGTGTACCGAGCCGGTTCCTTGGCTTTGGGCTGCTCCACCACCGATAAGCCGTACTCCCGGCACAGCTTGTCGGATGCTGCCCGGAACTCGGCATACTGACTGCGGCGTTGCTCGTATTTCTTGCCGTCCACATACGATACGGAATTGATAACGAAGTGGTTGTGCAGATTGTCCGTGTTCATGTGTGTGGCGACCAGTACTTGGAAACGCTTGCCCCAGACCTTGCGGGCCAGTGCCACGCCAATTTCGTGGCACTGCTCCGGAGTAACCTCCCCTTCGCGGAAACTCTGGTAGGCATGGAGTGCCACCACGCCGTCTGTTTTACCAAAGCGTTCCTGTACAACCCGCATATCTTCCCACGCATGGTCTGGTCTGCAATGGATGCCGGTGACAAGCTGGGCGCTCTCGTTCAGCTTGGTCTTGGCATCGTTCTCTGCGTAGTGCAGTGTCTGGGCAAGGGCATCGTACTCGGTCTTGTCCGGATTGGCTGCATAGTCAAGGACGCGCTGTAAGCTGTCCTTGATTGCCCAAATCTTAGTTACCGCCAATGAGCAGGTTCCTTATTTCATCTGCACAGGCTGCAATTTTAGTACCTGCACTCGGTTGACAGTTTTCTGCAATCTCGTCAATCTTGTCCAACACATCAAATACCTCCTTGGGCGGGTGTCCACCCGGTTCATATCCCAGCGCCCGCTGGCGTAAATACTCTGAGAGTGACAAGCCGCACTTCCGAGCCAACATCGTCACCTTTTTCTTTTCGGTGACGGTGACGCGGACATTGATTCCAACCGTTCTGTTTCTCATGCGCCAGCAGCCTCACAGGGGTTCGGGGCTGTCCCCGTAGGCTTTTCGGCGGGTTGCCCTGTGGCAACACTTCGCCCATGCTTGCTTCCCTCAAGCGCTCCGAGTGACGATGGTGACGATGGTGACGGTCTTTCTGGGATACCCCACCCCGATAATTGAGTTATGTCAATATCATCGTCACCACCGTCACCATCGTCACCATAGAAGCTCAAAAGGCGAACCTTGTTTTTTCGATGGGTTTTATATCGGATGTTTTTCGGTTCAAATACTTTATCAAAATACTTGGCCATATTGTAAGTGAACTGGTTCGGCTTGGCATTTTCAATGCCTGCCGCTGCAAGCAACTCGGAGGCTGTTCCCTGCCAGTTTCCGACACTTTCGATGTACTTCGCCGCTTTCCACAAGTAGTCCGGCACAGCCTTGATCTCTCGTTCCTCTGCGGTTTCTTCATCTTCCAAAGTCCAGATGCAATTTTCTTCCCGCAAATGCAGCAATCTATCGTCCATATCGCGTCCGGCAAGCAAAATGTCAGCAGTTTGGCTCATTCGCTTGCGCTGCATAACCCAGCTGGTATCTGCCACACCCATAAGACCTGTGGAGCCTGAAATCTGGTCAAATGGGTCGGATGCAGTTTGCTTGCGCAAGTGGTGAATCAGCAATATGCAGATGCCATACTTGTCGGCAATCTTTTTCAATGCCCCCGCTTCTTTATAGTCGTTTGCATACATCCCGCCGTTTCCATCGCTTAGACGCACTTTTTGAAGTGTATCGATAACGATTAGACCAACATCGTGATATGTATGGACAAGCGCCTCGACTTGTTCTTCCAAGCCCTGCCCAATACTCGGACATTCCGTTTGGAGAATCAGACGCTCCGGAGCATCTCCGCCGTCGATCAGCTGGAAGATGCGACTTTGCAGACGGTTAAATGTATCTTCCAACGAAAAATAAATCACGGTGCGTGGTTCTATTTCTCGATTCCAGACAGGATTACCCTGCGCGATCTGCAAACACAGCCACAAGGTCAACCAGCTTTTGCCTGCCTTGCTTGGGCCAGCAAACAGTGCAAGACCGGCTGGGAGCAGGCCGGGGATAATCCACTTTACGGGTGGCAGCGGCGTGGAGAGCAGTTCTTCTGCGGAGATTGCCTTTGGAAGTTTGGTAAAAGTCATTCGCATCGTCCTTTCTGTTTTGGTATATATCTATTATCTCATACTATCGTCGTTTTGTGTGTAGTAAGTTTTATTCTCCAGTGTTAAGTTGTACGGCTCACACCGCCCCACAGCCCCACAAACGCGCCAAGCGGCGGGCTTGCGGAGTTCATCGCATCCGTGTGCGGTGAGGAGTATCTGCCCCACACGGGGCTTGTTTGGGCGAAATGTGGGAGTGAATCAGATTTGATTCACTTTTTCGATTTTGTACTCAAATAGTGAATCAGTTCTGATTCACTTTGGCGGTCCGCGTGCGTATTTCGCACAATCTCTCAGAATTGGTCTAATCATAAGTTCACTACCTTTCCGTGCTGTATCGTTATTCTGTGTAACCTATTTGAATACACTTTCCGGGGGAGAAAAAAGAGCCCGGAGAACCTTACCGATTTGGTAAGGCCCTCCGGGCTCTTATATATTTTCTCTGTTCTATCCGGGTATAAGGGTACACTTTCCCCGCAAATCTTGATGTAAATTCAATAAAAAACAAATAATGCGCATAATAGCGTTAATCGCACGGTTATGTAAATAATAAAAGAAACCGTGTACATCAAAATAAATGCTGAAGAAAAATGTCTGATTTGCCGCTCGCCCCCAGACTTGGGAACATAATATCATTGCAGATAGTACAGCGGGAACATCATCGGCAGCACAAGGATGGACATCATGCAGAGCAACGCCGCCAAGGGTGTGCCGCATTTTAAGTAGTCCTTCAGCTTATACCCGCCCGGCTCGATGATCATGATCTGGCAGGGCGCGGCCATCGGGGTCATAATGGAAATGCAGCTGGCGGTGATAACACCCACCACGGCAGCACGCGGGTCAAGCCCCATCTTAAGACAGGCAGATGTGACGAGAGGAATAAAAATCGTCAGCGTGGCAAGGTTCGACATGACCTGCGTCAGCACAAACGGCACAAGGAAGAATACAGCCATAATCAAGTAGGTATTCGTCGTACCGCCCAGGATTTTGATCATCCAATCCGCCACAACATCGCCGGCGCCTGTTTTCTGGATGGCATCGGACAGCGCCAGCACGCCCGCAAACAGGAAGATCGTCGGCTGGTGGATGGATGCCAGCGCCTCCTTCTCGCTCAGCACGCCCGTCAGCACCAGCAGCACTGCGCCAAGGCAGGCGGTCAGGTACATTTTGATGCCGATGATATTTTCCAGCAGCATCAGGGCAATCGTTGCCAGAATGATGATCATAGCCAGCTTTTGCTTGGCGGGGCTGATTTTTTCGCTGCCGGTCTGCCCCGATGCGCCATCCGAGAACTTCCCGTTCGGAATATCAGGCATGAGCTTGTAGCCGACAAAGGTCATGTACAAAATCGCTGTTGCCAGCATTGGAATGCGCGCCACGGTAAAATCCCAGACGTGCAGCGGGTTGGGCGCACCGGCTTTCATCATAACATCGTTCCACGCCATATTGCTGGCGCCCTGCCCCATAAAGGTCATCTGGGTGGCAATGTTGGCGCACGCCATCGCCGGGTACAGCAGCTTACTGCGGCTGGTGCCGATGTCGTTGGCAATGCCCACCAGCAGCGGGATCATAATGGCTGCCGTTGCCGTGGCGCTGGTGATGGCACCCAAAAACGCCGCCGCTGCGCAGGACAGAAAAATCAGGATCCGCTGGTTGTCCTTGTAGCGCACGACAAGGCTCTGCGCCTTGTCAATGAGAACGGTTTTCGTCAGCCCTGCGCCAATCACAAACATCGCCACAAACATAACGACGTTCGTGTTGATAAACCCGCCGAACGCCTCGGCAGGGGTCATTACGCCTGTCAAAATCAGCGCCAGAATGATGCCGGATGAGATGACGGCAAACGGGATTTTGCCGCTGACAAACGCAAGGATCGTCGCCAGCAGAATGAGCAGAGTAATCTCCAATTGGGTCATAGAATTCCTCCCGGAAACACAAAGGGACGCCCCGCACGAATGCGAAGTGTCCCTTTGTGCGTTTATGGCTGTATAGAGAAATAGTGAATGGCTTATTTTATGAAGCTGACGTGCTTGCAGATTTCCTCGATGGCAGCGTCCTTCTTTTTGTTGAAGTCAACCTTGTTCTTCTCGAACAGGTTGTCGCCATTGGCGTCAATGGAAACGATCAGCGGACCAAACTCCTTGACCTTGCAGCACCAGAGCGTTTCAGGCATACCCAGCTCGTCCCAGTGATGCTCGACAATGCGCTGTACCTCGGTTGCGGCGACAACGGCGCAGCCGGCGGGGAACACGCAGTGAATGGCGCCGAACTCCTTGCAGGCGCGCTCGGTGTTGGGACCCATACCGCCCTTGCCCACGATGACGCGGACACCGGTGTGCTGGGTGAACTCATACTCGAACTTCTCCATGCGCATCGAGGTGGTGGGACCGACAGAAACCATCTCGTAGGCATCGTCCTGACCCTGAATGGGGCGGACAATGGGACCTGCGTGGAAGATGGCCTTGTTGCGGATGTCGTAGGGCAGCTCACGACCGCCCTCGACCAGGCGGCGGTGCGCCACGTCACGGCAGGTCATAAGATCGCCGTCGAGATACACGATGTCACCAATTTTGATGTCAGCCAGATCCTCGGCGCTGACAGGCGTGACCAAAACCTTTTTACCGTCTCTGATTTCTACCATTACAGTTGCACCCCCGAATGAGTCGTTACAGTTGCGTTCAAGTCTTTGTCAAATACCACGTGACCGCGGCGGTGGCTCCAGCAGCCAACGTTGACGGCAACGCCGATGGTGGACGGATGGCGAGCGGTGTTCTCGATATGCACGCCCATGACGGAGTTCTTACCACTCATGCCCTGGGGTCCCAGACCGATGGAGTTGATGCCGTCCTCCAGCAGCTTCTCCATCTCGGCAGCGCGCGGGTTGGGGTTGTGGCTGCCCAAGGGGCGCATCAGCGCCTTCTTGGAGAGCAGCGCGGCGGTTTCCACGCTGGTAGCCACGCCGACACCGACGAGCAGCGGGGGGCAGGCGTTCAGACCGTAGCTGGTCATCTGGTCCAGGACGAACTTGGTCACGCCCTCGTAGCCCATGCCCGGCATCAGCACCATCGCCTTGCCCGGCAGCGTGCAGCCGCCGCCTGCCATGTAGGTGTAGATTTCGCAGTGGTCGTCATCGGGTACGATGTCCCAGAAAACGGTGGGCGTACCCTTGCCGACGTTGCGCTTGGTGTTCACTTCGTCGAAGGTTTCCACGCTGTTGTGGCGCAGGGGTGCGGCGAAGGTAGCGCGGACGACGGCCTCCTTCAGCAGAGCCTCCAGCTCACCCATCAGCGGGAAGTTGACACCGCACTTTACCCAGAACTGCAGCACACCGGTGTCCTGGCAGCAGGGGCGGTTCAGGTCAACAGCCAGCTTCTGGTTGCGCGCCATCGTGTCATAGATGGCGGTTGCCAGCGGGGTGGTCTCCTGCTGACGCAGCTCCTGCAGCTTAGCCTCGACATCGTCGGGCAGCTTCTTGCCGACATAGGCGACGAATTTCGCCATCTTGTCGGTCATGAGTTCAACACTTTGTTCTTTGGTCATGATTGGATGCCTCCTATGTAAATTTCAAATGTTTGTTTATGAGATCATGCGGGGAAGAACGGATACGCTACCGGCAGGATCACCATGCAGATGATAAAACTGACGAGGATCAGCGGCAGACCTGCCTTGACGTAGTCGATAAATTTGTAGCCGCCGATGCCGACAACCATTGTATTGGCGGGCATACCGATCGGCGTTGCGTAGGCACAGCTGCCTGCAATGACCGTGGCAATGACCACCGCGCGGGGGTCTGCGCCCAAGCCCTGCGCCAGCGACACCGCGATGGGAACCATCAGCGCCGTGGTGGCAGTGTTGGACATAAAGTTGGTCATTGTGCAGGTGATGACAAAGATGACGACCAGCAGGATCAGCGGGTGGACTTCGTTGCCCATAGCGCCGATCAGCGTATCAGCAATCAGGCTGCCCGCGCCGGTATGCTCCAGCGCCGTTGCCAGTGCCAGCGAACCGCCAAAAAGGAACACGGTCTTGAGGTCGATGGACTTCAGTGCCTCTTTTTCGCTGATGACACCGGTCAGGATCAGAATGATGGCGCCAACCGATGCGGACACCTGCAGCTTGATGCCGATCTGCTTTTCAAACACCATCGCGAGAATAGCGATGACCAGCACAGCCAGCGACATATACTGCTTCCACTTGGGAACGTCGGAGTAATCCTTGACAGCAAACTGGTCATCCTCCAGCGATGCCGCGCCGCTGTTTTTGGGCAGCAGCTTGTAGCCGAACAAGGCGAAGTAGAGGATGCCCGCCAGCATCATAGGACCGCCGACGATCAGGTACTCAAAGAAGCTCGTTTCGATGCCCAGCTCGTTCAGGGCGCTGACGCCCATCAGGTTGCCCGGCGCACCGATGATGGAGATGTTGCCGCCCAGTGCCGCCGCAAAAACCAGCGGCATCAGCAGGTGGCTGCGGCTGTAACCACTCTCGGCCGCAATGCCGACTACCACAGGAATGAGTACGGCTGCGCTGCCCGTGTTGGACAGGAACCCGGACATAAGACCGGTGATGACCATGATGGCGATGATGAGCTGACGCTCCGATTTGGCGAACTTGGTGACCAGACCACCGATTTTGTTGGCCATGCCGGTTTCAAACAACGCCTGCCCAACCACAAACATAGCCACGCAGAGGATGACATTAGAATCGACGTACCCGGCGAACGCCTGTTTGGGTTCAAGGACGCCGGTCACGCACAGACCCACGGAAACGATCGTGGCTGTCAGGCCCAGAGGAATCTTTTCCAGCACGAACATAATGATCGCAAATGCCAGAAAGCAGAGGGTGATAACTGTGGGATTCACTGGATGTTGCCTCCTTTTTGCTTTGATATTTAATATTGTATCCAGACCACGGGGGAATCTATCACCCGGACGGGCCCATGTCCGGGTTTTCACGGGGCGGCCGTTCCGGCTGCCCCGATGGATACGGCGGTTTGCGGCAGCAAGGAGAGGAGGTCTGCCGCAAACCAATCTGTGAAACGCCGTGAGTGATAATTGATAATTGATAATGTATCCGAATGACAATCAGAGAATACACCCAATGACCGAAAATGTCAATAGGGTGTTTTGAAGTTTGTCGAAACTGCAAATTTTGCCGTTATGGTTTTGTGCAGGATGAACAACGCGGGTGGTTTTTGCACCCTTGTAAGGGCGAACATCCGGCTTTCCTTACGCCGTCAATCACTCCGCCCTCAAATGCGTCAGCACATTTTCCAAGCTGCGCATGATGTGGGATTCCATCAGATTGCCCGCCAGCACCTCATCGCGGGCTTTCAGCGCGTCCAGAATCTTGTAATGCTCGTTCATACTGATTTCAGCGTAGTGCTCCTGCGTGACCTTGTGCCCCATGGACAGACCGTTCCACAGACTCGACAGCAGTTCTTTCATGGCGTCGTTGTTGGCTGCAGTCCAGATTGCCATGTGGAACGCCTGGTTCTGCGCGCTGTAGCCCGCGCTATCATTCTGCGCCAGCGCGGACGCTGCCTGTATGTAGGCCAGCTTGATGGGGTCAATGTCTGCCTTTTTGCGGCATACCAATACCACAGCGGCGCGTTCCAGCGCAGCGCGGGTCTCGTAGTGGTCGCGCAAGCGCTTCTCGTTCATACCCAGCACGATGGCTCCGCGGTTGGGGCGCAGCTCGATCAGCCCCTCCCGCGCCAGCATCTGGAATGCCTCGCGGATTGGCGTAGACGACACGCCCAGCTGGGCGGCGGTGTCCTTCAGGGTCAATTCTTCGCCCTCGGCAAACTGGTGGCTTAAAATAGCTTCCCGCAGTGCCGCCGCCACACGGTCGCGGGCGGGCAGCATCTGGATGGGATTTAATGGTGCAAGGCTCATACGACAAGCTCCTTTGCGGTCTGTTCGGTCAGATCATCATAGTAACGGCGGATGTGCGGCGTGGTATCCTTCCCCACCGTGAACGCCTCGGCAATGGCGCGGTTGCGCTCGATCAGTGCGGCGGGTTCAGCCGCCCCCAGCGCCTGTGCGGCGTCCAACAACCCTTGCCGCTGGGTGAAAAAGCGTTGATACAGCGTTGGATTGTCCAGCACCTCGGCGGCTGCCAAATGGAACTCCGCATCGCACGCCGGGTCGGGCAGCCCCTTTTTCCGCAGGGCGGTGTCTGCCAGCGCGAACAACTCGCACTCCATAGCCGCCAGCACGGCAAAGCTCTGCCGCAGACGCGCGGCAGTCACCCCCACCACCCGCACATGGCGGTTGGGCAGGCGCTCCAGCAGCCCCTCGTTTTGCAGCTGCTGCATCGCCTCGCGCACCGGCAATCGGCTGATACCCAGCTGCGCGGCAATATCCTCCTGCCGCAGCTCGGCACCATCCGGCAACTCACCCGCGTATATTTCCCGCCGCAGCGCCGCGGCAGCTTGGTCCTTTAAGGAAACAAGAGAAACACTTTTCATCAAGCGCCTCCATATTTGTTGTTTATTAATATTGTATACAAAATCATCCGTTGCGTCAAGTGGCGAGGAACGTATTCTATGTTTCTGCTTTTATGCCCCTCCATGCCTGACCACCATTTGACCACTACTGTGCAGTGGTGCTGCAAAATATCGGAAAAGCCTGTTGTGACAACCAACAACGGGCTTTTTCCTGTTTTGGCGGAAAATGTGCAGAGCCAATAAAATTCACGTTTCATCGTCAGTCTATACCACCCTGTCGTAGTTCTCCGGCGCCAGGTGCCGGGGGTTCGAATCCCTTCGGGCGCACTTAAAAAGAGGCTGCTGCACAAGGAAAAAATCCAAGTGCAGCAGCCTCCTGTGTTGATGAAGGAGAAACAAAGGGAATATCCAGTTACAGGTTCAGTTCAAACTGTTCCACAGTAATGGTTGCCTGACCGTCTGCAGCAAAGGTGATGCCATCGGCGGACTGCGGGGTGTAGATCCACGCTGTCATCGTCTGCTCGCCATCGTTGACAAAGACCTCCACGCTGTTTTTATCCAGCAGGATGCGAAGCTTGAGAGCGCCGTTTTGGCTGCGCACCTTGCAGCTGCGGGTATGCACAATATCGGCGCGGGAACCGGCACAGCTGCGATCCAGTGTCAGCAGCGAGGTGTAGGGGTCATAGGTCAGGCAGGTGTGATACGCCGCATCGGCTGCCAGCTTAACGGTAAAGCTGCGGTATTCGCCCGCTGCCACGGTGACGGTCAGGTCGGCAATGCGCCCGCCGATGCCAGCCAGCGCCGTTTCATTCTGTACAGTCACATCTTCGTGCAGAGTGCGCTTACCGTGGGCGGCATCCAACTCCCGAACCGGGGTCTGCACAATGCGCCCATCCTTCAGGTGCAGTTCGCGCGGGCAGATGGTCTGCCCGAACCACTTGCATCCCTGCGGCTTATCCTCGGTGTCCGACCAGGTTTGCAGCCACGCCGTCATCAGGCGGCGCCCATCGGGTGCCTGTGTGGTTTGGGTGGCGTAAAAGTCGATGCCGCCGTCCACCAGCTGCACCTGTTCGCGGGTAAAGGTATGGGTTTTCTCATCATAACTGCCGACAAATGCGATCACATTGTGTCCGTTGTGGAACTCACCGGACGGACGCATTTCCATCGGTCCGACCATCAGTACATGCTTGCCGTCCAGCGGGAAAAAGTCCGGGCACTCCCACATTTTGCCGTACACGTTGTTGTTGCGCGCCAGCACGGTAACAAAATGCCAGTCGAAACCGTCCTTGCTTTGGAACAGTACGGCTGCACCGCTGCCGTCCTCGGTCAGAGCAACGGTCACGGCAGAGTAGGTGCCGTCAGCTTCGCGCCAGATCTTCGGGTCACGGAAGTCGAATTTGCTGTATCCTTCAGGCAAATCTTTCTGGGTCAGCACCGGGTTGCAGGCAGGTTTTTCGTAATCCAATCCATCGCCCACAGCAACGCTCTGGGTCTGAATATCCCGCATTTCACCATTCGGCTGTTTTTCAGAAACCACGCTGGTGTACATTAAGAGCTGACGGCCGTCGTCCATTTCGGTGGCCGAGCCGGAGAAGCAGCCGGGGCCGTTATCAGACGGAGAATCCGGAGCAATGGCGCAGGGCAGATACTCCCAATGCAGCAAGTCTGTGCTGACCGCGTGTCCCCAGTGCATCGGACCCCAGTGTGTTGCGTAGGGGTTATACTGGTAAAACAGGTGGTATTTTCCATGATAGAAGGAAAAGCCGTTCGGGTCATTCATCCAGCCTACATAAGGGGTCAAGTGGTAGGCAGGGCGCTCTGCCGCAGAAATGGCAGCGCTGTGCTCTTCCTCGTAATCGCGTGCTTTCTGCAAAATTGTATTGCTCATGGATTCCTCCTGGTGAAACTTATTGCTTTGCGTAATAGGCGTCAAGATACTTCTGCATAATTGCCAGATAGTCAGACAATCCGTAGGCTTCCAGTTTGTCGAGGTACTCATTCCACTCAGCATCGGTAGTACCGTTCATGATCCAGTTTGCCTTCTGGGTGTTCATGTAGGTTTGGAGATCTGCCTGAAGGTTGGAAACCTGCTCGGTGTCCTCGGTGCTCATAAAAACATTAGGGTAAACATACTTTTTGTTCATATCCGGGGTGTAAATATCCTTGATCCAGTCCAAACGGTACTGTGCATCGTCCGGGCAGGTGACATAAACGCCGTAGTAATCATCCAGAACTGCCAGAGGACCGCCGACGCACTGTGCTTCGCGGACTTCAACGGGAGACGCATCGCCGAGGGGGGCGTGCTTCAGCATCGGCTCGCCCTTATCGTTCGTGGACATTTCAAAGATATTGAAACCGGTTTCATCGCCGTAGGTACCCCAGTTGTTCTGGGGAGACTGCAGAGGTGCATACATCTGGTCGAGCCAGGCACAAACCAGCGCGGGGTTCGATGCCTTGGCGGTGACAACACACTTGCCGCGCCCAAAGCCGCTGGTGAAGGAGCCGTTCTGCGGGGTGATATTGCGGGTATCGGCAGTCAGTGCGGGCAGGGGTTCCCAATCGGTCAGGTTGTCGATGTTGGCAACATCCCAGCTAAAGCAGACGCCGTAACGACCGGCCTTGCCTTTAGAAACATAGGTGGACCATTCCTGCGTAAAGCATTCGGGGTCAATGAGGTTTTCAGAATACAGCTTGTGCAGCCAGTCAAGACCTTCACGGTAGCCCTGCTGAGTGGCCGCGCAGATAACCTTCAGGTCATCCGTGACGGCAATATGGCGGTCCTTATCGGCATCACCATAGCCCTCACCAAAGCCGTTGATCAGGATGCTGGGATCCTGGTCACCGTTGTTGACAATGCAGGACATCGGGATGATATCACCCTCAATGCCAAACTCGCTCTTGATGGCATCTGCGTTGTCGCGGAAAGCGATCAGTACCTGCTCAAATTCATCTACCGTCGTCGGCATCTCCAGACCCAGGAAATCCAGCCACTTCTTGTTGATGAAGCTCATATTTCCCACCGTTTGGATCGCCGTCTTTTCAGAGCCCAGCTGCTCGATCCACGGCAACGCCCAGATATGTCCCTCGGAATCTGTACACATGGTACGGTACTCCGGGTACATCTCAAAAACCTTCTTGAGATTGGGCATATTGTTGTCGATGTAGTCCTCCAGATTGACAATAACGCCCTGATCTGCGTAGCGCAGCAGGTCACTGTCGCTGAAATCTGCCGTAAAGACAAAATCCGTCAGAGTGCTGGGGTTGGACATATTCAGGGTGATTTTATCGCTCCACTGGTCAGCCTGAATAGCCGTCCAGTCGATATGTACATTGGTGGCTTCCTCAAGACGTTTGAAAATGGTACGGTTGTTCGGATCGGATTCACTGCCGACCGGATAGCTTGTCATACCGGTAAAGGTTACCTGCTCCGCCAGAGGAAACGAAACGGTACCGGTAACATCTACATTGGCACCCGAATCTTTTCCGCCTCCGGCACCGCCGCCGCAGGCGGCCAGCATCATAACAGCGCTCGCCAAGGCGCCCATTTTGAGGAAATTGCAGCGTGAAATCAATTTTTTCATTGCGTTTTTCTCCTTTTTTAATATTGCGGCCGGGAAATCCCGGTCTAGTTTTCCTAATGATCAGCCCTTGACGGAGCCCGCCATAATGCCTGCATCAAAATACTTTTGGAAGAAGGGATACATGACCAGCAGCGGCAGGCTGGAAATGATAATGGTTGCATACTTGAGCAACTCTGCCATTTTTGCGCGTTCAGCCGTGCTTTGAATATCGGCAATCATACCGGATTCGGGCTGGCTTTGGATCAGGATAGAGCGCAGCACCAACTGCAGGGGCTGTTTGGAGGCACTGTTCAGGTAGATCATCGCGTCAAAATAGCTGTTCCACATAGCGACAAACTGCCAAAGAGCAAGCACCGCCACTACCGGCATACAAACCGGCAGCAAGATATTAAAGAAGTAGCGCATTTCGCTGGCACCATCCACATCGGCTGCCTCACGAAGCTCACGCGGGATCCCCTGATAGTAGGTACGGGCAATGATCATATTCCAGACGCTGAATGCACCCGGCAGGATAACCGCCCACATGGAATCCAGCAGACCGATATTGTTGATGAGCAGGTAGGTAGGGATCAGACCGCCGTTGAAAAACATCGTGATAACGAATAAGGTGTTGAAAAATTTCTTTCCCTTGAAGTCCGGCAGCGACATCGGATAGGCTGCCAGCATCGTGACGGCAACGGAAATGACGGTAAATATAACCGAATAAAGAACAGCGTTTTTGAAGCCGACCCATATCTGTTTGTCCGAGATGACGCGCTCATAGGCATCCAGGCTCCATTTGCTGAAGTCAAAGGAAATGCCCTTGTTTTGCAATGTGACGGGATCCATGAACGAAGCGATCACAATGTAAACCATCGGCACAATAATGGCGATGAGAAACACAGCCAACAGTGCATAGCCGCAGTAGAGGATGGCTTTGTCTTGTTTGGTATAGATCTGCATTCCAGACTTTTTCTTAGACATAGCGGGCACCTCCTTACAAGCCTTGCCCATCGTTCATCTTGGCAACGACTTTGTTTACAGCGATAAGCAATATGACATTGATAACTGTGTTGAACAGACCGACTGCTGTTGAAAAGCTGTAATCACCGTCTAACAGACCTTTTTTATACACATAAGTGGCGATGATTTCTGCCGAATCCAGGTTCAGATCCGTTTGCAGTGCGTAGGCTTTTTCAAAGCCGATGCTCATAATGTTGCCTGCCTGCAGGATGAACTGAATCACGACCATATCCTTGATGGCGGGCCATTCAACGGTTCGTATTTGCTGAATCAGGTTCGCGCCGTCCAGCATGGCGGCTTCTTTCAGCTCCTGGCTGGCGTTGGAAAGCGCGGCTGTGTACATAATGGAGGACCAACCTGCGCCCTGCCAGATTCCGCTGATGATGTAAATCGGGCGGAAAGCCTCCGGCAATGTCATAAAGTTGATGCCGGTATGAAACAGCCCATTTACAGGACCTGTGACAGACAGCAGAACGCGCACGATACCGCACAGCACGATCACGGAAATAAAGTTGGGCATATACAGGACAAGCTGTACCTTCTGCTTGATCTTATTGCTTTTAATGCGGTTGAGCAGGAAGGCCAACAAAATCGGAATGGGGAAGCCCCACAGCAAGCCATAGACGCTCAGTTTCAAGGTGTTGATCAAATACCGCATGAAATCCGGCGAGGACAGGAACCGCGTAAAGTTCTTGAACCCGACCCATTCGCTGCCCCAGATGCCCTTGAACGGGTTGTATTTTTGGAAGGCGATCAGTACGCCGCCCATAGGAATGTAGCGGAATACAAGGGTCAGCAATACAGCCGGCATCAGAAATAGCAGGTAGAGCTGCCAATGACGCTTAATGTACACCCATGTATTATGCAGTTTACGGTCAACCGCCATGACCGCGCTTTGGGGTGCAACTGACTTTGGTTTCATGAATCATTCTCCTCCTTTTTGATTTCATTGTACCGTTTCTTCTTTGTTTTACATTTGCACAACATGTTCTGCTCAGACCCCCTTGAATGGTGCATTTGTAAAACCCTGTGATTTATTTATACCATCACCAATCGCAAAAGTCAATGGCGTTTTCCTCGTTTTTAAGCGAATTACGGTACATTCGTGCAGCTGCACAAAAACCAGTGCGCGCGAATGTGCAATATGCTGATTTACGTTTTTACATTTGACTAATTTGTGCATATGCACTATACTGGTATCAGAAACACAGGAATTTCCCGGACGGAGATACCTACAGACAGAATATATTTATTAAAGTACATTTCTTACTTATAGCGTGTACAGAATCGAGGCAGACCATGTCTACCAAAGTCACCATTCAGGATATTGCCAACGAGCTTCAGCTCTCCCGCAATACGGTTTCCAAGGCTATCAATAACACCGGCGTTCTGGCCGATGCAACACGGGAGAAGATCCTGCGCAAGGCTGCCGAAATGGGATACAAGCAATTTCCCTACCTTCCGGTATTTGATGGGAAAAGCAACGCTGGGGATGCTTCCATTCTCCCCGTCGATAAGCGGGAAATTGCCATACTGACAACCCGTTTTTTGAATAACTCCCATTTTGCCGCAATGATGTTGGATCGCTTTCAATCAGAACTTCAGCATCTTCACGCCTGTATGACGATCCACCGCATTTCGCCCGCTGAGCTGGCTGCAAAGGAGCTGCCGTCTTCCTTAAATACAGAGCACACGGCAGGCATCATCTGCTTTGAAGTATTTGACTATGATTACGCCCAGATGCTTTGTACGCTGGGCATTCCGCTTCTTTTTGTGGACACACCCGTGATGGAAATGCGCCCTCCGCTGCAGGCTGATCGGCTGTATATGGAAAACCGTATCGAGATTCAGAACATGATGGCGCAGATGGCACAGCGCGGACGAAAACGTATCGCCTTTGCCGGGGATAAAGAGCACTGCCAGTCTTTTCATGAACGTTACCTGGCTTACAAAGATGCAGCCGAGCATTTTGGTATGGCAACCGACTGGCCGACCTGCGCAACGCAAAAAGCACAGCCAAACTATTCGGAGTATCTGTATCAGTCGCTGCGCGGTTGCCCGACCATGCCGGACGCTTTTATCTGCGCCAATGATTTTATAGCAATGGATCTTATCAACGCCTTGCATCGGCTTGGCTATTCCGTTCCGGATGACATCTGGATTTGCGGATTTGATGACAGCCAAGAGGCATCGTATTTTTCACCTCGGCTGACATCCATTCATATTCACGGGCAAATCATGGGGTATGCCGCCGCCAATCTGCTTATGACCCGTATTGAGGAGCCCTCGCTGAATTATCGGACTGTTTATACGGAAACGAATCTGATCCTGCGTGAATCCACAGGAGATTGAGAGGTACAGTATGCGTGACCTGTGGGACAAGCCGTGGTTTTCTGTGCTGACAAAGCTGACATACAGCGCCTATCTGAACATTTTGTGGCTTATATGCAGCCTGCCGATTTTTACGATTGGCGCCTCCACTACGGCGCTGTTTTACTGCACATTGAAAATGGCTGAGGATCGTGATGAGGGGCTTACCCGTATGTTCTTCCGTGCGTTTCGCAGCAATTTCAAGCCTGCCACAAAGCTGTGGCTTATCCTGCTGGCACTTGGCTGCTTTTTGGGCGTCGATGGCTTCGTGTTGAGCCGCCTTTGGAACACCAGTGCATTCTGGACGATTTTGACAGCGCTGGTGATCGGTGCTGCCGTGCTGTACGCCATTGTACTGCTCTACGCCTTTCCCCTGCTGGCACGTTTTGAAAATACGACGCTTGGCATTTTAAGGACCTCCTTTGCCGTCGGAGTTCGCTATTTGTTCTGCACCCTGCTGATGGCGTTCATCTACGCTGTCATGGGGTGGATTACAGTTTGCGTATTCGCGCCCGCCTTTCTTTTGGGAATGGGCTTGTGTGCCATGCTATGTTCTTTCCTCCTGGTAAAAATCATTCATCTTATCGGCGGAGATCCCGATGCGGCAGATGAGGAATCGCACGATGAAGAGCGCTGATCTTGCCACCCTGCGCGCTCTGCATGGGCGCAAAAGATGGGAGCACATTTGGGCATACTACAAACTCCCCATCATAGGAATTTTAATCGTTTTGTACATTTTCGGATATGCCGCTTATCGGCATTTCACCAAAAAAGAAGCTGTGCTGTACGTTAGCCTTGTGAACATTTCAGCCGGTTCTGATTTGACCGGGCAGCTTACTGACGGCTTTGCCCAAGATGCGCATCTGACAAAAAAGCAGCAGGTCAATCTGCTGACCGGGCTGATTATAAATGAAACTGCCAATGTCGATGAACAATATGTCTATGCCTCTGAGCTGAAGCTGCTGGCTGCTGTCAGCGCACAGCAATTAGATGTTATTCTAATGGACACCGCTGCGCGAGATCAACTGCAAGACGAAGAGTATTTTCTTGACCTGCGTACACTGGATGCAGATTTCAGCAGCTTGGATGAATTGTCTGCCGATGGCGTAACGCTGGATATTTCCGACACGCCCCTCATAGCACAAGCCGGTTTCGAGGAATCCGTTTACCTCGGTGTCATTGCAAATGCACCGCACCCGGAGCGCGCAGCTGCCTATATTCGTTATCTTTTGAAGTAGTAAAGCTGCTTCTTTTTGTTCGATACATTCAGCAAGGAGAGATACACATGGATATTGTAACGATTGGTGAAGTTTTGATCGACCTGACCCAGACCGGCAGGGATGAACGCGGCATTCCGCAGTTTGCGGCAAACCCCGGCGGCGCCCCCGCCAATCTGGCGGTTGCCGCCGCCAAGTTGGGCGCACAGACTACCTTTATCGGCAAGGTGGGCGAGGATGCCTTTGGCCGCTATCTGACCGAGGTTTTGCAGGAAAACAAGGTAGACACCCGCTATATGGTCACCGATGCCGACCACCCCACCACCATGGCCGTTGTTTCGGTGGATGCTGCCGGCGAACGGGATTTCAGCTTCTACCGCAGTGCCAACGCCGATGTGATGCTGTGCAAAGAGGACATTCCGGAGGAAGCCCTGAAAGCAGCCAAAATCGTGCATTTCGGCTCGGTCAGTCTGACCGCCGACCCCGCCCGCACCGCCACGCTGGACGCTGCTGCCCGCGCCAAAAAGCTGGGGGCAATCATCACCTACGACCCCAACTACCGCGCCAACCTTTGGCACAGCGAGGAAGAAGCGATTGCACAAATGAAAGCTCCCCTGCCGCTGGTGGATATTCTGAAGGTTTCGGACGAGGAGCTGCCCCTGCTGACCGGCACCACCGACTGCGAAAACGGCACGGCGCAGCTGGCACAAAACGGCATTCGGCTGATTTTTGTCACCTTGGGTGCAAACGGTGTGTTCTACCGCTTTGGAGAGAAAACCGGTCATGTAGCCGGTGTTCCCTGCAAGGTGGGCGACACCAACGGTGCAGGCGACACCTTCTTTGGGGCAGCGCTGTCCAAGCTGTGCAAGGAGGATTTGAACTCCCTGACGGCGGACAAATTGGAAGGCATTCTGGCTTTTGCCAACAAGGCGGCCAGCATCACCACCAGCCGCCGCGGTGCCATCCCCGCCATGCCCACCCTGACAGAAGTGGAGGGCTGACCCATGGCGCAGGAATTTTCCGCACGATTTGCCCGCCATAAGGACGAGCTGGAATGGCTGTTCATGGAATTGTACAACAACCGGGAAGGGTTGGAGGTTCTGGAACGGGAGATGGCAGACGCCTACGACGCCCGCAGCGCCGAGCTGAAGGCGCTGGACAAAGCCCGTGCCGCCGACCCGAACTGGTACAAGCGGGGCAATATGTTCGGCATGACGATGTACACCGACCTGTTTGCCGGAAATTTGAAAGAATTGGCAAAGAAGCTGCCCTATTTCAAGGAGCAAAAGCTGACCTATCTGCACCTGATGCCTTTACTGCAGATGCCCCACCCGCACAACGATGGCGGCTATGCGGTGGAGGATTTCGATACCGTAGACCCGGCTCTCGGCACGAATAAAGACCTCGAAAATCTGACCCGCGAACTGCGCAAGGCCGGCATCAGCCTGTGTCTGGATTTTGTTATGAACCACACCGCCAGCACCCACCGCTGGGCCATGGCGGCCAAGGCGGGCGACCCGTGGTTTCAAGCCTACTACCACCTGTTTGATGACCGCACCATCCCGGACCGATACGAGCAGACCGTGCCGCAGGTATTTCCCAACACCGCGCCCGGCAACTTTACCTGGTGCGAGGAGATGCACAAGTGGGTGCTGACCACCTTCCACGACTACCAGTGGGATCTGAACTACGCAAACCCGGCGGTGTTCGTGGACATGACCAAAAGTATTCTGCATCTGGCAAATCTGGGTGTGGAGGTGTTCCGCATTGACGCTGTGCCTTACATTTGGAAGCAGCTTGGCACGACCTGCCGCAATTTACCGCAGGTACATACCATTGTGCGGATGCTGCGCATGGTGCTGGAATGTGTCTGCCCCGCGGTCATCCTCAAGGGCGAAGTGGTCATGGCGCCCAAGGAGCTGGCGGCGTACTTTGGCACACCCGAAAAGCCGGAATGTCACATGCTTTACAATGTGTCCACCATGGTCAACCTGTGGGCTGCCTTGGCAAGCCGTGACACCCGCCTGCTGAAGGCACAGCTGGACGCCCTGCACGCCCTGCCGGGCAACTGCTGGTTTGTAAACTATCTGCGCTGCCACGATGATATCGGCTGGGGTCTGGATGAAGCGGCAGAGAAACGTTTTGATATTGACCCCCAAAAGCACAAGGAGTATCTCTACCATTTTTATGCGGGCGATTTCCCCGGAAGCTGGGCAAAGGGCGAGCTGTACAACTACGACCCCGCCACCGGCGATGCCCGCAGCTGCGGCACCACCGCCAGCCTGTGCGGCGTGGAGCAGGCGCTGGAATCGGGCGATGTGATCGCGCTGGACTACGCGGTCCGCCGCGACCTGATGCTGCATAGCGTCATGGCATTTTTGCAGGGATTTCCGATGCTGAACTCCGGCGACGAGATTGCCCAGCTCAACGGCTGGGATTATAAGTCCGACCCCAATCGGGCAGACGACAGCCGCAACCTGCACCGCAGTGCGTTTAACTGGGAAAACGCAAAACAGCGCACCCGAAAGGGTACGCTGCCGAACAAGCTGTGGCAGGGCATGGAAGAACTGCGCAAAATGCGAGCAGACGAGTGCTTTGCCCCGGATGCGTGGGTAACCACATGGGACACCCACAACCCCGGCGTCCTGGCACTGGTACGCAAGCGCGGCGAGGAAACGCTGGTGGGGCTGTTCAACTTTACCGAGTACCCGGCAGGGGCCAGCCTTGACGCATTAGGCGGAAATTACCGCACTGCCGATGGTCAGTCCGTCTGGCTGGCGGATGTCGAACTGGAACCCTATCAGGCACTGCTCGTGAAGAATGTATAAATCTGGAGGCAGACATATATCCCCGTTCGGCTACGCCATCCATGCAGGTGGTTATGAAATGATTGTCAGGCAGGTTTACGTTTATGCCTTCAGAATTGGTCTAATTAGAAGTTCTCTTCCTTTTCGTGTTGTATCGTTATTCTGTGCAACCCATTTGCATGCACTTTCCGGCGAGAAAAAAGAGCCTGGAGAACCTTACCGATTTGGTAAGGCCCTCCGGGCTCTTTTTACTCCAGTCATTATCAGTCGGTCAATATGCTAATTGCCTACGAGACGTTCACAATTCACGGCGACAATCCAACTATGACGGATTTCATCAGCAGGGCTTGCTCATCATCCAAAACTGCAATCAGTTGTCTGCGGCGCTCGTAAAGTGATATTCTCTCCATCACTTCCCGCTTTCAGGGAAGATGATTTTGTTGACAAAGAAGAAAATGACCATAGACACGCCGCCGTTCAAAACCGTCGTGCCGATGTTATAAATAAAGTCCGGCACCAGCAGCCCGGCTACGGCAACCCATACGCAGTTGATGGAGTTGACGATGCAGGTGATGACGCAGAAAGCCAGCACATACCACGCGATCTGCTTGCCTAAATTGCCCTTACTGCGGAACACGAAATTGCGCTGGATCGGGAAGTTGATACATTCACCAATCACCATAGCAATCATGTAAGCGCAAAAGTACGGCAGCCCGCCGTGGGCGGCATCGTAGCCGAGGATGTTCCACTTGAAGGTTTCCCCAAACAGGGTCACATCCACGCCGGGCCAGCCGAAATCCACCACCGGCAGACTGCTGAACGCAGCGGGCAGAAATTGCAGCAGCAGATACTTGAACACGGTAATCAGGTTTGACACGATGACGAACAGACCGCCCTCGCGCACCCACTTGGCTGCGGCGGGGTGTTTAGCCGCAAAATTATTCCAAAACTGCATAATGCAACCTCCATCAAGCGCCGCGCAGACGTTTTTCCATCTGCGCATTCAGCACCACATTCTTAATTGCTTCATAAATCACCCGCACAAGACCCAGGATCCAGAAGCCCTGCAATTCCATGACAATGCCGTCCACCATGCCCATGCTGATGGCGCCGTTCGTCATCTTTGCCAGGGCGCGAAGGGGCATATTGTACTGGAACAAGATGTTCAGATCCGGCTTGCCACGTTTATAGCTGGCATCCAGCAGGATCGTCAGCACAAGCCAGACAAGCCAGCCCAGCGGGCTGCGTGCGTGGTTCAGTTCGCCCAAGGTCAGATTGCGGTCAATTTTGGTTTTGCCATTCGGGATGGGATGCCCCAGCAGCTTTTCAAAGTCTGCATCGGAAACGTGCAGCACATCGCCCTTATAATAGCAATCCAGGTCCACATCTTCATACGGATGCACGGTAGCCGTTCCATGCACGGAGATTTTCTCGCACAGCCGGATGTCCTCCACGCTTGCGCCGACAAGCAGCTCGTACTCGCCGCCCTCGATTTCCCAGCGGTTAGCCTTGACATTCCAGAAACGGAACGCCTTATCGTCCAGCGTAATGGTGATGCGCTGTTTCTCACCGGGGGCAAGCGTTACGCGGGCAAAGCCTTTCAGTTCCTTAGCAGGGCGGAAAAGCTCACTGTTCTTTTTAGCAACATACAGCTGCACGATTTCCGTGCCTGCCACGCTGCCGGTGTTCGTTACGGTAAGGCTGACCCACTGTTCATCGGCAGCCATATCGCTGTACGCAAACGTCGTGTAGCTCATGCCATAGCCAAACGGGAAGCGCACAGCTTTTTCCGCCGTGGTAAAGTAGCGGTAGCCGATGTACAGCCCCTCGCGGTACTCCACAGTCTTGCGGCGGGTGGCAAAGTCGGCGGCGCTGGGGACGTCGGCGTAGGCCAACGGCCATGTTTCTGCCAGCTTGCCACAGGGGTTGACCTTGCCGGTCAGTGCATCCGCAACGGCTCCCGCCCCCGCCTGACCGCCTAAGGCGGCGTACAACAGGGCTTGGCAGTTGTCCAGCCACGGCGTTTCGACTACGCTGCCGCTGTACAATACCACGACAATTTTCGGGTTGACAGCCGCCACAGCCTGCAGCAGATCCAACTGATTTTGCGCAAGGCGCAGATTGCTGCGGTCAAGACCCTCACTCTCGGCGATTTCATCCAGACCCATGCACAAAATAACTGTATCCGCCTGTGTCGCCAGTTCGCAGGCAGATTTCTGCAAAGCAGCATCCAGCTTACCGTGGCGGTCAAAGCCCTGCTGATACCCGATGACGTTCAATTCGGAGTCGATCAGCTTATCCAGCAGCACATCCACCTGTGTCGAGTTCACCATGCTGGAGCCTGCGCCCTGGTAGCGCGGATTCTTGGCAAAGTCGCCGATGACAGCCACCTTGCTACCCGCCGCCAACGGCAGCAAAGAGCCCTCGTTTTTCAGCAGCACAAGGCTTTCCGCGGCGGCGCGGCGGGCAAGCGCATGATGGGCTGCCGCATCAAACTCGCGCGGGGCTGCGTCCAGCGCAGCCTTGGTATCAAACACCAGCGGCAGCAACTCTGACAAGCGGGCGTCGATGTCGGATTCAGAGATTTTCCCGCTTTCCACCGCCGCCAGCAGCTCGCGCACGCTGTCCCCGCCGGGCGCAGGCATTTCCAGCGTGGAGCCGTTTTTCACACCCAGCGCGTGGTCGTTGCTTCCGCCCCAGTCGGTGATGACCGCGCCGTCAAAGCCCCACTCACCGCGCAAAATCTCCATGAGCAGGTGCTTATTCTCGTTGGCATACGTACCGTTCACAAGATTGTACGACGACATAATGCTGCGGGGATGCCCCTCTTTGACGGCAATTTCAAACCCGGTCAGGTAGATTTCCCGCAGGGTGCGCTCGTCCACGATGGAATCCGAAGCCATACGCCGCGTTTCCTGACTGTTGACGGCAAAGTGCTTCGGGCAGGCAGCTACGCCCTTGGACTGGATGCCGCGAATATATCCCGCCGCCAGCTTGCCCGCGAGATACGGGTCCTCGGAGAAATACTCAAAGCTGCGCCCGCACAGCGGGTTGCGCTTCATGTTAAGCCCCGGTCCCAACACCACCGACACTTCCTGCGCAGCGGCTTCCTCGCCCAAGGCTGCGCCGATTTCCTCGCCCAGCGCGGCATCCCAGCTGTTTGCAACAGCCGACGCCGTGGGAAAGCAGGTGGCGGGAACACTGGGGTTCAGCCCCAAGTGGTCGCTCTCCCCCGCCTGCTTGCGCAAGCCGTGGGGACCGTCCGACAGCCAGATCTGCGGGATGCCGTGTTCGGGCATACCCCGCGTTTTGAAGGTTTCCGCGCCGGAAAGCAGTGCGCATTTTTCTTCCAAGGTCAATTTTTTCAGCAAAAGTTCTGTATTTTGCATATATCTTTCCCTTCTCATAAGAAAAGCCGCATCCAACGCCTGCAAGCAGACATCAGACGCGGCTTTCATTCAGCAAGTACCGTTAGGGCAATACCGCATAATTCTAAGTGCCGATACGGCGAGCGAGGTGCGGCAGATGCTAAGCCAAAAGCGCAGATAATACTTTGTGTATTATCGAGCATTTTGGCAACGCAGATGCCGTGCCGCAGCCGCCGGAGCGGTGCTTAAGCCGTAAGGCGGGAATTGTGCGGTATTGCCTTAGGTTTTATCAGGGGCAATGGACGCTTACTCTGCCGCCAGCGTGACCACAGCCTCGTTGATGGAGTAGGTGGTGCTGGAGCCCCAGCCGGAAACGATTTCGTCGTGGGCGGGGATGGTCAGCTGCTTGCTGCCGTCCTCACCCTCGGTGATGGGCACCGTCAGGGCATCGCTGCCGTTCAGGGTCATGGTAAGGGCATCGTCCTGCGCATCCACCAGCGTGCCGGTGATGGAGGCAGAGCCGTCGGCGGCAGTCAGCGTGCAGACCTTGTGGGAGTAATCCACCAGCAGCACGGCATCCGTTGCGGTAGGCGTTTCGCCCTGCACCAGCTCATAGCTGCCCGTGTACTGCTCGGTGACCAGTTCCTCGACCTGCACTTCAAACGTAGCGGTTGCACCCAGGAAGGAGGCCGTCACGGTCTTGGTGCCTACGGTGTCGCTGTCGTAACCGGTGAAGGTCAAGCGACCGCCCCAGATGGACTCTTCCGCACCGTTGGCGCGGGTAGCCGTGACAACCAGCTCGCCCGGGTTGAAGGTGTCGCCCGTGTAGAAGGTGCGCAGGTTGGAGGCATCGATCGTCAGGCTCTTGGCAGGGGCATAGGGCTGACCGTAGATGTTGATGTTGCGGGTGAACGCACCGCCCATAACGCCATAGCTCAGGCTGGCTTCCATGCTGTATGCGCCGTGGTCGGTGTCAAAGACGAAGATATCCGCATCTGCGCCGCCCTCCACATTGGTGGGGCGCACAGTGCCGTCAGCGTCCTGGTTGCCCAGCAGATGAATGACGAAGTTCTTCTCGCCGTTTTCATCGTAGTTGTACCAGTAGCCGTAAACATGGGAGATAGAGTCGCCGCCCACGGAGGTGTTGGGACCGCTGAAGGAACCCCACATCGAACCGTCGGTGTAGCAGTACATATCCAGACAGGCCGGATCCACGATGGTGCTGAAGCCCTCGGTGTACTGACCCTCGAAGAAGTAGGCAACTTCCCCGTTCGGCTCCTTGGCTTCCCAGGTTTCCTGCGGGATGGCAACCAGGTCATCCAGCGTCTTGGAGGTGAACTCGTTGTCGCTGTAGTTCATAACGGGACCCTCGGCAGAGGTCTGCGCCGCATCGGGGGCAACCTCCGCATTGTCGGCCGAGGGCAGGCTGCTGCTCTGCAGGGAGAAACCGCCCACGCAGACCGCAGCGACCACGACCACCGCACCGGCGGCAGCAAACTGTTTGCCGGTGGCTTTTGCCTCGCCGGTTTTCGTCTGCTTGCAGAAGCAGGCAATCACGCTGAGCAGGCAGGCAATGAACGTGCCGACCATATAGAACACGCACAGACCGGCGTTGCCGCCCGCAAAGGTGACATGGTTGATGACGTCGGCAAAGACGAAATACAACTGCACAACAACAAGATACAGGGCAATGTTATAAATGACCGCCTGAATCAGCGCACTGAACGGAACGGAAACAAAGAAGAAAACGAGCGAAGCGGCAGCACCGACCAGCAGCACCACGCCGGCCATCGTGCCGGAGTGACCCAGAGGGGCGGCCGTGGCCTGTGTGAGCAGGAATACAATGCCGGTGATCAGCGCGACCAGCGCTGCGGCAAGGCAGAACCAGCTGCCCAGCCCTTTATTTTTCAAGCCTTTATTCATCAGGTTCCACCTCCATCAATTCTTTTTGGCGGCACGATTCTTCCGCTTTTCCTCGGAGAAAACGTCCGTGTAGGTATGCAGCACATACATCGCGACAGCGGCAACGGCCAGTGCGCAGAACACAACATCGAGGGCGCGCAGGGTCGTCTGCCACCACGGGGCTGCGTCGGAAACGACAACGTCCTCCGCGCCGGAGCCGCCCATAGAGGACTGCAGCATGATGTAGTACAGATAATGGTTGGAGTCGATGACCTTCTGCAGCAGGTCGCCGTCATCGGTGCTGGTGATCAGCTTCTCGATTTCGTTCGGGCGGGCGGTATCCAGGCAGAAGATGTTGTTGCCCGCCATCAGCATTTCGGGGGCGGAGGAATACTCGGACGCAGTCAGCGCATCGTCGATGATGTAGCCGCCGTAGTTCCACTCGTCACGCAGGATGTGCTGAATGCCCTGGTTGGCGGCAGCGTACATAACGCCGATACGGTTGTAAGCGGTCATAACGCCGAGAGAATCGCCCTCAGCCAGAGAACCCTCAAAGGCGCGCATATAGATCTCACGGATGGACTGCTCGTTCGCAAAGGTGGAGATGCCCTGACGACCGGCTTCCTGCTCGTTCAGGAAGAAGTGCTTGACCGTACCGATCAGACCCTTGTTGCGCATACCGTGGGAAACGGCCTTGGCAGCATAGTAGCTGAGAACGCCGTCCTCGGAGAAATACTCCGAGGTACGACCGGAGTAGGGAGAACGCAGGGTGTCCGCGCCGGGCGCGTAGGCGATGGGGATGGACGCATACAGCGCATCCTCGCCGTACATCTCGCCAAAGCGGGTCTGCACATCGTGGTTCCAGGTTGCGCCGACGATGGGCAGCGTAGCCCAGCCGGTGCAGTTGCGGCGGTCGCCATACTTAAACTGACCATTCATGCCCTCGGGACCATCGACGATGGTGCAGCCGGGCTTGTTGACAGCCTTGACAGCCTTGATGCCCTTGGAGTCGCCCATGTTGATGAGCAGATCGCTCAGCGTCAGCTGAGAAAGGAAGTCGTTCCACTTCGGGTCGTCGAAGGCGACGCCGATCATATCGCTGAAGTTGATCTTCTCATCCAGCTCCACGCCGAGATTGAAGTCGGAAACGCTCTTGGCATCGGCTGCCTTGACGTAGGTCTGCATATTCAGACCGTTGTACAGCTTATCGTTGACCGTCAGGGTCTCCAGCGTGGTGGGGTAGGTCGTATCCCACGCGCTGCGGGACAGGTAGGTGATTTTTTCGTCGTCGTTCGCCCAGTAGTTCACATCGGCGTCGTCGAAGGTGTTCGTGACTTCCACATCGCTGTTGTAGCGGGAGTTGCGGTACTTCTGGGTATCGACCTCGGTGTTGGGGGCAGTCCAAGTGGCCACGGCGGCGGTGTTGCCGGTGACGACATTGCCGTCCTGATCGATCAGCTTGCCCGCAACGGCGTCACCGCACTTGGCGGCCAGCACATTGTTCAACGCCTCATGTGCGCCGTTGCCGACGGCGAAGTAGTAATCGCCCGCATCGAGGATGTAGCCCTTCGCGCCGTTGGCGTCATAGGACGCGAGGAAGTAGCCGGGCACATCGACCGTGACAGTCTCGGATGCACCTGCGGCCACGTCGATTTTGTCATAGCCCAGCAGCTGGATCGAGGACTTTTCGACGTTGTTCTGCTTGTCGTAGTCGGTGTAGGGGGACTGTCCGTACAGCTCCACCGTAGCCTTGCCGTCCCTGTCGCCGGTGTTGCTCACCGTGACGGTCGCCGTGAAGGTGTCGGTGTCGCTGTTGTAGTCCAGCTTGTCAAGGCTGTAGTCATAGTTCGTGTAGGACAGACCGTAGCCGAAGGGGAAGCAGACCTCCTCGGCGTAGTTCCAGCCGTCGGTCGAGGCTTTGGTGCCAACCGCGGAATCGGCGTTGCCCTGGCCGAGGATGGTGTCCTCGTAGCGGGTCTCGTAGTAGCGGTAGCCGACGTAGATGCCCTCGTTATAGCTGACAAAGCTGTCGCCTGCCGCGCGGGGCGTTTTGCTGCCGTAGTTGTAGGCGTGCAGACCGAAGTTCTCGGCGCTGGGCGCGGACAGGGAGTTGGCGGCAAAGGTGGCGGTGGTGTGACCGGAGGGGTTGACCTCACCGGTCACAACGCGGATGGCGCCGGGCATACCGTAGAAGCCGGGGTTGCCGACCCACAGCACAGCGTCAACATTGTACTCGTCCAGCCAGTCCATCTCCATCGCAAAGACGGAGTTCAGCAGGACGACGGTTTTCTTGAATTTGCCGGAATCCTTGATTTTCTGGAAGATCGCTTTCTCGTTGTCGTCCAGCTCCAGCATACGCTTGCCCTCGTCGTTGACCATCGCAAGGTCGTTGCCCTCGGTGGCAAAGCGGGACAGCGTAACAAACGCGACATCGCCGTAGGACGCAAACGAGTCGGTGACGCTGCCGGTGAACAGCGCCGGGTCATATTCGCCCACGCTGGAAACGCTTCTTGCTTTCGGCGCTTCGGCGGAAGCGTAGGCGTCCAGCACGGTTTGGTTCACGTTGAAGCCGGCATCCTGCAGGGCGTCAACGGGGGTTTTCTGGTAATCCGGGTTTGTGGAGGAACCGCCTGCCGTGCTGCGGAACACCGGGTCGATGCTGCCGCGGCCAAAGACCGTGACGTTGCGCTCAGACTCGGAAAGCGGCAGGGCATTGTTGCGGTTGTAGAGCAGCACGCTGCCCTCTTCTTCTTCCTGCTCACAGAACTGATAAGCGGCTTCGATGTACTTTTCGTAGCTTGCGTCAGACAGGGTGCCGTCAGCGGAGAACTCCGTGCCGCCGTAAGATGCGCCAGCGCCTTCGATGCCGAGTGCATGGTTGACTTCGCCTTCCTGCTGGAACGCAATAGTCGTTCCGGTCAGGACAAGGTTGGCCACCAGCACAGCCGCGCCGGACAAGCCCAGCCAACGGCGGGACTTGCTTGAGGTTTCCTTTTGTGCCATAGGTTTTTCTCCTTCCTAAACTGTCACAGATGAATGATACGATGCGCTTGCTGCCAAGGGCTGCGCACTTCCCCTTTTGCAGAAACCTTTCATATCTTTTTCACAAAGCTATCATAAAGGGAAGCGTTGACCGGGTCAATGGAGTTGGCGCAAACGTCAAAAAACACGGCACAAATGACAAAGAAGAAAAGCGACCTCCTTTCGGCAGCCGCTTTTGGGTTATGCAGTTTCTTTTTGGCTTTTCCCGCAGGGGAAGGTGACAACTAAGTAAAAAATCGAGTCCTCCACAAAGCAGTCTGCCGTGCCGCCGTACAGCTCGGCAATGCTTTTGATGCTTTTTATGCCGTAGCCATGCTCCTCGGTATCCTGTTTGGTTGTGACGATAGCGCCGTCCCGCAGCGTCGGCGGTGCGGGGGTGTAGTTCTGCACGCGGATGACCGCCATGTCACGGCAGCGGCTTATGTCCAGTGTGATGACCCGCTTAGACGCATCGCTTACCTGCGTCAGACACTCAATGGCATTGTCCAGCGCATTGCCCAGCAGGGAGTAAATGTGGTAGTGCTTCATATTCTCCAGACAACTGCCGTCTGCCGAGCAGACCAGTTGAATCCCTGCCCGCCCGCAGAGTGCCGACTTTTGGGTCAGTGTGATGTCCAGCGCCTTATTCCCGGTGAGATAGCGCAGGTTCAGGTTGTCCATCTCTTCTTCCAGACGGGCGCGTTCCTCATCTGTGGCGCGGGAATACTGCTGTTTCAGGTCATGGTAGCGGATGTTGATTTTTTCCATGTCTTTTTTTGCCTGCTCATACTGCTGCTTGTCACATTCCAGCAGCTGCGCCAGCGTTTCATTCTCTTGTTCCAGACTCTTGATGCTGCAATTTGAAAATTCCAACGCCAGAATCGTGATGGCAAACAGGATGCAGAACGCATTCAGCGCCAGATAGGCGGTCAGGTAGGACTCTGCGCTGCTGTCCAGAACATCCTCCAGCACAACACTCAGGTAGACCGCGGCAATCAGGAAAAAGCCGGAGTAAAGCACGGTCTTGACATTGTCAAACAGCAGGCGCCCGCGCCGGATGCGCAAGGTGAACAGCAGGTAGATGACCAGGCAGACCACAAGGGTACTGAAAAGCAGAATGACAAAGTGGGCGAGCCTGTCCAAGCGCCCATGCTGAATCCGCCAAATAATAGGCATATAGGCCAGCTTACTGGCAATGTGCTGCACCGCGTAGGCACAGGTTGTATAAAACAGGGCGTGCAGCGGGCTGCAGTCAAAGCTGAACCATATCAGACCAAACAGCAGCGTCGTATACAGCAGCAATTTTGCCCACTGCGGCAGGAATGTCAGGGTGTCCGTCAGCGCAAGAAAGCCCCATACACCCGCCGCCAGCCGCGGAACGAAGCTGCTGCGGCGCTGCCCCCACGGGACAAACAGGCAGGCGCATAGAATCATACCCAGCTGGACTTGCTGGATCAGTATCCAATTTATGACCGGCACGGGTCTTCCCACTCCTTTTTTGCCATATATCGGGAGAATGCCTCGGTGAAGGCGTCCTTGTAGGTGCGCCCGATGGGCAGTGCCGCCCCGCCGATATAGACATTCATACGGCTTACCGCCGTGATGCAGCGCAGGTTCACAAGATAACTGGCGCTGCATCGCACAAAGCCGTAGGGCGTCAGCTGCTCCGCGATTTCCTGCATCGAACCGCGGTTTTTGATGATCTCGGTCTTACCGTCCCCGCCGCACAGGTTGTACAGCAGGTCGTGCTGGCGCACCTCCACATAGGCGATTTCCGCTGCATCCAGCAGCCGCGTCACGGTGCCGTCCTTGACGACAATGTGCGGCGGCGCAGTCTTTTGACCGGCGCGCTTATGCAGCACCTTCAGCGCCCGCGTCAGATACATGTGGAAGGAGTACCACTGTATCGGCTTCACAATAAAGCCCAGCGCGCCGACGCTGTACCCATTCAGCGCGAATTGCTGCAAATTCGTGCAAAAAATGAGGATGACGTCTTGATCTGTCTCCCGGATTTTTTCGGCCAGTTCCATGCCGGACATCTGCGGCATATCAATGTCCAGATATAAAATGTCAAAATCACGGTCTTGCGCCGCCAGATAGACTGCCGCACAGTCGAACTCCTGTACGTTCAGTTCTGTGCCGTTCTCCGCGCCAAACCGCACCAGTGCCTGTTTCAGTTGGTCTCTTTCTTGTTTTTCATCGTCCACAATGCCGATTCGGATCATCGTGCGTTCCTCCCTCCGCGCAAGGATCTATACAAATATGATATACCCCCGAACGCAGCCGCGTCAACCTTTTACGAGCGAATCGTCCAATTTTTCCAAGATATTTTCGGGATGCTGTGTGCTGCGCATGGAAGATTCTTGACCGCTACGGTGGCAAAGGAATTAAAAAGCAGCAGATACATTGGCAAAATAACAGCACAGCCCCCGCCAGAAACTCATAGAGCTTGGCGGGGGCTGTACTATTTTAATCAGCCAATATTTAAATCAGGCCCATCAGGCTGGGCAGGCCCAGAGACAGAGCCGGGATGTAGGTGACGGCCAGCAGGGCGGCAACCAGTGCCACAAAGTAGGGGATCAGCTTGGACGTGACCTGCTCGATGGAGACATGGCCGATACCGCAGCCGACGAACAGAACCGAGCCGACCGGCGGGGTGATGTTGCCCAGGCACATATTGAAGATCAGCATAACGCCGAACTGGATCTCCGTCATGCCAAAGCTGGTGGCGATGGGCAGGAAGATCGGGGTGAAAATCAGGATGGCCGGGGTGATGTCCATGAACATGCCGATGACCAGCAGGATGATGTTCATGAGCAGGAAGATGATGTACTTGTTTTCAGTCAGGCTCATCAGGCCGTTGGAGATGGCTGCCGGGATGCCGGAGTAGGCCATAACGAAGGACATGGCGGAGGAGACAGAAATCAGGAACAGGATGATGCCGGACGTTTTGGCGGAGTTGAGCAGGATGCCAAGGAAACCTTTGAAGTCGATGCTCTTATAGACGATGGAAAGAATCAGGCAGTAGAGAACCGCGACACCTGCGCCCTCAGTGGCGGTGAAGATACCGGAGACGATGCCGCCGATGACAATGACGATCAGCAGCAGAGACGGCACGGCGTCCCAGACGGTCTTGGCAATGCTCTGGCTGTGGTCAATGCCGGTGGCTTTCATGCCGGCCTTTTTTGCGCCGATGAACGCAACGACCATGCAGCACAGGCCCATCAGGATGCCGGGAATGTAACCGGCCATGAACAGCGTGGAGATGGAGACACCGCCCGCGACGGTGGAGTAGACAATGAAGGCAGACGTCGGAGGGATCAGCAGACCGGTGGGGGCGGAGGCAATGTTGGCGGCGGCGGAGTAGGCGGGGTCGTAGCCGTTTTCTTCCTCAATGGGGCTGATGCAGCCGCCCATGGCGGATGCGGCAGCAACGGAGGAGCCGGACAGCGCGCCGAACAGCATGTTGCCCAGGATGTTGGCCTGCGCCATGGAGCCGGGGATCTTGCCGACGAACAGCTGGGCAAAGTTGACCAGGCGCTTGGCAATACCGCCGTTGTTCATGATGTTGCCGGCCAGAATGAACAGGGGCACAGCAAGCAGCGAGAAGCTCTCCACGCCGGAGTTCATCTTCTGCATCGTGATAAAGGTGATCTGGTCCCAGGACAGGGTGGACATGGCGGTCACGATAGACGACGCCACAATGCTGATGGAGATCGGCACGCCGAGGAACAGCAGCACGCCGAATACGGCGAACAGGATAACGGTGGTCATGGTGATACTCATTTGTCTGCACCCTCCTTGGATTCAACTTTTTCGCCGGTGATGTCCTCATAGATGTTGATGATCTGCGCCAGGACGATGAACACGCCGGAAACCGGGGCGATGGAGTAAACCAGGCTGCGGGGAATACCCAGCAGGGCCGAGAACTCGCGGCTGGCAGAGACAGCCAGCTTAAAGCCGCCGATAGTGAATACGAAGATGGCCATCAGCAGAATCAGACCATCGATGACCACCAGCAGGGCGGTGTGCGCCTTGCCGGTGAATTTGTCGCGGATGAGGGTCAGGGACATGTGCTCCCGGGTGGAGAAGGCGTAGGCCGCGCCGATAAAGCCGGTCCAGATCAGGCTGTAGCGGACAAGCTCCTCGGTGAAAGCCACGGGGCTGTTGAGGATATAGCGGGAGAAAACCTGAATCAGAACCAGCACCGTCATAAAGGTAAGCAGTACGGCGCAGGCAATGCTCAAAATTTTGTCCATCCAGAATTTGATGGCAGCAAAGGTGTTTTTCATGGCTTACTCCTCCCCTCTTGCGGCGTCGATGGTATCCAGCAGCGTCTTGACGCCGGGATACTCTTCTTCGTAGGCTTCGATCATGGGCTGGGTCGCCTCGCGGAAGGCCTCCTTATCGACATCGTAGACGAACTCCACGCCCATCGTCTCCTGTGCCTCCTTGACGGCCTCCTCGACTGCGGTGTCCCACATGACCTTGTGGGCATCGGTGGAATCGTGGGCGGCCTCCAGAATGATTTCCTGATCCTCGGGGCTGATGGTCTCCCAGACCTTCTCACTCATGATGAGGACGTCGGGGATCATGGCGTGCTGGTCCACCGAGTAGACCTTGCAGACCTCGCCGTGCTTGCCGGTGGTCAGGGCGGTCTCGTTGTTCTCGGTGCCGTCAATGATGCCGGTCTGCAGCGAGGTGTAAACGTCGCCGTAGGACATGGCGACGGGAATGCCGCCCAGATAGCTCATCATGTCGGTCTGGCTCTTCATATCCTGCACGCGGATCTTCAGGCCCTTCAGGTCGGCGGGCGTGCGGATGGCGCGATCCTTCGTGTAGAAGGAGCGTGCGCCGGAGGTGTAATAGGTCAGCGTGACAAAGCCGTCGTCACCGGTGGAGAGGAAGAAATCCTGCATCTCCTGCGAGTCCATGACATGGTAGAAGTCATCGGTATCGTTGAAGATATAGGGCAGGCCGAAGGTGTTGAAGGCATCATTGTAGGTAGCCAGACCGGGTGCAGAAACCTTGGTCATGGCGATAACGCCGGCCTGCAGCTGCTCAAGGTTCTCGTTTTCGCTGCCGAGCTGGCCGTTGGGGAAGATCTTGACCTGGATGCGGCCATCGGTCTTTTCAGCGACCTCGTCCGCGAACTGGGTCATGGCGATGTGGACAGTGTGGGTCTCGGACAGGCCGTGGGCCAGAGTCAGCACCAGCGGGTTCTCAGCGCTGTAGCCGGTGGAGTCGGCGGTGGTGCCGGACGCGCCGCAGCCGGTCATAACACCCAGACTGAGCGCAGCCGCAGCAGCCAATGCTGCGAATTTTTTGAACATGGTATTTCTCCTTCTTGTATGTATGCCGTTTTCCCCTTGGCCCCCTCTGAGAGGGGGCTGCCGCCGCAGCGGCTGAGGGAGAGAACCGTGCCATTACCCGAAATATTTCGGGCTGCGGCAAGGTTCAACCCCTCCGCCCCTACGGGGCACCTCCCCTGCCAGGGGAGGCAAGAAGCTGGGTTACATCCCGATCAAATCAAACTGTTCGAACGAGACAAGTACCTCGTGATCTTTCTTGGGGTTGGGGTACTTGATCTGGACGCTCTTGAGGCGCTGGCTGTAGTACCAGCCGCTCTCGGCCTCCTCAAACTTGCGGCGGTGCAGGAAGTGCGGCAGCTCTTTGCCGTCCACCTGCACATAGAACGGGGACTTCTCGCGGTGGATCATATCGAGGTACATACTCTCGACGGCGGTCTCGTAGCTGCCCTCATTCGTGAAGGTCACGACGGTCTTGACGCCTGCCTTGACGGCGATCTTCGTCTTGAGATACGCGCCCTTGCGGTAATCGTTCGTGTGGCCGTCATCCTCGTACAGCGTGAACTCGGAATCCACATCGGGGGCCATCAGGATGTCCAGCGCGGTGGTCTTTTCGGTCATCAGGTTGTGCAGCTTGTTGCCGCTCATCGGGAGAATGGCACCGCTGCGCACAAACAGCGGGATGCTGGCAATATCAACCGGCACCTCAATCGTCTGGCCGGGGGCGTACTCCTCGCGGGTGTAGAAGTCGTAGAACCGCTCGTTTTCGTTTTCGGTCATGGGCAGGTAGACCGGGCGGACGGTCTGGCCCTTTTCAACGACGTTCGCAACCAGCAGAGAATCACCGAACATGAAGTCCACGCCCTCATCGTAGGTGGCCGGGTCGTTCTGGAAAACGCTGAACGTCGGCTGCCAGATGGGCAGGCCGTTCTCATGTGCGCGCTCCATCAGGGAATACAGCGTCGGGCTGAGCTTATAGCGGAAGTCAATAGCGTCCTTGATGTACTGCTTTTTGTCGCTGTACATCCACGGCTCGGTGACGGTGTTGTCGGTGTTCGTGGAGTGGATGGAGAAGCGCGGCTGGAAGATGCCGTTCTGCACCCAGCGCACGAACAGTTCGCCCTCCGGCGCGGGGCCGAAGAAGCCGCCGATGTCGCAGCCGTGGTTGGACACGCCGCAGAGCGCCATGCCCAGAATCGTGGCGATGTTGTATTTCAGGGTATCCCAGTGGGTCAGGTTGTCACCGGCCCAGACCTGCGCATAGCGCTGGATGCCCGCATGACCGGAACGGCAGACCGAGAACGGGCGGCAGTCGGGGTCATACTCCTCGATGGCCTCGTTGGACAGCTGGCACATCAGGTTGCTCATGACCGGCTTCATCGTGCCAATCGTGCTGCCCTTGCCCTCAAAGTAAACCTTTGCGTCCTTGTCAACGAGGGAGTCATACTCGCAGTTGTCATTCCAGATGGAACGGCAGCCGTATTTCAGCAGCGCATCCTTAATGTACTGCTTCCAGTGCAGACGGGTGGATTCCTTCGTGTAGTCCACAAACAGGCCGGGGCCGCCCCACCAGGTACCGACAGCCAGACCGTCAAGACCTGCATTGTCGTCGGAGGCGGGCAGGAACATACCCTTCTCCTTCATCTCGTTCAGCAGCGGGTGGACGAGCAGCATACCGGGCTTGATGTTGGGCGAGACAACGATGCCGCGCTTTTCCATCTGGGCGAACCAGTCTGCCGGGTCCTTGAAGCGCTTGTGGTTCCATGTGAAGGTGCAGCGCTTGATGCCCTCGGCGGTCTCAACGGCGCAGTAGCCGCTGGACAGCTGGAAGCCGTCGGCAGGGATGCCTTCCTCGCGGGTCGTGTCGATGAAGTCCAGCACGGCATCGTCGCTGTTCTCGGGCAGCTCGGGGTAGTACATCGAGCTGCCGAGGTAGCCCAGCGCGGCCTTCGGCAGCATGACGCTCTTGCCGGTCAGGTCGGTGTAACGCTCGATGATCTCGCGGATGGACGGACCTGCGATCAAAAACAGGTCAATGTCGCCCGCGTCGGTGCGGTAGGACGAGTAGCGGTGCCAGTAGTTGCGCTTCTCGCGGCCCATGTTGAAATCGCACTCGGCGGTATTGTGGTAGAAGTAGCCGACAGCCTGCTTCGTGCCGCGGTTCAGGCGGATATAGAACGGAATGTGCTTGTAGAGGGAATCCGTCTCCTTGGCGTTGTAGCCCATGGCGTCGCCGGGAGCCATATTCATGTATTTCTCGGCCTTGTTGATCTCGCCGGATTTCTCGCCGAAGCCGTAGAAGCAGTCGTCGGCCTCGATCTGGCTGGCGTGGATGCGGCGGTGGTTGCTGTCCTCGCGGTAGGCCAGGTCGGGAATATCGGCGTGCAGCAGGCTGCCGTCCTTATCATAGACCATGATGCGGAACGGTGCCTTCTCGATGACGACCTTGAGACGCGCCCCCTGGATAACGGCCTGCCTGTCGCCGTCGGTCAGGGCTGCGGCGGCGGACTGGACGCGCTTGCGGCAGTTCTTCATCAGCTCGTCGGTGCGGGACTCCCATGCGGTCATGGTCAGGCTGTAGGAGGCTTCATCCCAGTCGCCGTCAAAGCCCGCGCGGATGCGCAGTATATCGTCGGTCAGGAACCAGATGCGCAGCTCTACAGCGTTGGTGGCTACGGAATAATAGCTTCCGCAGTCCTTGACAGCGCCGCCGGTGTAGCACACTTTCATAGATTTTCTCCTTTCTATTTTGCGTATAATTGAATGGTGGAACTTGTTATTTGGCAGACAATGTGCATATTGTACAAAATAGCATAATATATTTTGTTCAATCTGCGCATTGTGCCCTTCTTCGCCTTTATGATAACAAATTCTTCACAAAATTTCTTCCGTATTTGTAATGCAAATGTCGCAAAATGTGATATAATCGTGGTAGAGACAAAATTTTACAGGAGGAGTCGCTCATGATCCTGCAAAAAATGCCGCATTACGTGGATTCCATTCTGACGCAGGAGGATGCCAGTGCCGCCCTGCAGGACGGTCAGGTTGTCGTGGGCCTGTATACAAACCGGGAGAATGTCCAGTCGGTGGTCCACTCCCACCCGTATTATGAGATGATACTGCCGGTGGCGGGCAGCAGCGTGCGCTACTCCGTCGACGGCAGCGTCTACGATTTGCACCTGGGGGAGCTGATACTGTTTCCGGGCGAGATGTACCACTCCGGCAAGTTCAACATCACGGACACGACCTCAGAGCGGCTCGTCGTGCAGATAGCTCCCGGCATCTGGGAGCGTGCCTGGGCGCAAAGCGGCCTGCCGCGGCATGTCTGGTCGGGCGATCCTGTCATTCTGGACACTGACGCCGTCACGCAGTGGGACTTCCGCGGCCTGCTGGAGCGGATGGCCCAGACCGTGTATCTCGATGAAAAAATACGCGATACCGTGCAATGCTGCGAGGTCACGGAGCTGATTTTGCTGATCAGCCAAGTTGTGACCCGGCGGCACAATGCCCCGCCGCCCTCGGCCACCAGTCTGCTCGTCGCCAAGGCGGTTGCTTACCTTCAGGCCAACTACACCGACCCGCATCTGACCGTGGCCCAGCTGGCAAAGTACACCTACACCAGCCGGGAGCACCTGTCCCGCGTGTTCAAAGAGTACACGCTGGAAAGTATACACGGGTATCTGACCAACCTGCGTATGCAGCACTGCCGCAACGAGCTCGCCGACGGCACCGGCGTACTGGACGCCTGCACCGCCAGCGGTTTTGCAAATTACAGCAGCTTTTTAAAGAGCTTCCGCGCACTGTACGGCATCACCCCCGCCGAGTACCGCGCCCAACTAAGGCAGAGCCGCAGAACGCCATAAAGAAAACCACACATTGCGGTGTGCACGCTATTTCAGGTAGATAAGCTGCCCTTCATTTCGGTCATGGCAGACTTTAAGGCGCGGGGAAACCGGCTTTCCCCCTGTTCGGTATCGGCTGCGGTGTCTGTTGCCTTGTAAACCAAAATCGCCGCGATATAAACAAAAATCCGCCGGGGAGCCTTCCCAAAAACGGGAAGGCTCCCCGGCGGTATTGCCATAAGAAATAGCCATCTGAAATCCGTGACCTTCGGCATCTCAGGTGGCTATTTTTCAGACCGTCAAAAAACTGCATTCTTGCTCTATTGCGTGTGTAGGGGCGACCATTGGTCGCCCGCCAACTTACCGCAGCAACGCATTTTCTGGGATAGTTTTCTTACAAGGCAAACGGGTGCGGGCGAGCAATGCTCGCCCCTACAAGAGTTTTTCGACAGTCTGAAAATGTGAATCGCTCCATGGGGAGTGGTTCACATTTTGTATATTATTCAGGCAGTTGAATTTCCGGCATCAGCTCATCGGAAACGACTTGCAGCATTTCCTCCAATTTCGCCAGATCATCGGGACCGAAGCGCTGTTTCGCGCGCTCCATGACAAGGTGCAAGTAGGAATAACTGATGTTATAGTAATCAATGTACTTTTGGGTCGGGCGCAGGCGGTATTCCCGCTTGTCGATGGTGGACTGGATGCGCTCTACATAGCCTTTTTTGACCAGTGAGTTGATCTTATACGCGGCGTTGGGGGTAGAAAGATTCATCATGTGGCTGAACTGCGCAATCGTAGGTTCGCCCAATGCCATGATGACTTCCATGCAGAAAGATTCTACCGTCGTCAGCGTGGCTTCGCGATCCTCGAATCGACTGAAGATCTGCTTATAGAAGTGCAGTTTGAATTTGGTATATACCCGTCCGAATGTCTGGTCCAGCATAGCGAGAATCCCCCTGTAGGTTAGTGGATTTATTATAGCACATTCCGCCATGTAAAACCAGCCCTCAGGCATCCGTGAGAACAAACGTCAGCTCGGCGTTGGCCGCGCGCACGCCGTCCACCCATGCGGTGGCCTTGCCGATGCCTACCGGGCCATGCTGTTCTATCAGCTCACATTCCAATATCAGCACATCGCCGGGTATGACCTGACGGCGGAAACGGGCGTTTTTTACACCGCCGAACAGGGCGAGCTTTCCGCGGTTTTCCGGCAGGCTTAACGCGGCTACCGCCCCGGTCTGGGCCAGCGCTTCCAGAATCAGCACACCGGGCATAACGGGGTGTCCCGGAAAGTGCCCCTCAAAAAACGGCTCCGTGCGGGTCACGCATTTGACGCCCCGCGCCCATTGGCCGGGGGTGTAGTCCAGGATCTTATCCACCAAAGCAAACGGGTAACGGTGCGGCAGAATCTTTTCGATTTCTGCCGCGGTCATGATCCGGGGCGGCTCATTTGGCGTATAGTTCATCCTCATCCCTCCCAGCGTTTGAATACCACGCAGGCGTTATGGCCGCCAAAGCCCAGACTATCGCTCATGGCATACTCCACCTGCGCCGCGCGCCCATGGTTGGGGATATAGTCCAGATCCAGCTCCGGATCCGGCTCCTGCAAATTGACGGTGGCGGGCAAAAAGGCATCGTGCAGGGCCAGCGCGGTAAATACGCCCTCTACCCCGCCTGCACCGCCCAGCAGATGGCCGGTCATCGACTTGGTAGAAGACACGGCCAGCTTGTACGCATGGCCGCCGAACACCGTTTTGATGGCAGTTGTCTCGCAGCTGTCATTCAGGTGGGTGGACGTCCCGTGGGCGTTGATGTAGCCGATTTGTTCCGGCACTACCCCGCCGTCGGCCAGCGCCAGCCGCATACAGGCCGCACCGCCTGCGCCGCCCGGTGCCGGGGCGGTAAAGTGGTAGGCGTCGCAGTTCGCGCCATAGCCCACGACCTCGGCATAAATTTTGGCACCGCGCGCTTTGGCGGCCTCGAGTTCTTCCAGCAGCAGTACGCCGCTGCCCTCGCCCATCACAAAGCCGCTGCGGCGGGCATCAAAAGGAATCGAGGCCCGGGCCGGGTCGTCCGCCGTGCAAAGGGCTTTCATGCTGGCAAAGCCGCCCACGCCCAGCGGGCTGATGCAGCTTTCGCTGCCGCCGCAGAGCATGCGATCCTCGTATCCATCGCGGATACGGTGGAACGCATCACCGATCGCATTGGTGCCGCCTGCACAGGCGGTGGTGGGGCAGCTGCACATGCCCTGCAAGCCAAAACGGATGGCGATCTGCCCCGCCGCCATATTGCCGATGGACATGGGGACAAAATAGGGGCTGACCTTTTCAAAGCCGCGCTGCTGACCGCGGGTGTGTTCTTCCTCGATGGTGGGCAGGCCGCCGATGCCGCTGGAAAGGATCACGCCAAACCGCGTATGGTCGATTTCTTCCAGCGCAAGGCCGCTGTCGCGGACGGCTTCGTCGGCGGCAGCCACGGCGAACTGGGTAAAGCGTGCCATTTTGCGGGCTTCGCGCTTGTCGATGCGCGCGGCGGGGTCAAAGTCCTTGACCTCTGCGGCCAGCTTTACTTTAAAATCAGCCGTATCAAAAGCCGTGATTGGTCCTACTGCGCAGCGGCCTGCCTTAATGTTCGCCCAGCTTTCTGCCACCGTATTGCCGGTAGGATTTACCGTGCCAAGGCCGGTAATAACGACACGGCGTTTCTTCTTTGTGTCCATTGCACACCTCACATTCCCATTCCGCCGTCAACGCAAAGGACCTGCCCGGTAATATACCCGGCCTGCTCCCCTGCCAGAAAAGCCACTGCCGCCGCAACATCCTCGGCATGGCCGATTTTGCCTGCCGGGATGGCCGCTTGTGCTGCGGCACGGGCCGGTTCTGACAGCACGGCGGTCATATCTGTTGCAATAAAACCGGGAGCCACAACGCTGGCGGTGATATTGCGGGCAGCATACTCTTTGGCAGCGCTTTTCGTCAGGCCGATCAGCCCCGCCTTGCTGGCTGCGTAGTTGGCCTGACCCGCGTTGCCGTGCAGACCGACAACACTGCTGACGCTGATGATGCGCCCATACCGCTGGTGCATCATAAAGCGGCAGGCCGCTTTGGTGCAGAAGAACGCCCCCTTCAGGTTGGTGGCAAGCACATTGTCAAAATCAGCTTCGGTCATCCGCAGAAGCAATTTGTCGGCGGTAATGCCCGCGTTGTTGACCAGCACATCGATCCGCCCAAAAGCGGCAACGGTATCTTCTACCAGTTTCTGACATGCTTCGGGGCTGCGCACGTCCGCCTGCAGCGTGACAGCCTGCACGCCAAGGGCGCGGCAGGCTGCGGCTGTTTCCTCGGCAGCGGCAGCGCTGCCGGCATAGTTGACGGCAATGTTCATGCCGTTTTCGGCCAAAGCCCGGCAAATGGCACGGCCAATGCCTTTGGCCCCGCCCGTAACCAGAGCGGCACGGCGCAAGTTTTCGGTTTGCGGCATGGTCAGGCTCCTTTCATGGTGCGCAGCAGCTGTTGCAGCTGCGCGGCAGTTTCCACCGGATAGCACGAGATAGCACTTCCCACAGTCTTTTTTACAAACCCGGTCAACGCCCTGCCGGGACCGATCTCAATGGCGGCGTCCACGCCCAATTCTGCCAGCCGGCGGACGGTCACCTCCCAACGCACGCCGGACTGCACCTGTTTTTCCAGCAGCGCGGCAATGGTGTCGGTTTCCTCCATCTCGTGTCCCAGGCAGTTGAACAGCACAGGGAACTGCATCGGCGCAAAGCGGACAGCCTTACATTTTTCCCGCAGTGCATCCCCTGCCGGGTGCATCAATGAGGTATGGAACGGGCCGCTGACATTCAGCGGCAGGCAGCGCCGTGCCCCGGCAGCAAGCGCCAACTCGGCAGCTTTATCGACAGCGGCCTTGTCGCCGCCAATGACCAGCTGGCCGGGGCAGTTGTAGTTGCAGATCTGCACAACACCTTCGTCGGCGGCTGCATTGCAGCATGCCTGTAAGGGGGCTTCGTCCAGCCCCAAAACGGCTGTCATCCCGCAGGTGCGCCCCGCCGCAGCCGCAGCCATTGCCTTACCGCGGAAGGCGGTTAAAGCGACTGCGGTCTGCACATCGAACACCCCCGCACAGGCCAGGGCGGAATACTCCCCCAGCGACAGCCCTGCCGCATAATCCGGTGTGACGCCTGCCTCCCGCAGTACGGCAGTAAGGCCAGCGGCAAACGCCGTCATGCAGGGCTGGGTGTATTGGGTCTCGTTCAATACACCGGCTGCGTCGGTAAAGCAGACTTCTTTCAAATCAAAATCCACCGCCGCGTCGGCTTCGTCAAAAGCAGCGCGGAAAGCCGGGAAAGTCTCGTAAAGATCCCGGCCCATACCGGCGTGCTGGCTTCCCTGCCCGGCGTATAAAAATGCTAGTTTCATAAGGTGATCTCCTTGTACACCCCGGCGATGCAGTCTTTGGCTTCGCTTACCATCGCGGCAAAAATTTCTTCCACCGGGCGGACTTCGTGCAGCAGCCCTGCGGCCTGTCCGGCCATCAGGCTGCCATTCTCGGTGTCACCGTCAAACACAGCCTTGCGCAGACTGCCTAAAGTAAAGCGTTCCAGCGTCATTTTATCAGTCCCGGCCTTTTCCTGGCGGACATACTCGCGGCTCATGCGGTTTTTCAGTACACGCACAGGGGTGCCGCCGATGCGCCCGGTCACGATGGTATCACTGTCGCGGGCTTTTAACAGGGCGGCTTTATAGTTTTCATGGATGGGGCACTCGGTGCTCGCCAGCAGACAGGTACCGACCTGCACACCGCACGCCCCCAATGCCAGCGCAGCAGCCAGCCCTCGTCCATCGGCAATGCCGCCCGCAGCGATGACCGGCACATGGACGGCATCGACGACCTGCGGGACAAGTGCCATCGTGGTCATCTCGCCCACATGGCCGCCGCTCTCGGTACCTTCGGCAATAACGGCGTCAATGCCGAGCGGTTCCAGATGTTTGGCCAAAATGGCTGCCGCCACCACGGGGATGACCGTGATACCGGCTGCTTTCCACGCGGCCATGTACTTTCCCGGATTTCCCGCCCCGGTGGTGACGAGCTTTACGCCCTCCTCCACCACGATTTTGGCAAATTCATCCGCCTGCGGGTGCATCAGCATGATGTTCACGCCAAAGGGCTTGTCGGTCAGTGCGCGGCAGCGGCGGATGTTTTCCCGCAGGGAGTCCGCGTCCATGCCGCCGGAGCCGATCAGCCCCAGCGCCCCGGCGTTGGAACAGGCAGCGGCAAACTCGCCCGTGGCGATATTGGCCATGCCGCCCTGTATAATGGGATATTTTGTACCTAAAATTTCATTGAGCAGCTTCATTTTCCACCCTCATACGTCAGCAGCATCCCGCCCCATGTCAGCCCGCCGCCAAAGCCGATGCAGGCCAGCGTCTGGCCGGGTCGCAGCAGATCACTTTCCGCCATTTCGTGCAGGGCAATCGGGATGCTGGCAGCACTGGTGTTGCCGTGACGGCTTATGTTTTTGTAAAACTTTGACGGTTCTGCGTGTAAACTTTTGACACAATGGTCGATTATGCGGCTGTTGGCCTGGTGGCAGACTACCCAGTCCAGATCAGACAACGTCTTTTGGCTGCGGTCCAGCACGGCTTGCAGACAGCGCGGCATAGCCTCCACGGCAAAGCGGAAAACCGCCTTGCCGTCCATCGTGATCGGCGCGGTATCGCAGGCCGCAGGGCCGCCCGCGCGGATCGCTTCACTGCCCCGTGCGCCTAACGTTACGGCGAACGGTGCATTTTCGGCCAGCTCAAAAACAGCCGCACCCGCGCCGTCGCCAAACAATACACAGGTCGTGCGGTCAGTCGGGTCCACCATGCGGGAGAGTGCCTCGCAGCCAATGACCAGCGCATACCGCCCGCCCAGCGTGCTCAGGAGCCCGTGGGCCGCGGCGGCGGCATAAATAAAGCCGGAACAGGCCGCATTTACATCAAAGGCAGGCCGGTTTTCCGGCAGACCCAAGGCAGCCTGTACGCGGCAGGCAATGCTTGGGGTAGCCGTCGGGGCCGAGAGCGTTGCCACAACACAGCAGGCAATGTCGTTTGCCGCCAGACCGCTGCGGGTCAGGGCCTGACGGGCGGCGGTGATAGCCAGCGTGGCGGCATCCTCGTTTTCGGTGCAGTAATAGCGCTGGCAGATGCCGGTGCGGGTCGTGATCCATTCGTCGCTGGTGTCCACCTGTCGGCGCAAGTCCTCGTTCGTCACTACACGGCCGGGCAATGCCCCGCCGGTAGCCAACAGCTGTAAACCTTTCATGCGCCCCTCATTTCTCCGATGCGGCGGTATTTTTTGTAGCGCTGTTCTGCCAACGCTTTGCCGCTCATCTTACATAAAGCGGCAAGGTGCACCGCAATGGCGGTGTCCAACCGGCTGAAAAGCAGCTGCCGTCCACGCTGTGCGCCGCCCAGCGGTTCGGGGATGATCTCTTCCACAATGCCATCTGCGTACAGGTCCTGTGCCGTCAGCTTCATCATGGTGCAGGCCTCGCCGCTGCGGGAAGCATCTTTCCACAGAATACTGGCAAACCCCTCGGGGCTGAGCACTGAGTACACGGCATTTTCCAGCATCAGAATGTGGTTGGCAACGCCCAGACCCAGCGCGCCGCCGCTGGACCCCTCACCTGTGACAATGGCCAGTACCGGGACGGTCAGGCCGCTCATCTCCATCAGGTTGCGGGCAATGGCTTCCCCTTGGCCGCGTTCTTCCGCATCCTTGCCGGGGTAAGCACCGGGAGTGTCAATAAAAGTGATGATGGGACGGTGAAATTTTTCCGCCTGTTTCATCACGCGCAGGGCCTTGCGGTAGCCCTCCGGTCCCGGCATGCCAAAGTTGCAGCGCAGGTTTTCTTCCAGCGTAGTCCCTTTGCGGTGCCCCAAAACGGTAACGGGCATCCCGTGGAACCGTGCGATCCCGCATAAAATGGCCGCATCCTCTTTGCATTGTCGGTCACCGCACTGCTCAAAAAAGTCAGTAAACAGGTTGTCGATCATTTCGGTTATATGCGGGCGGTCAGGGCGGCGGGCCAGAAAAACGCGGTCCGCCGGCGTCAGCGAGGTGCATTGCTGTAAAAGCGTGTTTTCCTCTGCGGAAAGCTCAGCCAGTTCAGCCGCATGGGTGGTCGTGCTCGCCATTTCGGCGTCATCGGCACGGCTGCACAGCGCGTCGATCTGCGCGTCCAGCGGTTCCAACTGCTGCAAAACTTCTTTGATCATCTGCGCTTCCTCCCCTGCGTGTGGAGCTGCAAGATCCGCGTCAAGACCTCTTTCAACTCGGTGCGCGGCACGACCTGATCCACAAAACCGTGTTCCAGCTGGAACTCGCTGCGCTGGAACCCGCCGGGCAGTTTTTCACCGATGGTCTGTTCAATGACGCGCGGCCCGGCAAAGCCGATGAGTGCCCCCGGTTCGGCGAGCGTAATATCACCCAGACTGGCAAAGCTGGCCGTGACTCCGCCTGTGGTGGGGTGGGTCAGCACGCTGATGTACAACCCGCCGCTGCGGTTAAACCGTTCCAGCGCGGCGCTGGTTTTGGCCATCTGCATCAGGCTGAAAATGCCCTCCTGCATCCGTGCGCCGCCACTGGCAGAAAAAATAATGAGCGGCAGGTGCTTGTCGGCAGCGTACTCAATCGCACGTGTGATTTTTTCACCAACAGCGGTGCTCATGCTGCCCATAAAAAAACGGCTGTCCAGCACAGCGACCACCGTCTGCACGCCGCCGATCCTGCCGATTGCTGTAACGGCGGCTTCTTTCAGGCCGGTCTTGACCGAAGCAGCGGCCAGCTTTTCCTGATAATCGGGAAAATGCAGCACATCGTTGGGCGCAATGTCCGGGTTCAGCTCTTTAAAAGTTCCGTGGTCCAGAACCGTGCTGAGCCGATAATAGGCTCCGATTGCCAAATGCACCCCGCAGTTGGGGCAGACATACTGGCTCTTGACCCAAACCTGCCGCGTGGCACGGCGGCCGCATTTTTTGCACTCGACAAATTGCGGCGGCACCCAGTTGGGCGCAGCCGTGCCGGCATCGCGGCGGGCTTTCATCTGAAAGCTGCGCTCCTGCGGGCTGGTCGGGAACAGCTTTTCAATGGCACTCATCCTGCAATACCCTTTAGGCTGCCCGCGCAGCCAGATAGTTGAAGATGTCGCCCACGGTTTTGAGCGTCCCCAGATCCTCGTCGGCAATCGTAACGCCGAACTTGTCCTCAAACGCCATGTTCAGCTCTACCGCATCCAGGCTGTCCGCCTGCAGGTCGTCGGTCAGGCTGGCATCCATTGTGACCTTATCAGCATCGCAGTTCAGGGTGTCAACAAATACTTCTTTTACTTCTTCAAAGCTCATATTACGTACCTCACATAATTTAACTAAATAAATTGACGTAATTGTCAATGAGGTCATTATACCACGTTTGTTTTGAATGTCAATATTATTAGGTAAAAATATTTATCTAATTAAATCGCTGTTTTTCTCATCTTCCGGTATTATAAAAGGAAAGCACACAAATTATCCCCCTGCCGGGGCAGCCCTTGCTGACTGCGATTTGACCGCTGCTGCATATCTTCCCTGTGAAATATCCAATCGCCTTTAAATGGTTTTATTTACTTTCTCTTTTACTCTCCCAGATTATTTTCTATTCTGCAACATATTTCGCTCTAATGTGCTATACTAATAATATCCAATAAGGATGGAGGAACTTCTATGAAACGCAGCATCCGACTCCAATACAATGCCCCCGTCACACTGACCTTTTTCTTTTTGTCCCTCGCCTCTCTGGTATTGGGCCACTTAACAAACAACTGGACAACCTCGCACCTGTTTAGTGTGTATCGCTCGTCGATGACGGATCCGCTATTCTATGTCCGGTTGTTCGGTCATGTCCTTGGCCACGGCGGTTGGGATCACTTTATAAACAATATGCTCCTCTTCCTTGTTGTTGCTCCCCCTTTGGAAGAACGATATGGAAGCCGAACACTTCTAAGCGGTATCCTTATGACCGCGCTGGTATCCGGCATATTGCAGTGTGTGCTGTTCCCCACTTCTGCATTGCTTGGTGCATCCGGTATCGTATTCATGCTCATCATGCTCTCCAGTTTGGCCGGCAGTAAGAATGGAGGTATCCCTATCACCTTCATTTTGGTTGGCGTGCTGTACTTAAGCCAGCAGATTTACAGTATCCTCTTTATACAAGATAATGTAGCCAACTTTATGCACATTGTCGGTGGTATTTGCGGTACAGCTTTTGGTTTTGCCGTCCGGAAGAGATAACGAATGATCGGGAAGAGAATCTTATTTATGATGAGTAAGCACATTTTTCAGAAAGAACCTGTCCTGAGCATTGCCACTTGTTTGGCGATCATTTCCGCTTTCTTTGTCCCCCCGGACGCAGAATACCTCGGATATATCGATTTCCGTACTCTTGCAATCCTGTTTTCGCTGATGACAGTTATGGCCGGACTGAGAGGGCAAGGCGCATTTGATAGACTCGGCCATGCCCTCCTATCTCATACCCGCACCACTTTGCAGCTAACAGTTGTTCTCGTTGGCCTATGCTTCTTCAGCAGTATGCTGATAACAAACGATGTATCGCTGCTAACATTCGTGCCATTTACGTTTGTCGTTCTGAATCGTTTGAACGCATCTGTTCGCAGCAAACTGCTCCTCCCTATCGTCTGTATGCAGACGATAGCTGCCAACCTTGGCAGTATGCTTACACCACTGGGCAATCCCCAAAACCTGTATTTGTATGGCAAGAGCGGGATGGATATGAGCTCCTTTGTTCTGTTGATGCTCCCCTATTCCATCATATCATTTGTGCTTATTGCTATATGGGCAGTATGGCTATGCCGTGAAGGTTCCGCCATTGTTGTAACTCATTCTGCGGTAAACTCAGAACCAGCCAAGAAACTCATTGCGTTGTACGGTATTCTGTTTGTCGCCTGTTTATTGGTTGTATTGCGTGTTCTCCCATACGGTGTTGCATTCGTCGCTATCTTGGTGTGCACCTTCTTTGCCGACCGCCCCACTCTTGGCCGCGTAGACTATTCTCTGATTCTTACCTTTGTAGCACTGTTCATTTTCATCGGGAACTTAGGTCGGATGGAAGCGTTCTCTGGATGGTTGCAGAATATTCTGGCCGGCCATGAGGTTTTCGTATCCGTTCTGGCCTCTCAAGTGACCAGTAATGTGCCTGCTGCCATCCTGCTTTCTGGATTTACCGATAATTTCCGTGCGCTGATTATTGGCACAAACCTTGGTGGCCTTGGCACATTAATTGCATCCATGGCAAGCCTGATTTCTTATCGACAGATTGCAAATGAAGTACCTGCTGAAAAAGGGCACTATTTTGCGATGTTTACTATTTCCAATGTAGTGTTTCTGGCCATTCTGATGGGCGCTTGGGCCCTGACCTGATATTTCCGTAATTCTATTGCTATTTAACGTCTTTAAACGAAAATCCAGATTCGTAAATGGTCGCGCAGTCAATCAAAAGCGAGCGTATTATGAAAATTTACGTCAGCAGTTACAGAAAGCTCAAACACCGTCTTCACGCAGAAGGCTGAAAGCTATAGGGAAACAAAAAAGCGGAGGAGGCAAAACGCCTCCTCCGCGCCAAAATTTTCGGTTGTAGGGAAACACCGGGGGTAGAAAGTGTATTACTGCCATCCTCTTGCCGCAGGGTCGAGCATCTCGGCGGCGGAATACACCAGCGCGTTGCAGATGGCGGCAGCCACGTTGCTGCCGCCCTTGCGGCCCATGGCGGCGATGGCGGGCACGCCGTACTGCGTGCAAACCGCAAACAGCCGTTCCTTGCTTTCCACCACGTTCACAAAGCCGACGGGCACGGCGATGACCAGCGCGGGGCGCAGACCGCTTTCGATCTCGTCCGCAATCGTCAGCAGCGCCGTGGGGGCGTTGCCAACGGCCAGCACCGCGCCGGGGTACTCCCGCGCGGCCCTGTGCATGGCGGCGGCGGCCCGGGTCGAGCCCGCCGCCTTCGCAGCAGCGGCGACAGCGGGGTCGGCCATAAAGCAGAGTGCCTGCCCGCCCAATTTGGCCAGACCGGGCTTTGTGATGCCCGCCAGCGCCATGTTGGTGTCGGTGATGACCACTGCCCCGGCACGCATGGCCGCGACGCCCGCCGCCGCCGCGCCGGGTGTGAAGCGCAGGTTCTCGGCGTAGTCAAAATCCGCTGTCGTGTGAATAACGCGCTTGACCACGGCGGCGTTTTCGGGCGGAACCGCAAGCCCGCGCGCGGCCAGCTCCGCCGTGATAATGCCCATGCTCGTGCGCTCAATATCGGCGGGCAGATGATGCTGCGGTGTCATTTTTTCCCTCCTCTGGGGTTGTGCAGACCCATGGCCGCGTAGACGGCGTCCATGTCCAGCGCACTGCGCACGCCGTCGGCCAGCAGGTCCAGCTGCTGTGTGCGGTAGTCGGCCATCGCAAGCGGCGCGGCGGTCTCCGGCGCGATTCCCTTGCGGCGGCAGAGGTGCGCGGCCAGCTGCTCCGTCAATTCGCCGCTGTCAAACAGGCCGTGCAGGTAGGTGCCGAACACGGCGTTTTGCACGCAGCCCTCCGGTGTGCCGTCGGCATAGCGGCAGAACGGTGCACCGTTCACCGCGGTGCGGCCCGTGTGAATTTCATATCCGGTCAGCGCAGCCCCGGCAAAGGGCGCGGCAGCCGTCGCCGTGACCTGTGCGCGGCGCTTTTCGGCGGTAAAGACCGTCCGCGTCGGCAGCAGACCCAGCCCGCGCAGCGTCTGCGGATGGCCGCTCTCGGTGCCCTGACTGTCGTCGAGCGTCTCGCCCAGCAGCTGATAGCCGCCGCAGACGCCCAGCACCGGCGTGCCGCCTGCTGCCAGCTTGAGCACAGCGGCCTCCAGCCCGGACTGGCGCAGCCACAGCAGGTCGTTCACCGTGTTTTTGGTGCCGGGCAGAATGACCAGGTCCGGCGCGCCCAGCTCCCGCACGGACTGCACGTACCGCACACCCAAAAGCGGGTGCTGTTCCAGCGGCATAAAATCGGTAAAATTGGAAATATGCGGCAATTTCAAAACAGCTGCGTCCAGCGGCTTGACCGCGCTTTTACTTTGCAGCCGCGGCGCAAGCGAGTCCTCATCCTCGATGTCCACCCGCAGGTACGGCACGACGCCCAGCACCGGCAGCTGTGTTTTTTCCTCCAGCATTGCCAGCCCGGGGCGCAAAATTTCTACGTCGCCGCGGAATTTATTGATGATAAGCCCGCATATACGCGCGCGCTCGTCCGGCTCGAGCAGCGCCACCGTGCCGTACAGCTGTGCAAAGACGCCGCCGCGGTCAATGTCGCCCGCCAGCAGAACCGGCGCGTCCACGAGCTTTGCCAGCCCCATATTGACAATGTCGTCTGCCTTCAGGTTGATCTCGGCGGGACTGCCCGCGCCCTCGATGACGATGACGTCAAATTCATCGGCAAGGCTGTCGTAGGCACGCAGAATATCGGGAATCAACGACTTTTTGCGGCGGAAGTATTCCTTTGCGGGCATATCGCCGCGGACCTCGCCGTTCACGATGACCTGGCTGCCCACATCGCTGCTCGGCTTGAGCAGGATCGGGTTCATCCGCACATCGGGCTCGACGCCCGCGGCCTGCGCCTGCACGACCTGTGCGCGGCCCATTTCGAGGCCGTCCCGGGTCACAAAGCTGTTCAGCGCCATGTTCTGGCTTTTGAACGGCGCGGTTTTGTAGCCGTCCTGCGCAAAAATGCGGCAGAGCGCCGCGCACAGCAGGCTTTTGCCCGCGCCGCTCATCGTGCCCTGCACCATGATGCACCCTGCCCGGCTCATGCCAGCACCTCCCGCATAATTTTCAACAGCTGTTCGTTTTCTTTTTGGGTGCGCACAGCGGTGCGGTACCACGTCTCGTCCAGCCCCGGGTAGTTGCCGCAGCCGCGCACCACCGCACCGTGACGGCGCAGTTTTGCCCCAAAGTCCGCCGGTGCGCGGAACAGCAGGTAGTTGGCCTGTCCGTCCACGACCCGCAGCCCCAGTGCCCGCAGTCCCGCGGCCAGCCTTGGGCGCTGGTCGGCAATGAGTGTGCGCACGCTGTCGGCATAGGCGGTCTCCTCCAGTGCGGCCAGCCCTGCGGCCTGTGCCAGGCCGGACACGGCCCACGGCTGACCCGCCGCGCGCATTTTGTCCAGCAGCGCCGTGTCACTGCACAGCGCATAGCCCAGCCGCACCCCGGCCATGGCGTAGAGTTTGGTGAATGCCTTTAAGATTATAAGGTTCGGTGCATCGCGCAAAACTGTCTTAGCTGTCAGGGCATCCCGCGCAGCGAGGAAGTCGAGGAAGCACTCATCCACGACCAGCACCGCGCCGCAGTCGGCACAGCGGCGCAGCAGCTTTTGCACCATAACGAGCGGTGTGACCTGCCCGGTGGGGTTGTTGGGCTGGCAGAGGAACACTGCATCGGTGCTGTCGTCGATGGCGTCTACAAAGCCGTCCGTCACGGCAAAGTCTTTTTCCTCCCGCAAAAGAAACCGCTGTACGTCACAATCCACCGTTTCCAGCGCAGCAGCGTACTCGGCAAAGGTCGGCGCGGGCAGCAATGCGCGCCGCGGGCGCAGGGCCAGTGCCAGGCGGTAGATCAGGTCCGCCGCACCGTTGCCGCACAAAATTTGCGCAGTATCCACACCCTCTGCCGCGGCCAGCTTAGTGCGCAGTGCCCGGCAGAGCGGGTCCGGGTAGCGATCCGCCATGGGCAGTGCCGCTGTGATGGCCGCCGCCACGCCCGCGGGCAGCCCCAGCGGGCTGACGTTGGCCGAAAAATCCAGCGCGTCCCGACCAAACTCGGCCCGATAGCCCGCCCAGTCACCGCCGTGTACCAGTTCCATTCCGCATTCCCTCACAAGACAAGCATCAGCCGCACGGCCAGCCCCAGCACAAGGGCCAGCAGGCTCTCGGCGTACATCATGCGGTTGGCACGCAGGATGTCCCGCGGCTCGATCTCCCGCAGTGGGTCGCCAATTGTCGGCTTATCGTAATATTCGCCAAAGTAATAGGCCGGGCCCGCCAGCTGCACGCCCAGTGCCCCGGCGCAGGCGCTCTCGGTCTGGGCGCTGTTGGGGCTGGCGTGGCGGCGGCGGTCCCGCCGCCAGATGCGCCACGCCCCGCGGGCGCTGTTGCCCGTCAGCGCCGCAGCAGCCACCCAGAGCAGCGCGGCCAGGCGGCTGGGCAGCCAGTTGGCGGCATCGTCCAATTTGGCGGCACAGCGCCCGAAATAAAGATACTTTTCGTTTTTGTAGCCGAGCATACTGTCCATCGTATTGATGGCCTTGTAGGTCAGCGCCAGCGGTGCCCCGCCAAGGAGCATATACAAAAGCGGCGCAATGACGCCGTCGCTGGCGTTCTCGGCTACGGTCTCCACGGCGGCTCTAGTCACGCCCGCGGCGGTCAGGTTTTGCGTGTCACGGCCCACGATGCGGGCCACGGCCCTGCGGGCCGCGGGCAGGTCGCCCTTTGCCAGTTCCTTGTACACATTGCGGCTCTCCTGTGCAAGACCCTTGGCAGCCAGCGCCTGGCCGCACCAGAGCATTTGCAGCGCCAGCCCCAGCGCCGGATGGAGCCTTGCCGCGGCCCAGCAGGCAAGCCCGGTAACGGCCAGCGTGCCCAGCGGCAGTACCGCGGCCACCGCGGCCCCGCCGACCAGCTCGCCCCGCGGCGTTTTGGGCAGTGCGGTGCGCAGGCGCTTTTCCAGCGCCGAGATGCACCGGCCCATGAGCACCACCGGATGCGGCAGCCACGCCGGGTCGCCAAACAGAGCGTCCAACAAAAAACCGCTCAGCACCGCCCAAAAGATCAGCATGTGCTCTCCTTCGTGTACTGCACGGTCTTGACCAAACGCAGCTCATGCCGCGCCGCCCAGTCGCGGGCGTCCAGCACATAGCCGCCTGCGTTGGGGCCGCACCACCGGTAATAGCTGCGGCGCGGCACGCCGTAGCGCTCCAACGCGGCCATCTGGGTGCCGCCGTGGGCCAGGATCACCAGCATTTCCTCGCCGTCGGCCAGCGCCTTGTCCACCAGCGCCGCAAACGTGCGGCATACGCGGTCACTGAAATCGTCCTTGCGCTCACCGTCGGGGCAGCTGCTCTCGCAGTTGGCGGCGACCCACGCCTGATAGTCGGGGTCGTGCTCCATCTCAATATAATTGCGGCCTTCAAAGCTGCCGAAGCACATCTCCTTCAGCCCGTCCACGGGCACGAGCTCCGCGTCCGGGAACAGTACCTCCGCCGTCTGCCTTGTACGCTGCAGTGTGGAAATATAGACAACCTTCGGGTCAATATCAGCCCGGCGCAGTTGAGCCAGCCCCTCGGGCGAGAGCGGGATGTCCCGCTGACCCTGATAGCGCTTCTGGGCGTTGTACTCGGTCAGGCCGTGGCGCAGTAAATAAATCAGCATTTCGGAAGTTCTCCTTTCAAAATCGTCGGCAGACCGCAAAACATCTGCACAACGCAGTCCGCCCGCGCGGCCAGCAGACAGGCCAGACGGCCCGCCGCCTCCCGCGCGGCACGCGCGGCGGGGTCAATCGGCACAACGCCGCCGCCGACCTCCGCCGCGGTCACAACATCATAATCTGCCAGCTCGTCGGCCAGCCGGTTCAAATCGGCGGCGTCGGCGGCCAAATCCTGCACGTCGTACACCTGACGCCCACCAAGCTTTTGCGCAAAGGTGCGCTTGCCGCTGCAGAGCGGCCCTGTCACAAACACCATTTACAGCACCCCCAGCCATTGGCAGGCGGCCAGCGCCGCCAGCATCCAGATCTCACATTTTTGCAGGAACCACCCGGCCAGATCACCGGTCACACCGCCAAACTGTTTTTTGGCAACAACGTAGTACCGCGCAAAAACGCAGCCTGCGGCCAGTACCAACGCCCAGCCGCCCAGTGCAGTCAGCCCCACGGCCAGCATGGCGCAAAGCGCGGCCAGCACCTGCCGCACGCGGACGCGGTCCGCCGCCGTGGCAAAGGTGTGGGCAAGGCCGGTGTTTTTCGCCAGCGGGAACGCCGCCACGGCCAGCCCGGACAGCGCCCGCTCCCCCACCAGCGCCAGCGTCCAGAGCACACCGACCCGCGGGGTGAACGCCACACAGCCGCACAGCGCAAAATACGCCGCAAAGTAGCTGCACAGCCGAATGACCGCGAACGCGCCGCAGTGGGGGTCCTTTAAAATTTCCAGCTTCTTCGCGGTATCGCCGTAGCTTGAAAGTGCGTCGCAGGTGTCGGCGTAGCCGTCCAGATGGATGCCGCCCGTGACCCAGACCGGCACAAGGCAGAACCCCGCCGCGCGGGCCGCCGCAGGCAGCGGCAGCACGCCGCAGACGCACCACAGTGCGCCGCACACCACCCCCACCAGCGGGAAGGCGCAGAGCGCGTACCGCATATTTTTTTCGTTCCAGTCGAACTGCGGCATCGGCAGGGCCGAGAACATGGCGAACGCCACCGCAATCGTCTGTAAAGCTGTCACGGACCTTCACTTCCTTTGTAATAGACGGGGATGCCGCAGACAACGCGCACCACGCGGTCTGCCCGCGCCGCCGCAGCGTTGTTGACGGCGGCCAGCGCGCGCAGATAGCGGTCCGTATCGCCCGCATAGTCTGCCCCACCGCTGAACACCTCGTTGGAAACCACAATCAGATTATCACATTGCAGCAGCATCTTGTCAATGCCCCGAAGGATCGCCGCCGCGGTTTCCGTCCCTGCACCGTCGGGATCATACAGCTCATTGGCGGCCAGGTTGCCCAGGTCCTCCAGCAGCACGGTGCCGCGCCGGGGCAGGGCCACGCGGTCCAGGTGCAGCGGGCACTCTACCGTGTCGAACTGCTTTTCGGCCCGCATGGCGCGGTGCTTCGCCACGCGGGCGGCGCACTCGGCGTCCCATACCTGCATCGTCGCCAGATAGGTGCGCGGCAGCGGTGCACGCAGGCAGAGCGACTCCGCATAGGCGCTTTTGCCGCTGGCCGCGCCGCCGATGACCAGCGTCAGCACTGCGGGGTGTACGGCGTGATGCCGCCCTCCGCAAACGAGTAGCAGCCGTTGTAGACGGCCAGCGCCATATCCCACAGCGGCAGGCTGGCCACCGCGCCCGTGCCCTCGCCCAGATGCAGCTCTGCGGTGATAAGCGGTTTTTTGCACAGCGCGTCCAGCACAATATGTGCGGCTGGCTCGCTGGACACATGGCTGGCGAAAACGGCCTTTTCCGCCGCGGGGCAGAGCCGCACCGCGCACAGCGCCGCCACGCCGCTGATGAATCCGTCCATCACGATGGGCAGCCTTTCGAGCGCACCGCCCAGAAACACGCCGCACAGCCCGGCAATATCAAAGCCGCCCAGCGCCGCCAGCACCCCCAGCGGGTCAGCGGCGTCGGGGTGGTTGCGGGCAATGCCGCGTTCTATCGCATCTATTTTGCGGTGCAGTCCTGCATCGGACAGTCCCGCGCCGCGCCCGGTCATCTCGGCCACAGGGCGGCCCAGCAGCACGCTGGCCACGGCGCTGGACGTCGTTGTGTTGCCGATGCCCATTTCCCCCGTCGCCAGCAGCTGTGCGCCGCTCTGCTTCTGCGTGCGCACCAGCGCGATGCCCGCGGCGATGGCCTGCACGGCCTGTGCGCGGGTCATAGCCGGGCCGGTGGTAAAGTCAGCCGTGCCCGCAGCAATGCGGCAGTCCGCCGCGCCGGGCACGGGTGCGCCCGCAATGCCCATATCGACGGGCACGACATCGCAGTGGGCCGCAGCGGCCATGCGGCAGACGCTGGTGCGGCGGGCGGTCAGGTTTTCGAGCACGGCGCGGGTCACGGAGGCATCGGTCTGGCTGACGCCCTGCGCCACAACGCCGTTGTCCGCGCAGAGCACCAGCACCGCGCGGCGGCTGACATCCGGCACGGGGTCGCCGGTCAGCGCGGCGGCGTCCTCGACCATGGCTTCCAGCCGACCCAGTCCGCCCAAAGGCTTTGCCAGCGCAGCCCAGTGGGCGTGGGCTGCGGCGCGGGCGGCCTCATCCGGCGGGGTAACGGCTGCAAGCAGGTTTTTCAGTTCGTTTTCGGTCATGATGTTTCCTTTATATAATGTTCGGCTGCAGCCGCAAAGCGCTTCGGCAGCGGCGTACCCGCCCAATAGAGATGCGGAAATCCCGCGTAGATACGTTCATTGGCAAAGCCGCACGCCCACTGCCGCCCGTTTGCCTTGGCAGCGGTGAACGCATCGCCGTTTTCGGTGGAGTCCCAGTGATGGAACTCGTGGACGGGCAGGGTCTCCCCCGCGCGGAACAGCATACTGTCGGCGCGGGCGGTCAGGCGGGCGTAGCCGAACCGCACAAGCCGCCCGACCTTGAAGCCCTGCCCGGGCAGTACGCCCGCCATCGGGTGGGGCGTGCCGTCGGCGTCCTGTAATGTCCGGCCCAGGTACAAAAAGCCGCCGCACTCGGCCACGGTGGGCAGGCCGCCCTGCACGGCGCTTTTTACGGCGGCGCGCAGGGGGGCGTTCGCGGCCAGACGGGCGGCGTACAGCTCGGGGTAGCCGCCCGGCAGGTAAAGCCCGCCGATGTTATCCGGCAGAGCCGTGTCGGCCAGCGGGCTGAAAAAGCACAGTTCAGCGCCGTTTTCCCGCAGTGCCTCCAGCGTTTCGGCGTAGGTAAAGCAGAACGCGTCATCCCTTGCCACGGCAAGGCGCACCCGCGGCGGGGGCATCGTGCACGGCACAGCGGTGGGCGCGGGACGGTCAAACAGGGTGTGCAGCAGCGGCCAGTCGATGGTTTGCTGCGCGGCATCGGATAAGAGCTGTATCTTGCGCTGCAGATCGTCGATCTCGGCGGCGGTTTTCAGACCGAGGTGGCGGCTTTCTATCGCGGCCTCGGGCAGCGGCGGCAGGCAGCCGACCACGGGCAGACCGGTCTCTTTTTCGAGCATCGGCTTCAGCAGAGCGCACAATCCTTGCGTACAATCATTGAGCAAAATTCCTGCGATATGGTGCGGTGTACGGAACGCCGTCAGCCCGCGCAGCTCCGCCGCCAGCGTCAGGCTTGCCCCCTTGGGCCGCACAACGAGCAGTGCGGGCAGGTCCAGCGCATCGGCCAGCTGCCACGCGCTGGCCGTGTCGGTCACGCCGCCAAGGCCGTCGTAGTAGCCCATGGCCCCCTCGACGACTGCCGCGCCGTGCCCCGCCGCGTGCCGGGCGTAGAGTGCGCGGGCGGTCTGCGGTGCAGAGAAAAACAGGTCGAGATTGTGGCTTTCGACGCCCAGCACCGCGCGGTGGAACATCGGGTCGATGTAGTCCGGCCCCGACTTGAACGCGCAGGGGGTCAGCCCGCGGGCAGTCAGCGCCGCCAGCAGCGCACAGGCTGCCGTTGTTTTTCCGCTGCCGGAGCGGGGTGCAGCCAGAACCAATTGCAGCATTTTTACTCCCTCGCGATCAAGAAAACCGGGTTGTTCGCCATGAGCAGGTGCAGGTTGCCCGCCGCCCGGCTGCGGCTGACTGCGATTTGTGTGACCTGGGCGGTCAGGCCGTGGGCCGTCAGGGCCGCAACGGCCTCCTGTAAGGTTTCCAGCGCAATGGCACTGATACAGAGCCGTGCATCGGGGTTTGCGGCCAGCGCGGCATCGACGACAGCCCGCAGAGTGCCCTTGCTGCCGCCGATAAAAACAGCGTCCGGCGCGGGCCAGCCTGCCAGTGCGGCGGGGGCAAGGCCCTCGGTAAGTTGCAGATTTTGCACCGCAAATTTTGCGCGATTCTGCCGGATAAGGTCACAGGCTTCCGCGTCGCACTCCACGGCGCAGACCCGGCCCGCAGGGGCGGCCAGCGCCAGCTCCACACTGACGCTGCCGGTGCCCGCGCCCACATCCCAGAGGGTATCTGTGGGGCGCACAGCCAGCTTGGCCAGCGCGGCAGCGCGGACCTCCTGCTTGGTCATCGGCGTTTTGCCGCGGATGAACGCTGCATCGGGCAGGCCGGGCGTGCGGCGCAGGGGCGCGGGCACATTTTCCACAAGCAGGACACTGAGCGGTGCAAAGTGCTGTGCGGCCAGCTCCTGCGCCCTGCCGGTCACAAGCCGCTGGGACGGCGTGCCGAGGTTCTCCCCCACCGTGGCCGCAGCGTCACCCAGCCCGGCATCCGCCAGCTGCTGGCAGAGCGTCGCGGGGGTCTCGCTGCCGCCGGTCAGGAAAAAGGTTGTCCCGCCTGCGCGGCAGGCGGCCACCGGGTCACAGGCACAGCCGTGGGCGGAGACGAGCCGCCAGCCCTGCCACGGGCGGCCCAGCGCCGCGGCCAATAATTGCACGCTGGAAACGCCGGGCAGCACCGTGTACGGCAGACCCGCATCGTCCAATGCACGGCAGAGCGCCGCCGCGCCGGAGTAGAAGCCCGTGTCGCCGCTGAAAACCATCGTGGCCTCCGCGCAATCTGTCTGCCGCAGCAATGCGCAAATTTCGTCCGTTTTATAGAGGGCTGCGCGGTTTGCCGTGCAGCCCTCGGGCAGGTTTTCCAGCAGGCGGCGCGCGCCGATGATCAGTTCCGCCCCGCGCAGCGTCTCCAGCCCCGCCGCTGTCAGGCTGCCGGGCGCTCCGCTGCCCATGCCCACCAATGTGATCTTCATAAAAGCTCCCTGCATCGCTGTAAAATTGTGTCAGCGGTCTCGCCCTCGTCGTCCGGACGGCGCAGCACAATGAGCTGCACGCCGCACCGGGCGGCGGCCTCGGCCTTTTCGGCAAAGCCGCCCGCCGCACCGCCGTCCTTCGTGACCATATAGTCGATATGGAACTGGTGCAGCAGTGCCGCATTTAATTCTTTCGTAAAAGGCCCCTGCATCGCAAGGATATTGCGGTGCGGAACGCCCGCTGCCTCGCATGCTGCGATACCTGCCAGCGTCGGCAGAACGCGCGGGTAGAGCCGCGCCGGGTCGAGCGCTGCGAAGGCGGGCAGCTCCTTGGCACCCGTCGCCAGCAGGACGCGCCCCGGTCTGTCTGCCAGATACGCGGCGGCCCGGGCGGCATCGGCCAGCACCACACTGCCCGCGGGCAGGGGGCTGGCGGGGCGCAGCAGACGGTGATATTCAACTTCCGCCGCCGCTGCCGCCGCACGGATATTGCGCGTTGCCTCGGCGGCATACGGGTGGGTCGCGTCAACGCAGAGCGCCGCACCGCGCAGCAGCGCCGTCATTCCTTCGGCGTCCAGCCGCCCGGTGCGCACCGTGATGCCGTCGGCGCAGCCCTGTTCCTCGGCCCCCAGCTCTGTCGCCACACAGACCGTGACCGCCGCGCCGAGCGCCGCCAGCGCGCGGGAGAAGCTGCGCCCCTCCGTTGTACCGCTGAAAACCACCACATTCATACGCCGCGATACCCCCTTGGCGTAACCATTCTGCCATGTAAAATCTGCGTTGCAGCGTTGCCGACAAAGACCGTTGTGAACATATCCACGGCGGTGTCCTCCAGCTCGGCCAGCGTCAGCAGCCGTGCGGTCTGGCCGTCACGGCCAATGCAGCGCACCAGCCCGCAGACCGTGTCCGGGCCCTTGCCGTTGTCCCGCAGAATGCGAACGGCCTTTTGCAGGTAGTCGGCGCGGCCTTTGGACGACGGGTTGTAGAGCGCCAGGCAGAAATCCCCCGCCGCGGCGCAGGCCAGCCGCTTTTCAATGACGGCCCACGGCGTCAGCCGGTCCGACAACGAAATCACGCAAAAATCGTGTGCCAACGGCGCACCCAGCACCGCGGCCCCGCTCAAAGCGGCGGTCAGGCCGGGCACGATCTCGACCTCTACCTCCGGGCATTGCTCTGCCAGCTCCAACAGCGGGCTGGCCATGCCGTAGACCCCGGCGTCGCCGGAGCAGACGAGCGCCACCGTCTTGCCGCCCTTTGCCGTTTCCAGCGCCCAACGGCAGCGGTCAATCTCCCGCGTCATGCCGGTAGCGTAGACCTCTTTATCTGGGTAAAGCGGGCGCACAAGGTCGATGTAGACCGTGTAGCCGCACAGTACGTCGGCAGCCTGCAGGGCAGTCTGCGCCTGGGCGGTCAAATACTGCGCACCGCCCGGGCCGAGGCCCACCACATACACAAGACTACGGTTCATCATTTTTCCATCTCCAATCCGGGGCAAAGGGGGCCAGCGCCACGGCAAGGGTCACGCCGTCCCGCGCCCACTTCGGGATGAACAGCACTCCGTCTGCAGCCAGCACCGCCGCACGTTCACAGACATTGTCCACGCCCGTGATGCTCTGCACAAAGCCGGAGGACGTAAAGCGGCCTTTAGCCGTGCGCAGGGCAGCGGCGGTATAAAAGTCCATCTCCCAGCCGTGCGCCCGGCAGAACGCCGCCAGACCCGGCTCATCCTTTTTCAAGTCAATGCTGGCGGCGCGGACAATGCCCTGCGGGGCAAAATGGTGCTCCGCGCAGAAGGCCGCAAAGGCTGTTTCCAACTTTTCCGCCGTCGTGCCGCGCTTGCAGCCGACACCTAACACCGCAATGCGGGGGATCAGGTGCAGCGCCTCACCCGTCGGGGTCAGCGTTAGCGCAAAATCTGCGCGGTCAGCGGCAGCGGCAGGCTCCACACCCGCAGGCGGCGTGCCGGAAACAGCCCAGTCTGCAGCATAACAAACGCTCTGCCCGGCCAGCAATGCACCGCTCACGTAGCGAATGCGCTCCGGCTCGGCCACGGCGCAGTTCTGGCGCTTGGCCCACTCGTCCACGGCAAAAACGCCGCGTCCGTCGGTGGCCGTCGTGATGACCGGCACGGCATGGCAGACCGCCGCCAGCCGCTGCGCCAGCTCGTTTGCGCCGCCCAGATGCCCCGACAGCAGCGGAATCGCGAACCGCCCACCCTCATCCAGCACAACGACGGCGGGGTCTGCAGCCTTGCTGCGGCAGTGGGGCGCGATGGCCCGCACCGCGATCCCGGCAGCTCCTACAAAAATCAGTGCGTCGCTTTGTGCAAACTGCGCAGCGGTCCAATCGGTCAAGCGGACGCCGTCCGCACCGCCGCGGGCCACGCTGCCGGGGCAGGCTGCCGCCAGCTGCTGCGCCAGCGCCAGTCCCCGCGCCGTGAACGCAATGTACGCGCAGGTCATCGGTCCGTCCCCCTTCGGAACTCCGTTGTGAACGCCGGGTCATACAGCTTGCTGCGGTCATATTGTGCGGCCAAAAAGTCCCCGACGACGATGAGCGCCGTCTTGGTGATGCCCGCCGCGCAGGTGCTTTCGGCCAGCGTTCCGACGGTGCAATGTACAATTTTCTGTTCCGGCCACGTTGCCTTGTAGACAACGGCGGCAGGGGTCGCGGCGGTGTACGCGCCCTGCAGAAGCGCGTCCTGCACCCTGTCGATCAGGCCGATGGAGAGGAAAATGACCATCGTCGCCCCGTGGGTGGCCAGCGCGGCCAGCCGCTCACCTTCGGGCACAGGGGTACGGCCCTCCATGCGGGTGATGATGACGGTCTGGCTGACGCCGGGCAGCGTGTACTCGGCGTTCAGCGCCGCCGCCGCACCGCAGAAGCTCGACACGCCGGGCGTATCGTCGTAGGCGATGCCCATGGCGTCCAGCGCGTCCATCTGTTCCCGGATCGCGCCGTACAGGCAGGGGTCGCCCGTGTGCAGACGCACGGTGGTTTTGTGCGCTGCTTCGTTTTCTTTCATGACGGCAAGCACCTGCTCCAACGTCATCTCGGCGCTGTTATAGATAGCGCAGTCCGGCCCCGCCAGCCCCAGCAGCGCCGGGTTGACCAGGCTGCCCGCGTAGATGATGCAGTCCGCCGTTTGCAGCAGGGCCGCGCCGCGCCGGGTAATCAGGTCCGGTGCGCCGGGACCGGCCCCCACAAAATGTACCATATCAGGCTCCCTCCCACAATTTCAACAGTGTATCGGCAGTTTTTGTCTGTCCCAGCGGGCCGTTCCGGTTTGAGAACAGCACCGCGCCGACCTTGAACGCCCCCGCCGCGCGGCGGTCCAGATGCGTCTGGATCGCGGTGAGCAGGCTGGCCATGACCGGCTCCCGCAGCTGCGCGGCGTCCAGAATGTCCAGACAGGCGTCTGTCGTGGCGGCGTCCATCAGGGTGCGGCAGGTCGCCGCGTCCGCGCCGCAGAGCGCCGCATGGGCGCAGAACAGTTCAGTGCGGCAGTCAGCACAGCGGGAGTGGGTGTTCATGATGCCGCCCGCCAGCTTGACGAGCTTGCCCACATGCCCGACGAGCAGCACCTGTGCAAAGTGCTCCGCCGCTGCCATATCCAGCGCCTCGCCGATGAAATTTGAGATTTTGACGACAGGGATCTCGTGCAGCGCGGGGTAGTTGGCGGCCAGGTAGTCCAGCCCGTAGTTGCCGGGGGCTAAAATCAGGCGGCGGCTTTTCAACGCTGCCTGGTGGATTTCGATTTGCAGCGTATCCAGAAGTGCCTGCTGGCTCATCGGCTCCACAATGCCGCTGGTGCCCAGCACCGACAGGCCGCCCTCGACCCCCAGATGCGGGTTGAAGGTGCGCTTAGCCGCAGCCTCGCCGCCTTCGATGGAGATGACCACCGCGAACCCGCCGCCGTAGCCGACGGCGTCCGCCTCCCGCAAAAGTGCCTCGGTTATCATCTGCCGCGGCACACGGTTGATGGCCGCCGCACCGACGGGCTGGTCGAGGCCGGGCTTTGTCACACGGCCCACCCCCGCCCCGCCGTCAATCGTAACGGTGCGCGGCGCGCCGGGCAGCAGTGTGACCGCGGCAATGACCGGCAGACCCGTCGTGGCGTCGATGTCGTCGCCGCCGTCCTTGACGATGGCGCATGCGGCACCGTCTGCCGTCAGGTGGCAGAACTGCGGTGCGACCTCCACGACGATGCCCTTGGGCGTGCGCAGACCAACGCTTTCCGGCGCGTGGCCGGTCAGCAGCAGCCGCGCCGCGCCCGCCGCCCCCAGCGCCGCGCAGGTGCCGGTGGTGTAGCCGCAGCGCAGTAAACGCTGCCCGCTGCGGATGTAGTGCTCAAATTGGGGCTTCGGCTTTGCGCCGCTCCCGGCAAACAGCACCGCGTATTGGTCGGTGCTCAGTCCAAACAGCGCACAGATATTGTCCTGTGCAAAGGCGTCCTGCGGTGCCAGCACAGCGGACACGCCTGACGGCGCAACGCAGACAACGGCGTCGGCCAGCCTTTGGGCCAGCTCCAGCTCATGCAGCGTCACGATGACGGCCACATTCTTCTCATGTGCCAGCACTTGCAGGATGTCCATGAGTTCCGCCTTACCCTTTACGTCCAAAAACGACGTTGGCTCGTCCAGAAGCAAAATCTCCGGCTGCTGGCAGACCGCGCGGGCCAGCAGCACGCGCTGGCGCTGGCCATCACTGATCCTGGCAAAATCGCGGTCCTCCAGCTCCTCCGCCCGGACAAGGCACAGGGCGTCATGCACCTGCTGCCTGTCGGCATCGGACAAAATGCCCAGCCGCCCGGTGTAGGGGTAGCGCCCGGCGGCGGCGACCTCAAAGCAGGACGTCAGCTCGGTGCGGGCCGTGTGGGGCAGCATCAGCGCCAGCTTGCGCGCCCGGGCGTTGGGGGTGTAGGCCGTCAGGTCCTGCCCGTCCAGCAGCACCGCGCCGCCCTGCGCCGCCAGCTGCCCGGCCAGCGTTTTTAAAAGGGTGGATTTGCCCGCGCCGTTCGGACCGATGAGCGCCAGAATTTTGCCGCGCTCGGCGTGCAGGGCAATGTCCCGCAGCAGCGGCGCACCGTAGCCGACGGCTAGATTTTGCGTTTCACAACAGCTCATACCGTGCCCTCCCCACTGTGGCGGCGCACAAGCAGCCAGATGACCACCGGCGCACCGAACACCGCTGTGACCGAGCTGATGGACAGCTCGGTGGGTGCAAACAGGCTGCGGGCGATCAGGTCGCACAGCAGGCAGAATGCCGCGCCGCCCAGTGCGCAGCCCGGCAGCACCCGCAGCGGTTTTGCACTGCCCAGCGTATGTTTTACCAGATGCGGCACCGCAATGCCGACGAAGGAGATCGGTCCGGCAAATGCCGTGACGCAGGCCGCCAGCAGGCTTGACAGCAGCACAAGCACCACGGAAAACGCCCGCACCGGCACGCCGACGCTGGCGGCGTAGCTTTCGCCCAGCTGGTAGGCGGCCATCGGCTTGGAGAGCAAAAACGCGGCGGCCAGGCAGGGCAGAACGATGGCCGCCGCCGTGGCGACATTGCCCCAGGTCATGCCGGAGAAGCTGCCCATCGACCAGTTGTGCAGGTTGACGATGTTGGAATCCTGCGCGAAGGCGACGACAATATCGGTGACGGCCGAGCAGATGTAGCCGATCATGACGCCGCAGATAACCAAAATGCTCATCTGCTGCACGCGGCGCGCCACGGCCAGCACAAACAGCATGGCCGCCATGGCCCCGGCAAACGCCGCCAGAATCAGCGTCAGTGAGCCGGTGAGCAGACCGCGGTTCAAAAAGACGACCATCGTCAGCGCCACAGCCAGCTTGGCCCCGCTGGAAATGCCCATGACGAACGGCCCGGCAATCGGGTTGGCAAAAAACGTTTGCAGCAGATACCCGGCCACCGAGAGCGCCGCCCCCAGCAGCACGACCATGACGGCGCGCGGCAGACGCAGCTGCAGCAGGATGTTGGCCGCCAGCGCGTTTGTGCCGCGGCCCAGCAGGGCCGCCGCGATGTCCGCCGGGGAGAGCGCAATGCTGCCCCAGAACAGGTTGAGCGCAAACAGCGCCAGCAGGGCCGCCGCCATGGCGAGGTATGCAATTGTCATGCGTTTGGAGGTGTGCATGCGTGGTTCCCTTTGCAGCGGGCGGCAATGGTGCGGGCGGATAGGGAATCCGCCCCTACGGATGCGCCACGGTTTTGTGCGCCCGTTTTTGCCGCCGCGTCAAATTTTCAGTGCAGCTTCGTCAAAAATGTCAATTCGCTGTCGTCCGGGTCATCCTCGGTGAACACCCTGTTCATATCCAGGATCAGCTCCGGCAGCTCCATGCTCTGCTGGAAAAGGCTCTGCGACGTACACCAGACGCTGCCGCTTTGCACGGCCTTGAAGTCCGCCAGCATCGGACATTTGGCGAGCAGCTCATCCATTGTGCGCAGCTCGCCCTCAATCGTGCTGTTGTAGAGCAGCACATCGGCGTCACGCGCCCCGGCGTAGAAATCCTCGAGCGAGATATTGACAGTCGCCAGATTGTTGCCGCTGTCCGTCAGGTCGGCAAAGACGTAGCTGCCGCCCGCCAGCCCGATCATCTTGGCGACGTAATCGCCGCCCTTGCGCACCGTGGCGAGATTGTTTGAGGTGATGGAGAAGAACGCCGCAGTCTTGCCGGTGGGTTCCTCGTCCAGCAGCGGTGCAATGCGCTGCACAGCGTCGTCAAAAACGCGCTTGGCCTCCTCAGTTCTGCCCAGCAGGATGCCGTACAGCTTGACCCATTCCATCCGGGCCAGCGGGTCGCTCTCGTAGCTCGAGCGCTCGACGAGGACCGGCACGCCGAATTTTTCGAGCTGCTCCTTCACCTCGGGCGTGTGGTAGATCATTGTGTTCTCGATGGCAAGGCCGCAGTCGGCGGACAGGATCGTCTCGTAATCGGGCGCACTGTACTTGCCCGCGTAGGCGATCTCGCCCTGCTCCATGGCGGTGCGAGCCGCGTCGAGGTACCAGTTTTCGGCCTGCGTGCCGGACAGCGCCACAGCCCCCAGCCCGCCAATGCTGATGATGGGGTCCATCGCGGACGACGACACAAGGTAGATATTTTGGATAGGCTGCTGCAAAACGGTGATGTCTGCGTCCAGATTGGCGGGCGCAGCGGCCCCCTCCGGCACGACGAGATAGCGGCTGCCGTCAATCGTGATGAGGTCATAGCCGCCCGCGCACACATCCACCGTGAACTGCTTCGCATATTCCAGCGGATAGCGGTTTTCTATCGTCAATGCGTCCGTTTGCGCGGGAGCCTGGGAGGCAGCCGCGCACCCTGCCAGCAGCAGCGCGGGCAGGGCAAAAGCTGCCGCGCGCCTCATTCGGCGGCGGCCAGCGTCGCGCTGTCAAAGGTCAGGGTATAGTCGATCTCGTGCGGGGTGCTCATGGCGACGGTGTCCGCCGTGACGGCCAGCGCGGTATCCAGCGCGGCAACGGGAATCTCAAACGTCGAGTTGCCGTCGGTGTTGACGGGCAGGTACTTTTCGCCGTCGACGAGCATATAGTCATAGTTCGGGCTGCTCCAGACGATGGTCGCGGTCATAATGCCGTCGGCCACAGTCAGCGCGGCGGGGCTTTCGACGGTGGCGCGTCCGCTGCCGCCCTCCAGCGTCACAGCGCAGGTGTAGCTGCCGTCGGCGGGGATCTCGACGGCTGCCGCAGCCGCATCCTCTGCCGCAGGCTCGGCATCGGAGACGCTGACCGTATGGTCATACCAGGTGCCCTTGGTGCCGAGGATGGCCAGCTGGAAATCGGCATCGACAGCCGCAACGGGGATGTCAAAGCCGTATACTTCATCGCTGGTGCCGTCGGAGTAGGTCACCGTGTCAACGGTAGGCTGCAGCCAGTCGCTCTCGTGGGCGGGGGCGTCGGCGGCCATGCCCGGATACAGGTTGACGATCTTCTGGGACTGCAGACTGACGTGGAAGGTCATCGTGCCGTTTTCCACCGTCAGCGTGCCCATGCCGTCCACGGCTTCGTTGGCGTGGAACATACTGCTGTCGGTGTTGAACTTAGCGGTGTATACGCCGTCCGGCAGCGCGGCAGCGGGAGCCTGGGCTTCCGTGACGGCAGGGGCCGGGGCTGCGGTGGCGGCAGGGGCGGTTTCTTCCGTGGAGACCGCCTCGGACGTGCTCTCGGCGGTGGACGCTGCGGACGCACCGCAGCCCGCCAGCAGCAGGGCAGCGAGAGTCAGGGATGCGAGTTGGAGCTTTTTCATGCTTTCCTTACCTCATTCTATATATATTTATCAGGCATTAGCGGGAGGCAGCGCGGGCGGATATGGAATCCGCCCCTGCGGCGTGGCAGGGCATCACATCGGACGCAGGCCGTGCTTTCCCAAAAACCAAAAAACTGCCCGGAGCTTACCCTCCGGGCAGAATGGGTCTTTCTCAGCCGTTCAGGGAATCGATGGCGGCCCCGGCATGGTCAACGTAGAGCTGCTGGATGTCACCGATCTCGCCCAGACCTGCGATCTGGGTGTCGACGCTCTCAAAGCAGTCGGCGGCGTTGAACTGGCTCAGCCAGGAATCGTCATCGGCACCGGCCATGTCGTTGTTGGCGTGGTCACCGGCGACGACCATCAGCGGGCGCAGGATGACCTTGGTGTAACCGGCCTCCTTGACCTTCTCGATAACGGCATCGCAGGCGGTGTCCTCGGGCTCACCCTCAACGGTGCCGATAAAGACGTTGTCATAGCCCAGCGTCTGCATTGCGGTCTGCATCTGGCTGTAGCTGACCTTGGCGGTGTGGGACGTACCGTGGCCCATAAAGACAAAGGCGGTACCGTCCGCAGCGGCGGCAGCGGCGTCGTCATACCCGGCGGTCTTGACGGCCTCGGCGGTGATGGCGGCGGCTACGGCCTCCTTGTCGGCGTTGATGACGGTGGCATCTTCGCCGACCTCGCCCAGCAGGGGTTCGGCAATGGCAACGCTGTCGAACTTGTCCCTGTACTGCTCAACCGCCTCGCACATCTCGTCGTACTCGGCGCCGTGCATCAGGTGCGTGGGCTGGACAACCAGATTCTTGACGCCGTTGGCAACGGCACGGTCAAGCGCCTGGTCCATGTTGTCGATCTTCTCGCCGTCGCGGGCCTGAACGTGGTTGATGATGATCTGCGCGGTGAAGGCGCGGCGGACGCTCCAATCCGGGTAGGCGGCCTGCAGGGCGTCCTCGATGCCCTTGATGTCAGCGGCGCGGCTGCCGTTGAAGGAGGTGCCGAAGCTGACGACCAGCAGCTCATTCTCGCCGATGTCGTCGGCATTGCGCGGGTCGTCCTTGCCGGCGTCGCCGGTGTCGCGGCCAAAGTAGTCGGGGTCTGCGTTCTCACCCTCGACCAGCTCCTTCTGAGTGTCGGTCAGGGCATCCCAGGCAGCCTTGGCGGCCTCGCACTGGGCATCGGTGTCGGCGCTGCGCTCCTGCACGTAGATGGCGTCGATCAAATCGGCGCAGTTCTTAGCGGCCACTTCGTCTGCATCTCCCTCGTCTGCGGTCTTTTCTGCATCTTCTGCGGTGCTTTCGTCAGCGACGGTGCTCGCGGCAACGCTGTCAGTGCTCGCGGCGGTGCTGCCGCAGCCGACCAGCAGGGCGGCGGACAGTGCTGCGGCCATGGCGACGGCGGCAGCTTTTCTGTAGGTGATCCTTCTCATGTGTTTTTGCTTCCTTTCCTTGTTTAAAGCTGGGAGACAGTACGGGAGAGAACAGCAGGGCACACGGAAATTGACCCCGTAAAAAATAAGGTCTTTTGCGTGCAGAATGGCAACACAAAAGACCCCGTATTTTAAGCAGGTGCTTTGCGGTACAACCAATTCCTCGTGATCTGGGGCGGTACGCCCCCGTACCCGGCAGCAGGCAGGTTTCCTGGCTGAAAGCTCAACGCCTGCCGCCGCCTTCCCGGGTCAAAACCCAGTGACCGGTGCAAATGCACCCTGGCGGCAGGCTCCCTTATCACAGTGACGAGATCGTGCGGGATTTGCACCCGCTTCCCTTTTACCCTTTCCCATGCGCCGAACGGCGGCATAAAAAGGCACCTGCTGTCGTATTCAGTTTTACGGTGTAAAGTATAACACAATGCGGTGAGAAACGCAAGAGTGCGTCGGTTTCAATTTTGCCTTTATACGCTTTATACGATTGTGAACTGGCACGCCCGCATGGCGTCCAGCGCCGTTTGGTGGGACTGGGGCGTGACCCCGGCGCAGCAGTCGGACAGGATTTCGATTTCCGTCTCCGGGAAGGCCGCGCGCAGCACCATGGCGTTGCTGATGACGCAGATGTCGGTGCAGTAGCCGTAGATGACGATCTTGTCAATGTCGTCCACGGCCTTGTTGTGGGCCATCAGCTCGTCGAGGATCTCGCTCGGCAGCATATAGCTGCCGAAGGTCGGCTTGTTGACGATGTGGCAGACCTCGGGCTCGGTACCGTCCAGCGCGTTCTCCAACTCGGGCGCAAAGTTCCAGCCGTCCTCGCCCTCGATGCAGTGCTCCACAGGCAGGTGGCGTCCCTCCCGCGTGGCAAGGTAGTTGTCGGGGTGGGTGTCCCGCGTCAGGAACAGCCAGTGCCCGGCCCGGGCATGGGCCTTAACGGTCTCGGCCAGGTGGGCCACGTTGGCCTGTGCCTGGGGGTTCGCCAGCGCACCCGTGATAAAGTCCTTTTGTACGTCCACAACAATATCCAGAATCATAGCGACAGCTCCTGTTTTTATGGTTTGCTATAGTTTGCTACCAGTATACCGCAGACGGTGCGCGGTGTAAAGTGCGCGTTTCTCTGGCCGCAGGGGTGCGGATGTGGTATAATGGAAGAAAAAGTTCAGGAGGCCCTTCATGACTCCGCTTGAAGCGTTAAAACGATATTTCGGCTACGACTCCTTCCGCCCCGGGCAGGAGGAGATCGTCAGCGCCCTTCTGGCCGGGCGGGACGCGCTGGCCATCATGCCCACCGGCGCGGGCAAGTCGCTCTGCTATCAGGTCCCTGCTCTGCTGCTGCCGGGGCTGACGCTCGTCATCTCGCCGCTGATCTCGCTGATGCAGGACCAGGTCAAGGGGCTGAACGCAGCGGGCATCCATGCGGCATTTATCAACTCGTCGCTGACCGAGACACAGATCGCCCGCGCGCTGGACCTGGCCGCCGAGGGCAGCTACAAGCTCGTCTACGTCGCGCCCGAACGGCTGGAAAGCCCGGTGTTCCGCAGCTTTGCCGCGGGGGCGGACATCTCGATGGTCACGGTGGATGAGGCGCACTGCATCAGCCAGTGGGGACAGGATTTCCGCCCGAGCTACTTAAAGATCCTCGACTTCATCGACAGTCTGCCCCGCCGTCCCATCGTGTCGGCGTTCACGGCCACGGCCACGCGGGAGGTCAAGGACGACATTGTCTGCACGCTGCGGCTCCACGACCCGAAGGTGCTTGTGACCGGCTTTGACCGGCCCAACCTCTACTTTCAGGTCGAGCGTACCCGCCGCAAGGACGATTTTGTCATCCAATATCTGCGTGACCACCCCGGCGAGAGCGGCATCATCTACTGCGCCACCCGCAAGAATGTGGACAAGCTGCAGGAGCTTCTGACCGAATACGGCTTTGCGGCCACAAAGTACCACGCGGGCCTGTCCGCCGAAGCACGCCGCAAAAATCAGAATGACTTCATCTACGACACCGCGCCGGTCATTGTGGCGACGAACGCCTTTGGCATGGGCATTGACAAGTCCAACGTGCGGTTCGTGCTGCACTACAACATGCCCCAGAGCATGGAGAATTATTACCAGGAGGCGGGCCGTGCCGGGCGTGACGGGCTGCCGTCGCAGTGCGTGCTGCTTTTTTCGGCGCAGGACGTCATCATCAACAAATTCCTGCTGGACAAAAAGGATTTTGCCGAGATGGACGACGAGGAGGCCGACCTTTTGCGCCAGCGCGACCTGCAGCGCTTGCAGACGATGGAGCGCTACTGCCAGACGACGGAGTGCCTGCGCAACTACATTCTGGCCTATTTCGGCGAGCATCCCACCGCGCCGTGCGGCAACTGCGGCAGCTGCAACAACGATTTTGACGAGGTCGATATGACCGACGCCGCCAAGTGGATGATCAACTGCGTGGCCGAGCTGCGCGGGCGGTACGGCAAAGCGATTTTGTTCGGCACTTTACAAGGCGCGAACCGTGCGCGTCTGCGGGAGCTGGGAGCCGAGCGCTTCAAGAGCTACGGCCGGATGAAGGACACCCCGCGCGAGACGCTGGAACGCCTGCTGGCCCAGCTGCTGGAGGATGGATATTTGGTGCAGAGCGACGACCAGTACGCCGTGCTGCACATCGGGGATATTGCCCCGCTGAAGGCCGGCGGGCAGGTGCTGGTCAAGCTGCCGCCGCAGCGTGAGCCGGAGCAGGCCCGCGCACCGAAGCCGAAGCGCCGCAGCCCGATGGACGCGCTGACGAGCGCCGGACTGGAGCTGTTCAACCAGCTGCGCCAGCTGCGGTTCGACACCGCCCAGCGCGAGGGACTGCCGCCCTACGTCGTGTTCGGCGACAAGTCGCTGGTGGATATGTGCCTGCGCGCGCCGCGCCGCGCGCAGGATATGCTGGGCATCTACGGCATGGGTGAGCGCAAGTATGAAAAGTACGGTGCCGCGTTCTTTGCGGTCATTGACGCCTACCGCGCCGACCACCCCGGCGCCGTTTTGAGCCTGGACCCGCCCGCACCGGAACCGGAAAAGCCGCTGCCGTCCGAGAAGAAGAAAAAGCCGCCGAAGGCCGAGCGCCCCGCGTTTTACCTGACGGCGGAGGATGCGCGCAGCTTCAACTATCAGGACAGCTATACCGGCGCGGAGCTGAAGGCCGCGCTGATCGAGGCCGCCGGTGACCCGGATGTGAAGGCCCCGACCATCAAGGAGATCGACGAGTGGCTGCTGGCGCAGCGGCTCATCGGCATGGAGCGTCTGCCGACGAAGGGCTTTTACTACGTGCCGACCCCTGCCGGTGTGGACGCCGGTCTGCGCAGCGAGGACAAGGTCAGCGCCCGCGGCACGCCGTATTCAGTGCTGCTGTTTACGCCGGAGGCGCAGCGGATGGTGGTGGAGCACTTTATAAAACCAGAGGCTTCCCCCTCGGGGGAAGCTGTCACCGAAGGTGACTGATGAGGGCGAAGTTTACGGCTGCAATCCGTTTGCGGACGGTTATGGCACGCCTTTCCCTCATCCGGCCCTGCGGGGCCACCTTCCCCCAAGGGGGAAGGCTTAGGGCTTTTTCGTCATCTTGTCCGTACTGCGCAAATTTTCTTTGTCATATTCGTCGATTGCGGATTTTTTGACACGATGTTAAAATGTTAGCAGAGACCGTATACCAATTTATAGGGAGCACCCCATGGACAACGTGAAAATTCTCGAGGTCAAGCAGAGCATCTTTGCCTCCAATGACGAGCAGGCCGCCGCGCTGCGGGCTGAGCTGAAGCAGGAAAAAATTTTTCTGCTGAATTTAATGAGCGCACCGGGGTCCGGCAAAACCACGACACTGCGCCGCACGATTGCTGCGCTGCAAAATGAGCTGCGCATCGGCGTGATGGAGGCCGACATCGACTCCGACGTGGACGCCCGCGCCATCGCCGAGACCGGCGCCAAGGCCATTCAGCTGCACACCGGCGGCATGTGCCATCTGGACGCCGAGATGACCCGGCAGGGACTGGCCGGGCTGGGCACCGGGGGTCTCGATTTGGTGATTCTGGAAAACGTCGGCAACCTTGTCTGCCCTGCCGAGTTCGACACCGGCGCGGTGAAGAACGCCATGATTTTGTCGGTCCCCGAGGGTCACGACAAGCCGCTGAAATATCCGCTGATGTTCCAGGTCTGCGACGTCGTTCTTGTCAACAAGATCGACGTGCTGCCGTATTTTGACTTTGACATGGACAAATGCCGCGAGTATGTGGCCCTGCGCAACCCGAACGCAAGGGTCATCCCGATCTGCGCCCGGACGGGCGAGGGCATTGACGAATGGGCCGATTGGCTAAAAGAGCAGGTTAAGGCGTGGCAGGCGTAAATAATCCAGCCGCGTTGTAGGGGCCGCACATGTGCGGCCCGCGGCCTTGCCGCAATCGCCTGTCCGCCATTTACAACCGGGCCGGGCATGCCCGGCCCCTACTGTGCAAAAAACGGAGCAACGGCACAAAAAAGGAGCACACCATGAGCAAACCCACTGCGTTCCCGCTGGATGAGAGCAGGCTTCCCTTCGAGATTCCGAGGAACGAGCCGTACCGCGAGAAAATTGCCAGGCTGGGCCAGATGATCACGGACCGCATCCCGGCCAAAAAGGGCATTCTGACGAAGGATGACCCCGAATACTGGGGCCTGGCGTCCATCGTGACCGACGAGATGGCGGACGTTGCCTTAAAAATGAAGGTCCGCAAGCCCATGACCCTGCCCGAGCTGGTCAAGGCCACGGGCAAGCCTGCCGGGGAGCTGGAGCCGCTTTTGCAGCAGATGGCCGTCGTCGGTCTGCTGGAGTACAACTGGGAGAATCCCAGCCGCGAAAAGCAGTACATCCTGCCAATGTTCGTGCCCGGCAGCGCAGAGTTCTTCAACATGAATAAGCAGCAGATCGCCGACCACCCCGAGGTGACAGCCTTCTTTGAGCGGATGACGTTTCTGCCGCTGGAGCACATCACCGCCATGGTGCCCCCGGGCGGCGCAGGTATCGGTATGCACGTCATCCCGGTGGAAAAAGCCATCGAGACCGAGAACCGGTCCGCCGACATTGAGCACATCTCTCACTGGCTGAAAAAGTACGACGGCAAGTATGCCGCCGGTCCGTGCAGCTGCCGTATGTCCCGCGCCGCCATGGGCGAGGGCTGCGGCGACGACCCCGACGACTGGTGCATCGGCGTGGGCGATATGGCCGACTACCTCGTCGAGACCAACAAGGGGCATTACGTGACCTACGATGAGGTCATGCAGATCCTGCAGAAGGCCGAGGACAACGGCTTTGTGCACCAAATCACGAACATCGACGGCGAGAACAAAATTTTTGCCATCTGCAACTGCAACGTCAACGTCTGCAATGCGCTGCGCACAAGCCAGCTGTTCAACACGCCGAACATGAGCCGCTCGGCCTACGTGGCGCGTGTCGAGCCGGAGAACTGCGTGGCCTGCGGGCGCTGTGTGGAGTACTGCCCCGCGGGCGCGGTCAAGCTGGGCCAGAAGCTCTGCACGAAGGACGGCCCCATCACCTACCCGAAGCAGGAGCTGCCCGACGCCGTGAAGTGGGGTCCCGACAAGTGGGCCATCGACTACCGCGACAAGAACCGCATCAACTGCTATGACACCGGCACGGCCCCCTGCAAGACGGCCTGCCCCGCGCACATTGCCGTGCAGGGCTACTTGAAAATGGCCGCGCAGGGCCGCTACCGCGACGCGCTGGCGCTTATTAAAAAGGAGAACCCCTTCCCCGCCGTCTGCGGGCGCGTCTGCAACCGCCGGTGTGAGGACGCCTGCACCCGCGGCACCGTGGACCAGGCCGTGGCCATCGACGCCGTCAAGAAGTTCATTGCCGAGCAGGACCTGAACGCCGCGCACCGCTACGTGCCCGACGTTGTCCAGCCGTCGCTGCAGGGCCCGTGGCCGCAGAAGATCGCCATCATCGGCGGCGGCCCCGCGGGCCTGTCCTGCGCCTATTTTCTGGCAGTGCAGGGCTACAAGCCCACCGTATTTGAGAAAAACGAGCGTCCCGGCGGCATGCTGCGCTACGGCATCCCTTCGTTCAAGCTCGAGAAAAACGTCATTGACGCCGAGATCGACATTCTGCGGGAGCTGGGCGTTGACATCCGCTGCGGTGTCGAGGTCGGCAAAGACGTCACGCTGGCCGAGCTGCGCCGACAGGGCTACCGGGCGTTCTATATCGCCATCGGCTGCCAGGGCGGGCGCCGGGCCGGTGTGCCCGGCGAGGACGCCGCGGGTATCGAGACCGCCGTCCACCTGCTGCGCACCGTCGGCGGTGACGAGAGCCGCAAAATGACCGGAAAGACCGTCGTCATCGGCGGCGGCAACGTTGCCATTGACGCGGCGCGTGTGTCTCTGCGCTGCGGTTCCGACGGCGTGACGATGATCTGTCTGGAGCCGCGGGACAAGATGCCGGCCTCGCCGGAGGAAATTGCCGAGGCCGAGGAGGAGGGCACCAAAATCACCTGCGGCTACGGCCCGAAGGAGTTCCTCTCCGAGAACGGCCATGTGACCGCCGTCGTGCTGAAAAAGTGCACCGGCCTTTACAACGCGGAGGGCCGTTTTGCGCCCACCTACGATGAAAACGATACCATCACCCTGCCGTGCGACAACGTTGTTTTAAGCATCGGCCAGTGCATCGAGTGGGGCGATTTGCTGAACGGCGAGGCCGTGCAGCTGGGCCGCGGCCAGGGCGCTGTGGCCGACGCGCTGACCTACCAGACCGCCCAGCCGGACATTTTCGTCGGCGGCGACGTCTGCACCGGGCCGCGGTTTGCCATTGACGCGATTGCTGCGGGCAAGCAGGGGGCAATTTCCATCCACCGCTTTGTGCAGCCCAACACAAGCCTGACGATTGGCCGCAACCGCCGCGACTTCCACGAGCTGGACAAGTCGAATCTGGCGCTGGGCGAGTATGACCGCGCACCGCGCCAGTCCGCCGCGCTGGATGCGGGCATTGACGCGCACCGTTCCTTCCGCGACGCGCACCTGACGCTGACCGAGGATCAGGTCAAAATCGAGACAGCGCGCTGTCTGGGATGCGGTGCCAGCGTTGTGGACCCGAACAAGTGCATTGGCTGCGGCGTCTGCACGACAAAGTGCGAGTTTGATGCCATCCGCCTGCATCGCGACCTGCCCGAGTGCAGCAAGATGGTCAGGAGCGAGGACAAGTTCAAGGCCATTCTGCCCTACATGGCGAAGCGCGAGATCAAGATCCGCTTTGCCAAGAAGGAGAAGTAATGCACGAGCTTGGCATTGTATTCCACATCATCCGCACGGTGGAGGACGTGGCCCGGCAGAACGACGTGACGCGCATCCGGCGCGTGACGCTGCAGCTGGGCGAGGTCTCCGGCGTGGTGGAGAGCTATCTGCAGGACTGCTGGAAATGGGCGGCGGCGAAATCGGAGCTTTTGCCCGGCGCGGTGCTGACCGTGGAGACCATCCCCGCCGTGACCGTGTGCGAGGACTGCGGCCAACAGTACCCCACCGTGCAGTTTGGCCGCACCTGCCCCCACTGCCAGAGCCCGCGCACCCACCTTTTGCAGGGCCATGAGATGTTGATCAAAGAAATCGAGGCCGTGGAGACAGGCCCCACCGCCCCGGAGAGAGCGTGAAGCTGCATGAAATACAAAATTCTCCGCATTGAGGAACAGATGTACGGCTGCGAGGAGCCGCCCGCCGACCAGCCGATTCTGGTTGACGTAGTGCTGGAAGGTGCTGACGGCACACGGCGCGTGCTCCCCTACCCCGACGAAGCGCTGCGCCGCGGCGGAATGGAGGAAGGCGACAGCGTCGATTTGACCGACGGCATTCTTCGCAAGGTATAATTTTCCCAAAAACAAAAGGGGCTGTTGCGTGTGCAGCAGCCCCTTCTATTTTTTTACAAAGGTTATTCTTCCGTAGAAATATCACGGCCAAAGTATTTTTCGCTCAATGCCTTCAGCGTGCCGTCGGCGCGCAGCTCGTCAATGGCGGCATCAATGGCCGTGCGCAGGGCGGCAGTCTCGTCGCCCTTGCGCATCGGGATGGCGATCCGGTTCGCATCGTCGGTCAGCACGGCGATCTTCACATTCGCGTCGGGGTGCTCCTTCGTGTAATCGTAGAAGGTCATCTCGGCGTTCAGCGTCGCGTCGATGCGCCCGCTCAGCAGCAGCTCAAACGTCTGGTTCAGGTCGTCAACGCCCGTCACCGTCGCGCCGTACTGCTCGGCCAGCTCGGCGTAGGTGCTGGAGATCGTGTTTGCGGTCTTTTTGCCCTTCAGGTCCTCCAGCGTGTTGATGCTGTCATCGTCGGCCTTGGTGATGACGGCGGTGCGGTTGAAGGCGTAGGGCGTCGAGAAGTCGTATTTTTCGGCGCGTTCGGGGGTGATGTCCACGCCGTTGACCATGATGTCATAGCGGCCCGCGTCCAGACCTGCCAGCAGGCCGTCCCACTCGCCCTCGACAAACTGCGGCTCAACGCCCAGCTTCTTCGCGATCTCGGTGGCGACCTCGACGTCGTAGCCGACGAGGTTGTCGTTTTCATCGTGGTAGGTCCAGGGTGCCCATGTGCCCTCCATCGCAACCGTGATGGTTCCCTTGGCCTGGATCTCGCTCAACAGGTCGCCGGACGCGGCCTCGGCGGTGCTCCCGGCGGCGGATTCCGCTGCGGGCGCGGTGGCGGCGGCACTGCTGCCGCAGGCGGTCAGGGCCAGCGCGGCGGTCAGGGTCAGGGCGGTCAGTTTGGTCAGGTTCTTCATTACAATAGGCTCCTTTGCTTGTAGGTCTGCAAAAATTCTTTGGTGCGGGGCTGCTGCGGGTCGTTGAAGAACGCCTCGGCGGTGTTCTGCTCCACAATGACGCCCTGCTCCATGAACACCACGCGGTTGGCCGCGTGGCGGGCAAAATCCATCTCGTGGGTCACGACGAGCATTGTGCGGCCTTCCCCGGCCAGGCTGCGCATGACGGCCAGCACCTCGCCGGTCAGCTCGGGGTCCAAAGCGGACGTAGGCTCGTCGAAATAGATGATTTCCGGGTCGGCGGCTATGGCGCGGGCAATCGCCACGCGCTGCTGCTGCCCGCCGGAAAGCTGGCTGGGGTAGTAGTCGGCGCGGTCATCCATGCCGACCTTGACCAGCGCGGCGCGGGCAATCTCCTCGGCCCGGCGGCGCGGCATTTTGCGCGCGATGATAAGCCCCTCGGTCACGTTTTGCAGCGCGGTCTTGTTGGCAAACAGGTTGTAGCTTTGAAAGACAAATCCCGTGCGGCGGCGCAGGGCGTTGGCCTCGGCGTGGGTGACGCGGGCCAGGTCTACGCGCTGGTCGTCAAACAGCATCGTGCCGCCGTCGGACTTTTCCAAAAAGTTCAGGCAGCGCAGCATCGTTGTTTTTCCGCTGCCGCTGGGGCCTAAAATGGCGACGACGTCGCCCTTGTTCACGTCCAGATCGATGCTCTTGAGCACCTGCAAATCTCCAAAGGACTTGCGCAGATTTCTGATTTGCAGCATAGTTCAGCTCCTTTGCGCGCCCTTGCTGTTGAGGTACCGCTCGCCGACGGCCTGCAGGCGGGTCAGCACGGTGCAAAACAGCAGGTAAACCAGACCGACCTCCATGTAGAGGGCCAGCGGCTCATAGGTGCGGGCCACAATGCGCTGGGTCGTCATAAACATTTCGGTCACGGTGATGTTCGCGGCCAGCGAGGTATCCTTAACCATAGCGATCAGCGTACTGGCCAGCGTGGGGAAGGCCGTGCGCAGCGCCTGCGGCAGGATGATGCGGCGGATGATCTGTAAGTAACTCATGCCGACGCACTGCCCCGCCTCCATCTGGCCTTTGGGCACGGATTCCAGCGCGGCGCGGATGGTCTCGGCGCAGTACGCGCCCTCGTTGATGGAAAAGACGAGCACCGCCGCGGGGAACGGCTCAATCAGGATGCCAACGCCGGGCAGGCCGTAGAACACAACGAACAGCTGCACCAGCACGGGCGTGCCGCGGATGACCCAGATATAAAACCGGGCCAGCCGCTGCAAAACGGGCACATGGGCAAACTGCACCAGCGCCACCGCCACCGCGATGATGAGCGCCAGCGTGAACGAGATGGCGGTCAGCGGGATGGTGACGGTCAGGCCGGGCAGCAATATTTTACCAAAGGAATCCACAAGGATTCCCCACAGGCGTTCGGACATGGGGCGGAACTCTCCTTTTTTGGTTGGGGTTGCGGGAATATTTCCCACTAAAACGGTATGCTATGAGATTGTAGCACACTTTGCCGGATTTTGCAAGAGTGAAATTTGAAGTAAAGTTTAAGGTTGGAGCAGCGTGTCGAAACGCTCTTGTAGGGGCGAGCATTGCTCGCCCGTGCCCGTTTGCCTTGTATGAAAACTGTCCCGGAAATTGCGTTGCGGCGGTAGGCTGACGGGCGACCAATGGTCGCCCCTACACACGCAATAAGGCAGGGATGCAATTTTTCGACAGTCCGGCCTCCCTTTGACAAGGGAGGCTTTTGTCTGCGGGGTGAGGGTGTGGGGATTGCACGGAAGGTTTGCTGTGGCCGCAAGCGGGCACGGCGGCCAGAGGGCTGGCCACCCTACGTTCCCCTTTTTCGGTAGGATGTAGGGCGGGGTGCCCCCACCCCGCCGAAGTTGGCGGCAGGCAGAATGTTACGAGATTGGCAGACCGTAGGGGCGGATTCCATATCCGCCCGTGGGAGTGTCCGCAGTAGAAATGGAATTGAGTAAAACCACAACAAAAGCACAAAAAATCCCACCGCCGGATGGCGGTGGGACATGAGTTAATCAGACGACTTTATTTACCAGTGCTATCCAGAATCGGCGTGATGACGGGCTGCGCATCTTTAAGCGCCACGCCCTTCTGGGTAGAACCCCAATTGCTGGTAACATTGTATGCAATAGAGTTCTTGCCATCAGAGTAAATAAGATTTTTAATCTTAATGCTCTTATAGTTAGTCTCAGAACCGACAACCACATCAAATTTCCAGCTAGCACCGGCTTTCAGTTCCGCCAACTGGTTAATCTGGCTAGCAAGTGCAGATTTATTAGTAACCGTGATCGTGCCACCGTCACCAACTTTAAGGTCACCCGTACCATAAGCTTCGGACACCGTAGCTTGAGCCGCAGTCAAAACCATAGCACCTTCAGAAATCAGAGACTGCTCACGAGCCTTGTCGATGTAACCAGTCAGAGCCGGGATCAGCAGGGCGGCCAGAATGGCCAGGATTACCAGAACGACGATGAGCTCGACCAAGGTGAAGCCCTTCTTGTTCTTCATTTTGCGAATTTTTTCGAACATGATAAATTCCTCCACTAAATTCTATAAGGACTTCGTGTGTCCTCATTTGTGAAAATATAATATCACATAATCTGCCAAATTTCAACAGCCTTATGTAAAAACAGCAAAAAACATTTTTTTGCTTCTATTTTCGATTTCCCACCGTTTTGCCTGCTGCACTCCAACCGTCTTGCCGTGGCTGCACCTCTGCCGCCGCGCGGAATTCTATACATATTACCGTCATTTTTAAAAATCAGCTGTGCCGCCGCGCCAAAAGCCGCGGTAAAAACTGCCGCAATTGAAATCGCACATATATTGCGTTTATTTCATCTGTGCTGTCTCTGTCGGTGCGGGCAGCAGAGCGCATCGCGTATGGATTTCAGCGTATATAGGCCAATTTTACAGGCGGGCAATTTTTGTGCTATTTTGCATTTTTCCGTGTCCTCTCTCCCCTGCCCGGCTGCAGGGGCGCTCCCTTTGTGAACATACCGCAAATTCCGGTGCAAAAGTGTGGTATACTGCAAGATTTTGTGCTATACTGGATAAAAAATCAACACAGCCGGGCCGTGCCCGGCACAAAAGGGGCCACACATGAAAAACACCACCGAGGAAAAACGCGAGGCCATCCCCAACAGCGTCAGCCGGATGCTGCTGGCGGGCATCGGCGTACTTTTGCAGGTTTTATGGATCTTCTGGCTTGCCCTCAAGCTGAACGACTACTCCACCGCCATTCAGGTATGCACGTCGGTACTGACATTTTTGATTACGTTGCGTATATATGGGCTGCATATCAACTCCGCGTATAAAATTTCGTGGATCATTCTGATTTTGCTGTTCCCCATCTTCGGTCTGACCATCTATCTGCTGTTTGGCCGCAGCGGGGCCGTCAGCGTCATGCGCCGCCGTTTTGGTGATAATATGACGATGCTGCGCCGGTATCACGCACCCATTTTGCAGCAGCGCCGCGCCCTGCCCTACCCGGACCGCATCACCCGCAACCACGCCCGCTATTTGCAGGACCGCGCGGGCTACCCCGCCTATGACAACACCGATGTGACGTTCTACGGCGACACCTGCGAGGCGCTGGAGGCCCAGAAAACAGCCCTGCGCAGCGCGGAAAAGTTTATTTTCATGGAATACCACGCCATTGAGGACGCCTCCGCCTGGCAGGAGCTGGAGGATATTCTGGCCGAGCGCGCCGCCCACGGCGTGGAGGTGCGCGTATTTTACGACGACGTGGGCAGCATCGGGTTTATCAACAGCAAATTTGTCAAAAAGCTGGCGGGGCGCGGCATACAGTGCCGCCGCTTCAACCCGGTCATCCCGATTTTAAACGTCTTTATGAACAATCGCGACCACCGCAAAATCACCGTTGTGGACGGGCGTGTCGGCTTTACCGGCGGCTACAATCTGGCGGAGGAGTACTTCAACCGCACCCACCCTTACGGCCAGTGGAAGGACAGCGGCATCCGGCTGGAGGGCGACGCCGTGCGCGGTCTGACGCTGATTTTCTTAGAGCTGTGGGGCGCAACGCAGAAGGCCGCACCCGAGGTCGAGCGCTATCTGCCCGATGTGCCCTACACCGCGCGGGAGAATGCCGTGGTGCTGCCCTACGCGGACAATCCGCTGGACGACGAGGCCACCGGCGAGAACGTCTACCTGAACATGATCCGCAGTGCGAAGGACTACGTCTACATTACAACGCCCTACCTTATTTTAAGTGACGAGATGCAGCGCACACTGCGGCTGGCCGCGTCCAGCGGCGTTGATGTGCGGATCATCACGCCGGGCATCCCGGACAAAAAGCTGATCTTCTCGGTCACGCGCAGCTATTACGCCAGCCTTGCCAAGAGCGGCGTGCGCATTTATGAGTATGCGCCCGGGTTCATCCACGCGAAGCAATGCGTAGCCGACGGCACGGAAGCCGTTGTGGGTACGATCAATTTTGACTTCCGCAGCCTGTACCTGCACTTTGAGAACGCCTGCTGGTTCTGCGGCTGCAGCGCCGTGGCCGATGTGCGCCGCGATTTTGACGCGCTGTTCCCCGTCTGCCGCGAGGTCACGCAGAAGTACGCCGACACCCGCAGCTTGGCCGTGCGCGGCTGGGACTGCGTGCTGCGGCTGTTCAGCCCGCTGATGTGACGGGCTGTGCGCCGGGCGCGGCAAGTGGAATTTTCCCAAAGAAATCTGTACTATTCCACGTTGCAAACCGCCGCTGCGCGCCGTACAATAAAGACAAAATCATCCTGTGAGGTGCATAGCAATGGAGCATATAGCATGGAAGGGCCGCATCAAGCCCGGCTGCAAAGCGGAATATCAGCGCCGCCACGCGGAGATCTGGCCCGAGATGGTCGAGGTGTTGAAGGCTGCGGGCATCTGCAACTACAGCATCTTCTACTGTAACGACGAGCTGTTCGGCTACTATGAGTGCGCGAAGGGCGTTGCCTACGCCGAGAAGGTACAGGCCGAAAGCCCCGTTGTAGACCGCTGGAACGACTACATGAAGGATATTCTGGAGCTGGAAATGGACCCCGTGACCGGCGCCCAGCCCAAGCTGGAGCAGGTGTTCCGTCTGGAGTAAACGCGCATAAGACAGCAAAGCCGCCCGTGTCAGGCTGACACGGGCGGCTTGTGTTTTTATGGGCAGGTGTAGCGCAGGCGGTGCTGCCTTTAGGGTATTTACAACACGATGCGGAACGCGACGCGGTGCTCCCCTTCCCCGCTGACGCGGTAAGGCTCCTCCACATCGGTGCCCCAGCTGTCGATACCGCCGACGCCGCGGGCTGCGCCCAGGATCGTCACGCTCGTGCGGCCCGTGGCGGGCAGTTCAGTGATGTGCTGGGCGGCCTCGATCTCCTGCGCGGTGTTGGGCAGTGCGCTGAAGGCAAACGGCGCGTCGGCCTGTTCAATCGTCAGCGCAGCCGCCGTTTGGCCGCAGGCGTTGTGCTGCTCCAGCGTGAACTGACGGGTGCCCACATGCAGGCCGCAGTCCTGCGGGACGAGAACCGGTTCAATGTGCGGCACCTCCTCATGGCAGCCAAAGACGCCGCCCTTGCAGCGATCCGGGTAGGTCTCGCCCGAAAGGCCGGTCCAGAGCGTGCGGGCCACGGGGGCAAACGTCTGGAATTTTACGCCGAAGCAGGGCAGCTCGGGCGCACCGGGCACGCCATGATAGACGGCCTCGACCAGCAGCGTGCCCTGCGGCTCCACGGTGTAGGTCAGCTCGGCCTTAGCGCCGGGCACGGTGGGCACGCCGTAGGTATAGCGCACCTGCACACCGTCGGCGGATTTCTGCAAGACCGCAAAGCCGAGGTTCTGCAGGTAGACATCCGCCGCCAGCCAGGCCGCTGCTTTCTGCGGGAAGCCGCAGCCGCGGTCATTGTCGGTGGCGGCGCGCCAGAACGCCGGGCGCGGGGCGCGCCAGAGCCACTCGCTGCCGTTGACGGTCAGCGACGACGGCCCGGCCTCGCCCGCGGAAAAGAGAATTTCAAACCCGTCGCCCCTGACGCCGAGGTTGCCGTCGCCCTCGGTCACGGTCAACGTGCCGGGCTTGCGGGCGGCCTGTGCTTTGGCCGCGTCGCGGTCCGCCCGGGCGGCGGCTGCGGCGTTGCGGGCATCGTGGGCGGCGCGGCGGGCGGGGGTGTCGTACCAGTAGCGCACGTCCTGCATGGCGGGCTTCTCGGCACCGTCGGCGTAGACAATGCCGTTGCCGCTGAAGTTGTAATCGGTGTTGCGGTCCGCAAAGTCGCCGCCGTAGCCCAGCACGCTGCGGCCCAGCGCGTCGGTGTGCCGGAGCGCCTGGTCCATGTAGTCCCAGATGAAGCCGCCCTGGTACTGGTCGAACTCGTCGGCCAAGCGTACATAGCTCTCCATGCCGCCCAGCGAGTTGCCCATATCGTGCATATACTCGCAGAGAATGAAGGGCTTCTTCGGGTGGGATTCGAGATACTCGCGAATTTCCCACGGCTTGGCGTACATCCGGCTTTCCATGTCGCTGATGGCGTCGAACGCGCGGCAGTGGAACACACCCTCATAATGCACGAGGCGTCCCGGGTCGTGGGCGTGGAAGAACTGCGACATGGCGAGAATATCCTCGCCCGCGTAGCTCTCATTGCCGCAGGACCAGATCAGGACGGCGGCGTGGTTCTTGTCGCGTTCAAACATGCTGCGGGCGCGGTCCACGACGCAGTCCTTCCACTCGGGCAGGCTGCCGGGCACGTTCCAGCTCGGCTCCACCGCGCCGAGCTTCTGCCAGCTGCCGTGGCTTTCGAGGTTCGTCTCGTCGATCATATAGATGCCGTTCCGGTCACACAGGTCGTACCACAGGCTCTGGTCGGGGTAGTGGCAGGTGCGCACGGCGTTGATGTTGTTCTTTTTGAACACGGCCATGGCGGCGTGCATGTCGTCGGCGCCGATGGCGCGGCCCCTGTCGGCGTTCCACTCGTGGCGGTTGACGCCGTTGAACACGACACGTTCCCCGTTCAGGCACATGACGCCGTTTATCATCTCAAAGCGGCGGAAGCCGATGTCGTAGGGCACAACCTCCTGCAAAACGCCGTCGGCATCGCGCAGGGTCAGTACGGCGTGGTAGAGCACCGGCGCTGCATGGCACCACGGCTGGATGCCCTCGATCTCAATCGTATCGCCCGCGGCGGGGCCTTCGTAGACGGCGTAGCCCTCGGGGTCGGTCACGACGAGGGCAACCGACGCGCCGTCGGTCTCACCGTCCAGCTTGACGAGGGGCGTCAGCAGGCCGGTGGTGTTGTCGGCGGCAAGGTCGGCCTTGAGCCAGATGTCGTTGATGTGGACCCTGGGCTTTGCGTACAGGTAGACCGAGCGGAAGATGCCCGAGAAGCGGAAGAAGTCCTGATCCTCGATCCAGGCGGCGCTGCTGCGCTTGTAGACCTCGACGCAGAGGCGGTTGTTCTCGTCCCGAATGTACGGTGTCAGGTCAAATTCAGACGGGGTGAAGCTGTCCTCGGCATAGCCGACGAACTGGCCGTTACACCACAGGTACATGGCCTGCTCCACGCCCTGAAAGCTGACGCAGACGCGCTGGCCGCGCAGGGACTCGCCCAGATCAAACTCTTTGACATAGCTGCCCACGGGGTCATCGTTCCAATCGACCTGCGGCGGGCGCAGGCAGCTGCGGCCATCCCACGGGTAGAGGGTGTTGGTGTACTGCAGCTGACCGTAGCCCTGCAGCTCAATGTGCCCGGGCACGCGGATCGTACCGAAGCCGGACAGGTCGGCGTCCGGCTGCCAGAAATCCGCCGGGCGGGCGGCGGGGTTGGCGCTCCACGCAAAGCGCCATGCGCCGTCCAGTGACTGGCGCAGCGATGTCAGGCCGCTTTCGGCCTCGTCCAAGGTGCGGCAGCAGAGATGGTCAGAGTGTGCGTCCAGCCGGTTCACAGCAAAGACGGTGGGGTCACTCAGCCAGCGAAGTTCAGGGGTCATAGGGATCTCTCCTTTACACAATCAGGTTCTTACCGTCATTCTGCCACAGGGCGCGCGGGGTGTCAATGGAAAGTTTCACGCAGATATTTTCCGTATTTTTTGCATCTTTACGGGAATTGTGCTGTGTTTAACACTTCGCGGCAGGATTTTTTGAGATTTTCCGTTTTGTATGGTGGCAGATTGTACGCTGCAGCACCAGATATAGCGGTGGCGGCAGGATTTTTGCGGGGTGGGTTGTTATAGTCGGCACACCTGGGGCGCAAAAAAATGCCGCACCTTTTTGCAGGGGCGGCGTTTTAGGGTCATACTTCTTCTGTCTCCGCCTCCGCGGCGGCGCGCAGACGCTCCCGCACGGGGCGCAGGGCCTCGGGCAGAGCCTCGTCGGGCAGGTCGCTGATGCCCTCGGTGCTGCCGTGGGCGGCGGCGGTCTCATAGAACCAGCACTTGTAGTCCAGGGTGTCCATCGTCTGCTGCAATTCAGCCATGCGGGTCTCGAGCACGGTGCGCTGCTTGCGGAACAGCGCCAGCCGCCGGGCAATGGTCTCATCGCCCTGCATGGCCAGCTCGATGTATTCGCGGATGTCCTTGAGGGACATCCCGGTCTTTTTCAGGCACTCGATGATGCGCAGCCACTCGAAGTCCTTCTCCGTAAAAACGCGGATGCCGCCGGACGAGCGCCCGACGAAGGGCAGCAGCCCTTCCTTATCGTAATAGCGGATCGTCGATGCGGGCACACCCAGCCGCCGCGCCATCTCCCCCACTGTATAGGCCATGTGTTTTCCTCCTATGACTTAAACCCGGGTTTAACCTGTGTATCAGTATAGGACAAAAGGGCGGCGTTGTCAAGGCGGGCGGGGTCACCCGCGGTATTTTCCCCTCATCCGGCTGAACGGTTTCCGGTTCTTGCGCACGCCGCGGGGCGTGCCGCCGCTCCCCTGCCCGCTTTTCTTTTATAGGGAAGGCTTTTTCTATTTTTTATTGACAAACGCGCGGTTTGTTTCTATCATGTTCATATAAGCAAGGGAGGGACCGCCACTATGCTGACCTATAATATGGACGTGGAGGAACGCAGCACCTGGCTGCGCGCCACCCCCGGCGCGGCGGCGCAGGCACAGCCGTTTTACTGCACCGAGGCCGGCAACTTTTATGGCCGCGCCCATTTTGCCACAGCCCGTACCGATAAGGAAAGCTATCTGCTGTTTTATACGCTGTCCGGCTCCGGTCTGATCGAGCAGAACGACCAGCGCGTGGAGCTGCCCGCCGGCAGCGCCCTGCTGTTGAACTGCCGCACCCCGCAAAGCTACTGCACTGCCCCCGGGCAGGACCACTGGCACCACTACTGGGCGCATCTGGACGGCGCGGGCGTCGCCAATCTGGCCGAGGTACTGCAGCCGCAGGGGCGGCTGTCCCCCGTTACGGTCAGTCGGCTGGAGATGCAGCCGCTGTTTGAGTCACTGGCCGCCGAGTGGGAGCACGGTGCCGCCGCACAGATCGAGATCTGCCTGGTCCTGCACCGGATGCTGGCCCTGATGGCCCGCCAGCTGCTGGCCGGGGACGAGAGCCGCTCCAATCGCACCTTGATCGAACAGGCCGCCGAGTACATCCGCCAGCACTATGCCGAGCCGCTGTCGCTGGACAGCCTGCTGGCCCAGACGCCGGTGAGCAAGAGCTGGTTCCTGCGGCTGTTCCGCCAGTACATGGGCACGACGCCCTACAATTTTTTGCTGTCCACGCGGATCACACGCGCCAAGGAGCTGCTGGTGCTGACGGATTTCTCCGTCTGCGAGATCGCGCACCAGGTCGGCTTTGGGGATGAGAGCAACTTCTCGACCCGCTTTACCGCCATGGTGGGCCAAAGCCCCCAGCAGTACCGCAAAAGTGCAATGAAGCCCGCGGAAAACTAATAAAAGGATCATGGGAAAGAAGGCATTTGTATGTTGAAAACCGAACGCATGGACCGTGTCCGTGCTGCCCTGCGCGCGCAGGGACTGACGCAGATGATTGTCTGCGACCCCAAGAGCGTGTGGTATCTGACCGGCGTCGCCGTGGAGCCCTATGAGCGTCTGCTGGCGCTCTACCTGCCCACCGAGGGCGAGCCGGTGCTGTTTTTGAACAGACTGTTCAATGTGCCCGAGCCGCCGTGCAGGACCGTCTGGCACACCGACACGGACAGGCCCGTGGCGCAGATCGCCGAGGTCGTGGACGCGGGCAGGCCGCTGGGCATTGACAAGGAGTGGCCCGCTAAGTTTCTGATCCCGCTGATGGAGACCCACCCCGGTATGCAGGTCGTGCTGTCCAGCGACTGCGTGGACGACTGCCGCGCCTGCAAGGACGCCGAGGAGCAGGCCCTCATGCGCGAGGCGTCCCGCATCAACGACACGGTAAACGAGGCCGCGAAGCACTATATAAAGGCCGGCATGACCGAACGCGAGGTCGCCGAGTTTATCGACGCGCAGTTCCGTGCCCACGGCTGCGAGGGGCCGAGCTTTACGACGATCGTCTCCTTTGGTGCCAACGCCGCCGACCCGCACCACGAGCCGGACGACACCGTGTTAAAAGAGGGCGACTGCGTGCTGTTTGACATGGGCTGCGTGAAGAGCCGCTATTGCAGCGACATGACTCGCACCTGGTTCTGCGGCCAGCCCACTGAAAAGCAGGCCGCCGTGCACGATCTGGTGCGCCGCGCAAATGAGGCTGCCGAGGCACTCATCAAGCCCGGCGTGCGCCTGTGTGAGCTGGACGCCGCCGCGCGCGACCTGATTACGGAAGCGGGCTACGGCGCGTATTTCAACCACCGTCTGGGGCATTTCATCGGCCAGACCGACCACGAGAAGGGCGACGTCAGCAGCGCGAACACCGCCGTAGCCAGACCCGGCATGATCTTTTCGATTGAGCCGGGTGTCTACCTGCCCGGCGAGTTCGGCGTCCGCGTGGAGGACCTCGTCCTGGTGACCGAGACCGGCTGCGAGGTGCTGAACAGGAACGATAAGCATTGGGATGTGGTGGGGAAATAACTGCCGCCATCCCTGCCTCCCCTTGAGGGGAGGTGGCCCCGCAGGGCCGGAAGGGTGGCTGGCAGCCGACCTATAAAAGGGCTGCTGCGGCCCACCCCTCACCGCCTGCGGGCGGAGCTCCCCTCAAGGGGAGCCCAAAGAATTTCAGAGAGGTGTACGATTGAAAAAACATCTGTTCCGTATCATTGCCGTCCTGTCCGCCGCGGTTATGCTGGCGGGCTGCGCGGCGTCGCGGCTGCGGCTGGGGGCTGCGGCTGCAGGCGGCGTGTACAATGCGTTTGGTACCGCCATGTCCGCCCAGAACAGCACCATCGAGGTCAAACAGACCGCCGGGTCCGCCGCCAACCTGCGGCTGCTGGCGGGCGGCTATTTACAGCTGGCCGTTGCCCAGTCCGACATGGCGCAGGACGCCTACGACGGCAGCGGCGTCTTTGCCCACGAGAGCACCGAGCGCAGCTTCAGCGCCGTGGCCGCCCTGTATGAGGAGGCCGTGCAGGTCGTTGTCCGGGCCGACTCCGGCATTACGACGCCGGAGGAGCTGCAGGGCTGCACGGTCAGCGTCGGCGAGGAGGAATCCGGCACCGAGCAGAACGCCGGCCAGGTGTTGGCCGCCTGCGGCCTGAACAACCGCCTGGTACACACTGTAAACCTGAACTACACCGACGCTGCCGCCCGGCTGGCCGACGGCACGATCGACGCGATGTTCATCACCGCCGGTCTGCACGCCGACGCGCTGGAGCATCTGACCGAGACCTGCGCCATCCGTCTGCTCTCCGTCGATGGGGGTGTCGGTGCGCGGCTGCTGGCGGCCTACCCGGCCTACCGCGCCTGCGTTATCCCCGCCGGGACCTACGCCGGTCAGGACGAGGACGTCTGGACCGTCAGCGTGCAGGCGCTTCTGCTGGCGTCGAACGCGCTGTCCGACGAGACCGTCCAAAGGCTGACTGCCCGCTATTTTGACAGCATCGACGCCGTGGCCGCCGCCGTGCCGGTGCCGCTGGTGACCGATCCCGCCGAGGCCGCCGCGCAGAGCGTTATCCCCTACCACACCGGCGCCGCTGCGTACTACACCGCGCAGGGCATCGCCCCCGCCAGCCCGGAGACGGCCCCTGAACAGGAGGCCGCCGCATGATCATCTCACTGGATATGTACCAGACGCTGTTCGCGGCGGTCTGCGTGCTGATGCTGGGCCGCTTTTTGAAGGCGCGCATCGGCTTTCTGGAAAAATTCTGCATCCCCGCGCCGGTCATCGGCGGCGTGCTGTTTGCCGTTTTCACCTGCCTCTGCTACGTGACCGGCATTGCCGAGTTTGAATTTGACGACATTTTAAAGGAAGTCTGCATGGTGTTCTTCTTCACCTCGGTAGGCTTTCAGGCCAACCTCAAGGTGCTGAAAAGCGGCGGCAAATCGCTGATTATCTTTTTAGGGCTTGTCGTTGCGCTGATTTTGTGCCAGAACTTCCTCGCCGTCGGGCTGGCGGACCTGCTGGGCATCTCGCCGCTGATCGGTCTGTGCACCGGCTCCATCCCGATGGTCGGCGGCCACGGCACGGCGGGCGCGTTCGGCCCCGTGCTGGAGGACTTCGGCGTCGCGGGCGCGACCACGCTCTGCACGGCGGCGGCCACCTACGGCCTGATCGCGGGCAGCGTCATGGGCGGCCCGACGGGCCGTCTGCTCATTGAGCGCCGCAAGCTGCTGGACACCGTTGTGCCCGAGGACGACAGCCTGCTGGTGGAGGAGGAGATCAAGCATGAGCGCCACACCAGCATGTACCCGGCTGCTGTGTTCCAGCTGATTATCGCCATCGGCATCGGCACGTTCATCTCCAAGGTTCTGGCCATGACCGGGCTGACGTTCCCCATTTATATCGGCGCGATGATCGCCGCGGCGTGTATGCGCAACATCGGCGAATTCACCCACAAATTCACGACCCACATGGGCGAGATCAACGACATCGGCGGCATCAGCCTGTCGCTGTTCCTGGGCATTGCCATGATCACGCTGAAGCTGTGGCAGCTGGCCGCGCTGGCGCTGCCGCTCATCATCCTGCTGGCGGGCCAGACGCTGCTGATTTTCCTGTTCACCTACTTTGTGATTTTCAACATCATGGGCCGCGACTATGACGCTGCGGTCATTGCAGCGGGCGTCTGCGGCTTTGGCATGGGCGCGACGCCCAACGCCATGGCCAACATGCAGGCCCTGTGCGAAAAGTATGCCCCGTCGGTCAAGGCGTATCTGCTGATCCCGCTGGTAGGCAGTCTGTTTGCGGACTTCCTCAACAGTCTGGTCATCACCTTCTTTATCAACTTTATCTAATTGGGAGGTCCTTCTGATGTTCCGCAAGCTGCGCGAGGCGCTGAAAAAGCAGCGCTACCGTGTCCACAGTGACGATGTTGCCCTGCCCGAGGTCCACACCGGCCAGATCGCCCACAGCGACGCCCCCGAGACCCCGGAAAAGCACAAGTCCATCAACTATGAAAACGTCGCCATCCCGGAGGTTCATATTCCAAAGAAGAAGCCCTGAAGCCTTCTCCCCCTGGGGGAGAAGGTGGCCCCACAGGGCCGGATGAGGGGAGAGCTTGCCGCGGTTGCCCGCAAACGGGTTGCCACAGAGGGTTCGGCCCTCATCAGTCACCTTCGGTGACAGCTTCCCCCGATGGGGAAGCCTTTTTGTACAGCAAAACGCCCCTGACCGTTCGGTCAGGGGCGTTTTGCCCGTAATGTTAGTCGAGGAAGTTCTCGTTGAGGGTGACACCGAAGTCGTGGGCGATGGCGCGCAGGTCATCGTCGGTGATGGTCTGGCGGATCAGGCCGCCGCCCATGGACAGGACCTTGACGTAGATCTCGGCACTCTTTTCAATCGTGTGGGCGAGGCCGAAGGTGATGTCAAAGTCAGGGCCGGAGGCAAACAGGCCGTGCTGTGCCCAGATAGCGGCCTGATAGGTTTTCATCTTCTCGCTAGTGGCCATGGCGATGTCCGCGCCGCCCGGGACCATCCAGGGGCAGACGCCGACGCCCTCGGGGAAAACGACGGGGCACTCGGTAGCGCTCTGCCACAGGGCGCGGGAGAAGTCACGGTCCGTCAGCGGCAGGATGTAGGTCAGCGCAATGACGTTGGTGGCGTGGCAGTGATAAATAACGCGGTTCGCGCCGTTGGTAGCGGCCTTGCGGACGCTGTGGTTCATGAAATGGCTGGGGAACTCGGACGTCGGGCGAGCGCCGTCGGCCAGACCCCAGACGATGCGCCAGCTGTCGCCCTTGTCGTTGATCTCCACAATGCCGATGCTGTGGATCGGGTCAGGCTCGACGTTGCGGAAGAACTTGCCGGAGCCGGTGGTGATGAAGTACTCACCGGCCAGATTATCGGCCTGCACGCCCATGTTGACCCACTCGCGCGGCTCGGCGTCGAAGTAGGGACGGCAGGCGGCGACGTCCTCCCCGGTCATGCGGTAGGTCAGGTTGCCGCCGTTGCGCTCGTGCCAGCCCTGCAGCCAGCCATCGTTGCACATGCGGATAAAGCCCTTGACGCAGGGAATTTCATAAATCGTAGACATAATTTCTGCTCCTTTTTTGCTTTTTGCCGCGTCCGTAGGGGCCGGACATGTCCGGCCCGCCACCTTGCGCAGCTGCCCATTTACGGGTCATAATTTTTATGTTGAGGGCCGGGCATGCCCGGCCCCTACCGTGCATCAATTATAAATCAGCGCGTGATCACATCCACCGGCACGTTGAAGATCTCGGCAACCTTCAAAATCGTGTCGATGTGATGGCCGGTGGCGGCGGCCATGTGGTGGGTGGGGCCGGCCTCGCTCCAGCGGTTGACGAACTCGCGGGCACCGCAGCTGAAGCGGGTGCGCATGTTCGTGTCACCGAAGGTGAAGATCGGGCCGGGTTCGTTGACGCCCTCGGCCACGACAAACTTGAAGTGGCCGTCCTTGTCCTGCGTGATGGCCAGATAGGTCACATCGCCCACCGGCGGGTAGAACTGGGTCAGGTAGCCGCCGCCGGTCTTGCCGTGGAACACGGGCACGATCTTCATGGTCGGCTTTTTGGCCGTGGAGATGTCGGCGTCACCGGAGCCGGAGTGGCCGATGATGCAGATGTCCTCATTAAAGTCGATGGAGTACATCTCGCTCAGCTGGCCGCAGCCCGCAATGGTCTTGAGGATGGACATGGCCATGGCGACCTTGATGTCGCCCTCGACGGCGCAGGCCGTGCCCTGCTTGATGAGCATCGAGAACGCGGGGATCAGCATCGAGTCCAGCTTACCGGCCACGCCCTTGGCGAAGCCGTCGTAGTGGCTGGCGACGAAGGCGATCTTCTCGTCCCTGACCCACTGCTCAAATGCGACAACGTAGCGGGCCATATCCCAGACCTTCTCCACCGTGCCGCCGCCCTCAATATCGAAGGTGTCCAGAATATCCTGCGCCTTGGCGCGGATGGCGTCCTCGTCGGTGATGTTGTCAGCGATGGCCCACATCTTCTCCCAGTCAAACTGCTTGGTGTAGAGCCACATGCGGTTGTACAGGTTCGTCTCGTCGATGTACAGATCCATCATGCCGGGGTACGGGCGGCCAATCTGCGCAAGGTTCGTATCACGGAAGCGGCGGCGCACCTGCGCGGCCTTGCACCAGTCGTTGATTTCGGCCTGCACGGCGGGGTCACCGCCCTCGACAACGCCGGTGATGACGGCGTGGCGCTTACCGGCGCGCTCCAGATCAGCGACCATCTCGCCGACAGCGCCGCAGGCGTACAGCTCACCCAGCCAGGTGGGGGTGTCGGTGTTGGCGTAGTCGGGGGCCTTCTTCTTCTGCACGTTGACGAGGACGACGGGCACGTCGAGGTCGCGCACGGCGGGCAGCATATTGTAAGAGGTAGCGTAGGTCAGCAGCTGCAGAATGACAAGGTCAACGTCGGCGGTGCGGAACTTATCGCCCGCGGCCATGGACTGCTCCTTGGTGGTGACGATGCCGCCGTCGATGACCTCGACGGTGTCGGGCAGCGTCTTTTTGAAGGCGGCGTACTGGCCCTCAAACTCGGGGACCAGCGTGGGGAACTGCGGCAGGTAAGCGCCCAGCGCAATGGCGAACACGCCAACGCGGGCTTTGGTTTCGACTAACATGGTGGGACCTCCTGTATATGGATTTGTTGTATTGGTAGGGGCCGGGCATGCCCGGCCCTGTCGTGTAAGGCAAAAGGTCGTTTATGGGAAGGCTGCGGGCCGCACATGTGCGGCCCCTACACCCCCCTTTGAACCCCGGCATCGTAGGGAGGGGTCTTGACCCCTCCGCGGGGCGTCGAGGACGCCGCCCCCTACCGGGCAGCAATTTTACTCCGGCTGATACTCTTTAATTTCAAAGCTGCGCCGGATGGCGGCGCGGGCCTCTGCCAGGTCGGCAAAATCTCCGCTGTGGATGAACTGCACCATCAGGTTGCCCAGCGCTGTGCCCTCGGTGGGGCCTGCAAACACGGTCAGGCCGGTGGCGTTGGCGGTCTGCTGGTTCAGGTAGCCGTCCTGGCTGCCGCCGCCGACGATGTTCAGGCTTGTGTAGGTCTTGCCGGTCAGGCTTTGCAAGGTCTCCACGGCGCGGCGGTAGTCCTGCGTCAGGGAGTTGTAGACGCACTGCATGACCTCGCCGGTGGCGGCGGGCACGGGCTGGTGCGTGTCGGCGCAGGCGGCCCTGACTTCTTCGATCATGGAGGCAGGCGCTAAGAAGCGGTTGTCATCGGGGTCAACGCAGCTGGGGAAGTCGGCGGCCTCCTTCGCGGCGGCGATCAGCTCCGGGAAGCTCGGGCGGGTGCCGGTCTTTTCGCCAAGCTCACGGCGGACGGACTGGATCATCCACAGGCCCATGATGTTTTTCAGGTAACGGTAGCGGTATTCATAGCCGCCCTCGTTCGTAAAGTTGGCGGCGCAGCTGTCCGGGCCGGTGATGGCCGCCGCGTTTTCCACGCCCAGCAGGCTCCATGTGCCGCTGGACAGGTAAGCGGCGTACTCATCCCGCGCGGGCACGGCGAGGAACGCCGAGCCGGTGTCGTGGGTCGCGGGCAGAATGACCTCGGCGTCAAAGCCGACAGCCTTCTGAATTTCCGGCGTCAGATGCCCCAGCACGGTCCCGGCGGTCTTGATGGGCTGGAAGATGCCGCGCGGCAGAGCCAGCTTTTCGATCAGTGCATCGTCCCAGTCCCTGCTGTCCGCGCCCACCAGCGCCGTGGTGCTGGCGTTCGTGTACTCATTGGCGGGCACGCCGCAGAGCAGGTAGTTCAGGTAATCGGGCACCATCAGGAACGTTTTGGCGGCGGCCAGCTGCTCCGGGTGCTCCTTTTTGAGCGCCATCAGCTGGTAGACCGTGTTGAACGGCTGGTACTGGATGCCGGTGCGGGCGTAGTGGTCGGCAAAGGTCAGGCCGTATTCCTTTTCCAGCGCCTCGCGGATGCCCTCGGTGCGCTCGTCGCGGTAGGCGACGGCGTCGCCGATGCGCTTATTGTCCGCATCCAGCAGCACAAAATCGACGGCCCAGGTGTCGATGCCGATGGTCACGGGGGCAAAGCCTGCGTCGTGTGCAGCCTTCAGGCCGTTGACGACCTCTTTCGCGAGGGTGTCGATGTCCCAGCAGAGGTGGCCGTTCTCGCGGTGGACGCCGTTCTCGAAGCGGTAGACCTCCTGCAGGGTGATTTTTCCGTTCTGCACGGTGCCTGCGATGTGCCGCCCGCTGGACGCGCCGATGTCGACTGCCAGTGTACAGGTTTGCATAAGCTCTCTCCTTCTTTGCAAAATAACAGTGTTGCAGCATTTGCTTTTTGTCTGCATTATACGACACCCGGGCCCGGCTTTCCATCCGCAAAAGAATTTGATTGTTTGGGAAAATTCCACACGTCCCTTTCCGCGTTCCCAGCGGTTTTGTCCGGGTCCCGTGCCGGAATGATCCGATTGACACGCCCCGTGCCGTCCCGTATAATAGACCCTGCAACCAATAAAGGAGATGTTACATTATGGCCACCGCGCACAAAAGCCGTGTGCTGGATATGACCCAGGGCGACCCGTTCCGCCTGGTGCTGCAATTTTCGATGCCGCTGTTCTGCTCCAACCTTTTGCAGCAGCTGTACAACCTGACCGACACTGCGCTGGCCGGGCACCTGCTGGGCTCCGCCGCGCTGGCGGAGATCGGCGCGACGGCGGCGCTGTACGGGCTTATCATGAACTTTGCCTTCGGCATGAACAACGGCCTGGCGCTGACGGTCAGCCGCTATTTTGGCGCGGGCGATGAAAGCGGGATACGCCGCGCCGTGGGCTGGATGGTCACGCTGTCGGCGGCGGTGTCGCTGGTGCTAACGGGGTGCTCCCTGCTGGGCCGCGACGCGCTGCTGACCGTTTTGCAGGTCCCGGCACAGGCATGGGGCGGCGCGTCCGCCTACCTGACCGTCATTCTGCTGGGCATCCCGCTGACGATGCTTTATAATATGGAGGCTGCGCTGCTGCGCGCCGTCGGCAACAGCGTGACGCCGCTGCTGTTCCTGCTGTTCAGCAGCGTGCTGAACGTCGGGCTGGACGCCGCGTTCATGGGGCCGCTGGGGCTGGGCGTGCGCGGCGCGGCCATTGCCACGGTGCTGGCGCAGGGCATCAGCGCCGTGCTGGGCGTTGTGTACATCCTGCGCGGCTACCCGGAGCTGCGCTTTACGCCCCGGCAGCTCGGCGCTGCCACGCGCCGCGCCGTGACCAGTATGTTCTGGGCGGGCCTGAGCATGGGGCTGATGAGCGCCATCTACAATCTGGGCAGCGTGGCGCTGCAAAGCAGCATCAACGCGCTGGGCAGCGTCTACATCACGGCGCAGACCGCCGCGCGCCGCCTGGCGGAGCTGTACTTTATCCCGGGCGGTGCGCTGGGCATCGGCGTGGCGACGTTCAGCAGCCAGAATCTGGGTGCGGGCCGCCGCAGCCGCATTTGGCAGAGCGTCAAGGCCGCACTTGCGATCTATTTTGTGTGGTGGGTGTTTGTGATGGCGTTCACCTTCCTGCTGGGCGGGGCCGCCATCCGCGGCATCACGGGCAGCACGGACGAGGTCATTATCTCCAACGCGCTGCTGTACCTGAAAATCAGCGCACCGGTCATCCCGCCGATGGCCGTGCTGGTCATTCTGCGCAATATGCTGCAGGGCATCCAGCACACGGTAGAGCCGCTGCTGGCCAGCGGGCTGGAGCTTGTGGGCAAGGTGATCTTTGCCGTATGGCTCGTGCCGGTCCAAGGCTACCGCGCGGTCTGCTTTTGTGAGCCGACGACCTGGGTCGTATGCTTTGTGTTTATCCTGCTGGCGGTCTGGCGCTGCCGGGGCGATTTGCGCGACGCAGAAAAAATTTGATTTTTTTTGCAAAAAGGGCTTGCAATTTGGAAGTCGTTCTGCTATAATAATATGCGTCGCCGAGAGGCGGCGCAATAAGCGCGGTTAGCTCAGCTGGTAGAGCATCTGCTTGACGTGCAGGAGGTCACAGGTTCGAGTCCTGTACCGCGCACCAAGAGTCTGTGGCATCTTAGATGTCACAGACTCTTTTTTTGTTGTATCACCCAGAACCGGCAAGGCCGATGTCGCAAGCGGGCACGGGCGGATATGGAATCCGCCCCTACGTTTTTTGTGGCGGGCGGAGAGGGGCGCGTTCTTCCCTGTTGCGTGTGTAGGGGCGACCATTGGTCGCCCGCCAACTTACCGCCGCAACGCATTTTCCGGGACAGTTGTCTTGTAAGGCAAGCGGGCACGGGCGAGCAATGCTCGCCCCTACAAATGTTTTTTGACAGTCTAAGCCCGAAATATTCCTGCCCGCCGCTCGTTTCTCTCCCTCACCGCCTACGGGCGGTGCCCCCGCGCCGAGGGGGCCAAGGGGCGCGTTTTTGCCTGTTGTACGTGCAAGCGGATTTATTTCCGCTTTCGCCTTGTCAAAAACCATCTTATGTGGTATACTATTTCTCTACAAGTTCACAGGCAAACCCGGTGCAAACCGGCGACGCAAAGCTATAGGGGTCCATCGGGTCAGCCAGTTGCCAACAAGAAATTGTTGTTTTACTGTCGCCGGTAGCTTCGCGTCCTTTTTGGGGCAGGAGTTGACGAGGGTGAAAACACACCGATACACCGGCGGCACAAAGCAGGGCATCTATGACGCTCTGCTGTTTTTTGCTGCCCGCGGATATTGTTTAATACGGTCAGACAGCGCTTTCAGGTATGGGTCCGCCATGCCCTGAAGGCGTTTTTTCTGCGTCACAGCCTATATAGCAGACCGTCAAAAAACAAGGAGAAAAACCGGATGAAAAAGAAACCACTGCACAGAATTTCCTCCCTGCTTGCAGCCACGGTGCTGGGGCTGTTCCTGCTGACCGGCTGCGCCGGAAAAAGCACCGAGGCGGTGCAGGCACAGGAGGACGCCGACACCATTCAGGTCTATTTGTGGACCAACAGCCTCTACGAAAAGTACGCCCCCTACGTGCAGGCGCAGCTGCCGGACGTAAACATTGAGTTTATCGTGGGCAACAACGATCTGGACTTTTACAAATTCTTGCAGGAAAACGGCGGTCTGCCGGACATTATAACCTGCTGCCGCTTCTCCCTGCACGATGCGGCCCCCCTGAAGGACAGCCTGATGAACCTTGCCACCACCAACGAGGCAGGCGCTGTCTACAATACCTACCTCAACAGCTTTAAAAATGAGGACGGCAGTGTCAACTGGCTGCCCGTATGCGCAGACGCCCACGGCTTTGTGGTCAACCGCGGCCTTTTTGAGGAATACGGTATCCCGCTGCCCACCGATTACGCCAGCTTTGCCGCTGCCTGCAAAGCCTTTGACGAGGCGGGCATCCGCGGCTTTACCGCCGATTATCTGTACGACTACACCTGCATGGAAACGCTGCAGGGACTTTCCGCCGCCGCGCTTAAGAGCACGGAAGGGCGCAAATGGCGCACCGCCTACAGCGACCCCGCCGGCACCGCCCGTGTCGGGCTGGATGATACCGTCTGGCCGGGCGTCTTTGCGCGTATGGAGCAGTTCATCCGGGACACCGGTCTTACGGCGGCGGACTTAGAGCTGAATTACGACGCCGTGACCGGAATGTTCGGCAAGGGGGAGCTTGCCATGTACTTTGGCAGCTCCGCCGGCGTACAGATGTTCCGGGAGCAAGGCATCGACGCGACCTTTTTGCCGTTCTTCAACCAGAACGGCGAAAAATGGCTGATGACCACCCCCTACTTCCAGGTGGCGCTGAACCGCGACCTGGAGCAGGACGCCGCCCGGCGCGAAAAGGCAATGCAGGTCCTGCACGTCATGCTGTCGGAGGGGGCGCAGGAGCAGATCCTCGCGGACGGACAAGATCTTTTGAGCTACAGCCAGAATGTCAGCTATCACCTGACCGACACCATGAAGGACGTGCGCTCGGTGGTGGAAGAAAACCACATGTTTATCCGCATCGCCTCCGACGATTTCTTTGCCATCTCCCAGGATGTGGTTTCCAAGATGATTGCGGGCGAATATGACGCCGGGCAGGCCTACCGTGCGTTCAACGCCCGCCTTCTGACAGAGGAAACGCCCGACACAGGCGACGTTGTGCTGACCAGTGAAACCGCCTATTCCAACGTGTTCCACAAAAACGGCGGCAATGCGTCCTTCTCGGTCATGGCAAACACGCTGCGCGGGCTGTACGGCACCGACGTGCTGATAGCACCCGCCAGCAGCTTTACCGGCAGCGTGCTGCAGGCAGACTATACCCAGACAACGGCGCGCGCCATGATCATGCCCAACGGGCTTATGTCGTACCGGCGCACCATGACGGGTGCCGAGCTGAAGGACACCGTGCGCGCTTTTGTGGAAGGCTGCGAGGGCGGCTTTACCCCGTTCAACCGCGGTTCCCTGCCGGTGGTCAGCGGCATGGCCGTGCAGGTGCAGGAGAACGGCGGCAGCTATACGCTGACCGGCATCACCCGCGGCGGCCAGCCGCTGCAGGATGACGACACCGTCACCGTGACCTGCCTGGCAACCGAAAGGCAGATGGCGCCGCTGCTGCAGGACGAAAACCGCGCGTTTGAGCGCGGTGAGGCCACGGTCAGAAACGCCTGGAGCGAGGCACTTTCCGGCGGCAGCGTGACGCTGGCCGCGCCGGAAAGCTATATTACATTCGGGGGGGTAATGCGCTGTGGAAGATACTAAGCATAAAATTAAAATAAAGCGCCATTCCCGGCAAAATTGGTATGCTGCGGCGGCTGCCCTGCTGTCGATTGCGCTGCTTGTCTGCCTTAGCACGCAGTATCTTTCGTTTGTGTCAAAAACCATCTATGCGGAAAGCACCGAGCATTTGGAGGAACTCCTGCACAAATCCAACAATATGCTGAACATGATCGTCAAGAAGAACACCTCCTACCTGCATGTGTGGAACGGCTTTCTGAGCAGTGACCCCGATGATGCCAGCACGCAGGCGTATCTGGAGTCAGCGCAGCAGCAGCTTGGCTTTGCCGAATTCTACTTTCTTTCTTACGACGGCAACTACATGACCCCCAGCGGGAAAACGGGCTACCTGGGCCTGCAGACCAACCTCGACGAGCAGCTTTCCGACCAGAAGGACGTTGTGTTGAACACGGCCCTGCCCGGGCAGGACCCGATGCTGGTGTTCATCTGCCCCGAAGCCAAGGGCACCTACCGCGGCTTTGCCTACGATGCCATTGCCATCGGCCACTACAACAATGTTGTGATGAAGGCCGTGGACGATTCTGCTTTCGGCGGAACGGCCAGCTCCTTTGTCATCTACCCGGACGGGCAGGTCGTGATCGAAAATATCTCAGAAGGCTCGGAATCCATTTATAACTTTATAGCGATACTGCAAGAGTATTCCGACCTTACCGAGGCGCAGATACAGGAGCTTACGGACGACTTTGCGCAGGGCATCACCGGAAACCGCGAGGTGACGCTGGACGGCACAAGATACTACATGGTCTACGAAAGCACCGGCATCCAGAACTGGATCCTGGTGGGGCTTGTCCCGCTGAATTCCGTCAATGCCGCCATGAACCAGCTTTGGCAGCGCACGGTGCAGATCGTAGCCCTCGTTGTCCTGTCGATTGCGGCAATGATCCTTCTGATGGTCATGCACCGGGGCCGCACCAAGCTGCGCCGCCAGAACACCGCGATTTTGTACCGGGATGTGCTGTTCGAGAAGCTGTCCCAGAACGTGGACGACGTTTTCCTGCTGCTGGATGCCCAAAAGCACCGGGCGGATTATGTCAGCCCGAACATGGAACGGCTGCTGGGCCTGACGCCGGAGAGCGTGCGCAAGAATATCGGCACGCTGGCCCTGCTGTACCCGGCGGATTCCCCCGGCCGCACCAAAAATTATATGGAAGGGCTTGCCTGCGGCGACCAGCGCGAATGGGACACGGAGTTTGTCCATCAGGAAACCGGGGAGCATCGCTGGTTCCATGTGGTTGCCATAGGCAGCGAGGTCGAGGGCCAAACCAAGCACATTCTGGTTCTGTCTGACCGCACCGCCGACAGGCAGGCGAACCAGGCGCTCTCGGATGCCGTGGCCGCCGCCGAAAACGCCAACCGCGCCAAGAGCACCTTCCTTTCCAATATGTCCCACGACATCCGCACCCCGATGAATGCCATCATCGGCTTTACCACGCTGGCGGTCAGCCAACTGGACGACAGGGACCGCGTGAAGGATTACCTTACCAAGATACTTGCCTCCGGCAACCACCTGCTTTCGCTCATCAATGATATTCTGGATATGAGCCGCATCGAAAGCGGAAAGATCCAGCTGGACGAGACCGAGGTCAACCTGTCCGACGTGCTGCACGACATAAAGACCATCGTCAGCGGGCAGTTTTACGCAAAGCAGTTGGAATTGTATATGGACGCGATAGATATTACCGATGAGGACGTCTATTGCGACAAGACCCGGCTGAATCAGGTTTTGATGAACCTTTTGTCCAACGCCATCAAGTTCACCCCCGCGGGCGGCACGGTGTCGCTGCGGGTGCGCCAGCTTGCCGGCCAGGTCAGCGGCTGCGGGCAGTATGAGTTCCGCGTCAAGGACAACGGCATCGGCATGAGCCCGGAGTTTGCCCAAAAAATCTTTGAACCCTTTGAGCGCGAGCGCACCTCCACGGTAAGCAAGATACAGGGCACCGGGCTGGGTATGGCCATCAGCAAAAACATCGTAGATATGATGGGCGGCACCATCGAGGTGCAGACCGCGCCGGGCAAGGGCTCTGAATTTATCGTCCGTGTGCCGCTGCGCATACAGGCAGAGCACCGCAAGGCGGAAAAGATTCCCGCGCTGGAGGGTCTGAAGGCGCTGGTGGTGGACGACGATTTCAACACCTGCGACAGCGTGACCAAGATGCTGGTCACGGTGGGTATGCGCGCCGATTGGACGCTTTCCGGCAAGGAGGCCGTACTGCGCGCACGGCAGTCCATCGAGATGGGCGATACCTACAAGGCTTATATCATCGACTGGCGCCTGCCGGATATGAACGGCATCGAGGTCACCCGCCAGATTCGCAGTTTGAACGATGATACGCCTATTATTATCCTGACCGCCTATGACTGGTCCGACATTGAGGCCGAGGCAAAGTCCGCCGGTGTCACGGCGTTCTGCCCCAAGCCGATGTTCCTGTCGAACCTGCGCGACTCCCTGATGACCGCCATCGGGCAGAGGCCGGAGGAGCAGCAGGGCGTATTGCCCAAGGAACCCACCGACTTTGCGGGCAAGCACATCCTGCTTGCCGAGGATAACGAGCTGAACCGCGAGATCGCCGTGGAGATTCTGAACGCCTACGGCTTTGAGGTCGATACCGCCGAGAACGGCGCCATCGCCGTGGAAAAGGTCCGCACCGCCGCGCCGGGGCAGTACGATCTGGTGCTGATGGACGTGCAAATGCCGATCATGGACGGCTACACCGCCACCCGCCGCATCCGCGAGCTGGAAAACCCCGCCCTGGCAGGCATCCCCATTCTTGCCATGACGGCGAACGCCTTTGACGAGGACCGCCGCAACGCCCTGGAATGCGGCATGAACGGTTTCCTGTCCAAGCCCATCGTGATCGCCGACCTTGTGCAGGAGATGCGCAAGGTCCTGTAACACGCGGGGTTTCAGAGCCGGGAATCATACGCAAAGCCAAAACAAAAAACGCAGCCACGCTATTTTACCGCAAAATAACGTGGCTGCGTTTTTTTGTGGGTGTTCCTGTTGGCCAGAAACGGAGTCTGTAGGGGCGCATTCTATATGCGCCCGCGGAAGTTTGCCCTTGCCGCAAGCGGGCACGGGCGGATATGGAATCCGCCCCTACGTTTTTGAAGCGGCAGAGCACCCGCACAGAGGCGGTGCCCCGCGTGGAGTTTTCTCCCTTTGGCCGAAGACGAAATCCGTAGGGGCGCATTCTATATGCGCCCGCAGAGGTTTATCCTGCCGCAAGCGGGTACGGGCGAGCAATGCTCGCCCCTACAAATGTTTTTTGACAGTCTAAGCCCGAAATATTCCTGCCCGCCGCACGTTTCTCTCCCCCACCGCCTGCGGGCGGAGCCCCCTCTCAGAGGGGGCCAAGAGAGGGCGGCGCACCGCGTGGCGCTTTCTCCCTTTGGTCGGAAACGGAATCTGTAGGGGCGCATTCTATATGCGCCCGCGGAAGTTTGCCCTTGCCGCAAGCGGGCACGGGCGGATATGGAATCCGCCCCTACGTCTTTGAAGCGGCAGAGCACCAGCCGTCACGGGGCGTGACGGCTGGTGAGAGTTATAGTTTTAGGGGGCGGTGTTTACCCAACGCTGACTTCAAAGGTTTGTAAACCGTGTAAGCAGCATCGCTGCTAAGCACAGGGTAGTCGTCTGTGTCGATACGCTGCCCCCAAACCTGCGCGGCAGTTGTGCCCGGTGCTGCATCGTTTAGCGCTTGCTGCAGCAGGTACGCCACATAGTCGCTTTTGAACTCAGCTGCGGTTTTGGCAGTACCGCCTTTAGAAGTCTCTGCACTTGTATCAAGGTAATAGCAGTTGGTGGAGTCATCACCACCACCGCACACGCCGCCGACACGATTTTTGCCGGAAACCTTGCCGGTGTTGTGGCAGTTCAGCACACGCCCTACGTGATCACCCCTTTGGTTAGAACCGCAGATACCGCCGACAGCATTGCCTGTACCTTTTACTGTACAGCCGGAGGTACAGTTCTCTACGGTGCCACCATCGTTCCTCCCGCAGATGTCACCGACATTCACTTTCCCGGACACATAGGAATCCGCGATGGTGACATTTTTCACGGTGCCGCCCGCGCCAACGCAGCCGAACAAACCAACGTAGTTCTCATTGACATTAACGTACAGCCCTCTGATGGTGTGACCGTCGCAGTCAAATGTGCCAATAAACGGACGGTTTAGTGTACCAACGGGCTTCCACTTATCGAAGGTGGTGTTGGTGTTCAAATCGCCGTTGCTGTCTAATACGCCTTCGTTGATGGTGATGTCCTTCGTCAGCTTTGCCTTGTTTCAGCCAAGCATAATAATTCTGAGGCAGTGATGGAACTGTACAAGCGATGCCAGCCAACCATCAAAAAGTACAGCTACGTCAACGGAAAATTTGATGAGGACTTGTACCAGAACCTTGTGATTGCGTTTCTTGGCGTAATTGAAAAATTCAAATAACGGAAAGCGGGGCTTCGGCCCCGCTTTTCCTCTTGTTCGTAGTAAATCTCGATGGTATTTAGTGGAGCGATGTCGTTGTGACCAGCCCCTACTAGCTTTCACGTTGTTCTTTCTGATAGGTGGTTGGCGATACACCATAGTATTTTTTGAAAACGGAAATAAAATGTTTTGTGGATACAAATCCTAGTTTTTCGCCGATTTCGTATATTTTGGTTTCGGGTGAATCCTTCAGGTAAGCGGCTGCACGTTCCATGCGGATCTGCATAAGGTATTTGCTATACGAGATTCCTAGCTGCTTATGGAAAAGATTACTTAAATAGCTGCTGTTTACGTTGCAGTAATCAGCCACTTCGGACAAGGAGATACTTTCACAGAAGTGCTGGTTAATATACTCTTTTGCCATTTTTATGACGGGCATCGTATCCTGCGTAATCGTCTTCTCTTTTTCCAAAAGGCAAACAACAGACTGATATACAGCATGAGAAAAGTTGGCATCGGAAACGCCGCCAGCGCAAGAAGTACAAAAACCAGTTAACTCTTTCCAAGCGGATGTCAAAAGTGCGTCTTCAATAAGATAACGGTCAGTAATGCTCTGAATCATATAACAGCCCATTTCCCAAAGTGCTGCGGAATTCTTGTGCGGAACCAGACTGCACAACTGGTCAATATCTGTACGCAGAGTTGTTTCTTGGGAAGCAGCAAAATCAGAAAGCACCTTTTTATTTGCCTTTTCAAATTCGATGATCTGCTGCTGATATTCGCTTAGTAGGGCGTAAGAATGTAGCTCATTCGATGTGAACAGCGGCAACGAGCGCAAACCGGCAATACTTGCAAGGGAATAGGATAAATCCATACTGTCATCCACTATGCGTCCGGCAAATAAATTTGCATCCTGCGCAAAGCGGAACGATGCCGAAAAGTCACTCTGAAATTCATGGAGATTTGCAATAAGAGCTGCTTTGGTCTCGCCTTCTGCCACAATATAAGTGTCACCATTATTCCCGAAGAAAGGTGTCCAGTTGTATTTTTTACACAAAGAAACAGCCGCGAGGTTCTGACGATAATTGCGAGAGTGTGCCTCCGTAGGAAGAACGGCATTGTCGCGGGCAATAGGCAGCAATGCCGCTTGTATGACACAAGCATACGGAAGCATCGGATCGGTGTCCGTGCTGGAAAAGACTTTATAACCCTGATAGATTCCGTCGCTGTCATCCTCCAGTATGGCACGGAACAGCATTGCGCGAGGGTTGGCGCGTTCTTCCTCGGTGGGATTGGCGAGCAGTGTGGGCGTATGTTTTTGCAGGCGCTTGCTGATGTCGTTCAGCAGTTTGATGAGATCATCATCAACCAATGGCTTCAAAAGATAATCCTTTACGCCATACTGGATAGCTTTTCTGGCATAAGCAAAATCGTTGAAACCAGAAATGATGATGACAACGGTGTCAGGATAATTTTCTTGGATGAACTTCGCAAGGTTTAACCCGTCCATGCCGGGCATCTTAATGTCTGTGATCACAACATCGTAAGCAGCCTGTTTCAAATATTCGATTGCTTCAATTCCATCCTGCGCTGTGTTAGGAACGTCAAAGCACGTTGAATGTTTGGGGATACTTTTTGAAAGCCACGTTCGCATGAGTGGCTCGTCATCAACAACAAGGATATGGTTCATTGAGTTACCTCATTCTTTGTAAAGGGAAGGCTGATAGAGACAGTTGTACCACTGTCAGAGGAAAGAATGTCCAGCGAGGCAGAGTTTCCATATTTTAACCGCAGCCGTTTGGCAATATTGACTAAGCCGATGTTGCCTACATGAGCCGGTTCAGCTTCATCGTGGCTGGGGGTACTGATACGTTGCTGCAAAGACTCCAGCGTCTCCGGCTTAATGCCAGGACCGTTATCAGATACTTGGATAGAGTAACGGTCCTGACTTACACAGGAAACGATGTGGATTACAGTTTGCCCGCGATTTTGTTCGCAGGCGTATTTGATTGCGTTTTCAATCAAGGGCTGTATGGTAAGTGATGGGATTTGTTCGCTATATAGTTCGGCAGAAACAGAAATGTCATATTGCAATCGATCCTGATAGCGTAGTTGTACGAGTTTTAAGTACGCTTGGCAAATGTCAAGCTCCTTTTGCAACGAAATGTCCTTGGAAACATTCATAACGCCGCCTAAAAATGCAGAAAAGGACTCGATGGCTTTAATTGCAGTATCATATTCTTCACATTTGATGAGGAGGCTGATTGTGTTCAGGGTGTTATACAAGAAATGCGGACGAATTTGGCTGCACAAAGAATTGTACTGCGCTTCTTTTGCTAGATATTGCGCCTGATAAATTTCTTTTGCCAATTGTGCATTTCGATCAATGACATTTTGCAATGCCTCTGTCATTTGGTTGAAGGATTCAGCCAAGTAGCCGATTTCGTCGTTTGTTGTGACATGAGCTTTTACGGTTAAATCGCCGTCCTCAACATGGTGCATGAGGGCAACGATCTCAAACAGTTGCTGTGTGAATTTCTGAATGATGATGTAGAAGCCAATATCAGCAAGCATGATGCAGAATATCGCCAGTGCAATGCTCTTCATAAGATTGGAGCGCAGCGGAGCCATCAATGTGCGGTAAGAGTGCAACGCCACAATGTTAATGCTGTAATTGGAGAGCGACAGCACATTTACCAGATATTTTTGGCCATTCAGTGTAATGGTTCCAGATTGCCCGATTTTATTTCCATCGGCCATTGCGTCTTCCAAACCGTTGGGAATAGGCGCAGAGCGATACAACACCTGATTCTGCGAGTTTACAATTAAAAGCAGACCTCCTGCATTTAGATTGATTTTATTGCAAATTTTACTGATACCGGAATAATCCGCATCGACTTTTACAACGCCGATGGTTTTGCTGTTATCGTTTTTGCTTCTGAGCTGGCGAACGACTGAAAATACGGTGGTTGGCTTTTCACCGTACACTCTTTCCATGTGCGGCTCAATAAACAAAGGTTTGGTGGTTTCTTTTGCTTCGTTATACCAAGAGCTTTCAGCATAAGTGGCAAGGTCTGGCATGTCGTTCGGGGTGCGCGTATAGCTGTAAAGCGAATCATCGTTTGCTATGTATACACGAAGAATTTCACTTCGCGGAAGAGTCATAACCGAGGAAAGAAATCCTTCTACGATGCGCTTGGAATTTAGTTTGTCGCGGGAATTCGTTGGTGAATACTCTAGTTGAGAAAGAACTTCATCATTATAATAAGGGGTGAGCGTAAGGCGATACAACTCGTCCATATAAGTACTGACGTTGGTTCCGGCCTGCTCTATTGTTTGTTGGGTTTGGGCAATCGTCTGTTCTTGTAATTGTTGTGCATTCCAACGGTAGGTAAGGTAAGTAATCGCCAAAATGACGGCGAGGTTTACAATACTGATGGCAATGACCAACCGGGTCTTAAAAGATTTTTTCGATTTGTAAGGGGTCAATTTCGGCACCCTCCTTCCATAATAATTATAAACTCATGAGGACATAATGTGCAATGGGAAAAGCTAAATTCCCAAAAAAGAGAAACCTTTATCTAAAATTTTGGGTATTTATTACAATTACGACTGTGGTACAATAGAGACATAAGGAAGGCGCGCTTCCAAATGATTTTCCGAATTTCAAACTGATCAATTTGAAATTCAAATCACATAAGGAAGGAAGAATACTATGAAACTTCGTAAGTTCGCTGCAATGACGATGGCAGTGGCAATGCTCGGCGGCACGTTGGCCGGTTGCGGCGGCGCAGCCAGCAGCACGGCATCCAGCAGTGCAGATTCTACCCCAGCTGAAAGCACCTCTACGGCAGAAAGCACCGAAACCTCCGGTGAAAAAGTAAATATCAAACTCTTTACCGGCAAAATCGAAACTATCGATGTGATGAACGAAATCATCGATGAGTTCAACGCTTCTCAGGATCATATCGTTGTTGAGCAAGAATATCAGAAAGATGCCAGCAACGTCATCAAGATCAAATTCGCCTCCAACGAAGTACCTGACATCATGACCACCTACGAACAGGGCTTTGTCGATGAAGGCAAGTACATGGACATCTCGGACTTGAACGAGTTCTGGGATCGTATGTCCCCGGATATGAAGGCCGCTTGCACGGATGTAAGCTCTGGCAATGTCTATCGTATCTGCACGAACATGACGATGGCCGGTTTCTTCTACAACAAGGATATTTTGAGCGAAGCTGGTTATACCGAGTTCCCGACCGAATGGGCAGACTTTGAAACCATGCTGGAGACCATCAAGGAGAAAGAACCTGATGTTACTCCGTGGTTCATCTTCGGTAGTGAGGCTTGGCACCTTGGCCACCTGATTGAGTTCCTGCCTCATGGTTACATCAAGTCCACGCTGGGCGCTGTTGACGCTAAGAAGGCTTTCTTGGCCAACGATCAGGACAAACTCCAGTTTGCAGCAGCAGATGGTCCGATGGCTGTTTTTGGTGAGGATCTGGTCGATCTCCAGAATAAGGGTCTCATCAACGCTGACGTGCTGACTGCCACGAACGACAACTGCGTACAGGACTTCGCAAACGGCAAGGTCGCCATGTTCAGCAATGGTATGTGGGCGCTGTCCAGCGTTCTCGAAGCCAACCCCGATATGGCAGATAAGATCGGTTTCGCACCGTATCCCGCTTATATGCCCAACTCCAAGCCTGTTGTTCTGAGCGCTGAAGATTCCGGCTACTGCATTTCTGCAACGACCGAGCACAAAGAAGAGTGCATCGAGTTCCTGAACTTCCTGTTTAGCCCTGAAAATCAGAAGAAGTACAGCGAAGTTGCCAAGGCTCCCAGCGCATTTACCGATGTTGATGCTGAGTGGGCACCTGAAAACGTCGTGAAGGAAGTCAATGCTGCCCTGAAGAGCGCTGCCAATATCGGCTTCACCAATGAGAAGCCTGCCGGTTTCTCTGGCGACGATGCAGGCCGTATGGTGCAGGAACTGCTGGCTGGTCAGTATACTCCTGCCGAGTTTGCCGAGGCTTATGAGAAAGCCTGGACGGATGGTATGGCATCTTAAAACGACTCTTTTCTCCTTCTAAGTCGTGCGTATCAAATCTCAATAGGTGACATACAAGCAGAGGCGCACCGCATAATCCACGGTGCGCCTCTTACTTGTAAATGCAGGTGTATTACATGAAAAATAGAAAAATCGGTTTACATACATTTATGGCTGTACCCGCTTTTGCTTTGTATTGCCTTTTCTTTATTTATCCGTTGACAAAAGGCATTGGCATGAGCCTGACAAACTGGAATGGCTACGGGCAAGCTGAATTTATAGGTCTGAAAAACTTTGTTGACTTTTTCAAGGACAGCCGTGCTATTTCGGATATAAAGACGACCGTTCTGTTCGCGTTAGGCAGTGCGCCGCTACTTAACATTGTCGGCTTGCTGTATGCTCTTCTGATGAACAGTAAGTTCAAAGGAAAATCTGTTGCAAGAGCCTGCATCTATATGCCCGCTATCATCAGCCCCCTGATTATGGGTTATATTTGGTATCTGCTTCTCCAGCCGGGGCGCGGCGTCATTTTCAATTTGCTGAATCAGATGGGGCATCCCGAATGGTTCCCTAACTGGATGAGCAGCTATACTTCGGAAATTGTTGTGCTTGTTCTCGTGAATGTTTGGCAGTATGCTGGCATGACGATGATTATCTATTTGGCAGGCTTGCAGAACATCTCGCAAGATTTGTATGATGCAGCTATGATCGATGGCGCCACTGGCTGGCAGAGCTTCCGATTTATTACACTGCCGCTGCTGGTTCCTTCCATTCGTATCAATGTGGTTACTAACATCATCGGTTCGCTCTCTGTGTTCGACATTGTAATGTCGCTGACGAGTGGCGGTCCCGGTTATCAGACGGAAACATTAAGTATTTACATTATGCGTATGTGTTACGGCAGCAAAACAGGCTATTCTACGGCAGTTGCCATGATTATGTTCTTGATTGTTCTGATTCCTGTTTTAATTTCGTTGCGCCTGACACGCACGAAAGATTGATAACTGGTGGTGGCTAAAATGAAATCGAAAGCAACTTTCCCGCGCTATTTGGCGATTATTCTGATTTGTCTGCTCTGCCTTTGCCCATTCGTAGTGCTGCTGATTTTGTCTCTGAACGAACCCGGCAGCAACATGTACGATGGCAATGTTCTGATCCCGGATTTCTATTTCGGAAACTATGCAGAGGGATGGGCTAAATCCAATATTGGCCGAGCTATGATCAACTCTGGTATCATTACCTTGACCGCATTGCTGCTGATTGTTTTCCTTGGAGCAATGGCCGGTTATGCTGTTGCCAGATACCCGAACAAATTCAACCGTATGGTGTTCAACATTATGCTTTGTTGCATGATGATTCCCGGCATTATCAATACGGTGCCGCTTTATACTTTGATGATTAAAATCAAAGCGGTAAATACCTTATGGGGCATGGCTTGTGTTTGTACGACACTCGCATTGCCGCAGGCGGTCTTTGTGTTCTCCGGTTTTATCCGTGCTTTGCCGAGAGAGCTTGAAGAAGCAGCCGTTATTGATGGCTGTACGCCTTTTATGGCATTTTGGCGTATTGTTTTTCCGCTGCTGATGCCCTCCATTTCTGCGGTTGTCATCTTGAATGGCTTTGGCATCTGGAATAACTACTCGCAGGCGGTCTTTTTCCTGCAAAGCAGTGCAAAGCATAATGTGCCGCAGGCACTGTCCGTCTATTTCCAGCAGTTCGCAGGAGCCAAATGGAATCTGATGGCAGCTACGGCGGTCATTGCCATTGTGCCGGTCGTTGTGATTTTCCTTATTTTCCAGAAGAGCCTGATGAAGGGTCTTACGGAAGGTGCGATTAAGGGGTAAGGAGCTATAGAATGGACATTTATCCGTCAAAAGCACAGTTTAGTACAAATGAAACTGTAACCCTTTGCCTTATCTGTGATGATGTACTGCCCATCTCTGTCCATATCCGGGTACTGCTCCTCTCCAAAACGGTATGGGAGCAAAACATTGTATTGACCGAGAACAAAACAACGGTATCCATAGGCGCTTTCTCTGCTACTTTTGCAGGATATGGCGTAAATGTTTATCAGCAGAATGATTTGGAAAAACCAATTTTGCAGACCGCCTTTGATGTTGCAGAATCTCCTAGAAAACTTTTACGGTATGGATTCTTAAGCGACTTCACAGAAAAAGACCGAGACAATGGTGCATTGGAATGGCTGTTAAAATGCCACATCAATCTGGTACAATTCTATGACTGGTCTTACCGCCACGATTCTCTTGTGGCTCCGCAAGAAGATTACCATGATATGATGGGCAAGGAAATCTCCGGCAGTACAGTTAAAGCAAAAATCGCAAAGGCAAAAGCGCTGGGGATGCACCCAACCGCATACGGTGCTGTGTACGCCGCCAGCAAACCATTTTTTGAAAAGCATCCGACATGGGCGTTTTACAATTCCTGTCAGGAACCGTTTGTATTTATTGATGTGTTCTATATCATGAATATTGCGGAGGGCTCGCCTTGGAGGAAACATCTTTTTGAAGAATACCAAAGTGCAATTAGCATGATGGGATTTTCCGGCATCCACATGGACACCTATGGATTTCCCAAAACGGCATATTCTCATTTGGATGCAATCCCGAAGAAAATCAAATTGGAGGACGAACTTCCCACTCTCATTGATGAAACGCGCAAAAATGTACATGGTGAGGAAGAACCTTATTTGATTTTTAACAATGTCGGAGCATGGCCTGTCCAGAGAACCGCAGATAGAAAGCAAGATGCTGTCTATATTGAGGTGTGGCCTCCTTACGACCGGTATGCAAGCATCGCGCAGCTTATCCGGGATGCAAGAACTTATGCCAAAGATGATAAGAGCACTATTTTGGCAGCCTATCTGAAACCATTCCGGGAAGGCAAACGTGAAAAAGCCCTCCCAGCAGCCAAGTTGCTGATGGGAAGCATTGTCTCAAATGGTGCCACACATCTTTTGACCGGCGAAAACCAAACGGCTCTGACACAGGGGTATTACAGCGATTATACAAAGTTCAGCGATTCCGAAGCCGAAGCCATCAGACGATACTACGACTATATGATTCGGTATGAAAATTTGTTCTTTGATCCAGAATTGCAGGACGTGACGATGACCCATACCGGGTGGGATAACTATGAGTATCAATGCACCAGCCATAAGGTGAGTTCCTACGGTGAAGCAGGGAAAATCTGGATGATTCTCCGTGAAAAAGATTATCGCAAGTGCATCTATTTACTCAACCTGTGCGGCCAAAGCGAGGATTACTGGAACGAGGGTAAAGAAGAACCAAACATCCAAAAGGATATAAAGTTTACCGTGCAGGTTGATACCCCGGTTGAAAAGATTTGCTTCAGCACTCCCGACGGGGAAAACATGGACGCAATAGAGCTTTCGTTTACAGAAAGAGCAACAAAAACCGGAAAATTTATTGACTTTACCGTACCAAGCCTGAACTATTGGACAACCATTTGGATCGACACAAGAAAGGAAACAATATGAAAAAGCATCATTTTATAAAGATGTCTTCCATTGCACTTTCTCTTTGCGTTACACTGGGTATGGTGGTTTACAGCGGCAATGCAGATGACGGATACATCAATTTTGACTGCGTTCATATTTCCAAATCCGCTTAAAGGAGTGTGATCAACTATGGCAACCGCAAAAAGTCCGTGGTGGAAAAGTGCGGTAATCTATCAAATCTATCCACGCAGTTTCCAAGACAGCAACGGCGATGGAATCGGCGATTTGCAGGGCATTACCAGTCGCTTAGACTATTTAGCCGATTTGGGAATCGACGCCATTTGGCTCAGCCCGGTCTACCGTTCACCGCAAGATGATAATGGCTATGATATTTCAGATTACTGTGATATTGACCCTATGTTCGGAACGCTGGCCGATATGGATACTCTGATTGGTGAAGCCAAAAAGAGAAATATCCGCATCATTATGGATTTGGTATTAAACCATTCCTCGGATGAGCACCCTTGGTTTCTGGAAGCAAAGAAAAGCAGGGATAATTCTTTTCATGATTACTATGTCTGGCGGGATGGGAACGAAGAAGTGCCGCCAAACGACATGAAAGCCTGCTTCGGCGGTTCTGCATGGACTTGGGTGCCGGATGTGCAGCAATACTATTTTCACCAGTTTTCCGTAAAGCAGCCTGATTTGAATTGGGATAACCCGAAAGTTCGAGAAGAAATCTATAAAATTATCAATTTTTGGATTGAACGTGGTGTCGGTGGCTTCCGTTTGGATGTGATTGATCAGATTGCCAAAGAACCTGATTTGAAGATCACGAATAACGGGCCTATGCTACACGCTTATATCCGGGAGATGAACCGCCATACTTTCGGGGGAACCGATCTTGTGACGGTGGGCGAAGCGTGGGGAGCCAATGTGGATAACGCGAAAATCTACAGCGACCCCAGCGGCCGGGAATTTTCTATGGTTTTCCAATTTGAGCACATTGGTTTGGATCAGATCCCCGGAAAAGAAAAATGGGATTTGAAACCGCTTGACTGGATGGAGCTAAAGAAGGTCCTTAGTAAATGGCAAACTGGGCTGCATGGTTGCGGCTGGAACAGCCTGTTTTGGAACAACCACGACCTTCCGCGAATCGTATCCCGCTGGGGTGACGATGGAAAATACCGCGTAGAATCTGCAAAGATGTTCGCTACCTTGCTGCACGGTATGCAGGGAACGCCCTACATCTATCAGGGCGAAGAACTTGGCATGACCAATGCGCCGTATGATATATCGGATTATCGTGATATTGAAACGCTGCACATTTACCGTGATAGACTGGCGGAAGGCTATGCAGAGGAAGATGTCATGCGTTCTATTCACGCCAAGGGGCGTGACAACGCCAGAACTCCCATGCAGTGGGATGGCAGTAAAAATGCTGGTTTCACTGTAGGAGAGCCATGGCTAAAAGTAAATCCGAACTATCTGCAAATCAATGCCGCAGGAGAGTGTAATACCGCAGATTCCGTATTTGCCTATTACAAAGCCCTCATTGCCCTTCGTAAAAAGTATCCTATTTTTGCCGAGGGTGATTATCAACTTCTTATGGCGGATGACCCGGATGTATTTGCTTATAAGAGAACATGGAAAGATCAGACACTTTATGTTATCTGCAATTTCCGTGCAAAGAAATTGAACGAGGTGATTCCTGAAGAATATAGAAAAGGAGCATTGCTGATCAGCAATTATGCAGATCAAGGTTCCAGCTTGAAACCATACGAGGCTCGAGTTTATTTAGAGCAACGTAATTAAAACGCATCGGATTTCCAATAAGCAATAGACCACGTCATGGGCCTCACCAGCGTAAAAAAATTCGATGTAAGTACAATTACATTAGTTTTTCGACCCGACAGCTTATTCGGCTGTCGGGCCTTTCTTTGTGTTTGCCTTCAACAAATCACTCGTTAAAACGTAACATTTATAATGCCCGCGCTCCTCCGATTTTGAGTGTCGTTTAAGTGAAACTCAAAATTTTGGAGGCAACAATGGCAAATAAAAAAAATGCCAATAAGTATTGGACTTATGGTGAGGATGCCTTGCTTGCAGCAAGGTTCAGCAAATATTTGAGTACGGCGCTACGCAACCGTCGTGCTGACTATTTGAGCCAACTGAAGAAGAACAAAGAGTGGGAGATTCCTTACGAGGACCTGTCCGATGCCGAGAAAGAATCTGCCCAAGAAAGCAGCACGGCAGAAGATGAAATTGAAGCCCTGTTGTTTTGGGAAGCGCTCAAGACGCACTTGCATCTGCTCACGTCCAAAGAATGTGAGGTTATGATTTGCCTGTATGTCAAGCGGCTGTCCGTCAAGGAAACCGCCACACAGATGGACGTAAAGCCGTCCACGGTCACTTACTATAAAAATCGCGCCATTGATAAAATCCGCGATGAAGTCAAGGAGGATTACTGATGGGAAAATATCGTGGGTTGCTGATCCGAGCCAAGGGCAATGACACTGAAGCCGTCACAGAACTGTACCAGCAGTATCAAGCCATGATTAAGAAGTACAGCTATGTTGACGGAAAGAATGACGAGGACTTGCATCAAATCCTCGTGATTGTGTTTTTATCCTCGCTGGCAAAATTCAAATTTTAATAAAAATTTTTTCTGATTTTTCTCTAATTTTTTTCTCCGAAAACAGTCTTTATATTATGAGAGCAAAAATAAGGCTCTCTCCCCTTGAGAACCTTGAAAGCAAAATATCCGAATCACCGGCTACATACAACTGACCTTGCCGCAACCCAAGGAGCGTTTCGGCAGGTGCGTCCCGTTCTGACGCGATGAGGCTGCCTAACCGCAGCGGAGCGCCCCCAGAGGCGGGAGAGGTGGCGTGGAACACATATGATCTACACCCAGCAATACAAAAAACGCCGTGCATCAATTCGCAATCCGTTGAGCAGTGAATTGTACGGAAAATAAAGAATCGCAGCTATGCCATTTTGCAACAAAATAGCGTAGCTGCGTTCGTTTTTGGTGGGCCGTGAGGGATTCGAACCCCCACTCAAGCGGTTATGAGCCGCCGGCTTTAACCGTTAAGCTAACGGCCCTCACAGATGTATAGAATAGTATAGCAGAAATTTTCCTGTTTGCCAAGAGGTTGCGGGGCGGAATTTTTAAAATCCGAAAAAATAAAAAGCGTCCCGCAAAATCCGCAGGGAGCCTCCCCTTTCCCCTTTTGGTTGGATATGGTATACTGGTAGCAAATCAACGCGAAAGAAGGCGCAGCTTTGACCATCAAGGATATTGCCCGCGAGTCCGGCTATGCCGTGGGCACAGTGTCCCGCGTGCTGAACAACAACCCCCGCGTCAGCGAGGACGCACGCCGGAAAATACTGGCCGTTGTGGCGCAGCACGGCTACCAGCCCAACGCCAATGCCAAGCATCTGAAGCAGCAGGTGCCGGAGGGGTTAGCTCTCATTGTAAAGGGCACGCAGAACGCTCTGTTTGCGGACCTGCTGGACAAGCTGCAGCCCTGTCTGGAGGCGCGCGGCTATACGCCGACGGTCTACTACAACAACGTCAGTACCGACGAGCTGGCCTGCGCACAGACCATCTTTGCCGAGCGCCGGCCCTGCGGCCTCTTTTTCATCGGTGCGCACCCGCAATGCTTTACCCCGGCGCTGGCGTCGCTGGGCATCCCCTGCCTGCTGCTGACGAACAACGCCGCCGGGCTGGGCATTGAGAATCTGTCCAGCGTCAGCGTGGATGACCGCGCTGCCGCTGCCGTGATGATCGAGCAGTTATATGCCAAAGGCCACCGTGTCATCGGCATCATCGGCGACAGGCCCGAGACCTCCCGCCCGAGCCAGCAGCGGCTGGACGGCTGTCTGGATGCCCTGCAGCGGCTCGGCGTGCCGTTCGACTTTGACCGGCAGTACCGGCTTGCGGACTTCTCGATGCAGGGCGGCTATGCAGCTGCCGAGCACCTGCTGGCCCACTGCCCCGGCCTTACGGCGATTTTCGCCATGTCGGACCTGATGGCGGTGGGAGCCATCCGGGCCATACAGGACCACGGCCTGCGCGTACCGCAGGACATTGCCGTGGCCGGGTACGACGGCATTGCGCTGGGGCGGTACACCGTGCCGCGGCTGACGACGATCCGGCAGAATACCACCGTCCTTGCCGAGCGCGCCGCCGACATTTTGCTGCGCTGCATAGAGGAAAACGCCCCCGCCCGCCACGAGACCGTGCCCTTTGAGCTGGTCGAGGGCGAGAGCGTATAACAACAGACCCGGAGCCCGTTTGGTTGGGCTCCGGGTAATTTTTATGCGTGTTTATGCCTGTGCGCTTTCAGGCGTGGCCATGCCGGTTCGTTCGGCAAGGCGGCGCTCGGTTTCCTCGTTCAGGTATTTCTCGTCGGGATAGGCACCGTCGTGCCGGTCGGCGTACTCGTCGGAAATCTCATTCTGCAGCTGACGGCGGATGTAATCATCCCGGTCTGCTTCACTGGAGAAGCTGTTATTGTCATAGTGGTAGCTGGTCTGCACGCGCTGGGCCACCTGGGCAGCGGTCAGCCCCGCCGGGTAGGAGGCGACGCAGTCCAGGTAGTAGCTGATGCCGTCGTCGATGTCCTCATCGGCGTTAAAGTGGTAGCATGTAAAGCCGAGCCCGTCGTCTGCGGCCCGCTGCATAACGGCCATACAGTCGGCGGCGAACGTCTCGGCATCGGCGTAGGGGCCCTGCAGCGCGGCGTACAGGATGCAGTCGTCGCCGCTTTGCAGCGTGTAGTCGCCGTCGGCCTCGTGGAAGAAATGAACCTCGACATTCAGGCTGTTCAGCTTGGCTTTCAGTGCCGGGTCGGCGGTCATGGCGTTGTACATCGCGTCCGCTTTCTGCGATTCAATGCGGGTCTGGGCGTAGTTGCGGGCGGGGCCCCACTCGCTGATGGCCAGGGGCAGCAGTGCCACCGTGCCGACGATGCAGAGCGTGAACGCCGTACCCAGCATGGCGAGCCAATCAAATTTCACCTTCACGTCGGGCCTGGCGCTGTAGACGAGCATCTCGATGCCCAGCGCAATGAGGATGACCGGGGAGAATTTCAGAATTTTCAGCAGGTCGAACTGCGGCACAAACTGATAGACCATCAGCAGAACACCGGCTGCAATCAGCACCAGCGCAAACGCAATGCTGCCGACGCGGCGGACCTTTTTCGGGGTGGTTTGTTCATCCATGATTTTACCTCATTCTATTTATATTGAGTGGTAGGGGCCGGGCATGCCCGGCCGCGCGTGTATGGCGGGCACAGCGGCGGTGGGTCAGCGGCGGGCGGGACATGTCCCGCCCCTACCCGGCGGCAAAAGGCGGACGAGCAGCGTCCGTAAGGCTGTCCCCCATCCGGCGCTGCGGTGCCGCCTCCCCCCCCAAGGGGAAAGGCATAGTTATTCATGCGGATACGGCGGAAGCTCATCGTCGCGGTTTTTCTTTTCGGGGTGCAGGCCCAGCAGCTTGAGGCCTGCGAAAATCAGCAGTGCCGCAATGACAATATTCGGTATGCCGGTGATGATGTCGTAGGCGTAGCCTTCGCCCACAAGATTGCACAGCAGCGTATAGAGCCAGGTTGAGATGAATGTCTCATACAGTGCCCAGACGCCGAAGCCGACCAGACCCCAGCCGATCAGTCTGTTGTGCTGGGGGACCAGCTTTTTGATCTCCCCATAATTGCCCAGAACCAGCAGGGAATCCTCCTTCGGCTCACCGGCCGCCATGTGGCGGATGAGGTCATAGGTGTCAAAAAAGCTGTACATCCAGATGACAAGGCAGAGGAACAGCAGCGGTTCAACGACGGTGGCCGCCATCACACAGAGTATCAGTATCATCGCAATCGACAGGCCGCGCTGCATATAGCCGTAGTACATCTGCCCTGCGCCCGGGATACAGGCAAAGATAAAGGTCAGAAAGCCGTTCTTTTTCATGGTTTATTCCCCCTTGGCGGTGCTGCCGCCGATGCTTTGTGCTCTGATCTGGTCCAGACCGTTTTCCGCGGTCAGGGTAAAGCTCTTAAAGGTGTCGTCCAGGCTCTTGTAGAAGCCGTTGACGGCGGTGTTGAATTTGGTGCCGAAGTGTTCCGGCCGGGCGGCGGGCTGCTGCGGCAGCAGGGCGGCGGCATCGGGCACGCCAAAGGTGCTGACCGCGCCCCACATCACAAAGCCCAGCACCACCGCGGCAGCCGCCGAGACATAGCGGTTTGTCATAATACGGAAGCTGCGCAGCCGCATAAGGCTCTGCACCTGCGGGATCAGGTCACGCATCGGCTGCTTCATGCAGTCGGGCGCGGCGTCGATCATGGCCGTGTAGCGCAGCAGACAGTAGTCGCAGAAGCTCAGATGCTCGGCGGCCTCCAGTGCGCCGAGGTCGTCCAGCGTGCCGTCCTTAATGGCGTACAGCCCTTCGTCGGTCAGGTGGCCTTCGGCGTCAAAGAGTTTGTTGTTATCAAAATAAAGGCTCATTCCTTCTACCTCCTCTCGGTGATCTGCTGGCGAAGCAGCAGCTTTGCGCGCCACAGCTGGCTGTTGACCGTCGCGGGCGGACGGCCCACCAGCTTAGCGATCTCCGCCGTTTCCCTGTGCTCCAGAAAGTACAGCACGGCAATTCTGCCGTAGGGCTCGCGCAGACCGCGCACCAGTGTTTCCAGCTCGGCGGCTCCGGCGCGGTCTGCCACACTCTGGGCCGGGTCGTCGGCGTCGCTGCCGGGCGCACCGCGCGGCTCCGGCAGGGCGTCGTCCCCGGGGACGTCCACCTTGCGCACCCACGCGCTTTTCAAGTGGTCCTTGCATTTGTTGGCCGCCACGCGGACGAGCCACTGCTTGTAATACTGCGGCTCGCACCGGTCTATAGCCGAAAACGCGGAGAGGAAGGTGTCCTGAGTCAGATCCTCGGCGGTGTGGGGCTCGTGCACAAATTGCAGGCAAACCGTGTAGATGAGCTTTTGGTATTGCTGCATCAGACCGGTAAATTCTTCATTTGTCAGTTCCCACACCTCCTCTCGCTTTGACCTTCTGTATACTAAAACGAATCCCCCGCGAGCGATATTGCAAACGCGGGGGAATTTTTAAAAATTTTCTTCTTTGGCTTTCCCCGAGGGGCTGCGCCCGCAGGCGCGTGTCGAAGCGCAACCGCCGTAGGCGGCTCTTAGCGCGGAGACTGAAGCTGTCTGCCGCTTGCGGCAGACTGATGAGGGGAGAGTTCACCGGTATCGCCCTTTCATGGGTAATATCCGGCAGGTTTTCCCTCATCCGTCTGCGGGCGGGGCCGCAGACACCTTCCCCCAAGGGGGAAGGCGCTCACAGGGTAAGGTCCAGCTCCACCGGGCAATGGTCGCTCCCCATCACATCCATCAGAATCTCTGCTTTCTCGATCTTATCGGCCAGGCGGCTGCTGACGAGGAAATAGTCGATCCGCCAGCCTGCGTTCCGCTCACGGGCGCGGAAGCGCATGCTCCACCAGCTGTACATGCCGGTGGCGTCGGGGTGCAGGTGGCGGAAGGAATCCGTAAAGCCCGCGGCCAGCAGCTCGCCCAGCTTGCCGCGCTCCTGGTCAGAGAAGCCCGCCGCGCCGCGATTGGGGCCGGGGTTCTTTAAGTCGATGTCCTCATGTGCCACGTTCAAATCGCCGCAGAGGATGACAGGCTTTTCGGCGTCCAGCTTTTGCAGATAGCGGCGCAGGTCGTCCTCCCACTGCATACGGTAGTCAATGCGCGCCAGCTCGTTCTGGGAGTTGGGCACGTAGAGATTGACCAGATAAAAATCCGGGTATTCCAGCGTGATGGCGCGGCCCTCGTGGTTGTGGACGTCCTCGTCGAGGCCATAGCACACCGACAGCGCAGGCGTTTTGGCCCAGATGGCCGTGCCGGAGTAGCCCTTTTTGTCGGCGCTGTAGATGTACTCGGTGTAGCCCGCGGGCGCAAAATCCGCCTGTCCGGGCTGCATTTTGGTTTCCTGAATGCAGAAGAAGTCCGCATCCAGCGCGTTGAACACGTCCTCAAAGCCTTTTTTCAGGCAGGCGCGCAGACCGTTGACGTTCCAGCTGATGAATTTCATGGGGTGGTACTCCTTTATGTATGATTTTCCGCGAGTATTTTGTCAGCCACGCAGTAGGGGCCGCACATGTGCGGCCCGGCACTTACCGGCAAATGAGCGCTTATGGGAAAAGCCGCGGGCCGGGCATGCCCGGCCCCTACCTCTCGGCAAGGTTTTTCTACGCCGCCTTCTTCACCGCGTTCTTTTTCCAGCCACCGCTGACGAACCGGGCCACAAAGCATATAATGCGGCAGATCCAGTCAACGACCATGGCGTACCAGACGCCGACGGCACCCATGCCCATCTGCACGCAAAGCACCCAGCTCAGGCCCATGCGCCAGACCAGCATCGAGGCCGTGGCAACGACCATCGTGAACCGCACGTCGTTGGCGGCACGCAGGGCGTTGGGCAGCACAAAGCTGGCGGGCCAGAGAAAGATCGACATGCCGTTGTGGATCATGACCAGTGTCCACGCCAGTGCGCGGGTCTCGGGCGTCAGGGTGTACATGCTCAAAATCTGGTTCAGAGACAGCAGCACCACAACATTGACCGCGCCCTGGGCGATATAATCCCACAAAAGCAGTTTTTTTGTATAATAATTTGTCTGTTCAAAGTCCTGCGCACCGATGCAGCGGCCAATGACCGTGATCATCGCCAGGCCCATGGCATTGCCGACAATGCAGCCGATGGCGTCCAGGTTGTTGGCCACTGCGTTGGCCGAGATATGCACCGTGCCGAACAGCGAGATCATCGAGACGACAAGCACGCGGCCCAGCTGGAACAGGCTGTTCTCAAACGCCGACGGGATGCCGATGTACAGAATGCTTTTGACCGTGCGGCCCTCAAAGCGGGTGACAGATTGCGGCGTGATGCGCAGCTGGTAGTCCTGCCGCGCGGCCAGCGCCAGAATGATGCACGCACCGACAGCGCGGGAGATCAGCGTGGGCACGGCAACGCCCGCGACACCCATTTTCAGCACGAACACGCAGAGCGCGTTGCCGCAGAAGTTGATACCGTTGACGATGACCGAGACCTTCATTGACACCGCGCTGTTGCCCGTGGAGCGGAAGATGGCCGCACCCGCGTTGTAAAGCGCCAAAAACGGAAACGACAGCGCCGTGATCGTAAAGTAAGTCAGGCACGCCTGCATGACCTCGTCGGTGATGGTGCCAAAGAAAAGCCGCAGCTGCGCCGTGCGGGTGATAAGGCAGAACGCCGCCACACCGACGCCGAGGATCGCGCTCAGGCCCACAAGCTGGCCCGCGCTTTTGGCGGCATCCTCGGGGCGTTTGGCCCCCAGATGCTGGCTTGTGACGACAGCGCCGCCGGTGGCCAGCGCACCGAACAGCGTGATGATCAGCTGGTTGATCATATCGACGAGCGACACACCGGAAATTGCGGCCTCACCCACTGACGATACCATAACGGTATCCGCCATGCCGACGAGAATTTCCAGCATCTGCTCAATGATGAGCGGCCAGAGCAGCGTCAACAGCTGGCGGTTGGTAAACAGCCTTTCCTTTTTCATTTTTGCAATACATCTCACTTTCCCAGTATCGAGTATAGCACAAAAAAAGCCCCCGCGCAATGCGGGGGACAAAAAGGCTTTCCCCGAGGGGGAAGCTGTCACCGAAGGTGACTGATGCGGGCAGAGCTTGCCATGGTTTCCCGTTTACCGGGCAGCGTTGTAAACTCCGCCCTCATCCGGCCCTGCGGGGCCACCTTCCCCCTCGGGGGAAGGCTAAGGGTATTTACTCATACCGCAGCGCTTCGATCGGGTCGAGCTTGGCGGCCTTGTTGGCGGGATAATAGCCGAAGAACACACCGATGGCCATACTGAAGCCGACGGCGATCAGAATCGCAGCGATGCTGGGCTTGGCGGCATAGCCCACCACATTGCTGAGCACCGTGCCCAGCGCCAGGCCCAGCACAATACCGATGAAGCCGCCGATCAGGCAGAGGATGACGCTCTCGGTGATAAACTGCATACGGATGGCCGACGCAGGCGCGCCCAGCGCCTTGCGGGTGCCGATCTCGCGGGTGCGCTCCGTCACGGAGACCATCATGATATTCATAACGCCGATGCCGCCGACGAGCAGCGACAGCGCCGCAATGGCCGAGATGCCGAGCGAAACCGTACTCATCATGCTGGTCATCGAGTCGAGCAGGCTCGCCAGGCTCGATGCACTGACCGTCCAGGAGTCGTTGCGGGTGTAGTAGCTGGCGAAGAAATCCCCCACCGTGTTGACGAAGTCCGTGACATTGACCGTGCCGCCGTTGGCCACAACGGTGATGCTCTGGTACCCTGCTCCCGCCCCGGCGATGGCCTTGGCAACGTCCAGCGGGATGTAAAAGTCCGTCTGGATGCTGTCGTCGTCGCTGCCGCCGAACATGCTGGAGTAGCTGTCCTCTGTGTATTTGTATACGCCCTGTATATAGAACATGTACAGATCCTGGTTGATGGTCAGCGTGACCGCCTTGCCGATGGCGTCCTGCGCACTGCCGCCGATGGCCTGCTCGACGAACTTTTCCGACACGCAGGCGACCTTGCGCCCGGCGTCCCTGTCGTCGTCCAGCCAGCGTCCGTACAAAATCTGCGAATCATCGTCCCTGGCTGCCAGTGCAGCATGATTGATGCCGCTGACAGTGGCCGTGATGGTCGTGGTCGGGTCCCCGTATTTGGCAGTCGTGCCGCTGCCCACCTGCTGGGTCAGTTCGATGTGATGGATCTGGGTCGGGAAAGCGGCTGTAAAATCGTTCATCATCGCATCGGTGATAAGGTCTGCGTCCGACGGTTTGGAATCCATAAACCGGCGCAGCCGGACGCCCTGGGACGTGCCCGACGTGTCGGAGCTGCTTTTCTGCGTTACCGTGACAGAAATGTTACTGGCACCCATGCCGGACATCGAGTCCATGACCGAGCCGGTCATGCTGTTGCCGACGGTTTCGATGGCTATGACCGCCGCAATGCCGATGATGATGCCCAGCATCGTGAGCAGACTGCGCATTTTGTTGCTTCTGACGCTGGTCAGCGCCATGCCGATATTCTCAAAAAGCTGCACGTTCGCCGGTCCCCTTTCGTTCGCCCACGATCAGGCCGTCGCGCAGCGTCAGCACCCGCTGGCATTCCTCGGCCAGCTCGGGGTTGTGCGTGATGAGCACGATGGTCTTGTGGTATTTTTCATGCAGCTCGTGAAAGAGATCCATCACGACGCGGCTCGTCTGGCTGTCCAGTGCGCCAGTAGGCTCGTCGGCCAGGATCAACGCCGGCTCATTGACCATGGCGCGGGCAATCGCGACGCGCTGCTTCTGTCCGCCGGAAAGCTCGTTGGGCTGGTGGCGCATCCGCTCGCCCATGCCGACGCGCTCGAGCCATTCCTTGGCGCGGCGGGTGCGCTCCCCTGCCGGGACGCCCGCATACAGCATCGGCAGTTCGACGTTTTTTAACGCGCTCTGGCGTCCGATCAGGTTATACGTCTGGAACACGAACCCGATTTTGCGGTTGCGGATGGCCGCCAGGTCGTTGTCGTCGGCGTCGTGGATGTTGACGCCGTCCAGCACGTACTCGCCCGCCGTGGGCTTGTCCAGCACGCCGATAATGTTCATCAGCGTGGACTTACCGGAGCCGGACTCGCCCACGATGGCGACGAACTCGCCGGGGTAGACGGTCAGGTCGATACCGTGCAGAATTTCCAGCTCGTTCGGCTGGCCGATGTAGTAGCTCTTGCGGATGCCCTGCATCTGGATCAGGGGCTGCGCGGGGTGCGTGGCCTCCTCCCCTATCAGGCTCCTGGCAATATTCTGCGCAAACTGTTGTGTTTTTTCCGGCATTATTGACCTCCCGGACCGCCGGGGCCGCCGCCGGGACCGCCCATGACGACGGCGCCCTCGGGCATATTGCTGCCGTCGCCGACGTAAAGGTCGCCGTTCTCCATCATCTGCACATCGCTGTCGGACGTGCCCGACTCAATGCCCTGGGTCAGGTCCGCCGTGGCGCGGATGACGTCGCCCTCGTTCAGGTCGCTGCCGGTGATCTCCACATAGTAGTCGTTGGTGTCGCCCTCGGTGACGGCGACCTGCTCAAAGGTCATATCGACGCCCTCTCCGCCGGTCTTGCGCAGCACGTAGGTGCTGCCGTCGTCGTTGGTGCCCACGGCGTCGCGCGGGACGGTAAAGACGTTGTCCTTGGTGCTGATGACGATCTCGACCTTGGCGGAAATGCCGACCAGCAGACCGCTGTCCTGCCCGTTGACCGTGACGGTAGCGCCGAAGCTGCCGCTGTCGTTGGCGACAGGGTCGATACGGGTCAGGGTACCGGTGACGGTGTCGTCCGTGGCGTCGCTGGTGATGTTGCACTGCAGGCCGGTCTTGAGCCTGCCGACGGAGCTGGCCGGGATCGTGACTTCCACCGTCAGGTTGTCCACATCTTGGATCGTGGCCACCGTGCCGCTGCACACCGCGCCCACCGTGGCGTCCAGCGCGGTGATTGTGCCGTCCATCGTGGCAGTCAGGGTGCAGTTCTCCAGTGCGGTCTGCAGTTTGGTCAGGGTGTCGTCCTCGCGCTGGGACTGCTCGAGCTTCGTCTCGGCGTTGTCCACGCTGCGGGACGCGCTTGTCGCGCTGTTCTGATAGGACTGCTGCGCCTGCTCCAGCGCCTCGCGGTACTGCTCAATTTTATTGTAGGTCTGGCTGACGGCGTCAAAGCCCTGCAGGCCCAGCTCCGGGATGCTGCACTGGCCCTTGGCGATATTTTCCCGGCTGGTGTAATCCGCGATCTGGCCCTGCAGACCGTCTGCGCGGGCCGTGTTGCCGTCCTGCTGGGCCTGGGTCAGCTGAATGTTCAGGTTGGCAAGGGTGTTCTCGTACCCGGCGATCTCCTCGGCGTAGCGGGTGTACCAGTCGGTGACGATCTCACGGTTCGTCTTGCCGCTGTTGGCGGCGGACGCCATCGAGGTATAGTAGTCATCAATGCCCAGCGTGTCGTAGTTCTTCTGCGCCTTATCGAGATTTTCCTGCGCCGTAGCCAGGTTTGTCGTCTGATCCTCGACGGCCTGGGTGTAGTTCTTCCGGGCGTCGGTCCGGGTGTCGCTGAGCTGCAGCTGCGCGTTGGCGATCTGCTTTTCCACGTCGGTGGTGTCCAGCGTGGCAATGACGTCGCCCTTCCTGACCGTGTCACCGACAGCGACGTTGACTGCCGTGACCTTGTAGGTCTTGACGGAATCCGACGCCGTGACGCTGGCGCTGCTGCCGGCCTTGACCGTGCCGGTCACACTGACCGTATCGCTCAGGGTCGTTTTGGTCAGCACGGTGGTGCGCACGAACTGATAGCTGCTGGTGGCCGCCTTGTCGGTCTTGCCCAGCACGTTCACGAGGACGAGGGCCGCGACCAGCACAATGACCAAAAAGATCGTCAGCTTTTTGTGGCGTTTGACCCAGCCGAGCGGGCCGCGTCGAGTTTGTGTTTTTTCTGCCATACCGGGTTCCCTTCTGTTTTCGGAGATTTTTTGACAAAATTTAGTATATATTGCAAATGTGTTGGATTTTTGAAAGAAGCATGAAAAAAAGCGGCACATCTTGGAAAGATGCGCCGCACGGACTTTTCTATAAGGCTTCCCCCTCGGGGGAAGCTGTCGCCCGCAGGCGACTGATGAGGGCAAAGCTTACGGCCACTTCCCATTCACGGGCAGCAGCCACTAGGCCGCCCCTCATCCGGCCTCGGGCGGGGCCTCGGCCACCTTCCCCCACGGGGGAAGGCAACCTTACCGCTCCTCGCGGAAGTAGGCCAGACCCAGATGAGCCGGGGGCTGGTTCTCCTTCTTCTTGCGCATCGAAACGACGATCAGGACGATGATCGTGACGACGTAGGGCAGCATCTGCACAAGGTCGGTGATGTGGCTGGCCATCGTGATGCCGAGCAGCGACGGCAGGAACTGGTACAGCCAATAGAGCATACCGAACAGGTACGCGCCCCAGATGGCGTTCAGCGGCTTCCAGGTCGTGAAAATGACCAGCGCCACGGCCAGCCAGCCCAGCGCCTCGATCTGGCCGGTGGTCGCCCAGATGCCCTGGTTGTAGTCCAGTACATAGTACAGGCCGCCGATGCCGCAGATGCCCGCGCCGATGCAGGTGGACAGGTACTTGTACAGCGTAACGTTGATGCCCGCGGCATCCGCGGTGGCGGGGTTCTCACCGACGGCGCGCAGATTCAGGCCCGCACGGGTGCGGGTCAGGAACCAGTGCAGCACCACAGCCAGCAGGATCGCCGCATAGACGAGAAAACCGTAGGAGAACACGACCTGCCCGATGTCGCCCAGACCCGACAGCACGGGAATTTTGGCGCTGAACGCCTTGTTGGCGATGGGAGCGGCGGAGTAGCTGGCGCCGTTCAGGATAAACACGCCGAAGAAGTTTGCCACACCCATACCGAAGGTCGTCAGCGCCAGACCGGTGACATTCTGGTTGGCGCGCAGGGAGATGGTCAGGAACGCATAGATCAGACCGCCCGCCATCGAGGCCAGAATGGCGCAGGACAGGGCGATCAGGATGCTGACAAAGCCGTTGGGGTTGGCAGCGCTGTTCTCATAGGCCCAGGCGCTGGCAAAGCCCGCGAAGCCGCCCAGGTACATGATGCCCGGCACGCCGAGGTTCAGGTTGCCGGATTTCTCGGTCATGGTCTCGCCCAGCGCACCGTACATGATAATTGTGCCAAACGGGATGGCGCGCATGATCCACGCAATCAGACTGCTGTGCATATCACTTGCCCTCCTTGTGTGCGCCGCGGGGGATGACGCGGTAGTTGATGAAGAACTCACTGCCCAGAATGAAGAACAGGATGATGCCGGTGATGATGTCGGCAGCGTACTCGTTCAGCGAGTACGCAGACGCGATCTCCGACGCACCGCGCTCGAGGAAAACCAGCAGGAACGAGATGAGCGCCATATAGAAGGTGTTGAACTTGGCCAGCCATGCGACAATAATGGCCGTGAAGCCGCGCCCGTTGGCGGACGCCGTGGAGATGGTCTGATCCTTGCCGGCCACGATCAGGAAGCCGCACAGGCCGCAGATCGCGCCGGAGATCAGCATCGTGCGCACCGTAACGCGGCGGACGTTGATGCCCGCATAGCGCGCGGTGTTCTCGCTCTCGCCGACAACGCTGATCTCATAGCCCTGCTTGGAGAAGCGCAGATAGGCGTACATGACGAAGGTCAGCACGATGACCACAATGATGTTAATGGTGTAGCGCTGGCCCATAATGACGGGGAACCAGCCGGCCTTGGTCGCCTTGTTCAGCGTGCCGAGGCTCGACGCCTGGCCGCGCATAATGTTGGTCATGCAGGCAACAATGGACGTAGCAACGTAGTTCATCATCAGGGTAAACAGCGTCTCGTTCGTGTTCCAGCGGGCCTTGAACCACGCGGGGATGAAGCCCCACAGTGCGCCCGCGGCAATGCTGCCCAGCGCCATGGCGGCAAACAGCAGCGGCAGCGGCAGATTGTTGCCCTGATACACCATGATGAGGGCGGCAGTCAGGCCGCCGATCAGGATCTGGCCCTCGCCGCCGCAGTTCCAGAAGCGCATCTTGAAGGCCGGGGCCAGCGCGATGCCGACGCAGAGCAGCGTGGACAGGTCGCGCAGCATCCAGCTGAAGCGGGTCATGTTGGCGAAGGTGCCGCTCCACATGACGCCATAGACGGACAGCGGGTTCAGGCCGGTGACGAAAAAGATAAACAGCGCATCGACGACCAGCGCCAACAGAATGGCGATGGCACGCACGGCGATCTTCTGGGGCATCGTCGTGCCCTCACGCTTGGCAATGCGCAGCAGCGGCTCGCGGGCCGCAGTGGCAGTCTGACTCATGCCTGCTCCTCCTTTACCAGGTTGGTCATTCGCAGACCGACCTCCTCCTTCGTGGTCTTGCGGCCATCGAGAATGCCGTTGACCTTGCCGCCGCACAGCACAACAATGCGGTCACACAGCTCCAGCAGCACGTCGAGGTCCTCACCGACGTAAATAACCGCCACACCGCGCTTTTTCTGCTCGTTGAGCAGGTGATAGATCGTGTAGGACGTGTTGATGTCCAGACCGCGCACCGCGTAGGCGGTCATCAGGACGATGGGGTCGGCGGCCAGCTCACGGCCCACCAGCACCTTCTGGACGTTGCCGCCCGACAGGCGGGAGACCGGGGTGTTCAGGTCGGGCGTGACGACGCCCAGCTCTTTCTTGATCGTCTCGGCCAGCGCCAGCGGGGCCTTGCGGTCCACGATGGGCGAATGGCCCTTGCCGTAGCTTTTCAGCATCATGTTGTCGGTCATGCCCATCGAGCCGACCAGACCCATGCCCAGACGATCCTCGGGCACAAAGGACAGGTGGATGCCCGCCTCGCGGATGGCCTTGGGGCTTTTGCCGACGAGCTGCACGGGTGCGGCAGCGTCGGGCGCGTAATACTCGATGCTTGCGCCGCTCTCGGCGGGCTGCAAACCGGCAATGGCCTCCAGCAGCTCCTTCTGGCCGTTGCCGGAGATGCCCGCAATGCCGAGGATCTCGCCGCCGTAGACCGGGAAGGACGCATCGTCCAGCACGGTGATGCCCTCGGCGCTGCGGACGGTCAGATGTTCAATGTCCAGCCGCTTGACCGGGTTGACCGGCTCGGGGCGGTCAATGTTCAGCTCGACCTTCTCGCCGACCATCATCTCGGTCAGCTTGGCCTCGTCGGCGTCCTTTGTGGCGATGTCGCCGACATACTCGCCCTTGCGCAGGATGGCGACACGGTCACTGATGGACAGGACCTCGTGCAGCTTGTGGGTGATGATGATGACCGCCTTGCCGTCGGCCTTCATGTTGCGGATGACGCTGAACAGCTTCTCGGTCTCCTGCGGGGTCAGAACTGCCGTAGGCTCGTCGAGGATCAGGATGTCCGCGCCGCGGTACAGCACCTTGACGATCTCCAGCGTCTGCTTCTGGCTGACGCTCATCTCGTAGACCTTCTGGTCGAGGTCAAGGGCGAACTCGTACTTTTCGCAGATGGCGCGGGCCTTGTCGTGGACCTTTTTCAGGTCGAACTTCTCGCCGCTGCCCATCGACAGGGCGATATTCTCCGTCGCGGAGAACACGTCCACGAGCTTGAAGTGCTGGTGGATCATGCCGATGCCCAGGTCCAGCGCGTCGCGGGGGGAGCGGATGGTCGCCGCCTTGTCGCCGACATAGATCTCGCCCTCGTCGGGGAAGTAGATACCGGCGATCATGTTCATCAGGGTCGTCTTGCCGCTGCCGTTTTCGCCCAGCAGGGCCAGAATCTCGCCGCGGCGCACGCCCAGGGAAACATCCTTGTTGGCCACGACGGGGCCAAAGGTCTTGGTGACGTGCTCCAAGCGCACAGCATATTCGTTCTGCGCCATTGTGCAGGCTCCTTTCAAGAGTCAAGTTGGTAGGGGCCGGGCATGCCCGGCCCGCGGCCTTGCGCAGCCACCCATAAGCGGGCAACCGCGGTCATGCTGCGGGCGAGGCATGCCTCGCCCCTACAGGGATTCAAAAAATCAAGGCAGGAACATTATTATAATAAACCACCAAAAGGGAAGGCTGCGGTTCCACCGCAGTCTTCCCTTTAGATTCAGTCAGAATCAGGCGACGGGGTCAGCGTCCTCGATGATGCCATCGATGCGCAGGGCAAACGTCGGGGCTGCACGCAGCTCACCCTCGTGGAAGTAACCGTCGGAGATGGCCTCCTTGGTCTCGCCCTGATAGACAGCCACAGGAGAACCAGTGCTGAAATCGTAGTAGGTCAGGTCGATGGGGGCGGTGGTGACCTCCGCGCCGTCGACGGTGAACTTGCTGGTATCGAAGACATGCAGGCTGCCGTCCTTCAGCGCAGCCTCAACCTCGGCGACCTTCTCGGCGGTGCCGTCGGCGACTTCGGGGCCAAGGTCGGTGATGGCGACAGCGCCATCCTCATAGCCCTTGCACCAGTCCTGCGGGATGCTGCCGGCCTGCGCACCCTCGAACAGCTCCTTGTAGTAGACCTTCCAGACGTTCGTCGCGGAGGTCAGGGCAGCGGTGGGGGCGGTGTCGAGCATGTCGATGTTGTAGCCGATGGAGTAGCAGATCTTGCCGGAGTCCTTCAGCTTCTGGGTGGCAGCGGGGGCACCGGTGGAGTCAGCGTGCTGGCCGATGATGACCGCACCGTTGGCGATCAGGGCCTCGGCGGCAGCGCCCTCCTTGTCGATGTCGAACCAGGAGTTCGTGTACATGACCTCCATCTGGACATCGGGGTAAACGCTCTGGACGCCCAGGAAGAAAGCGGTGTAGCCGGAGACGACCTCGGCGTAGTTGTAGGCGCCGACGTAGCCGATCTTGACCTTGCCGTCAGCGGTGAAGCTGCCGGGCTGGGTCTCGGGGGTCAGGGTGCCGGACTCGACCAGCTCCTTGACCTTCATGCCTGCGACGACACCGGAGACATAGCGGCTCTGGTAGACGGCGGTAAAGGCGTTGTAGAAGTTATCGAGGCCGGAGATAGCGGCGAAGTCGCCGGTCATGGCCACAAAGTTGATGTCAGGGTACTTCTCGGCTTCCTCCTCCATGTAGGTCTGATGGCCGTAGGAGTTGGAGATGATCAGGTTGCAGCCCTGGCCGACAAGGTCCTCGGCTGCGTCGGCGGTGACGCCGCCCTCAGCGATCTTGTACTTCCAGACGATCTGGTCATCGGACATGCCCAGCTCGGCGGCAGCTTCCTTGATGCCGTTGATGTGCGCGGCGCTGTAGCCTTCGGTCTCGTCGCCCAGAATGATAGCACCGACCTTGACGTCGGGGGCCTGGTTGTTGCTGCTGCCCTCTGCAGTAGCGGTGGTACCGGCGGCGCTGCTGGCAGCAGTGTCAGCGGTGGAACCACAGGCGGCCAGGCTGAACACCATAGAGGCGGCCAGCAGAATGCCCATCAGTTTCTTCATGTGTGTTGTTCCTCCCTGTTGTATGTACAGAAAACGGCAAAAATGCGTCGCTTCGTGCCGGAATTTTCCGGGAATTGACGCATTTTGCTGCCTTGCAAGACCCATTGTAGCCGCTTTACGATCCGTTTGCAATAATTTTTAAATTTTTGTGAAAAGTTCGGCAAAACAGGTAAATGTTTTGCCTGCGCAGACAGTACACTGGGCAGGACGCACAACGAAAAAAAGTAAAAGTCATACTTTCTTGTACAAAAGTATGACTTTTACTTTTGGGGCCGCCCTCCTCAAAGGGAGGCTTTTACCTCTTATGAATAAACTTTCTGTCCAGCCCCTGCTTTACGGCGGCGTTGAGCACGACCCAGGTCAGGAACACCTCGATGGGCAGCATCGTCGTGTTCTTTACCAGACCCGAGGTGAAATAGTAAAGGTAGCCCTTGCCGTAGAGCATCGCCTTCCAGACGCTGCCCAGCAGGACGTTGCTGCCGTAGTTGATGATGAGCCGCGTCACAATAATGCGCGGCAGCGTCGGTTTTTGGCGGTACAGCATAACGCCGTAGATCAGTCCCGACAGCATGGCCGTAATGAGGTAGCCGGGGAAATACGGCTCGCCGTAGCCTGCCAGCAGGAAACCCACCGTATCAATGATAGCCCCGGCCATCATGCCGACGACGGGGCCGTAGCACATGCAGCCCAGCGAGACGGCGAGGAAGCTGAAGTAAATTTTCAGGCTCGGCCCCAGCAGGTAGATGGGCAGGCTTTCCAGCACGATGGCCATGGCGCAGACCAGCCCCGAAAAGGCCAGCACCCGCGGGTTGTTCAGCTCGCGCCGGGCAGCGCGCCAGTAGTCAGCGGAAAAGACGGACAGCTTTTGTTCGCACATAAAAAATCCTCCTTTGTGCGTTGCCGCACAAGGGAGGAGGCAATTTTTGTCGGATGGGCACAACGCCGCATCCGCCGTTGCACACCATCATGCAGCAGTGGGATGCGAAACCTGCACCGCGGACGTTTCCGTCACTTCGTCCTGCCACAACTCCCCGTTGGTCAGGCACTCCGGGGCCAAGCCCCACGCGCAGGTCTCTACTCTGCGAAAACAATTTTAATTATACATGGATTTTGAGGAAATGCAAGAGAAAGCTTTTTTGTAAAGGGCAACGGGCAGTACCCCTCAGGCCTCGTAAACTCGGCCAGCTCCCCTGATGGGGCGCCTTTTTGCGCGGGCTTCGCCCGCGAGAAAGCCTCCCCATCAGGGGAGGTGGCCGAGCGTCAGCGATGGCCGGAAGGGTTCAGGACTTTCCCCTTATTGCCCGCTTGCGCCGTAGTTTGCCAGCACGCGGGCGCTGGGATCATTGACATCGCAGTGGGGCCATGCCTTGTTGGGCATCCAGTAATCGACGATCATCTCGGCCTGACCGGGATAATACTTCTCAAAAATCTCACGGTACAGCAGGCTTTCTTTGGTAAACGGGCGGGCGTAGGTGTACTTGCCGCACTTCTCGGCAAAGTCGCGGTCCGTGTAGACCGTCTCGGCGTACTCCTTCAGGTCATCCACCATCGAATGGCCGACGGCATCGCTGAAGGCGGCCTTCTCGCGCCAGAGGATGCTCTCGGGCAGCCAGTCGCCCTCAAACGCCTTGCGCAGCAGATACTTGCCCTTGCCGTAGGTGTTCAGCTTTTTGGCCGGGTCGATGCTCATGACGTAACGCACAAAATCCAGATCACCGAACGGCACGCGGGCCTCGAGGCTGTTCACACTGATGGAGCGGTCCGCGCGCAGCACGTCGTACATATACAGCTCGCGGATGCGCTTCTGGCTCTCGGTCTGGAATGCGGCGGCGGACGGCGCGTAGTCGGTATACTTGTAGCCAAACAGCTCATCGGAGATCTCGCCGGTCAGCAGCACGCGGATGTCGGTGTGCTCGTGGATGTACTTGCAGACCAGATACATGCCCACCGACGCGCGGATGGTGGTAATATCCCAGGTGCCGAGCATGGCGACGACCTTTTCCAGCGCGTCCAGCACGATGTCGCGGTTGATGATGACCTCGGTGTGGTCGGCGTGCAGGTAGTCGGCCACCTGCTTGGCGTATTTCAGGTCAATGGCGTCCTCACTCATGCCGATGGCAAACGTGCGGATCGGCTTGCCCAGCTTCTTGGCCGCAATCGCGCAGACCAGGCTCGAATCAAGACCGCCCGACAGCAGGAAGCCAACCGGCGTGTCGGCGTCAAGGCGCTTGTCCACACCGGCAACCAGCTTTTCGCGGATGTTCGTCAAAATCTCGGGCAGCTCGTCCTGGCTGTAGGCGGGCGTATCGGCAATGTCGCAGTAGCGCACAAACTGACCGTTGCAGTAGTAGCTGCCAATCGGGAACGGATAGATTTTTTTGCACAGGCCCACGAGGTTTTTCGCCTCGGACGCAAAGGCAATGTGCCCCGACTCACTGTAGCCGTAGAACAGCGGGCGGATGCCGATGGGGTCGCGTGCGGCGATCAGCAGCTTTTTGCGGCTGTCGTACAGGATCATGGCGAACTCGGCGTCGAGATGCCTGAACATGTCAAGGCCGTACTTGTAGTAGAGCGGCAGGATGATCTCGCAGTCGGAGTCGGACTCGAACGTGTAGCCCTCGGCCTCCAGCTCGGCCTTGACGGGGCGGAAGCCGTACAGCTCGCCGTTGCAGGCCACGCAGTCCGCACCGCGGAAGAAGGGCTGCATGCCCTCGGGCGTCAGGCCCATGATGGCCAGACGGCCAAAGCCCAGCAGGCCGAACTCGGTCTCGGCCACGCGCTGGTCGTCCGGGCCGCGGCTGGTGGTACGCAGCAGATATTCGGTGAAAGTTTCCTTGGGCAGATCATGCCCGGCATAACCCATGATGCAGCACATTGTTTGTTTCTCCTTTTCGGTTTACGTCTTACACCCTCCGAATGGTAAACAAAAAAGACAGCCCATTCGCCCTGCATTAGGACGAATCGCTGTCTTGGATCCGCGGTGCCACCTAAATTACCGCAGCCAAAATAACGGCATACGGTCACTTTTCCGTACACGTTCACCTTTGAAACGTTGCCGCTGTAACGCACGGCCTGCGGCACACCCTACTTTTTGCATTTCAGGCTGCAGCTCGGAGGTGTTCTTTCGCGCCCTGTCTCCGTCCCGGCTTACACCAGACGCCAGGCTCTCTGTGCGGATATGGAGCGGTACTTTTCCTCTTCAACGCTTTTGATGGTTAAAGAATAGCACGGTTGAGGGGTGGTGTCAAGATGGTATTGCGAAAAAGTTTGCGTGAACCGCAGGGTGGCAGAGCCCCTCCGGCACCTTGCCCTGCAGCCGGTCAAAAATCCAACACCTTCGTCAACTTGCACAAGTTATTGCTGTTTTGCAATTTTTGCAAGGTTTTAAAATCATTCTTGCAGTTTTTTGCAGTGCAAAATTCCATACCGCGGAACAGATTTCCATATACAGAATTGTGCCGCGCATGGCCGTTCCGCACTGCGGAATCGGGAATCTGCGATAGCCGCGCCGCTATTTAGGCAACTGCCGCAATGGTCAAACCTGCTCCGGCATGATACACTGAGGATGACAAAATTCGTTTGCTCCGCGGTACCTCTACCCCCTGCCGGGAGCACCCACCCACAAGCTGCAGGCCCCGCCTGCAAGGAGGAAAACCATGGCAAAAAACGCAATCGTTGGTCAGTCCGGCGGCCCCACATCGGTCATCAACGCAAGCCTGGCCGGCGTGTATGAGAGCTGCAAGCGCCGCGGCGCAGGCAAGGTCTACGGCATGCTGCACGGCGTAGCCGGTCTGCTGGAGCGCCGCACCTGCGTGCTGGACGACAAGCTGAAAACCGCGCTGGACATCGAGCTTTTGAAGCGCACCCCGTCCAGCTATCTGGGTTCCTGCCGCTATAAGCTGCCCGACTGGCACACCGCCGAGGGCGAGAGAGTCTACATCCGGCTGTTCGAGATTTTGAAGGAGCTGGACATCGGCTACTTCTTCTACATCGGCGGCAATGACTCGATGGACACCATCGGCAAGCTGGCAGACTACGGCGCACACATCGGCAGCGACATCCGCTTTATGGGCGTGCCCAAGACCATCGACAATGACCTGATGGTCACCGACCACACCCCCGGCTACGGCAGTGCAGCCAAGTACATCGGCGTTGTGATGAAGGAGATCATCCGCGATGCGACGGTCTACGGCACGAAGTATGTGACCATCGTCGAGATCATGGGCCGCAATGCGGGCTGGCTGACCGCCGCCGCGGCGCTGGCGAAAGCCGAGGACTGCGAGGGCGTGGACATGATCTGCCTGCCCGAGGTTCCGTTCAATGTGGATCACTTCGTCGAGAAGGTCGAGCGGATGCAGAAGGAGAAGCCGTCCATTGTCATCGCCGTGTCCGAGGGCGTCAAGCTCGAGGATGGCCGCTACGTCTGCGAGCTGGCCGACGATGTCCACGCGGTGGATGCGTTCGGCCACAAGGCTCTGACCGGTACGGCGCGCTTTCTGGCAAACACCGTTGCACGCCGTCTGGACACCAAGACCCGCTGCATCGAGCTTTCGACGCTGCAGCGCTGCGCTGGCCATCTGACGAGCCGCACCGACATCACCGAGGCGTATCAGGTCGGCGGCGCCGCTGCCAAGGCCGCGTTTGAGGGCCACACCGGCGAGATGGTCGCGCTGGACCGCATCTCCAATGCGCCGTACCAGTGCGGCACGAGCCTGCACCCGATCAGCGAGGTCGCAAACCTCGAGAAGAAGGTCCCGCTGGAGTGGGTCAACGCCGACCACACCACCATGACCGACGAGTTCCTGGCCTACGCCCTCCCCCTCGTTCAGGCCGAGCTGACCCCCATCTACGTCGAGGGTCTGCCGCACCATATTTATCTGCCCGAAGCTTGATGGGGCGCGGTATTCCTTTCTTATAAGAAAGGAACCGAACGAATTTTAGGGCAATACCGCATAATTCTAAGTGCCGATACGGCGAGCGAGGCACGGCAGCTGCTAAGCCAAAAGCGCAGATAATACTGGATGTCTTATCGAGCATTTTGGCAACGCAGATGCCGCGCCGCAGCCGCCGGAGCGGTGCTTAAGCCGTTAGGCGGGAATTGTGCGGTGTTGCCTTAGAACAATAAAACAAAAGCGCTGCGGTAACGAGAGTCATCTCCCGTTACCGCAGCGTTTTTTAGCCTTCCTTGTCAAAGGGAGGTGGCCGAGCCCCGGCGAGGCCGGAGGGATTCCCGCGGCCTCACGGAGGGCACCCCTTATACGCGGAGGGATTCCTGCACTTCCCTATCAATGACAGTACATACCCCTTCAAAATTCTTCATCACATCGTTGTTGGCAAACCGCAGCACCCGCAAATCATATTTTTGCAGGAACTCCGTGCGCGTCTGGTCGTCAGCAATGCCCTTCTCCTCGTAATGCTGCGACCCATCCAATTCTACCACCAGCTTGGCTGCGGCGCAGTAAAAGTCCACCACATAGCTGCCGATGACCTTTTGCCGCAAAAAGCGGATCGGGTACTCCCTCAGGAAATCGTACCAGAGATGACGTTCCTCCCTGGTCATATCCTTGCGGAGCTTTCGCGCTATCGGGGTCAGCGCTTTGTTGTGCTTGCCGTTCATACAGGCAGTTACTCCTCCTGGTTTCTCACCGGGCAAACGGGCTGGAATCCCTCCGCCTCGCTGCGCTCGGCACCTCCCTTTGACAAGGGAGGCTTTTTTAATAGAACCCAAAGCTCGGCAGGGCATTCAGGGCGTCAGCCCACCAGGCGGGAATGGGCAGGCCGGAGAGCGCCGGATAATAGAGCACAAACAAGACGAGCGCCACCACGCAGAGACCCGCGGCGATCTTTTTCGCCCAGTCTACGTGCTTCATCCGTGCCAGCACCAGTGCCAGCGCCGCCAGACAGAACATCGAGCTGGGGAAATAATGGTACAGGAAGGTGCAGCGCGTCACCAGCATCCACGGGATGAGCTGCGTGCCGTACAAAATCAGCACGCCCGCGCCCTGGCGGCTGCCGCGCCCGCTGATCTGATGCCACAAAAGCCCGACCAGCGCCGCCAGCCCGACCAGCCAGATGACTGGCCCGGCCATGCCCGCAATGCTGGCCTTCATGCCGTAGGGCAGGTAACCGTTGCGGTAGTACCACACCGGGCGCAGGCCCAGAAGCCAAGTGTACCAGCGGCTCTCAAACGGGTGGGTAGCCTTCAGCGTCGCGTGGTAGCTGAACATCGACACCTGGCACTGCCACCAATCGCTGAGGCTGAACGCCGGATCGCGCCACCAGTACGACAAATAGGACCCAATGTAGAGGCAGAGCGGCAGCAGCACATAAAACAGCACGCCGCCGATGGCGGCTGTGCGGAACTCCGCCCGGAAGCCGGGCCTTTTTTGCTGCCAGCGCGCATAGAGCACGCCCAGATACAGCACGGCCAGCCCGGCCCCGGCGTAGATGCCGGTCCACTTGGCTGCGCAGCCCAGCCCGAACGCAACGCCGCCCAGCGCCATCGGCAGCAGCGCGCGGTTCACGCCGACGGTCAGCACCCGCTGGCAGTACCACACCATACAGTAGGCTCCCAGCAGGATAAAAAACGTACCGTAAATGTCAATCGTTGCCAGACGGCTTTGGGAAAAGCGCATAAAATCCAGCGCCAGCAGCACGCCTGCGGTGGCTGCCGCCCACGGTTTGCGGGTCAGGCGGCGCACAAAGCACCACGCCAGCGGCACCAGCAGCACACCGAACAGCGTACCCGCGAACCGCCAGCCGAACGCCGTCATGCCGAACAGTGCAATGCCGACCATGATCAGGTCCTTGCCCAGCGGCGGATGGGTCGTCTCGTAGACGGGCATTTTGTGCAGCTGCTCATAGCCGGTGCGGCCATGGTAGATCTCGTCAAAATACATGCTGTTCAGCTGGCTGATCGTGTCGGGCACGGCGGTCTGCTCGTCAAACAGCGCGCCGCCGCCCGTGACCGGCACCAGCCGGCCGTTGGCATCGCGGAACGCCAGCTCAAACAGCTGGGCGTTCTCGACCATGACCGTCAGCTGGGTGCCAGCCGCCAGCTGCACGTCGTTCGCTGTCCAGCTGAAGCAGGTGCCGTAGTTCAGCTCCTTTTCAAAGACCGTGCTGCCGTTGGCATCGGTCACCGTCATGCTGCCGCCGAACGAGATACCCGGGTAGACCCACAGCGATACCGCGCTGCCGTCCAGCGTCACACTCTCGGAGAGCGCCGTGCCTGTCGCGTCCAGCGGGTCCTGCGGCGCGGTGCGGCTGCCGAGATAGCTAAAGCTCAGCACCGCCGTGGCCGCCGTCAGCGCCAACAGCGCGCCCACCTCGCGGCAGGTCCATTTCGGCTGCGGTGCGGGCACGGGCGGGGCAGTTTCCGGCTTTGTTTCGGGCAGGGCCAGCGTGTGGCCATGGCGGGCAATGTCCCACACTGCAAAGATCAGCAGCACAAAGCAGACCGTCTCCCCAAGGCCGGTCAGGACGGCCACTGTCGAGCTGGTCGCGCTCGTCAGCCATTCATCGTTGGAGCCGGTCAGCGAGTAGACCGCGGCCAGATTGACGAACCCAGTCAGCGACAGGCCCACGCCCGCCGCATACAGGCGGATGTCGTTCCAGTGCGCGGCGGCCAGCAGCGTCAGCAGCACACCGGGCACCATGTAGCGCTCGTGCATACAGTGTGCAAGCGTAAAAATGCCGATGCCGTAGTACGCCGCCAACAGCAGCGGCGAGAACCGCCCGCCCCGCACGCTGCGCACCGCAAAATACGCCAGCCCCGCCGTGACCAGCAGAATGTTGAGGCACCCAAACTGCTGCCAGCTGATGCCAAACAATGCCGGGTCAGCCTGCCCCTTCCAGTTGCCGCCCAGCGCCGCCAGCCAGTTAAAGGCGTTGATCGTCGCGTAGGGGTAACCGGACATTGTGCCGGTGTATTTGTCGATCAGCTTCGGGATCAACTGCACAACGCCAAAAAAAGGCAGGCCTGTCAGCAGCGGCGGCAGCAGTGCCAGCGCCGCGCCGCCAAAGCAGCGGCCAAAGGCGCGCAGGCGGTCCTTTTCCAGCGCAATGGCCGCCAGATAGCACACCGCCAGCACCGGGCCGAACAGCAGCGCCTGCGGCTTGATGGCCAGCGCCACGCCGTACAGCACAGCGGCGGGCAGGTAGCGTCGCTGCTCCAGCAGCACAAAGCAGAGCACAAGCGGCAGCGCAAACGCGCCGTCGATCTGCTTCCAGACACCGGTGTCGAACAGCATCAGCGGGTTGAACGCCGTAAACGCCGTCAGCACCAGCGCGGTATGCTCCTTCACGCCCCGGCTGCTGCGCTTTGCCGCTCTGTAGACGAGCCACGCCAGCCCGCAGTCGCATAGCGACGGCACGAGCGCCAGCAGAAAATACGTCCACTTGGACTCGTAGGCGATGTGCAGCGCCGCGCGAATGGCCCCCACCAGCCCCAGCACCCAGAGGTAGCCGGGCGGGTAGTCGGCAAAGTAGCCCTCGCTGTAAAAAGCGGCGGGACCCTCGGCGGCCAGCTTGTCGCCCCAGGCCACAAAGCAGCTCATGTCGTAGGGGTAGCCGTCCGTCACAAGGGCCAGCACCAGGCGCAGCAGCAGGGCACCGCCCAACAGCACCCAGAGGCTCTTATTTGATTTTGTTCGTTGCTTCGTCATGTTACACACAAAATCAGGGGCAAGCCCACGCACCCGCGCCCTGCGGTGCAGATGCGCAGGCCGCCCCTGCATCTGTTTTTTGAAAAAATCTTACAGCTTCGCGAGCTTCGGGCCCTGCGCCGTGTCGGTGACACTCCAGCCCATCTCGGTCAGCTGGGCACGGATGGCGTCCGCGCGGCCCCAGTCCTTGGCCTTCTTGGCGGCAGCGCGCTCCTCGACCAGTGCGGTGACCTCGGCGGGGATGCTGTCGGTCTTTTTGCGGTTGTACAGCAGGCCCAGCACGCCGGTCAGCTCATCAAACGTCTTGGCGGCAGTCTCCAGCGTCGCTTTGTCGGAGGCATCGGACAGCGTGTTGATGTCCTTGACCAGATCAAAAATCGCAGCCAGAGCGTCCGGCGTATTCAGGTCGTCGTCCATGGCGGCTTTGAACTTTTTGCGCGCATCCTCGCACTTTTCCACCAGCGCCGTGTCGGTGCCGTGGGCATGCTCGATGGCAAAATCGAGGTTGTCGCGGCAGGTGTACATCCGCTCGAGGCTGTTCTTGCAGCTCTCGATCAGCTCAACGGTGTAATTCAGCGGCATGCGGTAGCCAGCTGTCAGCATAAAGTAGCGGATCGGCTCATAGCCATACTTGTCGGCGATCTCGCGCACCGTGAAGAAGTTGTTTGCGCTCTTGGACATCTTCTCGTTGTTGATGTTCAGGAAGCCGTTGTGCATCCAGTAGCGGCTGAAGGTGCAGCCGTTGGCGCACTCGCTCTGGGCGATCTCGTTCTCGTGGTGGGGGAAGATCAGGTCCTGGCCGCCGGCGTGCAGGTCGATGGTCTTGCCCAGGTGCTTGCGGGCCATGGCGCTGCACTCAATGTGCCAGCCGGGGCGGCCGTGGCCCCAGGGGCTCTCCCAGTAGGGCTCGCCGGGCTTGGCGGCCTTCCAGACTGCGAAATCGGCGGGGTCCTCCTTCAGGTCGTCGTCCATACGGCTGCGCAGCTCACGGTTGCCGCTCTCGAGGTCGTCGAGGTTCAGGTGGCTCAGCTTGCCGTAGCCGGGGTCGGACTTGACGCGGAAGTAGACATCCCCGTTGCGGGCCACATAGGCGTGGCCGGAGTCCACGAGGTCCTTGACGATGTGGATGATCTCGCCGATATGCTCGGTAGCGCGGGGGCGCACGGTGGGGGCCTTGACGTTCAGACCGTCGGAATCCCTGATGTACTCGGCCTCAAACTTGCGGGCGACCTCCTGCATCGAGGTGCCCTCCTCCTGGCCCTTTTTGATGAGCTTGTCATCAATATCGGTGATGTTGGAGACATAGTAGACCTTGTTGCCGCAGTATTCCAGATAGCGGCGCAGCGTATCAAAGACGATCATCGGGCGCGCGTTGCCGATGTGGATATAGTTGTAAACCGTCGGGCCGCAGACATAGATGCGGTACTCGCCCTCCTTCTGGGGGACAAATTCCTCTTTCTGGCGGGTCATGGTGTTGAAGATCTGCATAGCTTGCACGTTCCTTCCTCTATATAGGGATGCTTTTATTATAGCCAACGCAAGGCGCGGTTGCAAGGGGGATTCAGCCGTTATTTGCGAATTGCACGGCCAGCTCGTCCCAGACAGCACTGAAATTGTAGGGGAACCGCTCGTTCTCCTCGGCCAGATAGGCGCGGTAGGTGTCGAGCTCTGCCGCCGTCGGTGCCTTAACGCGGCGGTAGGCCGTGATCGTGTAGCCGTTGCCCATGTCGAAGGTGGCTGCCAGCTCAAACGGCGCGTACTTTTCCTGGTTTTCCAGGAAGGCCGCGTTCATCTTCTCTGTGTGGTTGTTGGGGTCAAACGGCGTACAGGTCAGCACGACCTGCGCCGTGAGCAGCTCCTTCGGGAAGGCATCGTTGCCGGGATTGCAGGCACCGTAGGGCAGAATTTCGCGGATGGACTCATCCGGCAGCGCCGAGATGCGGAACACATCCGGGCTGTAGACCACGCCGTGACAGATCATGTAGGCGGAGTTTTCGCCGGTGCAGTTCTCCCGCAGCCAGGTGTTGACCTCGGCGACCTGCTGTAAATCATTGCGGGGGCTGTCCACGTAAAAGTACAGTCCGCTGTAAAATCCGCTGGGGAAAACCACCGGCAGCAGCTGGCTGCACGCGCCGAAGTTCAGCGCACACAGCACGCCCGCCGCTGTTGCCAGAATGCGGCGCGGCCACGCCCACGGCAGATCGCTGACGAGCAGCGCACAGAGGAAGCAGCCCAGCAGGTAGAACGGCGCGACGGCCAGCGACTGGTGGTCGTCCATGTTCTGCACACGGGTGACGAGCAGCACGGTCAGCACCGCGCCGACGGCGGCAAGAACGGCGAGCGCACGGGCCTTAGCATTATACAGCCCGTATAGTATGCCGATCAGCATAATCACAAACACGAGCCAGCCCAGATAGACACGCTGGTTGGCCAGCTCTGCCAGAAAGCCGCCGGTCTGGTAGGTCGCGTAGCGGTCACTGTAGTCGGCCTTGGCGATGCGCCAGAACATCGGCAGCAGCGGTACGCCGACGCAGACCAGCGAGGCAGCAGCAAACCTGCCGAAGCGCAGGGCGGTCTGTACCTGCCGGGCGCATGCAGCGCGGGCCAACACCCAGACGCCATACAGCAAAAAGAACGCCACAACGGTAAACATGTAGCTGCGGCGGGTCAGCATGAGCATACCCGTAAAGGCCGCCAGCGACACAAGCCGCGCGGGGGCCGGCTGGCTGAAATCGTACCCGACGCCGAGCGCCAGCAGCATAAACGCGAACGCGACACCGAGCAGGTCCGGCATACCGCGGTAAAGCGCAATGTGCAAAAGCGGCAGCAACAGGACGAATGCCATAGAGAGCGCCGTGAACAGCACCGGGGCCTTTGGTTGCAATTTTCGGCGCAGCACCGTCAGAAGGAGCCATGCACTGTAGTAGACGAGCGACGGGATCAGCAGCGCGCAGAGCAGCGCAAACGTGTTGGCCGTGCGCGGCGTGAACATGAAGAACGGCTCCGCCAGCAGATTGATGACCAGCGGCGCGTAGTCGTTGAACCACGTCTTGTAGATGGTCGAGCCGACACCGGTAAAGACGCCGTCCGCAAAGTTGGATTCCAGCCGCACCTGCAGATTGTAGTAGGTCGCGTTGTCCCACAGATAGAGACTCTGTCGGCCCACCATGGCGTGCAGATAGAATGCGGCGCTGGCCGCTATGCAGACTGCTAAAATAACGGCATCCGCTTTTGTGCATTTTGCGCCAATCGCCCGCGCCGCGCGGCGGTACAGGCAGAATGTGCCCAGCACCGCCGTGCAGGAGAGCAGCAGCAGCCATACATCCACCGGACTCCGCCCGCTGCCGAGCATATCGACAACTTGCAGCGGCACGGCAAAATGCGCTGCCGTGCTGAACACGAACTTGACGGCAAATATGCACAGCAGCAACAGGACGGCCCGCTCCAGGCGGGCCATCCTGCGGTAGATGCATTTTAAAAATGTACGGAGATTGAGCTTTGACAAGTTGGGGTCTCCTTATTGGGTCCGTTGCCTTGTAGGGGCCGGACATGTCCGGCCCGGCACCTGATGTAGAATGGCATGTATGGCAAGGCCGCGGGCCGGGCATGCCCGGCCCCTACTGCGCGGCGGCTGTTACTTCGCCTGCATGAACAGCTTGCGGTTCTGCCACAGGTAGATGCCGCCGGAGAGCAGGGTCGCCGCGCCGCAGAGCCAGCAGAGCACAATGGTAACAAAGCTGACAAAGCCAACATCCGTGGGCCCGGCCAGCGCACCGACAAAGTAGTAGAAGATGATGGTCAGCATCTGCAAAACGGTCTTGACCTTGCCCCACATGTTGGCGGCAATGACCGTGCCGGTCTCGGCGGCCAGCATACGCACACCGGCCACTGCGAACTCACGGAACAGGATGACCGCCAGCACGATGGGCGAGCAGACGTGATCGGTGACCATGTAAATGAACGCCGCGGTGGTCAGGCACTTGTCGGCCAGCGGGTCCATGAACTTGCCGAAGTCGGTGACAAGATGATTCTTGCGGGCGAGGTAGCCGTCCAGAAAATCCGTAATGCTGGCAATGGCGAAGATGACGCCCGCAATCAGCATATAAGCCGCATGGAAGTCCGCTGTGCCATAGTGGGAAACGGCGGCAAAAATCATAAAGACGGGCACCAAAACAACGCGCATCATCGTCAGTTTATTGGGCAGATTCATAGCTTAGTCCTCCAGCCTTTCTTCCGCGTAGCCGTACAGGTCGTAGGTGTCGGAATCGGTGATGGTCACCTTATAGAATGCGCCGGTCTCCAGCGGGGTGTCCGCGGGGGTCAGCACGCTGCCGTCGATCTCGGGGCAGTCGGCCTTGGTGCGCAGCAGGTACATGCCGGTCTCGTCATCGACGCCGTCGCAGATGCACTCATAGGTATGGCCGACCTTCTCGCCCTCGCGCTCGGCGCTGACCTCGGCCTGCAGCTCCATAATGTGATCGGCGCGGCGCTGCTTCGTCTCCTCGTCGATCTGGTTCGGCATTTTTGCGGCCACGGTGTTTTCCTCGGCGGAGTAGGCAAAGCAGCCGAGGCGGTCAAACCTGACGGTCTTGACGAAGTCACACAGCTCTGCGTACTGCTCCTCGGTCTCACCGGGGAAGCCCGCGATCAGCGTCGTGCGCAGCGTGATGCCGGGGATGGCCGCGCGCAGCCGGGCAATTGCGTCCTCGATCTCCTTACGTCCGCCGCGGCGGTTCATGGCCTTGAGCACCGCGTCATCACAGTGCTGGATGGGCAGGTCGAGATAGGGCACGACCTTGGTGTTGCGGACCATGGCGGCAATAAATGCGTCGCTGATACGTTCCGGATAGGCGTACAGGATACGGATCCAGCGGATGCCGTCGATTTCCTGCAGGCGGTCCAGCAGCTCACAGATGGCGCCGGGTCTGCCCCAGTCCTCGCCGTAGGCGGTGGGGTCCTGCGCGACCAGAATCAGCTCGCGCACACCCTCGCCCGCCAGCCAGCGGGCCTCGGCGACGCAGTCGTTGATTTCACGGCTGCGCAGCGCACCGCGGATCAGCGGAATGGCGCAGTAATAGCAGCCATTGTTGCAGCCCTCGGCAATTTTTAAGTACGCATAGTGCCGCGGGGTCGAGATAACGCGCGCACCGCCGAGCTGCATATCGCTCTTGGGGCCGTAATTCTCGATCTGGCCCGCACCGTCGGCACAGACGCGGCGGACGATGGCGGGCAGCGCGGCGTTGGAGCCAATGCCGACAACGGCATCGACCTCGGGGATCTCCTGAATGATCTGCTGCTTGTAGCGCTCAGCCAGGCAGCCGGTCACAATGACCTTGAGGTCAGGATTTTCCTGCTTGTACTGGCAGGCCATCAGGATATTCTCGATAGCTTCGGTCTTGGCGGACTCGATGAAGCCACAGGTGTTGATGATGATAATGTCAGCCTCGGCGGGGTCAGCCACGGTGGTGTGGCCGTCCTTGATGAGGGCGTGGCAGAATACGTCGGCGTCGACCTGGTTCTTCGGGCAGCCGAGGGAAATAATGGCAATTTTCATTGGGTAGTCCTTTAATATAATATTGTATGGTTTGCGCAGGATTATAGGGGCGGTTCCCCGACACCCCGCAGGGCGGCAGATGTTTGCCGAAAATTGTAGGGCGGCCAGCCCTCTGGCCGCCGCGGAGGGGTCAAGCCCCCTCCCTACAATGCGAACCGTTAAGGGGATGCAATCGGCAGGCTGAGGGCCGGGCATGCCCGGCCCCTACAGGGCAGCCGGATCTTATTCGTCGTGGGATAACACTTCCCGTATCACCGCATGGGAAAATCCGCGGCGGGCGAGGGCGGCGGCGACCTGGTCGCGCTTACCGGCGGCAAGCTTGGCGGCGTACTGCCGCTGCACGAGCGCGCGGGCCGTCTCCAGCTCGGGGCTTTCGCCGTCGTCTGTCTCGGCAAACAGCTCCTCCACCACATCGGCGGCGGTGTCGCGGTCAATGCCCTTGGCCGAAAGGTCATTCAAAATCTCGCGGCGGGACTTGCGCTTGCGCAGCAGCTCCGCGGCGCGGCGGCGGGCAAACGAGACATCGTTTAAAAGCCCCAGCTCCCCCGTCCGCGCCACGGCGTAGGCAGCGCTGTGGGCGTCGAACTTCCGGCAGAGCTTCTGGTACAGCTCCCCTGCCGCGTGGTCGCGCAGGGATAAATAATCCATGGCCTTGTCCAGCGCGCGGCGGGTCTCGCTTTTCTTGCGCAGCTCCTCGATCTGCCAGTCCTCCAGCTCGTCATCCTGGTGCAGGGCGGCAGCGGCGAAGGTGTCCTCATCCAGCGAGAAGGCAAACTCGCCGTCCAAAAACAGCGCCAGACGGCCTTTTTTTGTCTCCTTGATTTGCGTTAAGCGCGGCATGGCTTATTCATCGACCATAATATCGAGGTCGACCTCGCTGCCCGTCGTCTTGGCGGCGGGCGCGGCAGGGGCTTCAGCGGCTGCCGCGGGCTTGATGACCTCACTCGGGTCCAGCGGCTTGACGGTACCCTTCTTACCGGCGGCCAGCAGGCGGTCAGAGTTCGCGCGGACGATCTTCTCGATCTCGTCGGAGACCTCGGGGTGGTCTTTCAGGAACTGCTTGGCGTTGTCGCGGCCCTGGCCCAGGCGCATCTCGCCGTAGTTGAACCATGCGCCGCTCTTCTGGACGACACCCAGCTTGACGCCAAGGTCAAGAATTTCACCGATCTTCGAGATGCCCTCGCCGAACATAATATCAAACTCGGCCTCACGGAACGGGGGCGCGACCTTGTTTTTCACAATTTTGGCGCGGGTGCGGTTGCCGATGAACGCACCGGTGGAGTCCTTCAGGCCCTCAATGCGGCGCACGTCGATCCGCACGCTGGAATAGTACTTCAGTGCGCGTCCGCCGGTGGTGACCTCGGGGTTGCCGTAGACGATGCCGACCTTCTCGCGCAGCTGGTTGATGAAGATGCAGACGGTGTTTGTCTTGCCGATGACGCCGGTCAGCTTGCGCAGGGCCTGGCTCATCAGACGGGCCTGCAGGCCAACGTGGCTGTCGCCCATCTCACCCTCGATTTCAGCGCGGGGCACCATGGCCGCAACGGAGTCAACGACAACCGCGTCGATGGCACCGGAACGGACGAGAGCCTCACAAATCTCCATGGCCTGCTCACCGGTGTCGGGCTGGCTGACCAGCAGACTGTCAATGTCAACGCCCAGCGCGGCGGCATAGGTCGGGTCGAGGGCGTGCTCGACGTCGATGAAGGCGACCTCGCCGCCCATCTTCTGGGCCTCTGCCAGAATTTGCAGTGCCAGCGTCGTTTTACCGGAGGATTCGGGGCCGTAGACCTCGACGATACGCCCGCGGGGCACACCGCCGATGCCGAGCGCCAGATCCAGGCCCAGGCTGCCGGTGGGGATCGCGTCGACCTGCATCGTGACGTTCGCGCCCAGCTTCATGACGGCGCCCTTGCCGAACTGCTTTTCAATCTGCGCCAGCGCGGTTTCCAGCGCGGCCTTCTTATCGGCGGCGGGGGCTGCCGTTTTGGGTACGGTATCTTTTTTTGCTGCCATGTTGCGGTTCTCCTTTTATCTGCAAGTATGCTTATGATTTGCGTTTGTACCTATTATATACGATTTACGAGCAAATTACAACATTTTGTTGTGTGTTTTGTGTCCCATAAATCGGATTTTCAGCAGCTTTTTTCAGGTTTTTGCAGCAAAACAGCCCGGTCATTGCTGCCGTAGTCTTTACGGCAGCTGCCGTTGACCCAGCCGTTGGCCGCCCCCAGCGCCAGCACATCGGCGGCCTGGGCACAGCCGATCTCCAGCACCAGCCAGCCGCCCGGGCGCAGCGCGTCCCGGTAGTGCGCGGTCAGCAGGCGGTAAAAATCGAGGCCGTCCGCGCCGCCGTCCAGCGCCATGGCAGGCTCTCTGGCCGTCTCCGGCATCAGGTGTGCCATCTCCTCCGCCGTCAGGTAGGGCGGGTTCGAGATAATGAGATCGGCCCCGCCGGAGGGCAGCCTATTATAATAGGTAAGGATGTCGTCCTGCACGGCCTGCACGCCGGTCCCCGCCACATTGGCGGTCAGGTAGGGCCAGGCGTCGGCGCTTTTCTCCACACAGGTCACAGCCGCGCCGGGCAGATGCCTGGCAACGCCCAGGCCCAGGCAGCCCGTGCCCGCACAGAGGTCGTAGACGACGGGCGCTTCTTCATCCTTCAACAGCTCGATGGCCGCCTCGCAGACGACCTCACTGTCGGCGCGGGGGCAGAGCACGCCGCGGCCCACCTTGAGCGTAAAGTCCATAAAATCCCACTCGCCCAGCAGGTATTGCAGCGGCTCACGGGCGGCGCGGCGCTCACCCAGGACCCGCAGGCTCGAAGCCTCGTCGGGGGTGGGGCCGTTGTCCAGGCGCGGGTCACGGCCCGTGACAAATTTGTACAGCTGCACCGCGTCAAAGCGGGCATCGGGCACACCGGCCATCATGAGCCGGGCGCAAAGACTTTGATAAGCAGTATTCACCAGCGGGCTTCCTCCTGTTTTTCGGGCAGGACCGGGGTCACAGCGGCAATGGCGACCTCGATCATCGAGTCGTCGGGTTCAAAGGTCGTCAGGCGCTGCATCCACAGGCCGGGCTGCGAGACGATCTTGGACAGCACACTGTCGGAACGGCCTGCCCATTTCAGAATTTCATACGAAATACCGACCAAAAGCGGGAACATGCAGAGCTTGTACACAATACGCATTCCCGTGCTGGTCCACGGCAGCACCGCATACAAAAAGATGCTGATAATGATGACAAGGATCATAAAGCTGGTGCCGCAGCGGGGATGGAAGCGGCTCTGCCTGCGGATGTTTTCAACGGTCAGCGGCAGACCTGCCTCATAACAGGCGATGGTTTTGTGCTCGGCACCGTGGTACTCAAAGACGCGGTGCAGGTCCTTGAACCGCGTGCAGAGAAACATGTACCCGAGGAAGATGGCCATTTTCAGCGCACCTTCGAGGATGACGCGCGGCCAGCGCCCCAGCGGGACAACCTTCATGACGAGGCCGGTCAAAAACGTGGGCAAAAACGTAAACAGGAACAGCGCCAGCACAACACCGACGAAGGCGGCGCAGGTCATGAGCACGTTCTGCACGGCGGGGGTGGCGTGCTCCTCGAACCATTTGTCCAGCTTGGACTCGGCGGGCTCGGTTTCGCCCTCCACCGCTATATCGGCGGCGTGCATTAAATACCGGTAGCCCTTGTACAGGTTTTCGGCCATGTTGCAGATGCCGCGCACCAGCGGGACCCTGTTGTACCAGTGGACGGTGACAGTGTCATAGGTCAGGTCGATGGTGCCGTCCGGCTTGCGCACGGCGCAGCAGATCTTCTCCGGCCCGCGCATCATAATGCCCTCCATCAGGGCCTGGCCGCCGACGGAGGTGCGGAATTCTTTGGACATATATGGTTCTCCTTGTCAAATTTTCTGCCTTCCCCCGTGGGGAAAGGCGGCGCCGCAGCGCCGGATGAGGGGAAGCCCGCGCAGTAAACCGCAAAGCAGTTCTGACGCAAACTCTGCCCTCATCAGTCACCTTCGGTGACAGCTTCCCCCACGGGGGAAGCCCTTTTAAATCTTGTCATGCAGATGCTCCTGCCCGGGGTGGTAGACGGGGAGGGTGACGGTGACGGTTGTGCCCTGGCCAAGGGTGGAGGCGATGTCAAATTTGCCGCCCAGCGTACCGACGATCTCATCGACGACGGCCAGCCCGATGCCCGAGCCGCGCACCGAGTTTTTCGCCTTGAAAAACTTCTGCTTGACCTTTTCCAGGTCGTCGGGCGCGATGCCGCGGCCCTGGTCGCGGATGGACGCGCTGACCGTGACCGGCGTGCGGCTCAGCGTCAGGAAGATCGTGCCGCCCGGCTCGGAATATTTGATCGCATTATCGAACAGATTTACAAACACCTGCCGCAGCCGCGCGGGGTCGGCCCAGACCGGGTACGGCTCGGGCGGCTCGGAGTAGACGAGCTGCATCCCCTCCTGCCGGATGCGGGCCTCCACGAACAGCGCGGCGTCGGTGGCCTCGGCCACGAAGTCGAGCACCTCGCAGTTCATCTTGATGCCGTTCTGCAGGCGGGAGAAGTCGAGCAGTTCCTCGACCATCGTATAAAGGCGGTCCGTCTCGGTGCCGATGATCGAGAGGCCGCGGCGGTAGTTTTCATTCGTTGGGTCGTCGATATTGCTGATCGTCTCGACCCATCCCCGGATGGAGGTCAGCGGCGTGCGCAGCTCGTGGCTGACCGATGAGATGAACTCATTTTTCAACCGCTCGGTCTCGGCAAGATCCTCGGCCATCTGGTTGATCGTCTTGCACAGCCGCCCGATCTCGTCGTCGTAGCGGGTGTCCGGCAAGCGGACTTTCATGTCACCCTTCGCAATTTTGGTGGCGGTAGCCTCGACTTCACCGAGCGGACGGACGATGGATCGTACAAAAAACAAGCCGCTCCACACCGTAAAGGCCAGCACCAGCACGCCGAGACCAACGCAGATAGCGACGGTGCGCCACCACTGGCCGTCAATGAGAGTCAGGCTTGTGACCATCCGCAATGCGGCGATGCTGCCCGCCGCGTAGGGCACAAGCATCGTAACGGCCATGACCCTCTCGCCCTGGGGTGTCGTGAAGATAGCCGACCCGATCCCGTTGGCGGACGTCAGCGCACGGCCATAGTCGGTGCCGTTTGTCAGGTCGCGGTTCATGGTGCCGCTGCTGGTCGCCAGGATGACGCCCTGTGCGTCCAGCAGCATAAATTCAAACTTGTCCTTCTCGTCGAACTGCTCGACGACGCGCCGCAGGACATTGGCGCGGCTTTCGGCGGTGGTTGCGGTGTCCCCCGCCGTGCCCGTGGCCTGCAGGCGGCCCACGACGGTGGAAAAACGATTTTCCACCGCGCGCTCGACACCGCCGTAGAGGTCGTTGTAGCTGTAGTACAGGAACAGTCCCTCCGCCAGCACGAGCACCAGCACCGTGATCAGCAGGCTGCCGCGTATCCAGCGGCGGATAATGCTGGTGGATTGCATGGCGGTGAGCTCCTTTCCTGTGGGATTTTGGTAGGTGGTGAGAGGGCGGGGTGAGAGATGAATCCCTCCCCTACGGTTGGTGGAAGGTTTGCGGCGAAGGATGCAGGGGGCGGCGTCCTCGACGCCCCGCGGAGGGGTCAAGACCCCTCCCTACGATGCAAAAGATAAATGGGCGGTAATGGCAAGGTGGAGGGCCGGGCATGCCCGGCCCCTACGGACTGGCGTTCCCGGTTTACGCATTCCACCTATACCCATACCCCCAAACCGTGAGGATATGCTGCGGGCTGCTGGGCTCGTCCTCGATCTTCATGCGCAGGCGGCGGATGTTCACGTCAACGATCTTCACATCGCCGAAATAATTTTTGCCCCAGACACCTTCCAGGATTTTTTCACGCACCAGCGCGGTACCCGGATTGCGGAAGAACAGCTCCATAATTTGGAACTCGACCTGCGTCAGGTCGATGGGCTTGCCGGACTTGTACAGAATGCGGCTCTTTTCGTCCAGCACAAACGGGCCGCTGACCAGCTGCTCCGGCTCCTCGGCGGGCCTGGCGGCGGTACCGCTGCCGCGGTGGATGCGGCGGGTCAGCGCCTCCAGACGCGCGATCAGCTCCGACACCGAAAACGGCTTCGTAATGTAATCGTCTGCGCCGATGGACAGGCCGCGGATCTTGTCGCTCTCCTGCCCTTTGGCCGACACGATGATAATGCCGATATCGCTGTCACCGCGGCGGATCGTCTCGCAGAGACTCAAGCCGTCCATGCCCGGCAGCATAATATCCAAAAGTGCCGCGTCACAGTGTTCCCCGCTGTGCATCAGTTCCAGCGCGCGCTCGGCACTGGGGGCCTCGACGACCTCCCAGCCGGCCATTTTCAGGTTCAGGGCTACCATTTCGCGGATGCTGGCTTCGTCTTCGACTACCAAAACTCGTTTCATAAACCCGATTTCCCTTTCTGTATCAATTTGATCCCAGCAGCACCGTATTCTGGCTGATGAAATCCAGGCTCAATCCATAATACGACGTTACAACGCGGGCTTGCAGCTGCTGGCTGCCAATGTTTGCAATGCGCAGATAGTTGCCGACGCCGGTGGCCGCGTTGTCCGCGGGGTCAACGACGCGCATCTCGCAGTAGACCGTCGTGCCCTCGGCGTTGCAGATCAGCCAACCCGTGCCGCTCTGGTTGGAGCGGATCAGGATGTTGCCGTGCATCGACTCGGGCAGTTCCATAAAAATGTTATACTCGCTGTCGTAGACGCCAAACTTGCTGTTGCCGCCCGCCATCGAGGTGTAATCCTTCCAGAGCAGAAAGCTCAGCCGCTTGTCCATCGGCGTTTGCAGCGTGCCGCCGTCGTCGATCTCCACAGGGATGTCCACCGTGCCGTTGTCGTCAAGGTCGCGGCTCAGCAGCTCGCGGTGGTAGCGCAGCGTGCTGCGCTGGATGTCGCTCATACCGCTGGGGCGGTAGGGCTGCAAAAAGCCCGTTGCTTCGTCATACAGAATGATGTCCGATACCAGACTGCTTGTGCCGGTCCAGGCATCCATGACCAGGTACATGCCGTCGTCGCTGCCGGTGCCCGCGTGCAGGGCCGCGCAGCTGCTGTAGACGCCCTCGCCCAGGTTCAGCGTCTGGGTCGAGCGGAACTCGCCGTCGTTGGCGGTCAGCAGTTGCAGCGTCACGCCGCCCAGCTCAGTGTCCGGCGGCAGAGCCAGAACCAGGTCCTGCGTGTCGCCCTTGCCGGTGAAGTCCGCGACGATCATGTCGGTATAGCTCTTGCTGATGACCGTAGATAACGTATCACCGTCATATTGATAGACAACCAGATATTGGTCGCCCTGGGGCGAGACATACCCTGCCAGCAGCTGCAGGCTCGACGTGTCTCGGAGATGCGCGGCGGAAAAGCTCTGCACCTCGCTGGTCAGGCCCTCCACCACGCGGCTGACGCGCCAGCTGCTCTCCCCCGTCGGCTCGAGCACGGCCAGCCAGACGTTGGAGCTGGTCGTGTCGGTGGTGTAGAGGACGGCGGCTTCGTCTGTGCCGTCGCCGTCCCAGTCACCGAACGCAAACGGCGAAAGGAAATCGCCGCTGGCGGGATACTTTAAGGTTGCGCTGCCGCCCAGGTAGTTGTTCAGCGCCTTTTGCAGGGCCGCGCTCTCACCGGAGAGCTGCGGCGCGCGCAGCAGGGTCTCGACATCCCCTGCCGCACTGCACCCCGCCAGCAGCACAGGCACAAGGAGCAGCGCCGCGATTTTTTTCAACATGTGGCTTGCTCCTTTCTTGTACAAATATACAGATATAGTATAGCACATTTACGGCAGCGCCGCAATGCCTAACAGCATGAGAAGGCAGCCGACGGCGGCGCCCAAAATGCCTGCGGTGCGGTGGGCGGGATGCAGGGCACCGGGCAGCAGCTGGGCCAGTGCCACCCAGACCATGACGCCCGCCGCCAGCACAACGGTGCCGTTCAGAAAGCCCGGCGTGAAGAGCCGACGCAGGAACAGCCACGCCAGCACCGCCCCGAGCGGCTCGGCCAGGCCGGAGACGAGCGCGGCCAGCACACCCGCGGTGCGGCGGCGCGTTGCGTAAGCAAACGGCACGGCCACAGCAAGTCCTTCCGGGATATTGTGCAGGGCGATGGCCGCGGCGGTGCGCAGGCCGAGCGACGGATCTGCCGTGCCCGCGAAGAAGGTCAGCACGCCCTCCGGGAAATTATGCAGCAGCAGCGCCAGCCCTGTGACAAGTGCCGTGCGCATGGCCGCGGCGCGGGCCGGGTCTCCGCTTTTGCCAAAGCGGGCGGCCAGTGCAGCTTCCTCGGGCAGGAGCCGCCCCAGCAGACCCGCGGTTAGCATCCCGAGCGCCAGCAGCGACACAACCGCTCCGCCGCAGGCCAGCGGCGGCAGGTAGCCCCCGTAAAACGCCAGCGCCTCCGGCATCAAGTCGGCCAACGACGCCATGAGCATGACCCCGCCCGCAAAGCCCGCGCTGGCCGCCAGCAGACGCTCCGACGGCGGGCAGAGCACAGCCAGCAGCCCGCCCAGGCCGGTGGACAGCCCGGCGAGGGTGGTAAGTGCGATGGGTGAATCTTGCATAGGTACGCCCCCTTTTATGGTTTATAAAGGTATGCGGCGCAGGGGGCGGGGTATGACCGGGGCGCGGGGTGTACTTTTGCAGGAGAGTATGATATACTTAACCTAGTTCAATAAATCGGGATTTGTAAAGGAGGATATGGATGAAACTGTTTTTATGTTCGCACTTTTCAAGTGTAGGAAGTCTGATAAAGGAAGAAATTGAAAATAAAAAAGTCGCATTTATTCCAACAGCTTCGCTGCGTGAAGGCTACACCGGTTATGTCG